>Ga0169931_10014434_pt1 | contig 10689 bp, 5 predicted proteins | sample Kivu_15m_20L_FD_129675 | JGI IMG/M metagenome (GOLD analysis project Ga0169931, IMG submission 129675) | Freshwater microbial communities from Lake Kivu, Western Province, Rwanda to study Microbial Dark Matter (Phase II) - Kivu_15m_20L... | ecosystem: Environmental > Aquatic > Freshwater > Lake ... | reverse complement strand
TTTGCTTGAAGATCAATATTGTTTATTTTTATGTTTGCATTCATCAACATTTATCCTAAAATTCTTTTGTTTTTTATTGCGATCAATTTTTTCAGTTATTTGAAATACTATATAATAAATAAAGTACTCTTCTTTTGATATTTTTATTTTATATTCTAGATGTTAATGTCTTTTTGGCCCAAGCAGAAAAATATAAGCTAGTCAATAATAATTGAGATTGTTATTTAGAGCTTGCATCTATTTACATATCCATTTCATGTTTTTGCTGGGCTTGTTTTAAATTACTCATGAAAAAAGTTTTTGAACGATTCATAAAACTTGTAAAAACATATTATATCTGAATAGCTCCTCTTTGTCTGTGTGCTTTGTTTCTAAAATATCTTATTTAATTGAATGCTGAATATAAAAGTGTTTTGCTAAAAGATTCTTAAAGTTTAGTCAAAAGATTATAAGTTTAAAATCTACGAGTTTTAGTATAAACTGATTAAACTGAAGCCTTTCTCCATTTTCTCCAAATAATAAATTTAATTCTACGCTTATGACTATCATTAATAATTCTTCGAGCTGTCTAATATTATTATAATGGTTTAAAAGACTGTCTGAATATCTGTAAAACATTATTTTTTATAAAATTTAGATATCTTCTTCTAATTAATGATAGTTGAATAACTTTTTTCTTGGCTATTTTTCTATTCAAACCATATCTATCGATTCTTGATAAATGCTCTTTCATCTTATTTTTAAAAATTATGGTCAAAATTTTTTAAATTAGCTTAGAAGTTTAATTTATTCTCAGAATTTTTAAATTATGTTTTTGATTTTTTATAAGTCTTATCCTTTATTAAATTTAAAGGGCTAATTATCGCTATTTAGGTTAAAATATTTTTCTTTTACTTACTAATTTTTAATTTTATTATCTTAATCTTTCATTTTACTCTTACAAATTTCTTAAAATGATTTTGGTTCCTTAGTTCTGAGCTCTTAAACTTAGAACGTCTACCTCTAACATTTTTTTATCATGTGTAATACTCTATAATTTTTGTTATTAAAAAATAGAAGCCTCTCTTGCTTATTGTATTTTTCTCAAGAGCATTTCTTCATTAGATTTAGCAATGGCTAATTTTTATATAACAAGTTTCTTTTAATTTTAAATTTCAATATCCTCTTTATATGTTGTTCCCTCAATGTTATTTTTTATGATGCTTATCTCCGATTATTTAACAACAATGTTATCTGTACAAAGTTGCAATTATGCTTTCAGTTATCGTATCTTTTCATTCAATTAAGTATTCCTACAATAATATGTATAAGTACTTCATTCTTAAGACTTCATTTTAATTTTGGATAAGATAGATAGCATCAGACAAGGGGTTTTATTTATTTTTTACTGTATTTTTATTCCGGCTTTATGATATTTTCGCTGTATTAGAACCTTTCCTTTACATAGTTTGAATTTAAGATTAAAAACTAAAATAACTACTATATTTTAATTAAATAACAACCAAATATTAAAAAAGATACTAATTAAATAACACTGGATATGGTTATATTGATCAGCTAAATAATTTCTTTCAATTTTAATAAATTAATTGGTCTATATATACTTAAGTCATATTGATCAATTAATAATTAATTTGTAACATAAAAAAGACTTTAATACATCTATATTAAACCTATTAATATTTTTTTATGTTTTTTTATATTTTATTATACTAAAAATAGCTTAGTAAAATACATTACTTTTTTATGCCAAATTTTATATTATATAATATCAATATTATTCTTCTATTAATTGGGTATACAATGAGTTAACTTAAAAATATAGAAAATTAACTTATGGGAGATTAAGAATACATCCCTAAATCTTCATGCAGCATATAAGATAATCCAGTCAAACATTCATACAAATCAATTAATTCTCAATTCTAGATTCCAATGACCAGCTAAAAAGACAAGAGTGAAAAATCTATGAAATATATAGCCGATAGATTTTTCCCTTGTAGAAAGATGCCATGTTCAGCAAAAGATTTGTTTAATGACAATTTAGAATGGCTTGAAGATTAATAAAATTAAATGTAGTCCAACAAAAAAAGTGATAAAAAATCTATGACAGTAAAAGATGTATATAAAATGTAAATATTAGGATAAGGAAACATCTTTAAAGATTCATAAATTGAATCTTTTTCAAATTAAAATTTTTTAAGATATAAGTATTTCAATATTAATTTAGCTATAAAGATGAAAATAGTCAGGATCAAAATTACAAACGATTATTCTCGAAGGGTATATTGTAATTTCCAGATTAGCATCTTCCTATCAAAAAAATAAAAGATCGCAAAATCAATAAAATACCTAATAAAGTATTAGATGCACCAGCTTTATATGATGATTTTTATCTTAATCTAGTAGATTGGTCATCAACTAATCTTTTAGCAGTTGGTTTGAGTAACAGTGTTTATTTATGGAACGCAGGAACTTCTAAAGTTGTAAGACTAGTATAATTAAACTCAAGTGACTTAGTTACAAGTACTTGTTCAAGCCCTAGCTCAAATGTTTTAGGAGTAGGAACTCATTTAGGTGAAGTACAATTATGGGATTGTGTAAAACATAAAAAGATTCTGACTTGTAAAGGCCATACTGCTAGAGTTGGTGCCATAGCATGGAATTCAAATAACGTATTTGCAAGTGGATCAAGAGATAAAAATATTTTAGTAAGAGATATTCGTACTGGCACTGATTATATAAATAAAATGGTTGGACATAAGCAATAAGTATGTGGCTTAAAATGGTCTTTTGATCAACAACAATTGGCATCAGGTGGAAATGATAATAGGCTTAATATATGGAGCTTACATTCTAGTAGTCCTACTTATAGCTTATTAAAGCATGCAGCAGCTGTAAAAGCATTAGCTTGGTCTCCTCATCAACATGGTCTATTAGTTTCTGGTGGTGGAACGGCTGATCGAACAATAAGATTCTGGAACTCAATAACTGGATAATAAACAAAATGTTTAAACGTTGGTTCTCAAGTTTGTAACTTAATGTTTGCAAAAACTGTTAATTAACTTGTAAGTACTCATGGTTACTCATTGAACTAGATAAATATATGGAGAATGCCAAAAATGTAGAAATTATAAACTTTAACAGGTCATACATATAGAGTTCTATATTTAGCTATGAATCCTGATGGAACAACAATAGTTACAGGTGCTGGTGATTAAACTTTAAGATTTTGGAATATTTTTCCGAAAAAATAAAAAGAAGTCAAAAGCAAATCTAATCTCAATTTAGATTCTATATCATTAAGATGATAAATCAATGATTTTTTAATGCTATATATAACATAAATAATATTAATAATTTTCATATTTAATTAATGAAATCAATCATTTATTTAAATTAAAAAGATTTTTTGTTAATTATCTTTTTATTTTCAATGATAATATATGTTTTTATATCATTATTATTTAATTAGTTACAATAATTAAAATAATCATAGGAAAATGAAATATACTCAACTGATATAAAAATGCATCTAGCTTATTGATAGTTTTGATGAAAAAATAATGACACCTGATTCACATGCATAAGAATTTCTTACAGTAGTTAAATGTTAAGATACTTAAAGAGTATTTATGAAACAAATATTCTACGGTTGTTAAAGATATCGTCAATTTCTAAAAGTATCAAATAATGCCATCTTTGTACAATTTTCTGGATCAACCAACAGAAAAAATGATGGTACTTTATTCGCTATTTTTACATATTTAATATGTTTTAGAATGGATTAACTTCCTTTTGCATAATTCAAAAAGATAATGTATAGCCAAGACGCAGTAAAAATGAATGTATTATTAACATTCATCTTCAATTTTGATGGTCTTCGTTAAAATGTATTTTAAAAATGGCAATAACACCTAGAATTAGATTATCTATAAACTAAATTATTACCAAAATTAATATAAAGAAAATAAAAATGTTAATAAGTGATCGCTAAGATAAGTTAAAATGCGACTGGTAAAAGATTTTAAGGTAGTTGTACAAATACACAACAAAATATATAATAAGGTAAAGATAAAAAGAAAGGTACTGTTATACATTAATTTAATTTAACTAAACCAAAGCCCAAACAAATTCCATAACTATAAAAGATAGAAGTAGGGTTTAAAGCTAATCCAGTACCTAAAAGTAATAAAGATTTAAAATAAATATAATAATAAAAATCAAAAAGAAGAAAATAAATTCAATAAAATATTAAAAATTATTATGAATAAAATAAGAAAAAACAATAATTTTAATTTTAGACATCGAAAAGACCAACAAATCTACCTAAAATAAAATAATAAGTCTAAAAAATGCAAACCAAATAATTATAAAAGAAGATAAAAGCAAGACCAGTGCCTAAATATTAATAAGTCGATGTAAAATTGAACGTTGGTGCTATTCTCCGATAATAAAAGAAATTGAAATAGAAGATCTAATAATAATAAAGAAGAATGAAGGACCTTTAAATAAATATGAGAGATGACAGTTAATTTGAGAACTGGAAGAAATAAATGAAAGAAAAAGATCGATATTAATAGATGTAACATCAACAAAAACGTAAGATATAAATGTAGCTTACAAGATAAGTAGCTATATAAGCCTATAAATAAAAAATATAATAAAAACGTAATTTAGTATAAGATATGAAACTAATAGCTACCTAATTAAAAATGGAAAGATAAAAACTAGAATAAACATAATTATAATAAAAGAAAAAATTAATTTAATAGGTACAAGAAGCTAAATAAAATATTAAAGTCTAACAATAAAAGATATTATTAAACAATAAAAAGATCCATGACGAATAAAAAGAATAGAGAAGAAGAATTCAATAAAAGAAAAAATAATAATAAAAAGTCTAAATGCAAAAAAAGAAATAATTAATCCAATAAATAAAATAACTCTAAAAAAAGATCAAAGCTAGACCAAAACAATAAATCTAATATGTATCAATAGGCCTTCTAGAAGAAATGACCCTCGATCAATTACAACAAAGGTTAACAGATGTCAGAAGATAAAGAAAAGAATAATAATAAAAGAAGCGATAAGTTAATAATAAAAAGAAATAATAATTCAAATAAACCTTAAATGATAAGAAGAATTTCATCATGGCTCATAGATAATAATTGACAAAACAGAAATAATAATAAAGACGTAAGAAAAAATAATAAGTATAATTATAAAAACAAAGATTATAATAAGCGAAAATCAAATCTATCAATTAATACAAAAAGAAATAATAAAAGAAAGCTGAACAAAAAAAGATAGAAAAATAAAAATTATCAAAATAGATCAAATAAACATAACAAAGAAGGATGTTTTTGATGCAAGGACAAGCACAACAATAGGCTAATGCCTTTATGAATTTATTAAAGGGTGAAGAAAGATAGATTGTTGATAGACAAAATAGTAAATTAATGGAAGAATATAAAAATCAAACAGTTAAATAAGGGTAAATGAGAATATTAGCCGATAAAAATAAAAGATAAGTTAAAAAGAAAGTAACTTATATATTATATAGATTGAATTTAATAAATTGTATAATTAAGAACAATAGGTCAATAATCGATTGGCTGAAGAATTACAACAAGAAGATATGGCAACAAAAGCTGAAAAATATCAATAAGTAAAAGTATTTGAACAAAAACATAATGAGAATATGATGAAAAGTCAACCTTATAAGGCAAAAATATCATAAATGAGTTTGACAAGAGCTAAAGGTACAACTAAAAAATGAAAAAGCTATATCCATTATATGTTTTTAAATTATTTATCATCTAAATATTCTAGTATTTAATTATATTATTTTCATGATTTAATAAATATAAGATAAAAAATAAGCAATAAGGCTGAAAATTATTCATAAGACAATATATAAACTATAATGATTGAATAGTACTAAAATTCATTATTTTTAAGAAAATTATGATAATTTTGCTATCAAATAGTTGAAAAAATCTGAAAAAAAATAATTTATTGTATTTTTTTATTATCATATAGATTTTTAAATTATAATCTTTATTTCTTTAATAACGAAATAAAATAATGTCAATTACGTCATCAACAATCGGTAAACGTACATTCAAAGTTATATTACTTGGAGATTCAAGTACAGGAAAGACGAGTATAATTTAACGATTTGTAAATAATAAATTCTAGGAAAAAGATAATGTAATAAAATATTGATTTAGCCAACAATCGGAATAGATTTCTTAGGAAAAAATGTAACTCACAATTCTACTACTTGTAGATTACAATTATGGGATACAGCAGGACAAGAAAGATATCGTAGTCTTATTCCAAGCTATCTCAAAGATGCTGTATGTGCCATATTTGTGTTCGATACATCCAGTAAATTATAATTTAATCAAGGAAATTAAACTCTATAAAACTTACAATCTTGGATAGATTTATTTCGAGATAATCGAGGATAAAAAACTGTGATGGCAGTCTGTGGCAATAAAACAGACCTTGTAAAGTATATTTTATATTTATTGAAGATAGTATGATAGCAAAATGCTTACTCAAATATGTTAAAAGCATAATATGAAATATTTTTAAACATCTGCTTTAACAGGTTCGAATATATAAAATATGTTCTTTGCACTAATAGACTAAATAACATTTTTACAGCAATCAAAAAGAAAGAAAGCTCTAAACTAAGATAACGATGATTTGAACCCTCCTTTAACAACAGATAATTTGACTTCTAACAGAAGACCGACAATACAAAATGAAACATAGATATAGACTAATTAATCAACAAAAATTAATCTAACGAGTAGTAGACGTTGGAAATAATATTGTTGCTCTCAATGATTATGCTTATTTTTAATTAATTAGTATATTAAAGTAAATTTAATATTTATTGAAAAAACTATATAGAAATATCATATGAAAAATAATGAAATAATACAATTGACGATTTAAGTAGGTAAGTGCATTATTCCTACCTTGCCTTATGTAGAATATTGTCTCATAGCAAAATTCAGTAACGATTTATAATATCCAGCTCAAAATATATCAGCTGCAACTACTTACAAACATAAATAAAATGATAGTACTATTGAATTCGCTACGAAATTATTCCTGAGAATGGATAAAACATTATTTTAATCTTCAAAATCAGTAAGAATTATTTAAAATAGTGCAGTATTATAATAATTGGTTTGACTGATAAAGGTTCTAAGACATAAATCGCAAAAGGAAGTGCAAGTCCTTTAGTTTAAGGAATTCAGACATCAAAGATCTAAGTATTAAGAGGATAAGGCTAATTATCAGTTTAGATGGAATTTAAATCAACGCCATGGTAGATGAAATAGCCTAAAACTATTAATAATAGACTCAACAATTTTAAATTACATAGTTCATAAAAATAATCGTCGTTATCATCAAAACATTAATCTTTAAAAATCTCTCCATCTAAAATATAAAACGAAAAAGATTCTAAGTGCGATTCTAATATTTCTAATATTCAGTAAGTTTAACGTACTTTATTATATCCAGGTATTACATAAAAATCGTAAATATTATAATAATAAAAAAAGTAAAGATCTAATATATTACTAAACAAAACAAATGATAGCTAAGCCATTACCCTTCTCCATTCTAAAATATATTAATATTAATAAAAATTCACTAAAAAAATAGAATAGTATTAGAATAGAATTTTGTCATATTAATAAATAATAAAAAAATATGAATAAAAAATCTATAGTTTAAACATGAAGACAAATAAAAATTAAGCTTAACTCTAGAAAAAATAATAGAAATAAGGAAAATATCTATAAAAAATAAAATTATTATAAAAATAGATCATTAATTTCAAATAAAAATAGACTATAATCAATCAAACACTTACAAATTAAAAAGTATCTAATAAAAAACTATCACTATAAAAATAATAGATATCATAATTACTAAAACTATAAATATAAAAATCATCTTTTTCATAAAAATATATCTATCAACTTCATAATTATATTTAAAGAATACTTACATAGAATCCTAATGTAAATAATGTAAATTTTATCTAATAAAAGGATGAAATTTTAATGATGAACTAATAATTATAAAAATAAGTATAAGATAAAAATATATAAATCAATTAGATGAAAAATTAGATAGCTTAATTAAAAAATAAAATCAATTAATATGTTAAAATCAATAATTAAAACAATAAAAATTCAAGTAATTAATTTTTTAAACATAATGATGTCAATAATACTAAAAAAGTAGTCAGTGGAATAGGAATCAATAAAATATAGTTGTAAAAGACTAAACCTGTAGAGAAAAAGATTAAAAAAGTCGATGATAATAAAAATAAATAAACCAAGGGGAAATAAGTTGATAAAAAGATAGTGAAAAATGATGTAAAAGAGAAATAGAAGCCTCCTATTAATATGGTTAAAAAATAGATAAGAGCTTCATCTTCAAAACCATAGATAGGTTTAAATATAAAATCTCCTAAGGCAAGTCTTAAATCAAATAAAAATAATATTAAAATAGAACAAAAAAATATCTAAATTGAAAAGAAAAGTTAATTTAGTTGTTCAAGTGGATTATTAACTATTTAAATTGATGAATTAAAATCACAAAATAATCTATTAATTAACTCAAGATCAACTCCATCTTTTGTTCAATCAACGACCTAGAATTAAAAATATAATCATTCATGATTTTATCTATATTTATTTAGTTTTAAGATATAAAATAATCATTCATTAGTTTATCACCTCAGCCTGCGTTGGCTTGAATTATAAATATGCTATTACAACACTTATATCGTCTCTTCCGAATTTTAAATAAGGCAAATCACCAATCTTAGATGCATTTTTCTTATTTCTATTATTTTATTACCATCGAGCTTTACATTCATTCACTAAAGCACTTGCAGCAGTTTATCTGTCTTCATGTTGCTATACAAATCCACATACTTCTGCAGAACTCATTACGTCCCAGCATCCATCAGAACCAATAACAATAAATCTATCAGTTTATTAAAGTTATAGGTTTTGAATTTATGGATCAGATATTAGACCAATTTTTTTTGCTTATAGATCTCCTAACGATCTTGTAATAGCTATTCCAGGACCTTATTAATCAGCCCAAACCCTAGGAGGTCCAACTTGTTGTCCTTAATGTGTTAATCTATATATTTTTCCACCAGATTTTTATATTCTATCTCTTTCATCTGGTCTGATAGGCTTGTGATCATAGGATAATTATATTGCTAATTTTTATTTTGTTGTTACTCTATATAAAACAGCCCTTGAGTCACCAAGATTGGCAATGTAGCATTTGTTATTATGAATATATACTGATATGGCGCAAGTTCCTGAACTTGAATAATCGATTCCACTACTTTTTAATTTTTTTTATGCGTTTTTGAATACTTTTGAAAGATAAGTTTAGACTTCTTTTTATGTTTATAAGTTCTTTAAGTCACCTTTTTGATAACTTTTCTAAAGCTATGATGATATGTAATCATTTGCTGTTTGACTTGCTTCACGGCCAGAAGAGCCGTGCCCATCATATACAGCAAAAAAATATGAATTAGGCCCTAAAGTTTCTAGCATACAACATGTATCTTGACATTATTGTTTTTTAGGTCCTGATCCCATCAAGCTCGAAACTCTCATTATAACTTTATTGAGTGCAAAAACTTCTTCCTAAGCTTTATCTTTTCTTTTATTTTTCTTTTTTTTCTTTTAAGCTTTTCCTGCACCAAAAATACTTAAAAAATTCATTTGGAAATTTTTAAATTTTATATAAATCGAATAATTATAATATGATAATGAAGTATTAAATATTTAAAATACTTCATAATATGACAGTATTCATAAATTTGACTAAATAAATTAAATGAAAATAAAAATGTTATAGTTAATAAAACATTTTTAAATCAAATCAAACTTTAATTTTCTATTTTCTTTTCAACATTTTTTGTTTATTCTTAAATAACTTACTAAAATTCTAATAAATTTTAATTATTTATTGATTCTCCCATACCTTATTATTCTAATCTTTTCATTAATTCATCTTATTTATCATCAATAAGTTTATTTCCGCTCGAATCTTTTGAGTTTTGTCTTCTTGTTGTTCTTGTTGGCGACTGTTATACTTCATCATTTTCATCATCTTATAATTAAAATTTATCAGGTATTTATTCGACGCCAATAATATATTTATCAATTTTTGTTAATACTTTATCAGATAATTCTTATAATTTTCCATCAACTTTATCCACATATTGCCACAAATACTTTTATAACATCCATTAAAGCTTACCCAAACGATTTTGTTGCTAACTCATCTATTTTCCACTATTATTTTTATTATCTGTATTATTTTTTTAAATATTGATATTCATTTGAGAAATCTTTTATTTTTCATATATTTTTAATTTTTGTTTAACAAGCATTGATAATTACTTTTCTTTCAATAGTTTTTGTTTGTCTTATAATAATGTTTGGATATGATTCGCTCGACTTTTTATTTTTTATAACTAATAATTTAAACTCTATTGTTTGGTTTACTATTAATACGTCCTTAGAGGTTCAAGAGTTTGATATTTTTTGAAGGTATTTATGTATTATCTTAGCTAATCTACGAATGCTGTTGCTCCATGTTTCAATAAATAAT
>Ga0169931_10014433_pt1 | contig 10689 bp, 6 predicted proteins | sample Kivu_15m_20L_FD_129675 | JGI IMG/M metagenome (GOLD analysis project Ga0169931, IMG submission 129675) | Freshwater microbial communities from Lake Kivu, Western Province, Rwanda to study Microbial Dark Matter (Phase II) - Kivu_15m_20L... | ecosystem: Environmental > Aquatic > Freshwater > Lake ... | reverse complement strand
TTATGCCTCAGGATATGCAACTACTTCAAGACAGCCAGGAGATTTTCAATCCGGCTATGTAATCTGGTATAATTCCCATACAAATAGACAGGGCTGTACTCTCGTAGTGCAGCCTTTTTTTATGTAAAATTCATCATAACTCTGCCGAATTATTGTATTTTCGCATCCTATAAATCTGACTCATTCATTTTACTTATGGAAACATTATCATACAGCCCAAAATATAAAATCAGAATTGTCACAGCCGCTTCCCTGTTTGATGGACACGATGCTGCTATTAATATTATGAGGCGTATCATGCAAAAATCTGGCGCAGAAATTATACACCTGGGACACAACAGATCTGCTCAGGATATTGTAGAAACTGCAATACAGGAGGACGTTCAGGGAATCGCCATTACTTCCTACCAAGGAGGACATAACGAATTCTTTAAATACATTTTTGATCTTTTACGTGAAAGAGGAGCCGGACATATTAAGATTTTTGGAGGAGGCGGTGGTACAATCCTACCCTCTGAAATTGAAGATTTACACCAATACGGTATCTGCAGAATCTACTCTCCCGACGATGGTCGTGCCATGGGTCTTCAAGGAATGATCAATGACTTGTTGCAAAAATGCGATTTTGCTACTGGAAAAAATATCAAATCCGAGCTGGAGCAATTCCTTGCAAAAGACAAATACGCTATTGCCAGATTAATCTCTGCTGTTGAAAATCAACCGGAGGAATCAGATAATTGGCTAGGGGAAATAGAAAAAATGGCATCAAAATCTATGGCTCCCGTTCTAGGCATCACAGGAACGGGCGGAGCTGGTAAATCTAGCTTGGTAGATGAATTGGTACGCAGATTTTTGATGGATTTTCAAGATAAATCCATTGCCGTTGTTTCAGTTGATCCCTCTAAAAGAAAAACAGGTGGCGCATTACTGGGCGACAGAATACGAATGAACGCTATCAATTCATCCAGAGTATACATGCGTTCTTTGGCAACACGCCAGTCTAATTTGTCTGTATCAAGATACATTGGAGATGCTGTAAGCATCTTAAAGGCAGCTGGCTATGATTTTATTATTCTTGAAACTTCCGGTATTGGTCAATCAGATACTTCAATTACAGATTTATCAGATCTTTCTTTGTACGTCATGACACCCGAATACGGTGCTGCCACGCAACTTGAAAAAATAGATATGCTTGATTTTGCTGATTTGATCGCTCTGAATAAATTTGATAAGAGAGGAGCACTCGATGCCTTGAGGGATGTCAGAAAACAGTTCAAGAGAAACCACAATTTATGGGAAACTGAGGACGACGCTCTACCCGTTTTCGGAACCATTGCCTCTCAATTCAACGACCCCGGCATGAACAGACTATACAGGGCTGTAATGGATACCATCCAAAAGAAAAAAAACAATTCGCTCAGTTCTCATTTGACCATATCAAACGAAATGAGTGAAAAAATATACATCATCCCTCCTGCCCGTACAAGATATCTTTCCGAAATCAGTGAAACCATACGCAGATATGCTAAAAATCTTGAGGATCAAGCACAACTGGCAGACGACTTACAAGCCTTGGAAAAAAGTGCATCTCTTATTTCCGATCCGGATATCGCCCATTCTATTCTAGGCTTATTTCAAAAAAAATACGCCTTCCTGGATGGTGACAAACAGGAACTTCTTAAAAATTGGTCCTCAACCCTGGATAATTACAAAAACGAAGAATATATCTATTACGTGCGTGGCAAAGAACTCCGTGTCAAAACACATACCCTTTCCTTGTCGCAAACACCTATTTCCAAGGTAGCAACTCCCCGATTCCACTCTTGGGGTGATATTATCAGATGGTCGGGACAAGAAAACTTTCCGGGATTTTTCCCTTATACTGCAGGTGTTTTTCCTTTTAAAAGATCTGGGGAAGATCCAACCAGAATGTTCGCCGGTGAGGGCAATCCCGAAAGAACCAACAGAAGATTTCATTATGTATCATTGGGCATGCCCGCACACAGACTTTCAACAGCATTTGATTCAGTGACCCTCTACGGAGAAGACCCTGACTACAGACCTGACATTTATGGAAAAATTGGTAATTCTGGTGTTAGCATTTGCTGCCTTGATGATGCAAAAAAACTATATTCAGGCTTTGATCTTTGCGATCCTAAAACCTCCGTTTCAATGACCATCAATGGCCCTGCGGCTACCATCGCAGCTTTTTTTATGAATGCCGCCATCGATCAACAATGTGAGAAATATATCAAAGAGAAGGGCTTGGAATCTTTAGTTGAAAAGAAATTACTGGAAAAATACGAATCAAAAGGCATCAAAAGACCCACATACCTTGGAGAGCTTCCAGAAGGAAATAATGGACTAGGACTTTTACTTTTGGGAATAACAGGTGATGAAATTTTAGAATCGGGTGTTTATCAAGAACTTAAAGCCAAAGCACTCTCCTCTGTACGAGGTACGGTACAGGCAGATATCCTCAAAGAAGACCAAGCTCAGAATACCTGTATTTTTTCCACTGAGTTTTCACTTCGCGTTATGGGTGATGTCCAACAGTACTTTATTGACCATCTCGTTCGTAATTTTTATTCTGTTTCCATCTCCGGATATCATATAGCGGAAGCAGGGGCGAATCCTATTACGCAACTTGCATTTACCCTGGCAAACGGATTTACTTTTGTAGAATATTATTTGTCGCGTGGAATGAAAATTGACGATTTTGCCCCCAATCTTTCTTTTTTCTTCTCCAATGGCATTGATCCTGAATATGCTGTGATAGGCAGAGTGGCCAGAAGAATTTGGGCCAAAGCTATGAGAGAAAAATACCAGGCCAATGAGCGTTCTCAAATGTTGAAATATCATATTCAGACTTCCGGTCGTTCCCTGCATGCTCAAGAGATTGCGTTCAATGACATAAGAACCACCTTACAAGCGCTCTACGCTATTTATGACAATTGCAACTCACTCCATACCAACGCATATGACGAAGCTATTACCACTCCAACAGAGGAGTCTGTAAGAAGAGCCATGGCAATTCAATTGATTATCAATCACGAGTTAGGATTAGCGAAAAATGAAAATCCAATTCAGGGTTCTTTTATCATTGAAGAATTAACTGATTTGGTTGAAGAAGCAGTACTCGCGGAATTTGATAGAATTACTGAAAGGGGTGGTGTTTTGGGCGCAATGGAAACTATGTATCAGAGAGGTAAAATTCAAGAAGAAAGCCTTCACTATGAAATGCTCAAGCATACCGGCGAATTTCCCATCATTGGTGTAAATACTTTTCTTTCCAAAGAGGGTTCCCCTACTATTATACCAAGCGAGGTTATCAGGGCAACGACAGAAGAAAAAGAAGCTCAAATTTTAACCTTAAGTAGCCTGCACCAAATTTCTAAAAACCAAATGGAAGCTACTCTGAAACATTTACAAAAATCTGCGATTCAAAATGAAAATCTTTTTCAGGCTCTCATGGAAGCTGTAAAATATTGTTCTCTTGGTCAGATAACACAGGCCTTGTATGAAGTCGGTGGTCAATACAGAAGAAATATGTAAGCCAATACAGCTTCGTCCTTATCATTTCCGCCCTGAAAAAAAGAGCAAACGAAACCTTTGCCGGACACTCTTATGTATTTGGAATTTTGCTTGGATTCTAAGTTTTTTCTTATCTTTGTGAAAGGTAATATAATTTTTTACTTCGTTTATATATAATATTCAGATTTTCAACTGATTAGTTGAAATTAAAGATAAAAAACTGTACAGAAATGCTGCAGTTGCATAATTGAAAGGATATGAAATTATCATATAACTGGCTATCAAGCTACTTAAAGACAGATTTGCCAGTGTCTGTCCTTGTTGAAACACTTACTTCCATTGGATTGGAAGTTGAGTCTACAGAGTATAAAGAAAACATCAAAGGTGGCCTGGAGGGTATCTACATCGGAGAAGTACTTAGCTGCGAGAAACACCCCGAAGCAGATCGTCTTTCACTAACTTCCGTTTCTTTGGGAGAGTTGGGTGAGTTTCCGATAGTTTGCGGAGCTCCTAATGTTCGTGCCGGACAAAAAGTATTGGTAGCAACGGTAGGCGCTACATTATATCCACAATCAGGCGAGGCCCTTACCATAAAAAAAAGTAAAATTCGCGGTGCTGCTTCAGAAGGTATGATCTGTGCAGAGGATGAACTTCAATTAGGCAGTTCACATGATGGAATCATCGTTCTTGATCCTCAGGCAGTCGCGGGGCAAAAAGCTGCGGAATATCTGAATAGCTTAGGTGGTTACAAAGGAAAAAAGATCGAAACTGATTTACTCATTGAAATCGGTCTCACCCCCAATCGTTCTGATGCCACCAGTCATTGGGGTGTAGCTTTTGATTTACATGCTGCCCTCAGCCTTCTTCACCCGGGAAAATCTGAATTAATAAGACCTGTAATTCATAGCTTCGAGCAAAGCAATCAAAAATTAGCCCTGCAAATTCAGGTTGAAGATCATTTGCTTTGTCCGCGTTACTCTGGCGTATGTTTGACGGGCGTAAAGATTCAAGAATCACCTGAATGGCTAAAAAACAGATTAATAGCAATTGGATTACAACCTATTAACAATGTGGTAGACCTAAGTAATTTCATTTTACATGAAAGTGGTCAGCCTCTTCACTGCTTTGATTATGACAAAATTAAGGAGAAGAAGATTATTGTAGGACTTGCAGAAAAGGGTAAGATTTTTAAAAGTTTAGATGGCCAGGATAGAATGTTAAAAGGTTTTGAATTGTGTATCATGGATGCCCAAAGAGAACCTATGTGCCTAGCAGGTGTCTACGGTGGACTTGATTCTGGAGTAAGTGCTGAAACTCAGAATTTATTTATTGAATCAGCTCATTTTAATGCCAAATCTATCCGTAAAACAAGTATGTCGCATTTACTTAGAACGGATGCTGCCAGTTGTTTCGAAAAAGGCTCAGACCCTAATCTAACCGTTTTTGCCTTAGAAAGATTTGTAACCTTATTGCAGGAAATCTGTCCCGCGCAGGTTGCCTCTGATTGGTTTGACGTCTATCCCAATCCGATAGCACAGGTAAATTTAGAAATAAGATTGGATCGTGTTAGATCTGTTACCGGTTATCCCATTTCAAATGAGGAAATCCTTCAGGTTTTAAGGCTTTTAGATATGGATCCTCAGTTTGTGAGTGACGCAGTATGTCAGGTTAAAATTCCAACCAACAAAACAGATGTTTTGAGAGAAATAGATGTAATTGAAGAGATTTTAAGAATTTACGGCTTCAATCGTTTTGTAACATCTACAGAAATCAAGTTTAACCAGAACCAGCTGAAAAAAGTTAGTTCACACAAAGTAAAATCCAAAACAGCGGAATGGTTGTCTGCTATGGGATCAATGGAGTGTATGAACCTCTCATTGAGCAAATCCATCTACTATACGAAAGACGGATTTTCCTCAGATGCATTGGTGTACATAAACAATACATCCAATCAGAATTTGGATATTATGCGTCCTGATTTATTGTTTGGCATGTTGGAAACCTTGATACACAATCAAAACAGACAACAGTCTGACCTAAGCTTATTTGAATTTGGAAAGTCTTATCATAAAATAGATGATAATCAATTCAAAGAAATTGAACATTTATGCCTGATAAAAACCGGATTACAACAGCAAGTATCTTGGATTGAAAAGAATCCAAAATCTGTTGAATACTATCATTTAAAAAGAGAAATTGTTTCACTTTTTGAAAAATGGGGTATTGAAATAGAATCCTCCCAATTCAAAAAAGAAACGATTGAAAATGATCCCCTTTGGGCCTACGGCTTATCCTATCAAAGAGGCAGGGATGTCATTCTTAAATTAGGTAGAATTCATCCGTCGGTATGTTTTGACATGGGCATCAAAACTGCTGTATTTTTCGCCGACATTCAATGGGCAACAGTACTACAAATCATTTCCAAAAAGAAAACGATTTATCAGCCGCTCCCTAAATTCCCTATGGTTAGAAGGGATTTGGCCTTGGTTTTAGAAAAATCAATTACATTTGAATCAATAAGTCAAATAGCCCACAAAGTATTGAAAAATAATTTACTACAATTAAATCTTTTTGATGTTTACGAAAACGAGGAGCAATTGGGCCTAAATAAAAAATCCTGTGCGATCAGTTTTCAAATTCAAGATCCACAAAAAACACTAAAAGATCAGGAGATTGATCAGTGGATGCAGGAATTAATGCATAAATATGAAAAAGAGTTAGGTGCAATCATTCGAAAATAATACAGGCCAAAAGCTGAGGTAACCAAGAAATTATATGTCAGAATTGAAGTCCATAGATATAGAAATTGCAGGAAAAAAATTTCCCGTACTACTGACAGAGGGTGAAGAATTAGTCATTCACAAATTAAGTCTGCGAATCAACCAGGAATATGAGGAACTTACCCAAAAATACGGAAATCAATTACTAAAAACCGATATTTTGAGCATGCTGCTTTTTACCTATGCCAAGAAATGGGCAGATGAATTAATCAAACAAAAACAAAATCAGATACCTGAAAACAATGGAAAAGAATCCAGTCTAACAGATGAAGAAAATTCGTGAAGATTGGAAAATTAATTAAACAGTTTAATATTGAATTATGATAACAACAACAATAATAGTTGCATTAGTAGCCTTAGGGGGTGGATTTGTCGGAGGGCAAATGATGCTCAAAAACAGGAATAAAGGAAAAGAGTCTGACCTTGAGCAAAAAATGTCCAAGATTTTAACAGAGGCACAGGAAAATGCCCGGAAAAAAGAAGAGGAAGCTAAATCTGTTGCGGATAAAATAGTAAATGATGCCAGATCTAAGAGTGAAAATATCAAACAACAAAAAATGTTGGAAGCCAAAGAACATTGGATCCAAAAAAAGGCAGAATTTGATGAAAAAACTACAGAAAGAGAAGCCCGGGTGAAATCATCTGAAATTGATCTCAAGGATAGAATCAATAACCTTCAAAACAAGGAAAGAGATGTTCAGAGGCTGAATAAAGACATTGAAGTACAACGTCAGAAATTAGAACAACAGTTGCAGACCATTGAAAATCAGAAATCTATATTAGACAATAAAGAGCATGAGTACCAAAAAGGATTGGAACGAATTGCTAAAATGTCAGTTCAGGAGGCAAAAGAAGAATTAATCAAGAGCATTAGAGATAAGGCTGAATCAGAAGCTATCACTTTTGTTAAAGAGCGCGTTGAGGAGGCAAAATTAACTGCCAACAAAGAAGCCAAGAAAATTGTTATTCAAACCATTCAAAGAATGGCAGCAGAATATACCATTGAAAATACTGTTTCTGTTTTTCAATTGGATTCTGATGATTTAAAGGGGCAAATCATAGGAAGAGAAGGAAGAAATATCAGAGCATTGGAAGCGGCAACTGGTGTAGAAATTATTGTTGACGATACTCCGGAAGCAATCATCATTTCCAGCTTCGACCCCGTAAGAAGGGAGGTTTGCAGACTTTCCCTACAAAGATTGGTAGCAGACGGAAGAATTCACCCTGCTCGTATTGAAGAAGTTGTTGCCAAAACAAAAAAGCAGATTGAAGAGCAAATTATGGAAATTGGCCAAAGAACAGCTATTGAACTAAACATTCACGGACTACAGCCTCAATTGATTCGCATGGTAGGAAGAATGCGTTTCCGTTCCTCTTATGGCCAAAACCTACTCAAACACTCCATAGAAGTAGCCAAATTATGCGCTACCATGGCAGCTGAACTTGGGCTTTCCCCACGAGAGGTTAAATTAGCTAAAAGAGCTGGATTACTACATGATATTGGAAAAGTATCAGAGGAAGAAACAGAACTTTCTCATGCTATCCTGGGTATGAAATTATGTGAAAAGCATGGCGAAAAAGCAGCCGTTGTGAATGCCGTAGGTGCACACCACGACGAGGTTGAGATGAAGTTTATTATTTCACCTATTATCCAAGCCTGTGATGCTATCTCAGGTGCCCGACCAGGAGCAAGAAGAGAAATCTTGGAAAGCTACATGCAAAGAATTAATGAGCTTGAACAAATTGCCCAAAGCTATGAAGGTGTTCAAAAAGTCTATGCTATGCAGGCTGGTAGAGAATTGAGGGTAATTGTTGAAGCTGAAAAGGTAACAGATGAAAAATCAGACGAATTGTCTTTCTCCATCTCTCAAAGAATACAAAACGAAATGCAGTATCCAGGACAAATAAAAATAACAGTCATCCGGGAAAAAAGATCAGTATCATTTGCAAGATAAAAAAAGTGGGTTCATCCCACTTTTTTTATGTCCAGCCTTCTAAACTATAATTCCTCAAAAACAAAATTGCCTTTTCTAAATCACCTGAAAAGATGCGGTCTTTTTCAAATCTGGGAATTTCTTTTCTAAAATCAGAGAGCAATTGCTCTAAAACAACGCTTGTGGCTGCAGAGCGGAATCCCATCGCCTGAGAGGCATTAATCAGTTCAATAGCTAAAACCTTTTCTACATTCTCCACAACTTTAATTAATTTAGTACCTGCATTCGCAGCCATGCTAACATGATCTTCCTGTCCGTTGCTCGACACAATAGAATCAACTGAAGCAGGGGTGCAATATTGTTTATTCTGACTAACAATTGAAGCAGCTGTATATTGACCTATCATCAAACCAGAATGTAGGCCAGATTGAGATGTAAGAAAAGGAGGCAATCCACGCTGACCACTAATCAACTGATAAATTCTACGTTCTGAAATATTAGCTAATTCAGCTACTGCAATAGCAAGAAAATCCAGTACCAAAGCAATCGGTTGGGCATGGAAATTTCCACCGGAAAGTATTGCATCAGAATCAGCAAAGATGTTAGGATTATCTGTTGTACTATTTAGCTCTCTCTCTAAAACAGATTCCACATAGGCAATTGTGTCCTTGGTGGCACCATGCACCTGAGGGATACATCTAAAAGAATAGGGATCCTGTACTACATTTTTTTCTATTTGCATGTGGGCACTGCCTTTCAAAAATCTTCTGATATTCTCAGCTGTTTTAACCTGACCCTGATGTGGTCTGATTTCATGAATTCTGGAATCAAAGGGACTTAAGACTGAACCAAATGCATCGAGAGATATACTAGCTATGATATCTGCCCACATAGACAATTTCTTGGATTTTACCAAAGAATAAATTCCATAGGAAAGAGAAAACTGTGTACCATTTAACAAAGCCAAACCTTCTTTCATGCCCAATTTAATAGGCTTTAACTCAAGTTTCTGAAATAAATCAGCTGTTTCATATACCTTACCTTCATAATATACCTTCCCCATTCCCAAAAGTGGTAAAGAAAGATGTGCCAAGGGAGCTAAATCGCCCGAGGCCCCAAGAGAACCCTGTTGGAATATGAGAGGATAGATTTTTCGATTATACAATTCAATTAATTTTTCAATAGTTTCTCTTTTTACGCCAGAGTAACCTTGAGATAAATTAATTATTTTCAAAAACAGCATTATTTTAATAATATCCTCCGGAACAAGATCTCCAACCCCAAAGGCATGTGACATAACCAAATTCACCTGTAACTCTTCAAGGGATTGGGTATCTATTTTAATATCACACAAAAATCCGAATCCGGTATTAATACCATAAAAACACGAATCAGAGTTTAACACCTTATTTTGCAAATAGTTACAAGAACTTTCTATTAAATTAATTGATTCAACAGATAATGATATTTTATCCTTATCTGATAAATAACATTTAAAAATATCTATATTAAGGTGTTGTTTATCAATTATATACATCTTATGAAATATTAATTCACAGTTACAAAAATTACTTTTTTTACTTGTTAATTTATTTTAGCAATTGTTAAAAAACGGGTAAGCAAAACTAAAAAAATCTATGACATTCAAAATTACCTTAATTTTGTAATTAGAATAATAAATATGATTCGTTTTATGAGTAAAAACAACAAAATTGGGCAGTTCATAGCGCAAATCCTTTTGCTCTTTGTCCTCTTTTTTACTTGTACTGAGGCCTTTTGTAAAACATTAAAAAAGTTTGATAACGGCGATCTTCAAAGTATTGAAGAACTTTATGAATTTGAAATTCAGAAAAATTCCGAAAATAGTACCGAATCGGATCCAAAGCATCCAAATAATGCAGAAAAAGAAATAAAGAACAAGTCTTACCCAACTACAGGTTGGATTTATGCTTCTAATTTTGCTTATAATAAAAATCTAAGTTGTAGAAAGTACATACAATTTATTATAAGAAAATTTGTATTAAACTTTTTCTCTCTATAATGTAGTTGCAAAGATTTTTTAATTCGTATCCATTGTTTCATTTTTACCAGTTACTGTGACCTTGCAGTTTTTTCCGGCCTCTTCTTGTAATTGGCTTTTCATGGATTATTCCTCTTAATTTTTGTAGTAATTCTAATCCCTGTTATAAAATTGGTTCCCATGGCAACTTTGGCTGCTATGCTCATTTTCGTAGGAGTTAGACTGGTATCACCAAAAAAATTCATACATAGCTTACATGTTGGTAAAGAACAATTACTGGTTTTTGTAACAACCTTTGTTGGCGTTTACCGAATGTTGTTGGTATTCGAAAACAGTAGTAAGAAAGGACCCTCTAATAGGCAGCCCTTTTTTTATTGGAAAAAATCAGCATATCTTAAAATTTGTTGTCTTTTCCCTTTTT
>Ga0169931_10014430_pt1 | contig 10691 bp, 10 predicted proteins | sample Kivu_15m_20L_FD_129675 | JGI IMG/M metagenome (GOLD analysis project Ga0169931, IMG submission 129675) | Freshwater microbial communities from Lake Kivu, Western Province, Rwanda to study Microbial Dark Matter (Phase II) - Kivu_15m_20L... | ecosystem: Environmental > Aquatic > Freshwater > Lake... | reverse complement strand
GAAAAAACTATTTTATACCATTTCAACTAATAAATGAACCATTTAGGTATTTATAAATTAAGCTTTATCTATTTTTAGTCGTGCATGGGCAACGACACGTTTTTGGCTAAAAATCTTCAAAAAGCCTCAGCTGTATATCTATACAGCTTCATTTTTTAAAGATTTTTATCTCAAAAATATTTTGTTATAATTTTTTTAAAGATGGGATTTGGTATTAGAATTTTAAAAATTCTTCTTTTAAAAACTTATCTTCCGAGTATTTTATCAACTAAATTTATTGGCAATAATATATAATATTTTCCATTTGAAGCCATGGTGAATGCTTTTTCTTCAGCCTCGGCTCCATTGCCAAAATATATATCGCCACGAATAACTCCTTTAATTGCTGACCCAGTATCTTGGGCAACCATAAGTTTATTAAATTTAGTTTGTGGCTGATCTCTCAAACTAGTTTCCAACCACAATAATGATCCAAAAGGGATAATCTCGCTGTCTACAGCCAGACTTCTCTCCTTGGTAAGAGCAACTCCTTGCGCTCCATAAACTTGATCAGAATCGTTTAATTTAAAAAATGTATATGATTGGTTGATATTCATAATTTCTTGAGATTTGTCGGGATTTTCAACCAGCCATTTATAAACCCCCTTAGAGTTAAATTCATGTTTGAATATTAAATTTCTTTTTAACATTTCATTGGAAATTGCGGTGAATGGAAATTGATTTTTACCAGCATAAGCAACTTTAATTTCGCTACCATTTGGCAAAATTACTTTTCCAGATCCTTGAATATGTAGAAAAAATAAATCAACCTTATTATCAACATATAACAATTCTAATTTTTGCCCCTCCAAAGCTCCTGCTTCTATTTCCTGACGAGTAAGATTTGAATATGATGAATCGGCTTTTGGCTTTGCGAATATTGGATATTGGTATTTTTCAGTCTTAACAAAACTGCCATATAATGTTGGCTCATAGTAACCCGTAAATAATCCGTCATCATCGCCATGGGTATTTTCAACTAAAAATAATTTAAACCAATTTTCAAAGAAATTTTTGGTTTGTTTTTTACTCATGGTTTTTACCACTTCTGCAATATCACAAACATCACGGAAATCTTCAGGAGTTGCCTCAAAAAATTTGCCATTTAATGGCTTATTTTGCGGTAATTTACTAAATTTTCGACATGAATGCAAAAAGGTTTGAAGCGCCAATTTGTGATCATCCAGCTCCCACCCTTTGAGATTCTTAAAATCCTGTTCAAATAATTTAAAGTTGCCAACATTTTTGATATGAATTTTTTTACTAAACAAACAACTTGATAACATTAACAACAATAAAATATTGGCTATGATTTTAGACATAAAATTAAAATATAATTTGAATTTGAAGTATTTTTGATGTATTATTTATTTTTATTCTTTTTAAAATATTTTTTTTAAAATACAAAATATTTTTTCACAAATTTTAATAAATTTATTATGTCTCTAAAATGTGGAATTGTTGGATTGCCAAATGTTGGAAAATCAACTTTATTTAACGCCCTTACTCAAACGGCAACTGCCCAAGCAGCCAATTATCCTTTTTGCACGATTGAACCAAATATCGGCAAGGTTGATGTTCCAGATGAAAGGCTTGAAATTTTAACAAAAATTGCAGGTTCAGCAAAAATAATTCCTGTGCAAATTGAATTTGTCGACATCGCGGGTTTAGTGCGTGGAGCTAGTAAAGGTGAGGGTCTGGGCAATCAATTTTTATCTCATATTCGCGAGGTTGATGCTATAATTAATGTTGCAAGGTGCTTTGAAGATGAAAATATTACCCATGTTGAAAATTCAGTTGACCCAATTCGTGATTTAGAATTAATCCAACTCGAATTAATTCTTGCGGATCTTGAAAGTCTTGAAAAAAGATTACCGAATTTAGAAAAGAAATTAAAAACCGAAAAGGATGGTGATAAGATTATTGAAATTACTAAAAAAATAATTGAAATACTTAAAGATGGAAAACCCGCCAGCTCCTTTGAAATAAAGTCAGTTGATGAAGAAAAAATCATTAAAAATCTTCAAATTATTACTTCAAAACCACAACTTTATGTTTGCAACCTTAAAGAAAGCGAATTAAGTGGCAATAAATATTCTAAATTAGTGGAAGAATATGGTGCCGTTAACAAAATCAATGTTTTAAAAATCTGCGCCCAAGTTGAATCTGAGGTGGCTTCGCTTGAGACTCTCGAAGAAAAGCGTGAATATTTAGAGGCTCTTGGACTCAAAGAAACTGGGTTATCACAAATCATTAAATCATCTTTTAAACTGCTAGATTTAATTTCCTTTTTTACGGTTGGTCCTAAAGAATGTCATGCTTGGATGCTGAAAAAAGGTTCAAGCGCTCCAAAGGGGGCAGGGGTTATTCACACTGATTTTGAAAAAGGATTTATTCGTGCCAAAACCATTTCTTATGCTGATTATGTGCAGTTTAATGGTGAGGAAGGCGCTAAAAATTCGGGCAAATTAAGAGATGAAGGCAAAGAATATATCATTCAAGATGGCGATGTATTGCATTTTATGTTTAATAATTAATTTTAATTATTAAATTTTATCGCCATCAATGCTGATAATAATTACGCTACGCGATTTTTTGACCAGTTTGCGCCCAATCCTTAACAAATGTTTCCAAACCCTTATCGGTTAAAGGATGTTGAACCAATTGCTTAATGACCTTAGCTGGTATCGTTGCCACATGAGCTCCTAATTTTGCTGACTCAACAATATGAATTGGATTGCGAACCGAAGCAACCAGAACCTCAGTTTTAAAATTTTCATAATTTGCAAAAATTTCACAAATTTCGCCGATTAAATTTAATCCATCTTGTCCAATATCATCAAGCCTACCAACAAATGGAGAGACAAAAGTTGCGCCTGCTTTGGCAACTAAAATTGCTTGAGCTGGTGAAAAACATAAAGTTACATTAGTTTGGATACCTTTATTGGCAAAGTAACGGCAGGCTTTTAAACCATCTAGTGTTAAAGGTAATTTAATGCAAACATTTTTGGCAATTTTACTTAAAATATCACCTTCGCGAACCATTCCTTCATATTCTGATGATGCAACTTCGGCACTGACTGGACCTTTTACTTCTTGACAAATTTCGGCAATAACTTCTTGGAATTTTCGTCCAGATTTTGCGATTAAGGTTGGATTTGTAGTGACGCCATCGATTAATCCGAAGGAGTTTAATTCTTTAATTTCCGAAATTTCGGCAGTATCAATAAAAAATTTCATAATTTAAACTAATTAAGGTTGGAAGATTTTAATTTATAATTTAATATTTTAGAGAAGAACATTCATCAATTCAACAAATAAATAATGGCTGAAATTTTTGCACAAATATTAATTCCCAATGCACTAAATGATGATTTTACTTATTTAGCTTCAAACATCAATAAAATCGGCGATGTAGTTTTGGTTGAATTTGGTAAACAAAAAATATGGGGAGTAATCGTTAAAATCACAGAGAATTTTCAACAAAATTTTGATAAATCTAAATTAAAAAGAATTTTAGAAACTCATAATTTAATATTTATAAATTCCCAACATTTGAAATTTATCGAACAAATTGCAAGCTATAATATGGCAAGTCGAGGTTTAGTGCTAAAAAGCTTCATCGGCACCCTAAATACTGATAAAATTAAAAAAGAAATTCAGCCATTAATCCAAAATTTTAATGAAAAAAACCTTAATTTAAAACAACTAAGTTCAGCCCAAAATCAGGCCTATTGCCTTATAAAACAATATTTAGATAACTCAGAAACTACTTTATTGCAGGGGGTAACAGGAAGTGGCAAAACCGAAATTTATTTTGCCGTTATCGCCGATATTTTAAAGCAACATAGTAGCGGGCAAATTCTTATTTTGCTTCCAGAAATAGCTCTTACTTCACAATTATTAAATAGATTCAGTGAACAATTTGGATTCACTCCCGCCTTATGGCATTCCAAAATTTCTAAAAGTAAAAAACGAGAAATTTACTATGGAATTGCCAACGGAACAGTCAAATTAATGATAGGAGCCAGATCATCACTTTTACTGCCATTTAAAAATTTAAAATTAATTGTTGTTGATGAAGAGCATGACAATTCATTTAAACAAGAGGATATTTTTAATTTTCATGCACGCGATATGGCAATTTTACGCAGTAAAATTGAGAATTTTCCGATAATTTTATCAACCGCTACCCCAGCAGTGGAGACTTTTCACAATGCTTTAATAAATAAATTTCAAGCAATTAGATTAGAAGAAAAATTTGGAGCGACAAATCAAATAGAATATGTTGATTTAAGGCAAGAAAAACTAGAAAATGGACAAATTTTAAGTGCAAAATTGTCATTAGAAATTGCTAAAAACATTGCCAACAAAAAACAAATTTTACTTTTTCTAAATCGACGCGGATATTCTCCAGTAACTATTTGTAAATCTTGTGGCACTAAGTATGATTGTCAAAATTGCGATTTTCATTTAGTTCATCATAAAAATAAAAATTTGCTAATTTGTCATCATTGTGGGCATCAAGAAAAACCATTGAATAAATGCAAATTTTGCGGAGAGGAGGATTCGCTGATTTCTGTTGGATTTGGAGTTGAAAAGCTTCATGAAGAGGTTAAATTAAAATTTCCAGATGCAAATATTGCCATGGTTAATAGTGATGAAATAAAAAATTTTGATGATGCAGAAAAAATTATCAGAGAAATTTCATGTGGAACAATTGATATTATCATCGGCACCCAAATGATTTCCAAGGGATACGACTTTCCAAATTTGAATTTGGTTGGCATTGTTGATGTTGATTCGCTTTTATATTCTTCGGATTTAAGAGCATTAGAAAAATCATATCAAATTTTAACTCAAGTTATGGGAAGAGCAGGGCGAAGTAAAGATTCTGGCAAGATTTTGATTCAGACTTATAATCCGCAAAATCTATTATTTCAAATCATAAATAGCGAAAATAAGAATGCATTTTATGATTTTGAAATAAATAATCGTCAAACTCTTAATCTACCTCCATTTTTTCAGATGATTAAAATCGAAATTAGTGCTTTAATGGAAAATGTCGCAAAAGATTATGCCAAAAATTTTATAGCCAACTTTCCAATTAATGATAAAATCGAATTATTTGGTCCGGCTCCAGCTCCAATTCAAAAGCTAAAAAATCGACATCATTTTTTGATTCATATCAAAGCAGATAAAAAAGTTAATTTGCAAAAATTAATAAATGATGTTAGATTACAAAGTAAAATAGACCCAAAAATCAGAATTAGGTTTAACATTAATCCCTAGATAAAATGCCAAGAATTTTAGTAAAATTTTTTGTAATATTTACAATAGCTTTTTTTGTAACAAAAAATATATTTGCCAATAACACTGTTGGAGGCGAAGTCTCTCAAAATCTAATGAAAATCGTCAATTCTTCAAAACCAATTTCAAATAAAGAATATAATGATTTTTGGAATTCTACGGGAATTAAATCTAGAGAACAAAAATTAAATTTTATTATTACTTTAAATCAACTAATTCTTCCAATTCAAAAATATAATTTAATTTTGTGGGATTGTGCAGAAAAATCATGGTTAAAACAAAAGCCTGAAAATTGTGAAAAATCCTTTCCCGAATTACCTAAAATTAAACTTCAATTAACCAAGCAAATTGGAGAAGATAATTTTAAAAATATTGATGATAATTTTATTAAAGTTATTAAATCATCGGCAAATAGAAAAGGAAATCCAAATGACAAAAACGACATTAGTGATGCAGAAATTTCTCTTGAAAAAATTAAAATGGCTAAAATTGCATCAATGAAAACCTTAAATAGAATTGATATTTTACTTCAACCAGATTATCAAAAAAATTAAAATATTTTTTGGTTTAGATACTTGCATATTATTTTTAAAAATCATAAAATTTTTAGCACGATGTAATTAAAATCTTTATAAATTTTTTAATTATTTCGGGCAAAATTTAAACAATAAATATTTTAATTTTATTGCTTAAACTTGTTTCTAGCATTAATTTTGCTACCTAGAATTTAATATAAACCCACAATTTTTTTTATATGCCAAGAGTCTCTGTTATTGCAAAAAATTACGCCAACACCCTATTTTTAGTTGCCAAAAAAAATAATGCCATCGATATCGTATCAAAGGAATTAAATGTTTTTAAAGATAATTTTAGCTCCAATTTTGCTTATGAACTTAAAAATCCCGTAATCTCCAAAACTGATTTAGTTAAAATCATTAATGAAGTAACCACTAAATTCAGACTCGGAAGTTTAACTTCAAATTTTTTTGCATCTGTGGTAAAAAATCGCAGATTAAACTTATTTCCAGAAATTCATGCTGAGTTTATTAGAATTGTTCAGGAACATCAAAACATTCTTGAGGTTGAAGTAATAACATCTTCTATATCGGTTGATCTAGGAAATGTTAAAAAACACCTTGAAAAAAATAATCCGAATAAAAAAATTATTATTAAACATGTAGTTACACCAAAAATTTTAGGTGGTTTGCAAATTAAAATAGGGTCTAATCTTCTTGATGCCAGCCTTAAAAATCAAATTGAGCAAATCAAAAAGGAATGTCTTGTAGCTATTAATTAATAAATTTAATTTTTAAATATAACTAATAAATTTATTATAAATTAGATATTTTTTAAATTTTCAAATAATTTATTATTTTTGAATTTTTCTTTTGCAAAAAAAGATAAATACATTTAAAATTACTAATTAATTTTTAAAAATTTTAATTAAATACTAAAAACAACAACAAAAAATTATGGAATTTAAAGTAGAAGAATTTTCAAATATATTACAAAAAACAATTGAAAATTACCACTCTTCGGCAGAGCTCAAGGAAGTTGGTGAAGTAGTAAAAGTAGGTGATGGAATTGCCAAAATATATGGTCTTGACAATGTTCAAGCTGGCGAACTAGTAGAATTTGATGGCGGAATTAAGGGCATGGCACTTAATCTCGAATCTGATAATGTTGGTGTGGTTATTTTCGGCGATTCTCAAAAAATTCGCGAAGGCTCAAATGTTAAAAGAACTGGAAAAATTGTAGAAATTCCTGTTGGCAAAGAATTATTGGGTCGAGTTGTTGACGCCCTTGGTAATCCAATTGATGGCAAAGGTCCAATCAACTCAAAAGAATTTCGTAGAGTAGAAGTTAAAGCTCCCGGAATTATTGCCAGACAATCAGTATCTGAACCAATGCAAACTGGTATCAAAGCAATTGACAGTCTTATTCCAATTGGAAGAGGTCAAAGGGAGCTTATTATTGGCGATCGTCAAACAGGTAAAACTGCTATTGTAATTGACACCTTCATCAATCAGGCCAAAGCTCACAATGAAAATGATGAGAATAAAAAACTATATTGCATATATGTTGCCATCGGTCAAAAAAGATCAACAGTAGCCCAGATAGTTAAAACCCTTGAAGATGCTGGTGCCATGAAATATTCAGTTGTAGTTTCTGCAACTGCTTCAGAAGCTTCAGCACTACAATTTTTTGCTCCTTATACTGGTTGCACAATTGGTGAATTTTTTAGAGATAATGGCATGCATGCCTTGGTTGCTTACGATGATTTAAGTAAACATGCGGTAGCCTATAGAGAGATGTCGTTACTTCTTCGTCGTCCACCGGGAAGAGAAGCTTATCCGGGTGATGTTTTTTACATTCACTCTAGATTGCTTGAAAGAGCTGCCAAAATGTCCAAAGAAAAAGGTGGTGGGTCATTAACAGCTTTACCTATCATCGAAACTCAAGCTGGGGATGTTTCGGCATATATTCCAACCAATGTTATTTCCATTACTGATGGTCAAATCTTCTTAGAAACCGACTTATTTTATAAAGGAATCAAACCAGCTGTGAATGTTGGCTTATCAGTATCTAGGGTTGGTTCGGCCGCCCAAACTAAAGCTATGAAGCAGGTAGCTGGCACTATTAAACTTGACCTCGCTCAATTTAGGGAATTAGAGGCTTTTGCTCAATTCGGTTCCGATCTTGACCAAGCCACTCAAAAACTTCTAGACAAAGGCAGAAAACTTACCGAACTCTTAAAACAAAACCAATATTCACCTCTTGGTTTTGAGCAACAAGTTGTTTCAATTTATGCAGGTGTTAAAGGGTATCTTGATAAAGTTCCAGTTAAGGAAGTTACTAAATTTGAAAATGATTTTTTAAATAAAGTAAAAAATACTCAACCTGAAATTTTTGAAAATATTAAAAAAGAACAAAAAATTAGCGAAGAAACCGAATCAAAATTAAAAAACTTACTCGAAAATTTTTTATCAAGTTTTTTAAACCATTCACCTTCGCCACATTTTGATCATGCTGGCTTGAATGACCGATTAAAACACGAAAAAAATTAGTTTTTTGCCAATGAAAATTGGCAAAAAATTTTTAAAGAATTAGCAACAAATATGGCAAACCTTAAAACATTAAAAACTAGAATTAAATCAGTAAAATCAACTCAAAAAATGACCAAAGCCATGAAAATGGTAGCGGCCTCTCGATTAAAAAAAGCTAAAACCCAAGTTGAACATTCTAGGCCATATGCCCACAAAATTAGAGAAATTACATCACAACTAGCATCAAACATTAGTGTTAGAGGTGGTCTTAACGATAAATTTCCTTTATTAACAGGCAGAGGGAGTAATGAAAGACATTTATTAGTTGTAATTTCATCAGACCGTGGATTGTGCGGGGGGTTAAACAGTGCAACCGTAAAATTTACCAAAAACAAAATAAATGAATTAATTTCGCAAGGCAGAGAAATTAAAATTATTTGCGTTGGCAAGAAAGCTTATGAACAACTTAAGTCAGTCCATCAAAATAAAATTATTAAAAACTTATCTGGAATATTTAAAACAAACATCAATATTCAAAGTGCTAAAGATATTGCACAAATCATATTTGACTTATTTAACGATAATCAATTTGATGTTTGCGATGTAATTTATAGCAAGTTTAAATCGGCAATTGCTCAAGAACAAGTATGTGAACAAATTATTCCAGCATCAATTAAATATAACGATAATTTATCTGCTCTGGAATCACCAATAAATTACGAACCAAGCGAAGAAATGGTGTTAGAAAATCTTTTGCCAGAAAATGTTATAGTTCAAATATATAATCAACTTCTAGAAAATGTTGCATCTGAGCAAGGAGCTAGAATGTCAGCAATGGAATCAGCATCAAATAATGCTGGAAAAATGATTAAAAACTTAACGCTGGTTTACAACAGAACTCGTCAAGCCAATATCACCAAAGAGCTTATCGATATTATTTCTGGAGCAAACACAGTTTAGAATGCCTCCTGAAAATCTTAATAAACTAGACTTTTCAACACTAGATAATATTAACTTTAAAGAGGATAGTTACTGGATTAACCTTTTCAAGCCTCAAAATTACTCATCAGCAAAGATTGTTGCCATAGTTAAAAGAATTACTAAAGCAAAAAAAGTTGGACACGCAGGAACACTAGATCCATTTGCAACAGGAGTCTTAGCTATTGCAATCAATAAATCCACAAAACAATCGGAATTGGTTATGAGACAAAGGAAGACTTATCTTGCAACCATAAAATTTGGTGAATTTAAAGATAGCGACGATATAACTGGTAACACTGAATCTATGTCTGATATTCGTATTACTAAAACAGAATTTATAAAAAACTTAATTAAATTTATAGGAAAAACCCAACAAACTCCGTCAAAATTTTCGGCTATCAAAATTAATGGCGAAAGAGCCTATAAGCTAGCAAGACAAAATCAAGAAATAGAAATGCCAAAAAGAATAATCGAAATCTATAAAATAAAATTAAATAGTTTCGAGAATGATGGCTGTGAATTAGAAATAGAATGTTCAAAAGGAACCTACATCAGAAGCCTTGTTCGTTCAGTTTGCCTCGAATGTAAAATTGCTGGTTATACGGAAAAACTGCAAAGAACAAAAATTGGAAATTTAAAAAAAGAAACAACAATTTCACTTGACGAATTAAAAAATATAGTTAATTTTAATGGGTCTATAAAAAAAGGATCGTTTCTAGCGTTAAATGTTGAAAATAATTGCAAAAGAGATGATTTGGATGGTTTCGATTCAGTTGAATCATAGTTCTAAAAATTAAATTAATAAAAAATGTTGTTCAATAAAAATAATAAAAGTGAAATAATTGCAAAATTTGCAACTAAAGAAAAAGATACAGGCTCCGTAGAAGTTCAATGCGCAGTTCTATCGCAAAAAATTGAAAACTTAACTGAGCATTTAAAAACTCACACTAAAGATCACTCTTCAAGAAGAGGTCTACTAATTTTAGTTAGCAAAAGAAGAAGACTTCTTGATTACCTCAAAAATATTTCAAATCAAAGATACGAAGACCTAATTAAGAAACTCGAGATCAGAAAATAAATATTTTTAAGATCAAAAATATTTCGATATTTTTGATAAATCCTAAAATGCTGGTTCAAACAAATATTTTGAACCAGCTAAAAGAAATATAATCCACTCCTTGTGGCTTATAGATAAATGATAGGTGACTAAGTAGATTATTCACATCCCACTAACTTAAAAAGATGAACATATATGTTTAAAATTACAAAAAAAGAAATTAACTGGAATAATAAAATTCTCTCCATTGAAACAGG
>Ga0169931_10014429_pt1 | contig 10691 bp, 10 predicted proteins | sample Kivu_15m_20L_FD_129675 | JGI IMG/M metagenome (GOLD analysis project Ga0169931, IMG submission 129675) | Freshwater microbial communities from Lake Kivu, Western Province, Rwanda to study Microbial Dark Matter (Phase II) - Kivu_15m_20L... | ecosystem: Environmental > Aquatic > Freshwater > Lake... | reverse complement strand
GAACCCTCAACTCAAACAGAAATTTGTACCCGCTGGTTATCCCGAATACACGCTGCATATCCCTGCGCGATTAGCCCCAGAGTTTGAAAAGAAAAGGCCTGCTTACCTCGCCTACCTCTACGAGCTCACCCAATCCAAGGTCTTAGCAGAACAAGCCCGCGAAGCCACCAATCGTTTGGCTACCCCGGATTCGGCCAATATTCCTTATGCAACGTGGAAATACCACCAAGTACGCAAAGGGGATAACCTGGGTCGCTTGGCCAGCCAATACCGAACCACAGTTCCTGAACTTCGTCGGATTAACAACCTTAGATCAAGTCAATTGCAGGCAGGCCAGCGCCTCAAAGTCCAACGACTAGGTGGTGTAGCGTCCCCAGCGGCCGTTGACACCGTGGCGGCGAATTCGGTGGAATTGGCGCAGTCTCCCAAGGAAACCAAACGCGACACCATCACCCAAGCTTCCGGCCCAAACGAACCGGAACGCACAACCAAAGAGATTCGCTCGTACCGAGTCCGGCAGGGCGATACCCTTTGGTCCATTTCCAAAAAGTTTGAGGGGGTGACCGTCGCCGATCTGATGAAGCATAATAACTTGACGGCTTCAAGCAAGCTGACTCCGGGGATGCTGCTCAAAATTCAGAGGGGCTAGGCACTAGGAACGATAGGATACCATGAACATCAGGGGGTCTTGGCGGGTAAGGGGCTTTGCCTTGGTTTGGATGGCCTTGCCGTTCTTTGGCTTGGTATCCTGCCAAGATCGAGGCCTGAAACCGGATTCTTTGGGGGCTGTGGCTGAAATCCTCCTGGATTGCCGTCCGGAGGAATGGCATGGTGAAAGTGGTCGTCGCCTGCGTCAAGTGTTATCGGAAGAGCAATATGGCCTTCCGCAACCCGAGCCCTGGTTTAGGCTATTGCCAACCCAGGATTTGGGCGCAAATAAATTCAAAGATCGGCATCGTTTTATTTTACGGCTTCGCTCCGAATCCCAATCATCGTTGCCCGACGAATTGCAGGCAGCATCCAAGAGAGCCTTGGCATTGCAAGGGATTTATGTGGGGGTGCTCCATCATCCACGTGCTTTTCCGCAGGCAGAAGTCTGGCTTGTCTATCGTGATACGGCCACCCTGCAGGCCTATTTGAATAACCAAGGCCTGTCTTTGTTACAACAATGTTTGCGTTTGGATCAACGGCTGATTCTGGATCGCTTGGCTCGGCATCATCGTTCCGATACGTTGATTAGGTTAATTAAGGACAGCGTAGGGGTCCAGCTTAAGGTATTACCTGGCGATTATCGGTTGCGGGCCCTCCGTCAAAACTGGGTTTGGTTAAGCCGAGACATCCCGAACGGAACCATGAACTGGTGCCTTTGGAGGTCCGTAGCCGCAGCCCAAAGCCCCTTGGTTGGCTTGGCCTACCGGGACACGATCTTTCGAAATCGGCTACCGGGTCCGACGGCGGGGTCATATTACCAAACCGAAACCTTGGTGCCAACGCAGGAGCAACCAGGTCCGCTTTTCCCCTCTTCCAAAATGGATGCTTGGATCGTTCGCGGTTTGTGGACCTTGAAGGGTGACTTCATGGGCGGCCCTTTTGTGCACCATTCCAGGGTTGATGGCTTGGACAGGATCCATAGCGAAGTCTTTGTTTATTGTCCTAACGAAACCAAGCGCGCTTGGCTTCGGGAATTGGAAGCGATGAGCTTGGTTGGAATCGATTCTCTTTTTTGGAAGCCCACATCGGTTAGACATGACGCAGCCCGTTAAATTTTTGGAATCTTACCGGGTCTTGTTGTTGGGCTCCGGTGCCCGTGAACATGCCATGGCCCAGGCCATAGCCGGCAGTTCCCGTTGCGATCAATTGTGGGTGCATCCCGGCAATGCGGGGACCGAATCGTGGGCCGTAGGGCATCCTTTGGATTGGCGGAATACGGAGCAACTTGCTGATTTTGTGGAAACCCATGGCGTTCATTTGTTGGTGGTTGGGCCCGAGGAACCTCTGGTGGCCGGACTGGTGGATCAATGCCGTCGTCATCCCCGTCTCCAAAACCTCCTGTTGCTGGGTCCTGATGCCCAGGGGGCCAGCCTCGAAGGCAGCAAAGATTTTTCGAAGTCCTTTATGCGAAGGCATGGTATTCCAACCGCAGGCGCCCAAACCTTTACGGAGGATCAAAGGATAGAGGCCGAAGGATATATCAAGGCCCATTCGTTGCCCGTTGTGCTCAAGGCCGATGGATTGGCTGCCGGCAAAGGTGTTTTGATCTGTCCTACAACCGAAGAGGCCCTGGAGGCCCTTGATTTATTCTGGAAAGAAAGAAAATTCGGTGAGTCCGGCACCAAAGTCTTGGTGGAGGAATTTTTGTCCGGAATTGAATGCTCTGTATTTGCTTTGTGCGATGGTGAGCGTTACTTGATGTTACCGCCAGCCAAGGATTACAAACGGGTAGGTGAAGGTGATACGGGGCTGAATACCGGAGGCATGGGCGCTGTATCTCCGCCTCCTTTCGCCGATGACGTGTTCATGCAGCGTATCGAAAACCAAATTGTCGCCCCAACCCTCCAGGGTCTACGGAAGGAAGGCGTTGATTACCGTGGATTTTTGTTTGTTGGCATCATGAAAGTCGGGGATAACCCGCTGGTGATTGAATACAATGTGCGCATGGGTGATCCCGAAACAGAAGCGGTATTACCCCGCATCCAAAGTGATTTGCTGGAATTGTTCGTTGCGGCGGCTTCAGGTAACCTGGGCCATCAGAGCCTCCGGGTTGATCCTCGTTTTGCGGTGACGACCGTTGTTTGTTCCGGAGGTTATCCAGGGGACCTTTTGTTGGGTAAACCTATGGAAGGATTGGACCAAGAATTGAATCCCCAAAACCAACGAATGTTTCATGCCGGTACCCGTCGGGAAGGGCCCCATACCGTCAACCGAGGCGGAAGGGTAGTGGCCACCACCGTATTGGATTCGGATTTACAGGCCGCTGCCCGTGGCAGTTTGGAACTTGCCGAGGGTATTCGATTTGAGGGGTCTTTTTGTCGCCGGGATTTGGGGAAGGATTTGTTATAAATTCCGTTTCCCGACACAATTTTTATTTTATAACAAATATTTTTGATGAATACGCCACCAGCGGTCAGGTAGCTCATCTGCCGAAGCCTGGAGGTAATCATCGTAGGTGCATGGAACCAAAAGGGTACGTTCTCGTTTGGAACCACGGGGCTCCGGCAAAGTGACTTCCAACCACCATCGACCGCTTTTTTGGCTTTTGACAAAAATTAATTCGTGGTTACCCTGCAATGCCATGGTATAACGAGTGAAATTTCTGGAATTGATTTTGGGGATATCATCGCAACGTTGGCTATACCCATCCAGTAAGTACCATAGGGCTTGGGCAAGGACTGCCGCACCGGTTCCTTGATCGCCTAAGGAGGCGCGATAATCACAAAAGAAAGCCGATCGTAACAAATCATTAGCGCCTGCATAATAGCACAATTGGCACAATTCGTGGGCCCACAAGCCGTTTGGTCCTCCCATGGGATTGCCGTCGGCATCCGACCAACGCACAGCACTGAGGCTAAAGGCACTCAAGTGCGATGAGCGAAGAAGCGGCTCAGCTCTTTCGGGGTGTTGGCGTAGCGTGCCCAGTCGTAATTGCTCAAATCGCATTTGTTCCAGGAGGGCCCCTTCTTCCGGCTCCAGCCAATGATTTTGAAAAGCAAGGCAGGATAAATTAAAAAGATGCGAGGAATCTTTTTCTATCATTTGCCTTAAAACGGTATGGTAGGGGGCGGCATCCGGGTCCGCATGAAAATGGGTGCGGGCAGACACCACCGAAACATCGGTGGAACCGCGACCGCTAAACCCTTGGAAAATACCTCGTAGAAAGTCGAGGCGTCCGCCAATCCATAAGGGGAAATGTCCCTGCTCCAAGAGCTCCGATGTGACCGATGCCAAAGCAGCCTGGGTATCCTCGGGACTTTGCCCCGGGATCATATTCCCTAAATCAACCAGGGTTGGAAAGCCTTGGGCGGCGCTTAACTCATACAGGGATCGCCGAACGAGGTCTGCTTCGGGGTACAGGTTCCCTTGGGATGCCCCAAAGCTGCCCTCACCCGAACGTGTCGATTGGAAGGGTCTGAAATCATCCAAACCCAGGAGCACGATGCAAGGTTGATCCGGTAAATCCTGCCGCGTGCTTAATCGCAGGATTCTATTCCCTATCGTATGGGGTGGGTAGGCGGCTGCCTCTTGCACCAGCGATGGTTCAGGTAGGTTAAAGAAATCCAGGCCCATCGTCAATCAGGGAATGAAAAATGGAGAAATGGGGGTATTAACGACGGCCCAAGGTCATTTCCAAAGTCACAGGGACTTGACCCAATGTGCCTCCATCGTAGTTGACGACGGTGCGCAATTGTTGGGTATTGGTTCCGTTGAACAAAACCTTGAACTTGTAAACTTGGCTACTCGTATCTACCAAAGTAATGGTATCCACCGTAGTGGTCCAGGTCCCTTGGCCCCTGAGGCGTACCGTGTCCAATGGGAAAGGGATGGTGGGTGGTAGGGATGGACGAAACTTGACATCGTAATTGACAACCTTCGATGGACTTTTGATGAATTCGATATAACCGGCCTGGGATGCTCCGCCATTGACCGGAATTTGCTGGCCCAGTACCGAAACGGTAGCGGCATACGTCAAACTATCCACATCCCAAGTACCCACCAAGCGGTTGGCATAAGTCTCGGCAGGGGTCAAGGTATTGCCTGGATTATCCTCTTTTTTGCAGGAAATTCCCCAGAGACCCAGGCAGAGTAGGACGGATAGCAGTTTTTTCATGGCTTTTTTTTTCAAATTTAAGCTAGTTCGTATCGAATTCAAAACCTGCGCACACTTGTGCTTTGGACGGTTCCTGAACAAATTTGACAACGTTTGTTCAATTCTTGCGGTTAATTCACTTTTTTTTGGCCGCTCATACTAACAAATTTGATTTCCCTAAATTTGATATAAAATTCGTTTTGGGTAAACCAAGAATCCGTCATGTACCTCTTTGGTCTTAAGCTTACCATCCTTAGTTGCCTATTGGTATTGGTCCAAACCGATGCACCCGCTTGGTTCAATGGGCAACAACAACCAACATCGGAGCGCCTTGGCCAAAGTTCCATAGAAGAACCCAGAGGGGTTAACCCATGCTTTTTGCCAACAATTTTGTTGCCTGGACCGGCCCCCTTGGCTTCGCTTTGGGCTTGGAAATGGACGTGTTACGAACATGGTGACGGTCCAAGTCCCGTTTACTTGGGCCAGCCTCAAAAAGTACCTACCCTAGACCATCCAACCTTCTTGGGTTGGGAACAGGGGCTGCAGGCATCCACATCCCCAAAACCAAGCACCCGTGAATTGGCCCGTATGGTCTTGGGGGCATCGCTTGCAGTTCAAGAAGAAAATTGGGACTTGGTGCGTCGTTGTTTGGATTTCTTGGCGATCAAAGGATGGCCTTTGCCCGCGGCACTTCAGGACCAAGCTCCGATCGTGGAATGGTTGGCCTTGCGTTATGAACTAGCCCGCACCCAATTACCGGCCTATGCTAAGCGTGTTGCTGAGGACAACCGCGATTATTCCTCTCATTTCAAGGTTCATTCAACGACATTACCTCCAAGCGAAGGGCGTTTGGTTTGGGACCATGCCTTGGCCATGGGCCGGTACCGCTGGTCCAGGGTGCAGGGTAGGCCATCCGATGCGCTGGCATATTTTAGGGAGGCCCAACATTTACACAGCACGTTGCAAACCGATTGGATGACCGAGCGCCAAATCACCAAAGCGGCTGTGCGTAGGACAGGGATGCCTTTTTGGGATTACCGTTTCGGCTTGGGGGTATTGGTCCTTTTTTTGGTCGGGACATGGTACCGCACGGGATTGCATAGCCCTGTTGTTGAGGTATATGATCGTTTGCAGGGTATGGATGGGCCAGAGGGGTGGCAACACCCTATGCCCTCTCCCGAAACTTTATCGGCATTGCGTACCCAATTGATCCATACCAACGAAGCATGGGAGAGCTTCAAAATTGAATTTGAGCAGCATTGTCCAGGCTTTATCGCGTGGGTTTTGAATTTGGGTCCGGGAATGACCCAGGGTGAACTGCGAACCGCTTGCATGATACGCTTGGGTTTGACCAGTAGAGAGATCGCTAGAGTCCAGAATATTGGGGTTTATGGCGTGGCTCAATCCAGGTACCGATTGAGAAAGCGTCTTGGATTGCCTACCCGGCTATCCATTGAAGAAGTTTTGTTCCACCGCGGGGGCGATGTCGCCAAGGAGAACGAGCTGGGCTAGCTTAATCGGGCTTTCAACGAAAGCATTTGATAAGCCGTATAGGCCGCTTCCTTTCCTTTGTGCCCGTGCTGGCCGCCCAAGCGATCATGGGCTTGTTGGGTGTTCAATACGGTGAGCACCCCGTTAATCATGGGAACCCCTTCCCGTAGGCTGAGGTCCATCAAACCGCGGTTAACCGATTGAGCAATGAGATCAAAATGAGGGGTTTCTCCTTGGATGAGGCAACCCAAGGCAATAACGGCCTGGGCCTGATGCGGGTTTTGGGCACAGAACCAAGAGGCCGCCACGGGAATTTCAAAACAACCGGGAACTTCCAAGGTGAAAATTTGGTCTTCACGAAAGCCGAGTTCCAACAAGACGGAGCGGCAACCCTTCTCTAATTCAAGGGTGATTTCACTGTTCCAATGGGCAACCACAAGTCCGATTCGCCCATCGCGGAATTCTCCGTTATCAAGGGCCTTGGAAGGTTGTTGAAAACCCGATTTTGTCCAAGGTTGGTCCTGCATATGCTTAGGACTTGAGTCGAACGCGGGTCAAATAGCGATCCACGTTTTGGCCTTCGGTGCTTTGGGGATACTCGCGTTGAATACGCTCGTAACACTCCGTAGCTTTTTCTTTTTGACCAATCTTTTCGGCAATTTCACCGGCACGTTGCAAATAGAAAGGGGTCGTGAATTCATTGGCTTTGAAATCCGCAGCTCGCAAGTAACAGTCCAAAGCGTCGTTATCTTTTTTGAGTTGCAAATGGGCGTCACCTTGGCAGCCCATGGCGATGCTACCCAAGACGGGGTCCGATGTTTTGAACGACTCCAAAGATTCCAAAGCCTCGTTGTATTGTCCTAAACGGAGATAGCTGACTCCCAAATAGTAACGAGCCAAATTTCCGGCATCGGTCCAGCGGTAATCTTCAGCAATTTCTTCGAAACCAGGAAAATTCCCATCGCCTTTGATGGCCAGGTTCAAGGAGTCGTTTTCGAAGTATCGCTCAGCAACATGCATCAGGTTGACCGCCTCCTTCTGTTGGGCCGGGAGATATACACCCCAAACGTAATAAGAGCCCAGGATCAAGGCAAGTAAACCACCGCCCACGGTGGTCAAGATCTGTTTGTTCTTTTCCCAAAAAGCCTCGATTTTGCCGAGACCTTGTTGCAAATCCAGGTTTTCTAACGGATCAAAACCTTGGGGTTCGTTGGATGGGGTATTGGAGGCCATGGTGGGTAGATAATTTTATTCTTTTAGTCGGTGATGTAGGGGTAATCGGTTTGGACATAAACATCCTTGTACATTTCGGACAGGTCCGGCCAAGGAGATTCTTCGGCAAATACAACGGCTTCTTGAACGGAAGTTTCGATTTGTTCTTCTAATTTATCGTAAGCCTCTTCGTTCAAAAGACCTTCGGCCATCATTCGATTTTTGAGTTGCTCGATGGGGTCTTGTTCTCGGTATGCTTCGACTTCTTCTTTGGTTCGGTATTTGGCAGGATCACTCATAGAATGCCCACGGTAGCGGTAAGTACGGATTTCGAGGAGGGTTGGGCCTTCCCCGGAGCGGGCTCTGGCCACCGCTCTTTCCATGGCTTCGTGCACGGTCCAAACACACATTCCATCCACCGCTTCGGAAGGCATACGGTACGAAAGACCAATTTCATGCAATTCCATAACATTGGTGGTCCGTTGGACCGAAGTGCCCATGGCGTAACCGTTGTTCTCAATAACGAATATGACTGGGAGATTCCACAGCATGGCCATGTTGAATGTTTCGTGAAGAGCGCCCTGACGAACGGCGCCATCGCCCATAAAACAAACATTAACATGGGGGTTGCCAAGGTATTTTTCGGCAAAGGCTAATCCGGCCCCCAAGGGAACTTGTCCCCCCACAATCCCGTGTCCCCCGTAGAATCGGTGTTCTTTGCTAAACAAGTGCATGGAACCGCCTTTGCCCTTGGAGCAACCGGTGGCTTTGCCGTACAATTCGGCCATAACAGATCCGGGGCTCATACCGCAAATAAGGGCATGACCATGGTCACGGTAGGCCGTAATCACGGAGTCCTCGGGGGTAATGGCCGAATAGGTTCCGGCGACCACCGCTTCCTGCCCGATGTAGAGGTGGCAAAAACCTTTGATTTTTTGTTGACCGTACAATTGCGCACATTTTTCTTCGAAACGCCTCATCAAAAGCATGTCGTAGAGCCATTTTTGGGCCTGTGTTGGGGATAATTTTGGGTCTGCCATTGAATTTTCCAAAAGAGGCGCTAATATACATCCCACCACCCTCCTCTAAGTCCTTATCGTGTTTTTGAACCGCTTACAATTGGTGGATTATCGCCTCCAAGCGAATTGTCGTTTGGAATTGGGCGCCGCTTGGGTGGCTTTTACGGGACCCAACGGCACCGGAAAGACCAATTTGCTGGATGCGGTTCATTTTTTATGCCTGGGACGCAGCTATTTTACCCGTCAGGATGGTCATTTGGTTCGATTCGGTACCCGAGGCTTTCGTTTGGAGGGCTGGTTTGGGTCTAACAACGGCATCGAAGAAACCCGGGTATCGGTGGTGTACAAGCCCGGGGTGGGCAAGGAAATGGCCATCAACGAGGTGGTTTACCCCCGCTTGAGCGAGCATTTGGGTCGGATGCCCGTGGTCATGATTGCTCCCGGCGATACGGTATTGTTGGAAGGGTCTGGAGCGGAGCGTCGGCGCTTTGTGGACATGCTTTTGGCCCAAACCCACCCCGATTATGTGCAGGCTCTGCTCAAACGCGACCATCTGCTAAGCCAACGCAATGCCCTGCTCAAAGCTGCTCGACAAGGCGCGGCCCTCGATTCGGATTTGATGGCTTGTTACGACGAGGAATTAGTACACTGCCATCAAGCAATCACCGGGGTTAGGGCGCCTTGGGTTGAGCACTTTGGCCCGTTGATGCAACATTTGTACCGGCCTATCGCTGGCGAAACCGAATCCGCGGAATTGACCTATGTACCCGATCAAGTATCGTACGGGATTGGCTTTCAAAAACCGTCAATACAACGCGAATTGGAGGCCGGATATACCCTCTGGGGTACCCAACGCGATGATTGGGACTTTGATTTGAGCGGACAATCGGTACGGCGCTACGCCTCCCAAGGACAACGGAAATCGTATTTATTGGCCCTGAAATTGGCTCAATGCGCTTATTTTTTGGACTGCGGTAAACCGCATGTTACCCTTTTGGTGGACGAGTTTTTTGAGAAACTGGACCAAAATCGATTGCAAGGGTTGGTGATGGCGATCCAGCAACTTTCGATCCGCGGTGTCCAAGTATTTTTGAGCGATACCGGCAAGGAAAGGGTCCAAAAACTGCTTGATTTGTGCCAGCAACCCTGTCTCATGATCGATACCCCCACCCAATGAACGCACGACAATCCCTTTTGCTCTTGGCCATGATGGCATTGAGCGCATGCCAAAGCGGTGATCCACGAGGCAAAGACCAAGCGAGTCCCAGCGATTCGCTGGCCTGGCATTCGGCATGGCGCTCACGCATTGATTCCCTCGAAAAAGTACTTTCGGCAGACTCTTTGGGAATATCCCCCCAAACAGCGCCCCTGGACAGTTTGGCGGCCACCTGCCTGCGTTTTGCGGAGACTTTTCCATCGGACCCGTATGCGCCAACCATGATGTGGAAAGCGGCGAGGGTGATGCGCACCATGGGCAATTCCGAAGGCGTGGTTCGTTGCGGGAAAGCGATCGCCGATCGGTATCCGGCCCATCCCTTGGCACCGATAGCCCTTTACTTCAATGCCGTAGTCCTCAACGAGGACATGGGCGTTCGAGAAGCCGCTCTATTTTATTTGGACCGCCTCCAGGAGGAATACCCCAGCGACAGCTTGGTTCGGGATGCAGCCCTGTACCGGGAAACCATGGGTTATAGCCAGGAGGATTGGAACAAGCGCCTCCAAGAACGGCCTTAAGGCCTGCCCTTATCGATCCCCCCGAAGCCGGTGCATGAGGGCATTGGGGCTTAGCGGTTCGCTAAATTGGCCTTCCTCCGCGACCACCAGGTGCCCGGATTCTTCGGAGACCAAAACCACCAAAGCATCGCTTTGCTCGCTGAGCCCCAGGGCCGCCCGATGCCGCATGCCGTATCCCGCCGCTTGGTACGATGCTTGATCGCTGAGGGGGAGCATGCACGATGCTGCAATGATCCGTCCCTCCGATAGGAGAACTGCACCATCGTGCAGAGGGGAATCCTTGGCAAAGATGGCTTGCAATAATTCCGAGTTGGGCAAGGCATCCACAACCGTACCTGTCGCCGCGATGGGTTGTAAATCGGCTTTACGTTGGATTACCAGCAGGGCTCCGGTTTTGGTTTCGGCAAGCCGAGCACAGGCTTCGGCAACAG
>Ga0169931_10014428_pt1 | contig 10692 bp, 8 predicted proteins | sample Kivu_15m_20L_FD_129675 | JGI IMG/M metagenome (GOLD analysis project Ga0169931, IMG submission 129675) | Freshwater microbial communities from Lake Kivu, Western Province, Rwanda to study Microbial Dark Matter (Phase II) - Kivu_15m_20L... | ecosystem: Environmental > Aquatic > Freshwater > Lake ... | reverse complement strand
TCAAAGGTCGTCATCATGGCATCCATAACGCCTTGGCTCATGGCAAGCGGCACGTCGGGCCAGGGTACCAGCAATGCGACACCACCCATCGCCGTAGCGCGTGCCGCGTTAGCGGTGCCGCCTGGATACCGAATCTTAATCCCTTTTAAATCGTTATAACTATTAATGGGTTTGTTGATCGAGTAGTAGTGCTGATGGCCCAAATCCATCCACTTACCCGGTATTTTCACTTTGAGTCGCTCTTCAAAGCGCTTATTTAAAAAGTCACCTGCCTTGCCGTCCATAACCTTGTAGACAACGTCTCGCTCAAGGCCGTAAAACATGGGCAAGGTTTGCAGCGCTGCATTGGGCTCAGCGCTGTCGAGTTGCCAGGTTCCCGGAACACCCATCTCAAGTGCATCCTGACGAAGCGCTCGTGGTACGTCGCGATCACGGAATAACTGACCGCTCGGGTAAACCTCAATTGCAAATCGATTACCTGTGCGCTTTTTCAATTCCGCTACAAAGACTTCGACGCCTTTATTGCGAACATGAACCGGGTTGGTATCAAGTGCAATGCGCAGCTTTTCCTGGGCTAGCGCTGGACTTGCCCCGGTAGCCAATAATAGGCCCAGGGCCACGGTCAAAACAGAACGTCGCTTCATTGCATAGTCTCCTCGTTGTGCTCCAACAGTCATCTTATTTGTGCATCCTCATGCTGTGACTCGATATTGGCCAGCTCAAGCCTGGTATCCCAATGAAAGTCACTCAAAATCTGCATGGAGCACATCTTATAGGCTTGAGCCTAACGGCTGAGCGCCTCGCTGTAAAGCACCATGCGACAGGCAATGAACCGTTTCCCTCGTTGAGGTCCTTTGAGCAGTAGAGCAGTTGAGGTCCTGTGCGCAGTTGAGGTCCTAAGCCCAGTCGCGGTCCTTCACCCACTGGAAAGTCATTCAGTTTGACCCGCAATTCCAGTTATTTGTATAATGGAAGGCTTCGTGGGTCGTTAGCTCAGTCGGTAGAGCAGCGGACTTTTAATCCGTTGGTCGCTGGTTCGAATCCAGCACGGCCTACCACCAAGATTCAGATGGGTCATGTAACCGTCTTCAGTAAAAGCTTGGTAGGATCGTCTCGTTGACCTGAGAACAAAAGGGGTTTGCCAGTGAGACGCTACTTCATCCGACGGTCTGCAGAGCGGGCCCTACAAACCTTTGGGACTATTCGAGGGATTGCTGCACTCAGCGTGCGCGCTATCGGTCGCGATGCAGGCACACACGCTAGTACCGCCACTACGCTTGCAGCTATGACCGCATCGGGCATGCTGACCGAGGCTAGGGCACAAAGCGATCGCTTTCCGTCACGCGCACTCACCATGGTCGTGCCATTTCCCCCAGGGGGTGTTGCCGATACGGTCGGTCGACCGATCGCCGAGGCAATGAGCCGAGCACTCGGACAGTCGGTCGTCGTTGAAAATAGAGCGGGCGCAGGTGGTGCGATTGGCATGTCCCATGTTGCCAGGGCAAAGCCCGATGGTTACACCTTGCTTATGGCGCTTGTGTCGATCTCGACCATCCCGGTCGCCGACGAAGTCCTCGGCAGACCCCCGTCCTTCAATCTCCAACAACTGCGGCCCATTGCAAGAATTACCGCCGACCCAACCGTCTTAGCCGTTGCCGCAGACGCACCATACAAAAACTACGCATCTTTTGAACGTTATGCAAAAGATAATCCAGGCAAACTCAACTTCGGATCCTCGGGTAATTATGGGACGATGCACGTGCCCATGGAGATGCTCAAACTCGCACGTGACCTGAAGATGACCCATGTGCCCTACAAGGGCGCAGGACCCGCAGTGCTCGGGCTTCTCAGTGGCGAAATTAATCTCGTGGCAACCGGCCCAGCCTCGATTCTTTCGCATGTGAAGGCAGGCAAGATAAGGGTTCTTGCCCATTGGGGTAAAGAGCCTCTGCAAAGCATGCCCGATGTGCCAAGTCTTGACGGACTCGGCATACCGGTCCATTTTTCACAATGGTCTGGGATTTTTGTGCCTTCGGAAACACCGCCGATGGTCATCAACCAACTGAGGCAGGCGGCCAAACAAGCAGCATTCGACCCGAAAGTACAGGCAGCCATTACGAGCGCTGGCAGCCCTATCCAATATCTTGATGCACCCGAATTTGCCCAGTTTTGGGCCGAGGACGCCAAGGCGCTCGCCGAAGTCGTACGCCGCATCGGTAAAGTCGATTAGGGCTTAGCATGGCTAGTCGCCTGAGACGATGTTCGAATCGCCTTGGACCATGTTCGAATCGCCTAGGACATTGTTTGAATCGTCTAGCACCATGTTCGAATCGCCTAAGATTGTGTTTGAATACGGGTCTGCTAACCGAACAAATTTCACGCAACCCCGCTCTTTGAGATCGACGACACTATGATGGACTGTCTCATTCTTGGTGATGAAATCGCCGAAGGCATTAAGCAATTTCGCCCCGAATGCGTGACGAAGACGCAGGCAAATGCTCCCACCGATCGCTGGATTCGAGAAAACGGTGTGAAATTTGCAGCGAAAACTGTGGTCATCAGTCTTGGGACTTATGACTCACCGAGCCAGTCGCTTGAAAACGAGGCGCTGGACAATTTAAAAAAACTACGAGCAGGTATCGAGGCTGATCAAGTATTCTGGCTTCTTCCGGCCAAGGCCAAACCAGCAGATGCGATGCGCGAACTTGCGAGGCTTTATAAAGATCACCTGATGATCATTGAAGAAAAGCAACGCAATCAAATTCACCCGACAGAACGTGGCGCACAACTGCTTGCGACCCAGTCGCATACCAAAGGAAAAATGGATTGGACCAAGCCAACCTGGCCAAAGCGGGCACCACCCTTAATTGGCGGCTGATTTAGTCAATTTATTCGATATTTCGACGCCACAAGATCCCTGAGCAAGGCTAAATCACAACAATTTGCACCAAGTTCTCATATTGATACTAGACTTACTGTGCGTTGTCGCACATAATCGCGTCGGTTGTTATAGTCTTTGAGTTATAGTCTTTAACAAACCTTAACGGTTGCGCTAACGGTTTACCTGTTTGCTTGCCCTTGACCCTTCCCTAAGAGGAGGCCTGTGCCATGGCCACGAAGTCGAATCAAAACCAAGTTGATCTTTATTTCCACTACCAATCGCTTTTGCAAAAAGCGACCACATCACAAGGGCTCGAAGAGTTATCGCCCGACCATGTGGCATTGCTTGTCTTGATTGGACAGCACTGGCATGAAGGTGAAGCCTTATCAGTACGCCAGTTGATGCAAATGCGTGAAGTTGCCTCACCCGCCACGATTCACAAGCGTTTGCACCAACTCAAGGACGCCGATCTCGTGAGCTTCGAGGAATCTGCGACCGATACGCGCAAGCGGATGATTACACCGACCAAACGCGCCCTCGCCTACTTCTCAGCAGCATCCAAAGCGATGATGCAAGCTGTTAAAGCCGCCTAACCGGGCCACGGACATGTACGAAGCGGCGCCTGACTTGCGCGCCGCTTCGTTCTGTCTCCCCGCAGCTTTAACTGGCTGCTGATTTGTCAGTGTGTTCGTATGCCCTACAGGGACCGTCCGTCGCCTAAGGCGAATCTTTTGCTCCGTAGCATCACCGCAGAATGCTTTGAGCGTTGGCAGTCAAAGCTGCGATGGATCGATTTCCGAGTGGGCTGGCCTTTTTACGCCCAAGGTGATGTGATAAGTCACGCTCTTTTCCCGGTCTCTGGGGTGTTTTCAATGGTCATGACCCTTGAAGATGGTGAGACGGTTGAAACAGCGACAGTCGGGCGCGAGGGTTTTGTAGGCTTTCCCTTGGCCCTTGGGGCAAGCCAATCGATTAATGCGGCGATTGCCAAGGTTGCAGGTGGTGGCTACACCCTAGACGCAAGCAGCATGCGCACGGAACTGTTGCGCTTTGAATTACATAATCAGCAACTTTTTTGGCGCTACACCCAGGCGATTTTGGCCCAGGCAAGCCGAATGACAGGTTGCGCCCATCATCACCAACTTGAACAGCGTTTATGCCGCTGGTTGCTCCAAATTCTCGATCGAGTCGATCAGCCCGTCTTGCAACTCACTCACCAAACCATGGCTGAACGACTCAGCGTGAGGCGCGAGGGCATCAGCACGGTCGCTGCCGTCTTACAAGATGCCGGATTGATCCGATACAGCCGTGGCCGCCTTGAGATCATTGATCGAAAAGGACTCGAGCAAAGAGCTTGTGAATGTTACCGAGGCGTTGTGAATGACTATCGACGCCTGCTCGATCCTGGATTGTTCAAAAGCTCAAAACCCTAAGGGATTAAGTCGGCGCCTTCACGCGATAAAACCGCACGTAAAGTGCCGGAACAACTAAAAGGGTTAAAACCGTCGCAACCAGCAATCCGCCCATGATGGCGAGTGCCATAGGACCCCATAAGACGTCGCGCGATAAGGGAATCATGGCAAGAATTGCTGCAGCCGCGGTCAGGACAATCGGTCTGAATCGTCGGACCGCCGACTCGCGTACCGCCTGCCAGGCAGGCGCGCCTTGTTCACGATCAATGCGGATCTGCTCGACCAAGATCACGGTATTGCGCATGATCATGCCCCCGAGTGCGATCGTACCAAGCATTGCTACAAAGCCGAATGGCTTTGAAAACAGTAACAAAGCCCCGGCAACGCCCACAATGCCAAGAGGCGCGGTGATCAAGACCAACAAACTTAAACCTAGAGTTCTAAGTTGGAGCATCAATAAGGCACAAACAATGGCAAGCATCATTGGCATACCCGCGTTGATCGAGGCCTGAGCCGCAAGATTGTCCTCAAAAGGCCCGCCGATTTCGACGCGATAATCCGGCGGTAGCTTTGCTTTAATTGCTCCAAGTTTCGCATCAATGGCCAGTGCTAAATCAGGTGCCTGAATGCCATCAACCATGTCAGCACGAACCGTGAGGGTAGGCATACGACTTCGACGCCAATAAATCGGCTCTTCCATCGCCATCTCGATGCGTGCAAGTTGCTCCAAGGGGATAGATTTCCCAAATCCATTGGTGACCTGTATCGAAGCAATCCGATCGAGTTGCTCGCGTTCATCGGGCGTTGATCTCAAAACAATATCGATCAACTGGTCATATTCTCGATACTGGCCAATTGCCGTGCCATTCAAAGCGCTCGATACCGCTCGCCTGATCTGCGCTGTTGATACGGCAGCGGCACGCGCTTTGTCCTGATCTACTTCGACCCTCAGCACGGGGCTTTGGTCGCCCCAATCGATATGAGTTTCGACGGTGTTGGGATTGGCGCGAACCTGATCGGCAACCTGCGCAGCGATCTCCTTTAAGCGCGCGGGGTCAGGTCCCATCACCCGAAACTGAATCGGATAAGCAACCGGTGGTCCAAGCGGGGTTCGGAATACGCGGGCACGTACCCCAGGAAAATCCTCAGCGAGCTGTCTTCGCAGGCTTGCAAGCACTTGATCACGACTTGCCACATCCGATGTGAGAATGACAAATTGTGCGAAGTTAGGTCGATAGAGTTGCTGATCGAGCGACAAATAATAACGCGGCGACCCGTTACCAACATAGCTCACAAAGGTTGAAACCTGCTTATCGGCCAAGAGTATGTTTTCCAAACGCTTAGCCTCGAGCTCGGTCGCTTTCAGACTCGAGCCTTCCGGAAGCCACATCTCGACCAGCAGTTCAGCACGATCAGACGAAGGAAAAAATTGCTTCTCAGTTGCTGCCATACCAAAAACACCGAGCACAAAACTCAGAACAGTCGCCAGAATCGTGAGGTTAGCGTGGCGCATGCACCAGTTGATCAGCGCCCTCAGGCGCCGATAAAATCCGCTATCGAAGACTTCGCTGTTATGGCTAGCCTGCGCCTCGGCCTGCCCTTGATCGGCATGGCCACCCTGTGCCGCCGCCTGCCCTTCATTGGCATGACTACCCTGTGCCGCCGCCTGCCCTTGATTGGCATGACTACCCTGTGCCGCCGCCTGCCCCTTTATGGCGTCATCGTGCTTTGACGTAAGCAGGTAATAACCTAGAAACGGCGTTGCGAGCACCGCAGCAAACCATGAAACCAATAGCGCTAAGGACACCACGGCAAAGATCGCAAAAGTGTACTCACCGGTTGAAGACTTAGCTGTTGCAATCGGCAAAAATCCAGCAGCTGTAATCAGGGTACCGGTGAGCATGGGGAAGGCCGTATGTTGGAAGGCATAGGTTGCTGCCGCGAAACGATCAAAACCTTCTTCGATTTTTCGCGCCATCATTTCTACAACGATCATCGCATCGTCAACGAGAAGGCCTAGCGCGATAATCAAAGCACCGGTCGACACCCGATGCAAATCAATGCCAAACCAGGCCATGCCAAGAAATGTTGCGGCAAGGACCAGCGGGATCGTGAGCGCAACCACCCCACCCGCTCTCAAGCCTAAGCTTAAAAAACTAACAGCAAGGACAATGGCGACCGCCTCAAGCAGCGATTGCATAAAGAGGCCCACCGCCTTCTTCACCAAACGCGGTTGATCAGAAACCTTAGCCGCTTGGATCCCAACGGGCCACTCTTGTTGCATCGCGAGCATAGCCGCATCAAGATTTGATCCAAGTTTTAAAACGTCGCCACGGCGAACCATCGATACGGCAAGCCCGATCGCTTCTTTGCCACCGTATCGCATCGTATAAACCGGCGGGTCTTGGTAGGCTCGATGAACGCGTGCAATGTCCGATAATTGCAGGCTGCGGCCATTGATAAAAATCGACAGTTTTGAAATCGAATCAAGGGTTTCAAACCCACCACTGATTCGTAAAGGAATCGACAACTGAGGCCCGTGGACCACCCCTGAGGGGGAAATCAAATTTTGGGTTTGTAACTGGGTAATCAGCTGACCTGGATCAAGACCGAGCGCAGCGAGTTTGGAGCTCGACACTTCGATATAAATCTTCTCATCTTGAACGCCTATCAGTTCGATTTTTGACACATCCGGAATACGTAATAGGTTTTGGCGGACTTGCTCGACATGGCGTTTGAGTTCAGCAAGACTGAAACCATCGCCTGTAAACGCCCAAATCGAACCAAAAACATCACCAAACTCGTCATTAAAAAATGGACCCACTAAATCAGCCGGTAGCTGGCCTTTCAAGTCACCAATCTTTTTGCGAACCTGATACCAAATCTGGGGAACCTCCGCTGCGGGCGCAGTATCGAGTAGTTCCAAAACAATTAAGGATTCGCCAGCCCTTGAGTAGCTCCTCGTGTGCTTGAAGTACGGGATCTCCTGGAGCTTTTTCTCAATTCGATCCGTCACCTGCTGATCGGTCTGCTCGGCGCTCGCGCCAGGCCATATACTGCGGATCACCATGGCTCGAAAAGTGAAATCGGGATCTTCGCGCTGACCTAATTTGAAGTAGGACATCGCACCGGCGATGGCGATGACCGCGATAAAAAATATACTCACCTGCGGCCAACGCAAAGCGAGCGCAGAAAGATTCCAAACCGAGCTTTGGCTCGGTGTGCGAGGAGCATGTTTCATCGCTTAAGCCCCTGTCCAACGAATCTTTTGACCTTCGCGCAGAAAATGAACCCCAGCAGTAACCACCCGATCTCCAGCGCTGAGGCCTGCCATGGCATCTTGAGGACTTGAAGCCTTAAGGCGCACACCCTGATCACTAAATCCGATCACAGATACGGCAACAAGCCGCACGGTAGCGGACGATTCATCGACTTTCCAAACATAAGTCTTTCCATCTCGCGAGTACAACGCGCTAGCGGGCGTCAGAAAATCATTCGTTGGCGCCGAGCTTCGCTGCCCCACAGCCTGGGCTTGTAAGCTAATGCCAAGTGGCAGTCCGCCCACGGCGCCAGGCATGGCGAGTCTGACTGCAAAGGTTCGTGTTCCCGGCTCGGCAAGCGGTGAGATCTCTCGAATGACAGCCGAGAATCGCTTCGCATCGCTGCTGCTCTCGCTAGCAAGCCACACTGACCAAGTCTGACCTAAGGCAAGCCCAGGCATTTTGGCTTCGGGCAGATAGACAAGTGCTTCGCGCTCGCCGTCTCTTGCTACACGGACCACCGACTGACCGGCGGCAATCACTTGGCCTAATTCAGCGTCAAGCCCCACGACAACGCCGGGCGCGTCGGCTCTAATCACTTGAAATTCAACCGTGTTGCCCGCTTGCGCCAACTGGGCTTGCGCCGCCTCGAGCCGTGCTTTGGCCGCATCGTAAGCCGCACGCTGCCGATCAACTTGGGCCTCGCTCACAAAGCCCTTGCTGCGCAAGTCAATCAATCGCTGCAAGTCAATCTGCGCAAGCTTTAAATCGGTCTCAGCCCCCAGTAATTGGGCTTTGGCAGCTGCGGTTTGTGGCGCGGTCTCCGTGGGATCCAAACGGGCCAAAATTTGCCCTGCAATCACCCGGTCACCGGCTTGTACTTGCCTTGCAACAAGCTTGCCAGCAAGCCTAAAGCCAAGTCGGCTTTCATGCCGTGCACGAAGCTCTGCCGGATACACCGTGTTTTGCTCGCTTGGCGAATGCTGCCCAAGCACCACGGTTCGAACCGGTCTTGCTTTGTCCTCCCCGACAACGGATGAAGGTTTGGAGTCTTCGGGCTTGGAACAAGCCGAAAGCATTGCAAACACCAGCGCAGCGAGCAAAAAACGCGATCGGCTCGGGATTTGTGGCCCGAAAGATGTCGAAAGGCCGCAAGCCTGCGAGCCTGGGTCTGCATCCCGAGGAGCCTGAGCAAAGGATTTCATGGGCGAGGAGACTTTTAGTGTTTGAACGGCGAACGGAAAACTTCCGTTTCATTCTAGCCCCAAGCCCATACATCCTTGTTAATAAACCTTACATCGTACGATCAAAGCCGGTGGTCGAGCGATCAAGCCGTTGCGTAGCGTAGTCTTCTCCGACGCATCCCATCGAGTACGCGGAGTGGATTAAGCCGCCGAACCCACTGCCGCTTACGTGCCTGGATAGCCTTCATCGCCGCATGCTGTAGGGCGTGTTCGAGCGCCTGAGTCGTATTGCGCGCCCTTGCTGTGATGAGAATCGGTGCAATACCATCAACCCGAAGCAGCAACTGGCATTGTCTGTTCGCACCGCCAAGCGGTGCAGATACAGGCGCCAAACGGATGCGAACCAAGTTGATCGCCTTTTCGTGGCGACGCAACAAGTAGCGAACACGCGCTTGGATCGATGCTCTTGAGAGTGCGTATTGGTCAACAACCGAAGATTCAATCACGATTTGCATATGCCTGTCCCTTTTTAAAGACTTGTTTTTCAACAAAAAGCCCTTTGTAACGGCTCAAGGATAGGGAAAGTCTTACATCGAAAAAACCATGTTTTATATGATGATCATTATGTTTTTATCGAAATATTGTCCGGAAGCTTCCATGTTGGATGTATGCTGTCCCCGATGGCTAATCTTCATATTTTGTGGGGGATCCAGCAGGATGCAACATCAACAAAACCGCTGGATGCTGACGGGCGCGGCGGGTGTTGATGAGATAAAGATCTTCGCCAAGTTGGGTTGTACCCAGACAAAGCAGACCTGGCATCGCCTTTAAGTCTTCTGCACCAAGCGCGCTCACCGGGAAGACACCCATGCCTTGCATCGCAAACAAGCTCATCAATGCGCTGTCTTCGAATTCACCACTGATGTGAACATGGAGATGCTCTGTCTCAAACCATCGATCAAGCGCGTGACGCAAAGGCGTGTGGGTTGTAGGCAGCAAAATGGGTAGCTGGCTCAAACACGCCGGGAACGCTAATTGCGAAGGCTTAACTTTTCCAAGCAAGGCTTCGGGTCCGTACCAGTGAATATGGCTCGACGCAATTTTATGGCTGAAAAGTCGAAGGTTTGGATTGGCGGGTGCCGGCTGGTTGGCGATTACTGCGTCGAGTTGATGCATGGCAAGTTCGCCGATCAACGGGTCAAACTCGCCTTCATGACAAAGCAAGCGCAAATTCGGAAGCTGCAGCACGGGCTCGAGCAAACGGTGAACCGCAAGCTTCGAAACACCATCTGGCAATCCCAGTGAAAACCTAAGGACCGATTGAGCGCCAACCTGCGCCAACTCTTCAATCAGTGTTGAACCGAGCTGAAAAATTTCTTCGGCACGTCGATACGCGATTTGACCTGCCTCACTAAGAACTACGCCACGCCCAGAGGGCTTAAGTAATTGCTGCCCGAGGCTTGATTCGAGCTCTCGAACTTGTGCGCTGACGGTTTGTACGGCCATATCAAGCCGATTGGCAGCCTTTGAAAAACCACCTTCGCGCGCCACCACCCAAAAATAATACAGATGGCGATAATTGAGATTCATGGCGACTGCTGCTGGCCGAATGCACCTTCTTGTGCTAACTGGCTGATTTCATCAACACCAAATCCGGCTTGGGCAAGTATGTCGGCAGCGTGCTCACCCAAGCGCGGTGCAGCTGGCCGCGGCCCGAGCGGCACACGGTCCAACTGAAAAGGCACGGCCAGTGTCTCGGGCATCCCTGGTGACAAACTAGGTACCACAGCGCCACTCGCTCTTGCCTGCACATCATCGGGCAAATCCTGCAAGCGTCCGATCAATCCGATCGGAATGCCTGCAGCATCACACTTTTCACGCCACCATGACCACGGTTTTGCCGCCATCACAGGATCGAGCAATGCGACAAGTTCGGCAGAGGCAGCACGGCGCTT
>Ga0169931_10014427_pt1 | contig 10692 bp, 9 predicted proteins | sample Kivu_15m_20L_FD_129675 | JGI IMG/M metagenome (GOLD analysis project Ga0169931, IMG submission 129675) | Freshwater microbial communities from Lake Kivu, Western Province, Rwanda to study Microbial Dark Matter (Phase II) - Kivu_15m_20L... | ecosystem: Environmental > Aquatic > Freshwater > Lake ... | reverse complement strand
GAGGACGACGTGCTTGTATTCCGCCGCGTCCATGTTGTTGCGGAGCTTGTCGGCGGCGAGCCAGAGCTTGGCCTCGAAGCCGATGGTGGCGGTGGAGTCGGCGGGTTTGCTGGATGCTTTGCGTGCCATGCGGGAGATTCTCTAATCCAAGCAGGGAAGCGCACGCGTGGCAACCCTCCTGACCTCACCCCCGGACCAAAAACAGCGGGCAGGTGGCGAACAACTGGATGCCGGGGCGGAGGGAGACGCCCAGACTTGGAGACTTGGAGACGTGGAGACGTGGAGACGTGGAGACGTGGAGACATGGAGTGAGACTGGGAGACTTGGAGGCAGGGCGATGAGGACTGTTCAGGCGACGGGTTACGGCGAGTGATTCGGCCGGTTTGGGGGCCTTTTTGGGGTTTTGCGGCGTTTTTCGCGGGTTTTGGGCGCGGAAAGGCCGTTTTTGGGGGCACAGAAGGGTCTATGTCAGCCAACAGAAGGGTGCATGTCACCCCGCAGAAGGGGCTCTGTCAGCCAACAGAGGGGCCGATGTCACCCCGCAGAAGGGTCTCTGTCAGCCAACAGAAGGGTGTATGTCACCCCGCAGAAGGGTGTCTGTCAGCCAACAGAAGGGTCGATGTCACACGGCAGAAGGGTGTCTGGCAGCCAACAGAGGGGTCAATGACACCCCGCAGCGCGGTGTCTGTTGGCTAACAGAGGGGGCGGTGTCAGCCCACAGCGGGGTGTCTGTGACTAAGCGTCATCCGAAGAGCTGGCTGGAGGGGGCGAAATTAGGCTTGATCCAGCGGGTGCTTTTTGGGTAAACTTCAAAGGTCGTCGCCTGAACTGCACGTTCATGCTGGTCCAACCCCGCCGCTTTTTCGCTGCCATGACCCGGTCTGCTCCCACGAGTGTGAGTGCGATGGACGCACGGACGGCGAAGTTTTTGAAACTGGTGGGCCTGTTCATCAATGCGCGGCGGATGGAGCTGGGTCTGAGCCAGGATGAGGTGGCGCTGACGGCAGGGGTTTCACGCTCGGAAGTGCATCATGTGGAGCATGGCACGACGAATGAAGGACTGGGCACGCTGTTTCGCATCTGCGAGGCGGTGCATTACTCGCTGGCGGCGGTGGTGGATCAGGCGCTCTACATCCTGGCGCATCCTGAATATGAGCCTGCGAATTGGGCACTGAAAACGCTGCGCGGTAAAAACGTGAGACGTGTGCTCCAATCACGGTGATCGGGCGGTGCGGGTGTGGTTCGATAGTGACCGAACCGACGACGCCGTCATGCCCCTGCTCTACGACTCCAGCCCGCCGCTCCGCATGGACCAAGGGTTGCGATTTGATGCCGCAGGGCCGGTGCCGTCACCTTACCAACCGATCAGGAGGAACAAAGCCGTGACTAAATTCAAACTGGAGCTCTCAAGGATCAAACCGAACGACAAGATCGCCCTCGGGGCGGCGCACATCGCCGCGATGACGGGCAATGCGAACTACCCGCAACCGACCCGCGTGCCGACCGATGCGCAGGTGCAGACCGCCCAGGATGACCTCGCGACCGCCGAGGCCGCCGTGGATGCGGCGGAGATCGCGTGGAAGCAGAAGATTCAACTGCGCGACCAAAAGGAGGAGGCGTGGGACACGGTGATCACGGCCCGCGCGAACAACTGCGAGGCGGTGACGCCCAATGATCTGGCGGCGCTGCAAAGCACGGGCTTCCCGCTGCGCAGCGCGGGCGCTCCCATCGGCGCGCTGCCCGCCCCCGGTGACCTGCGGGCCATAGCGACGGATAATGAGGGCGTGATCGAGCTGCGCTGTGACACGGTGAAGGGCGCGAGCAGCTACGAGTGGGAGTGCAAGGTGCATGACAACGTGAGCGCGCCGTGGTCGGCGATCAAGACGAGCACGACGGCGAAGATCCTCGTGCCCGCGCTGACGCCGGGCACGCTCTACGCCTTCCGCGTGCGCGCGATCGGCAGCGCCGGCCCCGGTGCCTGGAGCGACGAGGCAAGCGAGCGTGCGCCGTGAGGCCTCAAGGAGAGGCACTTGCCAAGTGCCGGGTGGGGAACGCTCCGCCCGGACTTGGCAAGTCCGGCTCCTTGGATGGCTCCGCTGGGTGATTCAAACAGCGGACAAAAGTGTCCGCGCTCCCGTCTCCCTGAACCTCTGACCTCTGAAAAGCGGACGAGGGCGTTTGACTCGGCGGCCCCGCCTCGCCCTTCGGGCTGCTTTTGGCAGTCTGACTCGCTCCGCTCGGCTGCGCTCCATTTTGAACTTTGAACCTGGAACTTTGAACTCTGAACGCCCATGCCCTTCGACCCCACTTACCCACCGACGAATGCCTTGATTGAGTCCGCGCCGTTGCGCGGGCAGTTCAATGGGCTGAAGGACCTCATCGATGCCATCGCGAGTGTCACCGCCGCGCAGGTGGACGGGGTGAACACGCTGCCGCCGAGCAGCCCGGCGAATGCGGGTGTTTCAGTGATCGGGAACACCTTGCACTTCACCTTTGAACTGCCGCAGGGTCAGGAAGGCCCGATGGGCCAGCAAGGGCCGCCCTTCTCACAGGCGGTGGTGGATGCGGTGAACACCGTGAACCCCGGCGATCCTGCCGCCGTGGGCGTGAGCTTTGATGGAACGAATGTGCGCTTCACCTTCGACATCCCGCGTGGCAGTGACGGGATGAACGGCAGCAATGGCAGTGACGGCAGTCAAGGCCCGCCCGGAAACGATGGCGGGCAAGGCCCACCCGGCAATGACGGTGCCCAAGGCCCGCCCTTTGCCCAAGCCATCGTGGACAGCGTCACCACGCTCGATCCCGGCAACCCCGCGACGGTGGACGTGAGCTTTGACGGATCCAACGTGCGCTTCACCTTCGGCATCCCACGCGGCAGCGACGGCAGCAATGGAAGCGACGGCTCCCAAGGCCCACCCGGCGAAATCAGCCAAGCCCAGCTCGACAGCGCCATCAGCGGCACGAGCGCGAACACGAACAGCGTGAGCACCCTGGACAGCCCTTTCGCCGATCCCGACATGGAAGCGCTGCGCCAGAAGCTCAATGAGATGATCCTGAATGGGCGGAGGTAGATTCACGGCATCGCGGGCGTAATGAATCGCCAACTCTGACGATTCTTTTTTCCCGATGCTGAAACGCCCGCTGCTCACCGCCCTGGTGCTCGCGCCACTGGCCGCGCTGCACGCCGCCGATACGCCGGAGCCAAAGCCCAACATCCCGCCGAAAGGCGAGCCGACGAATGCGACGGAAGCAGCGGCGCAAAAGGCGAAGGCCGACGCGCTCATCGACGAACGTTATCAGGCGCTCGTCGCGAAGATGCCGCCGGACCAGCAGGCTTGGGAGCGCGTCTTGCAGGAGAATCTCGGCGGCTTCTATCTGCCGCATCACAAACGCGAGAAGGTCGCTGGTGCCTCGAACGCGTGGGACTTCGTGCAGGATGATCCGCAACTGCCGCGCGTGCTGCTCATCGGCGATTCCGTCTCGCGCGGCTACACGCAGGCGGTGCGCAAAGCCCTTGGCGGCAAGGCGAACGTGCATCGCGCTCCGGCCAACTGCGGCCCGACCGCCACGGGACTCAAGAAGATCGATGTCTGGCTCGGTGACGGAAAGTGGGATGTCATCCACTTCAACTTCGGCATTCACGACCGCGCCACACCGATCAGCGACTACACGCAGCGACTGGAACAACTCATCGAGCGCATGAAGCAGACCGGCGCGAAACTCATTTGGGCCAGCACCACGCCGATTCCCGACAATCCGGCGCACCACCAGACCGCCGCCTCCATCGTCGAGCGCAATCAGGCGGCCGCCGTGCTGATGAAGAAGCACGGCATCGCCACGGATGACCTCTTCGCCGCCATCACGCCTCATCTGGCCGAGATGCAAAATCCCAACGACGTCCACTTCAACGCCGAGGGCTATGACTTCCTCGGAGAGACCGCGGCAAAAGCAATCGAAGCAGCCGTTAAGTAGTCACATATGAAACACATACTCAACCTCAACATCATGAAACGCACGTCCTCAATGAATGAAATGACCGATCACCCTCACCGGACGACTGCGAAAAGACGCCTTTCCATCGCTCTCGCAATCCCCTTGGTTCTCGTATCCGTCACCGCGCCAGCGCAGCACGCCTCGCGAATCGGCCAGCCTTCGCGAAAGCTCGAGATCTTCGCCGACCGCGCCGCTCTCCCATTGATCGCAGCCGATGGCACGGCCTTGCCGATCATCGTGGTCGATGACGCGCCGCCGCACACGAAAGCCGCCGCTGTGACGCTCGCCGATGGCATTGAGCGCATCGGCGGTGTGCGTCCGCAGATCCTCGAGACGTTGCCTGATCCCGTCCCTGCGCGAGCCATCTGGGTCGGCCATCAACCAGCGATGCACGCCGCGTTTCCCGGAGTGGATTTCACCTTCCGGCACCCGGAGGAGATCGTGCTCGCCGCAAACGAAAATCACGTCGCCATCACCGGCCGCGACCAATGGGATCCGAAGTTCTCCACCGTCGAAGGCCGCCGCCACACGATCACCGATGCGCAGCAGGAATACGGCACGGCCAATGCCGTCTTCACCTTCCTCCAGGAGCAGATCGGCATCCGCTGGCTTTACCCTGGCGAGACCGGCACCGACTACCCCGGAAAGGAATCGCTCAACATCAGGCCCTTCACGCTGCGCTATCACCCCCAGTTCCGCGACCGCTCCGGCGTCTTCTACCAGCTCGAGCGCGGCTACATCAAGGCCGACCCCGAGCAGAACTGGACAAAGCACCAGCGCCTCCTGCTCGACTCCTTCACCTTCGACGGCGGCCACTACTTCAAGGATTGGTGGGAGAAGTATGGCAAGACCAAGCCCGAGCTTTTCGCCCTCCAGCCCGACGGCACGCGCGGCACCTTCCCGGAAGATCCCCAGCGTAAAAAACTCTGCGAAGGCGAGCCGCTCGTCTGGCAGACCTGGCTCGACGAGCAGGCGGAGCGCCTCGCCGCCTACCCTCATCACGACGTGCTCTACACCATGGCCAACGACAGCTACTTCGAGGGCCACTGCACCGATCCCCGCTCGCGAGCGTGGGACCCCGATCCCTCCGAGACCGATCTTCGCCTCACTATTTCGTGGGCCGACAACATCAAGCAGGAATGGCCGCCGCTCTCCGACCGCTACGTCCGCTTTGCCAACAAGCTCTCCGAACTCGCCGCCGAGCGCCTGCCCGATCACGGCTGCCTCGTCATGATGAACGCCTACGGCGAGGCCGGTAAAACGGTGCCCGTCAAAGCGAAGCCGCGTGACGACATCCTCGTCGTCTCCGTGCACAACTTCTTCCTGCGCCACAAAGCCATGCGCGACGAGGAGAAGCAGCAGTTCACCGAGTGGTCGAGAATTTGCAAGCAACTCTACTGGCGGCCCAATCTCGGTAATCAAGGCGGCACCCAGACCGGTTATCCCGACGTGCCTTTCCAGCAGGCCATGGAGGACATCCGCTTCGCCGCCGAGCACGGCGTCATGGGCCTCTTCTTCGACTCGTTCTTCGAGCACTGGGCACCAAACGCACCTTTCTTCTACCTCATCAGCCAGCTCACCTGGAACCCCTACGCCGATGGCCATGCGTTGCTCGACGATTACTACCGCCGATGCTACGGCCCTGCCGCCGCGCCGATGAAGGCCTACTGGGAACTCATGGCCCAGACCCGGCAGACCATGGTCGAAACCGTCGCCATGCCCCGCGTCAGCCTGTTGCGCTCGCCGACCTTTTTCACACCCGAGGTCTTCCAACAAGCCGACGCCCTCATCGCCCAAGCCAAGACCGCCGTGGCCAGTGCCGATGCGAAATACGCCGCCCGCATCGCCTTCACCCAGTCGGGACTCGATCACACCCGATGCATGGTCGAGATCCGCGCCCTCATGCAAAAGTCCGAGGACAAGCCGAAGGAACGCGAAGCCATCTACGCCGAGGTGCTGAAAAAGTGGGCTGCATGGGAAACCCTCGCCCGCACTTTCCCACCCCACTCCATCAACACCAAACGCCTCGGGTTTGACCCGAACGCATCCCAGGCTGAAGGCGAAGGAAAGAAATCGAGCAGCCGGAGGATCATGGGGTTTCATCCCGACGCGCCCCTCTCGAAACGCGCTCTTCGCGAGATGTTTGGAGAGGGCTTGGACCTGGAGTGAGCAAAGGGTCGTCGAGTGCTCGCAGCAGACCATGAACATGAAACACACCCTCACCGTTGCCCACACCCATTTGAAATCAGCTTGGCAGGCTGTGTCGCTCCGCTTGGCTCTCACCGCCCTGCTGCTCGCACCGCTGGCCGCCCTGCACGCAGCCGAAGCATCGTCCCGCCCGGATTGGGTGCTGGAGGGGAATGCCGCCTGGCAGGCGCGGGATTCGCAGGCGGAATGGGTTTTCAAAGATCAGCTCTGGATCGGTGGCGGGTGGTTTCAATCGCATGAGGCACCGCCGCGCGATGTCTGGTCCTCCGGCGATGGCAAAGCATGGAAGCTCGTCGAAAAGGCCGCGCCGTGGCTGCACAGCGATCTGCCGATGAATCTCACTTTCGCGGACAAGATGTGGATCATGGGCGGCTGGCACAATGGCCGCCTGCCGGGACACTCGGCGAGCCATCAGGTCTGGTCTTCCGCCGACGGCGTGACGTGGGAACAGGTCACCGCGAACGCCGGATGGTCGCCGCGGCTGGCGGCGGGGTTGGTGGAACATCGCGGCCGCTTGTGGATGCTCGGCGGCACGGAGAACTACTACTTCGGCGATGACGCGAGCCTGAAAAACGACGTCTGGTCCTCCGCCGATGGCAAAACCTGGAAACAGGAGACCGCTCATGCGCCGTGGTCGCCGCGCGCCTACCATCAGGCCGTCGTTTTGAACGACAAAATCTACGTCATCGCCGGAGGCAACTACGTGCCCTCGCACCACGCGAAGAACGACGTGTGGTCCTCCAGCGATGGCGTGAACTGGACCTGCGAGACGGAGAACGCGCCCTGGGAGCCGCGCCTGTGGTTCAGCGCCGCAGTGTATCGCGGGCGCATGTGGGTGCTCGGTGGATGGTCGAAGACCCGGGACAACTTCGGCGATGTCTGGCACAGCGCCGATGGCAGGAACTGGCAGCGTCTGGAGACGAAGACCTGCTGGAAGGCGAGGCATGAGCACTCGGTGTTCGTCTTCCAGGACAAGCTGTGGATCGCTGGCGGCCATGCGCGTCCGCTCTCGAGCGAAGTGTGGTCGCTGAGTCTGCCCAAGGACTGGCAGCCGCTGGCGAATGCGGAGCCTCGTGGGGCTCCGTGAGCCAGCCCATCGCCAAAACACTTTCCTGCCCATTCCCATGAAAAAACTACGCATCGCCTCCTTTCAGCTCGAATCCGCTCCGGGCGACAAATCATCCAACCTCGCCAAGGTCCAGGACCTCGCGGCCCGTGCGGTCGCGCAGGGGGCCGAGGTGCTCGTCTTTCCGGAGCTGTGCACGACGGGCTACTGGCATCTCCTCGGGCTGTCCGAGCCGGAGTTGCGCGCCCTGGCCGAGCCGGTGCCCGCGGGCCCGTCCTCGCAGGCGCTCATCTCCCTCGCGCGTCAGCACCAGGTCATCGTCGGAGCGGGAATCATCGAGGCGGGACCGGATGGGCGGATGTTCAATTCTTACCTGGTGGCGCTGCCCGATGGCCGCACCCACTGCCACCGGAAGCTGCACTCCTTTGAAAGCGATCACCTCAGCTCGGGCTCCGAGTTCACGGTCTTCGACACGCCCTACGGCTGGAAGTTCGGCGTCCTCATCTGCTACGACTGCAACCTCGTCGAGAACACCCGGATCGCCCGGCTCATGGGCACGCAGCTCCTGCTCGCTCCGCATCAGACCGGCGGATGCGACTACAAAAAGAACAAGAACATCATGGGACTGATCGACCGCGCGGTCTGGGACCGGCGGCATGAGGATCCCGCCGCAATCGAGGCGGAGTTTCGCGGGCAGAAGGGTCGCGGCTGGATCACGACCTGGCTGCCCGCGCGGGCGCACGACAACGGCATGTTCATCGCCTTCAGCAACGGCGTGGGCGTTGACGGCGACGAGATCCGCACCGGCAACGCCATGATCCTCGACCCCTTTGGCCGCATCCTCGTCGAAACCTGGAAAGCGGCCGACGACTTCGTCATCGCCGATCTCGACCCCGCCCTTCTCCAAGGGACACTGGGCGACATGTTCCTGCGCACCCGCCGCCCCGAGCTCTACCAGCCCCTGCTGGAAAAGATCGGTGGCGAGACCGATATGCGCACCGCGCGCTTCGACGAGGCCTATCACTCGTAGGGCCGCCACCATTCCGCGACTTCTTCACATCAACCATGAAACACACCCTCACACTCCTCGCCGCCCTGCTCCTCGCGCCGCTGGGTGCGGTGCGTGGCGATGAGACGCCGTCGAAAAAGCTTTCCGAGGAGGAGGCTCCGCGATTCCGCGCGGCGGCAGAGTATTCACGATCCGCGCACGGCGTTTCAGTGCTTGTGATGCGGCGCGGTGAAATCATCTTTGAGGATTACGCACCGAGCTGGCAGGACAAGCCTCACGAACTGGCCAGCGGCACCAAGAGTTTCGCCGGCGTCATGGCGGTGTGCGCGGTGCAGGACGGTCTGCTGAAGCTCGACGACAAAGTCAGCGATACCTTGATGGAATGGAAGACCGATCCACGCAAGTCGCAGGTGACCATCCGGCAGTTGCTCAGCCTCTGCAGCGGCATCGACGGCGGTGAAAACGGCGCTCCACCGATGTATCGCCGCGCTGTTGTGCTGGCCGAGGCCACTGCCGATCCCGGCACGCGCTTCTCGTATGGCCCCATCCCGTTCCAATGCTTCGGCGAGCTGATGCGTCGCAAGCTGGAGTCGCGCAACGAATCCGTGGAAGCCTATCTCAAACGCCGCATTCTCGATCCGATCGGACTCGAGGCCGGTGCCTGGGCCAGGGATCGCGAGGGCAATCTGCGCATCCCCTCCGGCGCGGCCCTCACTGCGCGCGAATGGGCGAAGTTTGGTGAGTTCATCCGGCTGGGAGGAAAATGGCAGGGCAAGGAACTGATCCCGGAAGCGCTGCTCCAGGAATGCTTCAAGCCGTCGACTGCGAAACCGAACTATGGTCTGACCTTCTGGCTGATGGGGCAAGGGATCGAAGGCACCGAGGCTGGCGATGGCGTGCAGCTTCCGGCGAAGGCGCGGCGTGTCATCGAGGAGCGCAAGCAGCTCGGTTTCCAGCCGCCCAAAGACACCGTGGCCGCGATGGGCAAGGGCAAGCAGCGGTGTTACATTATCCCCTCGCGGGAACTCGTCATCATCCGCCTCGGGGACAGCGCGGGCCAGGAGTTCAGCGACAACATCTTCCTGTCCAAACTGCTCGGGCCGTCCGGCAGCACAACCCAACCGCCTGAGTCCAGGGCAAAACCATGAAGCTTAGCCGTTTCCTGCTCACCGCACTGCTGCTCGCGCCGCCGGCCGCGCACGCCGACGATGCGACGAAACCCAGGAACCCGCCGCAGGGCGAGCCGACGAATGCTGCGGAAGCCGCAGCCCAAAAGGCCAAAGCAGAAGCGATAGTCGACGAGCAGTATCAGGCGCTGGTTGCGAAGATGTCGCCGGAGCAGCAAGCCTGGGAGCAGGTGCTGCAATCGCAACTTGGCGGGTTCTATTTGCCGCTGCACAAGCGCGACAAGGTCGCGGGCCGCTCCAACGCCTGGGACTTTGTGGCTGACGATCCAAAACTCCCGCGCGTGCTGCTCATCGGCGATTCGGTATCTCGAGGTTACACGCAGTCCGTGCGAAAGGCTTTGGCAGGCAAGGCCAATGTGCATCGGGCACCGGCGAACTGTGGCCCGACAGCCAGCGGCCTCAGGAACATCGATGTCTGGCTTGGGGACGGCAAATGGGATGTCATCCATTTCAACTTCGGTATTCACGACCGAAATACCGCTGTTGCAGACTACGAGCAGCGGCTTGCACAACTTATCAAGCGGATGGAACAGACCGGAGCGAAACTTGTTTGGGCTAGTACCACGCCGATTCCCGATGATCCGGAGAAAAAGCAAACTGCGGCGTCGATTGTCGATCGTAATCAGGTGGCCGCCGCACTGATGGAGAAGCACGGCGTCGCCACGAATGACCTGTTCGCCGCCATCACGCCTCATCTGGCCGAGCTGCAAAATCCCAATGACGTCCACTTCAACGCGAAGGGCTGTGATTTCCTTGGAGAGACCGTGGCGAAAGCGATCGCAGCAGCCTTAAGGTAATTACGCATGAGACGCACCATGACAGATGCCTGCATTATCTTGAAATCGACCTTGCTGGCTGACCTGTTTCGCCGGGGGCTGGCGGCTCTGCTGCTTTTGCCGCTGTCCGGACTTCAGGCTGCGGAGCTTCACGGACTCTTTACCCACAACATGGTGCTCCAGCGCGACAAGCCGCTGGCTATCTACGGCACTGGCGATGACGGAGAGAAAGTGACAGTCGAACTCAACGGGCAGCAGGCCGTGGCCATGGTTGCTGACGGGCAATGGAAAGTGATTTTGCCGGCCATGCAGGCGGGTGGTCCGTGGACATTGACGGTCACCGGCAAGCAGACGGTTATGCTGCAAAACGTGATGGTGGGGGACGTCTGGCTTTGCACAGGCCAGTCGAACATGGCCGGCCTGCTCAAGGTCTACAAGGGTGCAGGATACCGG
>Ga0169931_10014423_pt1 | contig 10695 bp, 10 predicted proteins | sample Kivu_15m_20L_FD_129675 | JGI IMG/M metagenome (GOLD analysis project Ga0169931, IMG submission 129675) | Freshwater microbial communities from Lake Kivu, Western Province, Rwanda to study Microbial Dark Matter (Phase II) - Kivu_15m_20L... | ecosystem: Environmental > Aquatic > Freshwater > Lake... | reverse complement strand
GGATAAAGCATATAGCCAACAGAACGGGCCAAAAATTACTCAAGCAGACAAAATGCTCATAGATGCCCTTGGCGGGAGGGGTGTGCGTCCCATCCCTCGTCCAGATGGTGCTCCGGACAAGGGAGTTAATTATGCGATGTTTGTACCGCCTCATATGATGAATGAGGACATGAGTCTTACTCTGCTGGACTCTCTCGTGGTTGGGGCGTTTTCGGGATCGATTCCCGAATACCGACTTTTCTTTCTGCCGTCGAAGGTGGCCATGCTGTCTCTGCCCAACACGTTCAAGACGCCCGGTCATTGTTGAGACCCTGACTCCAACCGGAGAGTACGAAGTCCAGCTCTCGCTCAGCGATGCGGATCTTTCTCTAGTGCTGAAACACGGAATCTGCGTGTCTCAGCGCTTCGGCGAAGATCTTAAGCGAATCCACTCGAAGTGCTTTCGTTTGTAGCGCGCCGAGAGGCCAAGCCCGCAGGAGGAGCGGGCGCGGGAGGCGCTCCTGTCTGAAGCGTATCAGATATTTTCAAACGCGTGCGCTGGCCTCGACAAGGACGGTCAGCCGCTACGATCCAAGAATTCCCACGCCGGGCAATATTGTGACGGCCGCTCCATAAAACCACGGGCACCCCACGGATGCCGTTACCGGTGTGTTGACGATAAGTGGGAAAAAACCTGCGGCGATTAGTGAATAAATAAATTGCAATCCCGCGACTTCACTGACCCTGCGTTTCAGAGTGAACTCTCCGCGCGATTGCCCTTACAGTTTCTCAGTTATAGGTCACTTCTGGCTTTTCTAAATCAGCGCTTCCAATGCGCATTTGACTATTTCTTTCCCTCCATCCGAAACATCCGGACGCTCACCCACTAGCCTTTATGGATGGGATCCCGCAGCTTTGTCAGTGGGTTACTTTGTCTCCTCATCGGGGCACTCCGGACGGCCGACACCATGGCTGCAGAGCCCCCATCTTGGGTGACCTCGCACCCGAAAGAGGACAGCTTCTACCGCTATTTCAAGGGGGTGAGCGAACCCGCCTCCTCACCTGCCGAGGCACTGGCTCTTGCAGAGGAGGCTGCAAGGAGGATCGCGATTCAAGAGCGCTTCGGATTTTACGTTTCGGGTAGCACGAGTGCATTTGAGACTGAGAAGAATCGTGGATTCACAAGCTCAATGGTGACTCAGACGCGGAGGGTTCAACTGCAACGCTTTGAGCGGATTGAAGAATGGATCCAGCTCTCGAACTCACGAGGAAAGTACGAGGCGTCTCTCCTATTTAGATATCCAAAACAAGAAGAAGAGCAGGAGCGACTCAGACTACAATCCTCTGAAAGCAAGGACCCGGATTCTAAGCTTTGGATGTCAGCCGAAGAAAACCCGGGCCGAGGCCGGAATCGGGGTAGCCTAAAGATATCTTCAGACCCCCCTGATGCTGAGATCTGGATCGACGAGGTTCGCTGGGGGACCACGCCGATGCAGTTATTCGGGCGCATCGATGTGGGTGAACACCTCTTGAGAGCGGAGCTTCCGTTCCATGATTCAAAATCTGTCCACTTTAGCCTCGCCAAAGATCAAACCTTACCGCTGCACCTGACCCTTGATCGCAGGATGACTGAGCTCAAATTTGAGACCGATTACTCGGGGGCGTGGGTGGAGGTCGTCGGTCACTTTAGAGAAAGAGCGCCAACAAAGGTGCATCGACTGCCCGAGGGGCTGGAGATCGAGGTGAAGTTGACTCACCCCGATGCTTTTCCGCTTTCAAAAAAAGCGATTGTACCGCCACAGCCAGAGTCATCGGATCCTGTGATCCTGAGCTACTCGCTCGAAGGGCGCCCAGCATATTTGGCGATCACCTGTTTAGAGGGGGACTCTGAAATCTCTTTTGACCGAACGACGATCGGTAAATGCAGCTCTGTCACTGGTCGAGTCTTTCCATGGCCTGCAGGACGATCGGTAACGGTCGTTGCGACAAAGGCAGGCTATCTTCCGCTAGCAAAGACCCTGGCGCTCAAGCCTGACAAAACGGTAAATGTTAAGCTCGACTCTTTGGAGAAGGAGCCAGCGAGAGTGAGCTACTCTCCCCCTTTAAGTATGCCTTGGCATCTAGAAGGGTTTCCGCTGGATCAGAGATGGACTCTCGGGATGGGCTTCGGTCTTACGGGTGTTGCAGGTACTTGGAGCCTCCCCTTCTGGGGTGAGTTTCGCCTCTTGAATGGCCTCTCGTTAGGCTACCTGTATGAATTCTGTGCAGGGCCAAAGTATAAAGGAGGCGGATCCGGTCTATACGGTAAGCTGCATCTCTCGCGAGACCTCTACAGAGGGTACTTTGGTTACGCGGAGTCGATCGCCCTTGCTGGAGAATACGATGACCTCAACAGCAACAGCTTTTCACTCTATAACATGAAGCCCTGGGCGCGGAGTGGGTACGGTTACGGTCTAGGATATGAATCCTATCCCCGCACCTACGGAGCCGACCTCGGCTGGGGGTACCGACTTGGACTCCGAGAGTGGAGCCAAGGATCCCAGGAGTTTAACGGCAACCTCTGGATCGGCATACGTTTTTAGCCCGTCCGAAACATCCGGATGCGAAACCTACAGCATAGATCACAGGAGGCTACCCGCAGTTATGAAGTACCCAATCCTAGTAAGCTTGATCACTACATTAACCGTGTCCTGCTCTTCAGGCACGATCGCCCAGCGTCAACGCACTCTCATTGACTCCTCAGGTCCTCGTCCGGATTGGGTGAGCGGCTCCAAGGTGGTCCTCGAGGATGAAAAGAATCTTAACTTTAGATCACAAGCCACCATCCGGGGCGACGAACGACTGGGAAGCTGCATGGATCTCTCCCGAATGCAGGCTCAGGAGCGGGTGCTCACTGAGATTCAGACCGAAGTCCGAGGCGCCTTGAGTCAAGCGCAGACGAACCCATCGGAGGCAGCCGAGCTGCTCCTCACGCGAAGTCTGAGTAGTGATTTCCAAGGAAAGCTCCGAGGTCTCCGCACCACTGATGAATACTTTGAGCGTTTTCAAATCGCAGAGAACGAAAGAATTGAGTGTTTCACTCTAAATCAGATTAAACGCTCCGACTTCGAGAGGCTCAAACAAGAGGTGATCAACCGAGTGGTAGCGGCCGACCCTGCGGTCAAAGCAGCGCTGTCAGACCAGCAGGCCAAATTTTTCAAAGGTGAGTGAGGGATCTATGACGACGAACTCTAACGAAGTGCTCTCTGCAGTCGCGATCGGTGGTGCCTTGGGTAGTGGGAGAGATAACGGCACTAGCGCTCTGGGTTAACAATAATGGATTCGGTAATGAGCTCGAACGATTGGCGTCGCAATGAGCAGGGCCTGTAAAAACTGAAGCGTTGGCCTCATAATCAATAAGGAAGCCCATGAAGTACTCATATTCATTCATTCTCATTCTGCTTGTCGGGCAATACGCCTTGGCCGAATCGCCCGATAGCGTGAGCCGTCTCACTCGATCGCAACAGTCGTCTCTGCGACAGTACATCAAAGCGCGAGAGCTAAATATCTGCTACGACGACCAGGTCCATGAACCCGTGGGTCCGCTCAAGCTTAAAAAACTAGACTCCAGTTGCAGGGGTAGACCGATGTACCTCCTTGAACTCTCTGAGCTCAGATTCAAAGTGGACGGAAAACTCATTGATTGTGCGGGTTACCATGAAGGCTCAGCTGGAGGACCCACACCCCTCCTGGCTTGGGACTCAAAGAAAAATAAATTTACAGAACTCTTCTGGGGGCTTGTTCGTAAAGGGCCCGCGGTTACAACGGACGCCAGATACGAATGCCCTGCACTTCAAATTGAGGTCCACCCCACTTCTTTTGACGGACTTGACGCTTCGGCGCACGTTGCTGAACTCAGGTACAACGCCAAAAAGGACCGATATCAAAAGGAGATCATCCGCCTTAAGGATGGAAATATAATCCGAAGCATTAAGGAGTGAGCCTAGATGTCTTTAATTCTGCAGATCGCATTGGGCCTGTTGCTGGGAGTGATTCTAATCAACCTACTTCCAGCACTAATCGTAGCCCTACTCGCGCTTGTGGGTGTATCCGTGGCGGCAGTTGGATTGGCCGCGAACGTCGCAGTAGGGTTGGCTTTCTGTCTCATCCCGATTGGAATTGTGTACCAAAGCTATGATGTCTTCGGACTAATCGGTGCTGGATTGGTGATTCTAATAGGCTATGGCGCCGGCACATGGCTGAATAAAAACGAAAAACCAAAGAAGCTTACAATCCTCTCAAGTATTCAGACGGTTCTCATGGGCTGGTTGTTAATATACGTCGCTATTCTTGGGAGCGGGCTCTGGTTTTTCTTCAGAATCATTCCTCTCATCTTGGGATCGGCAATCGCTGAAACGGTTTTCCTCGGACCACTCGGCGGCGATCTAGGAAGCGTGTGGTCGGCCCGCACGCTTGGCGCTGCCATGGGACTAGTCTTGGTAGTTGCCTATGAGCTCAGAATGAGGACCGTTAAGCCCCACGAAGCCCCGCCAAATTAGCTCGACGATCGGCCCCTAATCATCCGCCTTTTTCGGCCCCAGATAATCCCATTTGGACATTGCTAATATTTCCCTAGCTCTCTCACCGAGAGCGGGAGTGTTCTTGGTGAGCTCTATTACTTTATGATGTCTCTCCTCAGGATCCGGAAACGCCGCTCGAAACGCCTCAAGCCTCTCCTGAATCTCACTTTCCTCGCGCTCCTCTTGCACCCGGCGCGCGCGCTCGTGATCCTGCTCCCGCCTCACTCTGAGCTCCCGCTCCGCCGTTGCCGCTATCTCTGCCCGCTGCCTCGCGATCACGTCTCCCATCGCGACCGCGAGGTAAGCCATCGGACTGTGGCTCTTGGTGCCGCTCTCCCCCACCCCACGAACCTGAACACACTCGAGCGCTGCTTCGAGGTCGGCTTCGGAGTAGGCCTTGAGAATTTCCTGACAGGCCCGCCACTCGCTCTCTCGCTTTCTCGGCACTTGGACCGTTGCGAAATACTCCCGAAGTTTCTCGGAATCGAGAGAGAGAGTTTTGTTTGGAGTTTGTTTAATACTTTCTTTAGAGGGGTCCATTTTGGACCCCCTCCCCGGGTTCAATTTGGACCCTCTGGGGGTCTGTTTTGACCTCGGTTCATTTTGAACCCTGTCCAATTTGGACCCCCTCTCGGGCTTTGCAGTCGGATCCGGGTGCTTCACCACCCAGCCCCTACACACTCCCCCCGGCTCTGGACCTGAGTACTCTGCGATCCACCCACGCTCTTTGAGTCTCACGAGCGCACGACGGATGGTGTTCCTCGCGACCCCGCTGAACCGCTCGAGCTGACTCACGGCCATATCTGTGAAGTCTCTGTGGTAGCCCCAAGAGAAGGTGAACATGTGGAGGTAGACCACAAAGTCGATCGGGTCCTCGAACAGTCCTCTCTGTCTGAGGATCACATTTGGAACCTGGGTAAATCCCTGCTGAGAGGGTTCAATTTGAACCCTGTCCATTTTGAACCCGGTCAGATTTGGAGAGGGTTCAGAATGAACCGGGTTCATCCGGGCAGGTCACCACCATCGCGGATCGAGCTTTTTGTTTTTCCAGAAGGTTTTGACCCAACAAAGGTTCTGGGCCTCAAGGGTTTCAAGCTGACCATCGATGATAAAAAATCCATCGATCTCGTGCGAGAAGAAGGCATCTGCTACTATCTATTTAACGGTAAGGAAGTGGTGTCGAGTGGGATTTGGAAGCCTAAACTCTAACAGCGCAAGAGGCTCAACAATGACGTGTGTCGCAACACTCAGCACTCCACACCAGTCGTGCCGCTCACGGCGCGGGAATGAAATGCCCGCATGCTTCCGAATCCCCTGTACCCAATCTTTTCTGAAGGGACGCCAATGACAATAATTGCATATTACTTATGTCTTTTGTTTATCACGGGATGCTTCGGCCCCTCCCAAATCGAGAGGCTAAGGAATAAGCATGTCCCCAAGGGGTTTCCGGAAATTTTTCTGGCCGAAAAGTCGATTTCGAAAGAACTTGGGGAGTCACCCAACCTGGAAGCCCTTAGGCACTCTTTGACCGAGTTTGATTCGGAAAACATGGCTTTTCTGGCGAGTGTAAATGTGAACGAAACCCAGGCACAAGAGATTGCCAAAGTATATCGAGAGCTTAATGAAATCGAAAATAAGGTATACGGTTTAGCAAAGCTTGGCCGAGCTCAGGAATCAGACGAAGAGTTTAGCAATCTGGATGAAAGACGCTTCGCGCTAAAAAAGCAACTCGAGCAAGACTTTCCTCAATTAGACGCAATAAATGAGGCTTTTGTTATCTTTGCCAATTCCTACTGTGGCAGTTGTCTCAGTGTCAGCAAGGGGGACATAACAGGCAACGATTACAGAGAATATTTTGAAGAAGACCCGAAAATGGTGCTGCGAGTGCGCTCGGTTGCCCAACAGCTGATTCGGGGATCTGCGAGTAACGAGTGTTTCACGACCAAAGGAATGTTCAGGTCTTCAAAAGCGTGTCGCAGCATGCTGGATCGCTGCAAATATTTCGCTCTACAGTCAAAGAACAAAGACCTTTATATCGAATTTGTTCGCCCCGATTTCACGACGATAAAGACGTCCGTCTCAACCTTCGAATCTTTTGTTGAAACAACCCAGGCGGCGATTAAGCCATCTCGAGAGGCAACGCGAAGAATAAAACGCGAGTATTTATTTTGTAGAGCGATTTCGCTGTCAGGCGTTCCACTTGAGGCCAAGCCAACCGGAACATCTGAATTTTTTGAGCGATCTACATCGCGCTGGCCTACATTTGTTGGCTTCGGAAAAGACGGAATTAAAGATTGTGTGCGCCTGATGCCCACTACACAGGAGAATGACCGACTGGAAGCCCTGGAACAGAGGGGAGTCACAATGGTCGATCTATACCTCAAGTATCGTGACTCATTTGTTGAACAATGTCGGAAAAACGCGCGAGACTATTGTGAGAACATCTACAAAGTTGGGGGAAAGGTCATCTATACCTATAAGACTGTTGGAGGAAAAGAGCGCTCTGTAACTCGAGGCGACGTTATCCGAGACATTCGAAGCTGGAGGTCCCTAGGAATGGAGGAGGCCGCGATTCTAGAGCACGGAGAAATTCTCAAGAAAATTGAGGCCTGTGAATTGGCCATGGCTCACCAACTGACCTTCTAGCGGCTCCACCTTGACAAGACAATCCATAAAATTAGTAAGTGCTCACCTCAGTCACGCCCAGAAGGAGAAGAAAATGAAATTCATCATCTTTTTCTGCATCATTCTTGGCTGCACTCATTATGGGTACGCTCAAAACAGAATTCAGAAGAGTTCTCTCAATTCTCAGCAAGAGTCATCGCTTCGAAAATACATTAAAGAAAGAGAATTAAATCTCTGCTACGACGACCAAGCGCATGAGCCTGTGGGTAAGTTGAAACTGAAGAGTCTCGGCCACTCTTGCAACGGACGCCCCATATATCTCCTCGATGTTGCCGACCTCAAATACAAGGTAGATGGAACGATTACAGACTGCGCTGGTTATCATGAAGGGTCAGCTGGAGGGCCAACTCCAATCCTAGCTTGGGACAAGAAGCAAAAAAAATTCCACGAGCTCTTCTGGGGACCCGTTCGGAAAGCGCCATCGGTTTCTATTGGATCGGATAAAGATTGCCCTGAGCTGGCGGCCGAGGTTCATCCCATCCATTACGAGAAGCTCGACGCATCGGCCCATGTCTCAGTCCTGCGGTTCAATAAATCCAAGGACCGATACCGAATCGAAATCGTGAGGCTTAAGGATGGAATCTCTATCAGGACCATCGAGGAATGAGCTGATCCGTCTCTGGTGACTCGCTCTACTTTAAGCTTCTGCCCCCAGGCTCCTGCTGAAGCAAACTAAGTTGGGTTTTGGATCTGTTGGCTATCCACCACTGAATAGTATCCGGTTCTAGTGAACATCTAGAGGGCCTTTCCTGCGCAACTTCGGCATTTCGCTCACCGAGCCCAACAGCCTTAACAGTCGCCTTAAGAGGCAAAAGTCTGTGGGGTCCCGTTCAATCATTTCGGCACCACCAAAAGCCACATGAATTCAGGGTCTTATGTGATGCCCCAAGTGACACATTTCGGAATACCGGTCAAAATGCAAGAGTCAGAGAGTGGCACGTATGACGGAGGAAATGGAGATGATTAGGTCTACTGTGGTTTTCTTAGGGTTCTCAGTGTTGTTGGGTTCAACAGCCTACGCGGGGAGCAACTGCGGGGGAAATCCGCTCAGCCTTGAAGCTATCCTTCGAGACGCGGGCGCAATTTCTGAATCCGAGCGAAGCGGCTGCTGCTCGTGGCATGGTGGCGTTTGTGGGTGTAGTCCGTCTGGACGAACCATCTGCTGCGATCAGACCTACAGCCCCTCGTGTCGATGCTGAAAAGACATACGCCCAATCCTTAATGGGTTGAAGGTCATGGCTCCCTTTAGCGAGGGAACTCGTATGGAGACCGACTCTCAATCTCTTCGGAGGTTCGGATGAATAGCCGAGTCAGAAAGTACGCCGTATCTGCAGTCCTGCTTTTATTGCCACTCGAGGTTGTGGCTGATGAATACAGGGGTCGCCTCACGGTTAATCCATATGCTCCGGACTCGATCAGTAATCCCTACGGAGCCTATGGAAACCCCTATTCAGGAAATAGCCTGAACAACCCTTATGGGGCTGGAAACCCATACAACACAAAGCCGGTGAAGCTTTACGATAACAACGGCAACTTCAGGGGCAATCTCAACAATAACCGTTACGATCCAGACTCAGTCTCGAATCCTTATGGTCGCTACGGCAATCCCTACTCACCAGACAGCATCAAAAATCCATATGGTGCTGGGAACCCCTACAGCGCTGACAGTCCGACCAACCCTTACGGTAACGGCTTGAAAATGTACCAGGACGACTAATCGGTTCCGTGTTCCTAGGTTTCTTCCCAGAAGCCTCGACCTCAATATGCTCTTTCTCCTGTTTCTACTTTGTTCTGTGCTTCCGGTGATCGGCCATATCTTGGTCGGTTTACTCATGAATTGGTCTCTTGTGGGAACCATTCTCGGCTTACAGGTTCTCGCCATTATCCCTCTCATCGGTCCCGTAGTCGCGATCTTCATCTTTGGATGGCCCTGGGCTATAGGCCTTTTGATTATTCAGTTTCTCTTTTTTTCAAGGAACTAGGGCTTTGCGGGCGGAGGGATGTGCCTGGATGGTCCACGGCTTCAGCCTGAGTCAAAAGCTCTTAACATTGTACTCCCGGCTACCGATACGGCAAATATGTGCCGGTTTTTCGTAAGGCGTAATCCCTTCCTGCAACAGCTCTTAAGGGGTTATCTGCTCGCGGCTCTCATTCTACTGATCGACCCTACACATGCCCATGCCTCCAAGAAGGTTAAAGCAAACAGTAAGTCTTCCTGTATCAGCGCGCTTAATTCGGGTGAGGAAAGCAAAATCACAGAATCCTGTGTGGCATACGAGCATAGGACTGCCGGAATCAACAAACCATTCATCCGAGATGTCGCTCGCAATGAAATTTATTACACCCACTTTTGTAATCAAAAAAAAGACCTGGTTGCATGTCTCGAACTTTTTTCTGTGTGGCACCTCACAAACACCACTGGCGATGCCACCTTCGAGCTGGGCGCTCGAATGTGTGAAGAATATGAGTTTAGCCCGCCTGCTAAGGGTTTTATCTGTTTGCAAACGGCCACCACAGTCGGGGATCTAAAAAACCATCCAGATCGGTTTACAAAAACCAAGGACCTGTTGCGCATTGGTTGCCAGGCTAGGTCTGAGAAATCTTGTTTTGTTCTGGGAGCTTTTCTGAGCGCGGACGACAAGTCGGATGAAGAGGGACCGAAGCTGGTTCTTCCCTTTTGCCAAAGGCCGCCTAAAGATCTTGATAAAGCGGCTCTCGCGACTGGGTGTGGCGCGGCTGGTGAACGGTTTTATTCCATGAAGAGGCTCGGATCAGCAATTACCGCTCTAAAAGTTGCGTGTGATTACTCGGATCACAAGGTGTGCCTTCAAGACAATGGATGCCGCCAGCCCATGCTTAACTACTGCGTTACCTTAGCTGCGGTGCTTGAGGAAACTGGCGAAGGTCTGGCCGGGAAGAGGCTCATGAGTAGGGCGTGCTCCAGGGGAAGTGATCTCGCGTGCTTCGTCATGAAGAAGCTCAATATGAAGAAGCTCAATGAGGAGTAGTCACGTTTACTTAGCGCGAATTGCCCAGACCCAATCTCCTGACTCACCGCGCGTGCCATTGCCCCGCCGCGACAACCTCCCTCGCCCTCTCACCAAGTGCGGGGACTGAACCCGTGAGCTCTCTGACCTTCCGATTCCTCTCCTCGGGATCCGGAAATGCCGCCCTAAACGCCTCAAGCCTCTCCCGAATCTCCTGTTCCTAACGCTCCTCTTGCTCTCGCCTCGCTCTGAGTTCCCGCTCCGCTGTTGCCGCTACCTCCACCCTAATCTTCGCGATCACGTCTCCCATCGCGACTGCCAGGTTGATAGCAACGGAAATGTGACCCGTTGCAGCCCAGATGGATTCGGTGAAATGAGCTGTACTTCGTATTAAGATGGTCACTACCCTTTTGGCTCATGAGGACCCCCTGTTTTTTTGCGGAGCATATGCGGAACACGCCAAAAGAGCGGCACGCAGAATCATT
>Ga0169931_10014422_pt1 | contig 10695 bp, 6 predicted proteins | sample Kivu_15m_20L_FD_129675 | JGI IMG/M metagenome (GOLD analysis project Ga0169931, IMG submission 129675) | Freshwater microbial communities from Lake Kivu, Western Province, Rwanda to study Microbial Dark Matter (Phase II) - Kivu_15m_20L... | ecosystem: Environmental > Aquatic > Freshwater > Lake ... | reverse complement strand
GAGAATTATTTTTTGTGATAAAAATTCAACAAATAGTATTGTATAAATACTTATTCTAATATATTATAAACAAAACTAAAATTAATATAATTATTAATCTTTTATGGTTAATAGTTAGGTATGCACAAAATTTATAGTAAAAATGATTTTTTTTATATAAAAAAAATGATTCTTATAGAGACACTATCTCCAACAAGAGCTTTCTTCAGAGATGATCATATATGGTATGATAATAATAATGATATTTCATTATTTAAGTCATACATATCTACAAATATAGATGGAAATTTTATCATCAAATGTATGAATTTAGAAGAAGCTAAAACTAAATATCCTCTTCATATAATATCTAGAAATCTATTTTTATTTGATATAGAAAAATATAAATCTGGAAAAGATAGTATTTTTACACATTATTCGTTTCCTAATTTATATTTTTTATTGGTTAATGAAAAACTTGTGGGTATTTATAACAATGAGAAACAAATTAACAAAGTTATTGACAAATTAAATACAAAAAAGAAACATAGTATTTTTCATGGAAAATAATAATTAACGAGAGAATATATTATAAATCTCTCTTAATCTCTCATCAGTATTTTTTACCTCATTTAATTTTTTGAGGTAATAATTTTTATCATCATATAATAAATGATAAATAAATTGTAAAACCGTATATTTATTCTCTATTTCATATTTCAGATTTGACTGTATTTCAAGAGTTTTTTTAACTTTTTTACAATCAAATAATGATTTCGAAGCTAATAGCTTTCTAGTAATATACTGAAAATCGTGATTAATAATCTTTTTAATTAATTCTTCGCATTTTTCATCAAAATCTTTAATATATACCTTTGGTTTTATATCTTCATCATAAAAATCAATATTTTCTATAGAAGAATCTGACAAAGATTGTTCACTATTTTCTGCGATACTTGTTGATGTTTCGAGAGTTTTTGGAATTTCTGATTTATAAACTATATCTTTTTCTTTGGATATTAAAGGATAATTATCACGATCTGTATTTTCTAATTCTTTTCTAAATACTTTATATGTAATATATTCAGGGGAATGAATCCAATCATTATCATTAGTTTTTTCTGACATTTCAATTAATAATTTTTTATTTTTTTCATTTAATTTTGTCATATAATTAGCACCAATATTCCTAAGATGATTATTAGTATTGAGATATAAATATGGTTTTAATAATTTTCTTTTAATCTTTATTTCTCTTACTAAATAATCGACAATTTGAGAATGTGACAAAATAAAGTCTAAAAATTTAATATTTCCATCACTTCTTAATTTAATTAAAAGAAATGAAATATATGTTAAATTAGTACTAACTTCTGAAAATAATTGTTTAGCTAATTTAGTATGATTATGTTTTATTAATGTATAATATCCATCATAATTTAAATTATTAATAACATCTTCAACTTCGATATAATTGTCATCGGTCAATTGCGAAAAAGTGCTGGGTAATAAATTATATAACTTAAATGCATAACTTCGATGTTTATTATTTAAAAATCTTAATAAAAGAATTATTTCATTTATAGGTCTCTCTTTCATATTAGTATATTCAATAATTTTTTTTTCAAGTAAATTTTCTATACCATAATTTATATCAAATTTAACAACATCAAATACGGAATTTGGATCGAAATTTAAAGATAATAATTTTAAAATTTCTTGTAAATCATTATTCATTTTTTTGTTTGGTGTAACATTTTTCATACTTAAATTTTTAGGAACATCTCTTAATAGTTCTATAATTTTCGAATATCTTTTCTCACCTATACTTAAATAAAATAATAATTTATCTAAAGGATCATTATAATAATATTCTTTTACCCGATATAAGACACCATCCTCAGTTTTTTCTAATTTAGGAGAATTTTTTAAAAATTGATATGATTCAGCGTCATCTAAAACGAGCAAATGATCCGGAAATTTGACATAAAGCTTCATTTTTAAATTAAAAAAAAATAAAAAATTAAATATATGGAATAGAAAATAAACTTATTTTTATATTATCATTATTACTTATAATATTTGCAACTAATGATATTCCAGTTTTTTTAATCGCAAATTTTCCGTCTACTATAGTATTTATTTTATAACTATTATTATTTACCAAAGTTGTTTCATCATATATCGTTAATAAATCAGTTTGATTAACTATTATTTTAGTTGCCGAAAATGATAAACATAATGGAGTAATAATGTTTTTATATACGAATATTTTGGGGCCTTCTTGCAAATCTGTTACAGTTATATCTGCTTTTGTAGATAATATTTCTCCTAATATAGTTGGATTATAATCACTGTTAACAATTGATTGAGAAGCAATTTTTGCTAATGAATATAACGGCCAAGCTAAAAGTGTACTTTTACCATCATTCTCGAAAGATATAGCAAATAATGTCCAAATATTCGTTAAATCATTATAATAATAACAACCACATACACTAAACATACCAACTATTTTAGTATTATAATTAATAGCATATCTATTAACTGGTATAACATCATTAAAATTATTATCTATAATAGTACCATAAAATTTATTAGGAAGTTGTTTATTTAATAAATTATTTGTATAACTCAAATTACAATTTGATAGAGCAATAGTTTGAATCATAACTTTTGTACCTATTGATAACATTTCTTGATTATAATAAACTAGATCTAAATTTTCTATACCTTCTTGAACTTCAAATGCCATAAATAAATATCTAGGAATAATAGTTAATGATTGTAAGCCACTCACATAATGACCATAATTATCTTTATATGCATATAATTGTGGATTATAAATAGAAAGATCATAAAACTCATTATATATTTCAATTCCACTTATACCTATAAAATAATCAAAATCTTCAAAACCTACACTTTTAGGTACATATAGTTTATACATTCCATTAATTATTTGATTAGAACTATTTTCTAATTTTATATATAGAGTTTCCATATTTAAAATTGGTCCAACATCTTTTATTTTTTTAACTAGAGACATTTTTTCAATTTATAAAAATATTATTTTTAATTATTATTTAAAAAAATAAAACTGATTTTTTTAATTTTATAAAAATGGAAACACCATCATTAAAATTACAAAAAAATAATAAAGTAAGAACTGTTTATAATGAATTTTTAGATAAATATAGTGGTGATATACCTATAGATGATCATGGTAAATTATTAGGAAGATTTTTACAAAAATATCCAATAGGATCAAGTATAATAATGTCATATAATTATTGGGTTAGTTATCATATAAAAAAACAAGTAGAAAATATATTAAGATTTGAGACTCCAAACAAAAAAAAATCTTTTGTTGTATCTGTTGAAAAAATAAAAAAAGAACCATCACATACAAGACCTAAAGATGCTAAAGATCAAAAAGAAACTTATTATATAGATATTATCGGAAGAATTAATATGTTCGAGAAAAGGAGCGATAAAATACATGAAACTTCTGGAAGCGATTTTGTTGTAGTTAGAATTCCTCTCATGGTGGGTTCTGAGATAGATACAAATATTTATAATAAAACGGAAAAAGAAATAATAGAAATGGGAGAATGTCCGAATGATTGTTATGGATATTTTATTCACAAAGGAAATGAATTAGTTTTTAACAATCGAATACTTCTTAGAGAAAATATCCCAATTATAACAAAGAGAAAATCTCGAACAAATAAATCTTTAGTAAAAACAGTTTGTCAATTTACATCTCCATCTGTAAATGGATTAACTTCATATTTAATACTTATGATTGGTAAATGGAAATCTCTCAACAAGGGAAAAGCAACAAAAATTCCTAAAAAAAGTCAAGAAATAAGACAAAAAAGTATAGAGGTTATTATTTCAGGATTATCTGATATGAAGGAACATCATAGTATTCCTTTATACTTAATTTTTTATTTTTTAGGTCTTACACCAAAAAAGGCTGAAAAGAAAATTTTAAGTTTTGTATCTAATCCCGAATGGATTTCTCGTATTAAAACTAAATTAAGTATGACGAAGGCCAGATTTTTACTATTATATTCGAAGTATAAAAATTCATCTAAAGAGAAAAATCTGAATTTTTTTAATTATTTAGAAAATTATGTTATAAAGAGACGAATTTATAGTGATGACGATGAGCATACAAATATTTTAACTCGAGTTTTTAATAATTTATATTCCAACATAACATCAAAAAATGCAGATATTAAATCTACACCTAATGAAAAAATTAAAAAATTATTAGATAAAAAAATAAATTTATTGGCATCGCATACTGCTAGATTATTAGAATGGATGATTGGAGAAAGAGATTATGATGATATAGACAGTATGTCAAAAAAGAGAATACAGCCACCATCAGATTTAATGAAAATGTTATTAACTAAATGTTTACTTGATCACAAAGCAAATATAAATAAAATATTATCTGATAATACGGATATAGCAACTATAGGTAGAATTATAAATAAAATGGGTTCTAGTATCTTTTCAGAATTTGAAAATAATCTTCAACCTGGAAACTGGAAATTGGGAACTAAAAATACATATCATGAAAATGTTACAGAGTATGTAAATAATCGCGAATCTATTTTAACTATGAATACAGATATACTTAAAACGAGAAAAACTACTAGTAAACATTCTCAAGATATAAAACTAAGATCATCTCATGGATCTGAATGGGGATTTTTATGCATTGTTCATACTCCAGATGACGAACGATGTGGTATAGTTCAATATCTCTCATTACCTACACAATTAACATTCGATGAAGATGATATATTAGTTATGAGATGTTTAAAGGGTAAAAATCTACTTATAAAAGATTATAAAAAATTAAAAATTGTTAAAAATAAAGAATATTCTGATTATAGCGGTTTAGATGAAGAAGAATTATTACCAATAAATATAAATGGAATTATAAAAGGTTTAGTTTATCCTAAGAATACATATAAAACATTAAAAGATGCAAAAAAAAATGGTGAAATTTCAAAAACAACAGGAATAATATTAGAAAAAGAAGCTTTATATATAACTACATATGGATCCAGACCAATAAGACCATTATTAATAATTGAAAATGACGAACTTTTGATAGATAAATATAATGGTTGGAATTTAAGTATAGATGAATTATTTACTTTGGGTTATATGGAATTTTTAGATCCATGGGAACAAGAATCAGAAAATGTTTTAATAGCTACATCTAAATACGATTTTAGAGAAAAATTAAATCAGCGCGAGATTAAAATAAATGAATTAAATTTATTGTTGCAAAAACTCATAGAAAATAAAGATGCAGATATTAAAAATTTAGTTGAAATAGATGAAATAAATAGAATAAGAAAAAAATTTGATTATCGAATAAAACTTATAAATAATCAAATTTCATCACTTAAAAAATATAGCTATAGTCATTGTGAAATAGATCCTAATTCAGTTTTTGGAGTTGCTGCATCTACAATTCCTAGATTAAATGATAATCCAGCTCCAAGAAATTTCTTCCAGTGTCGTATGGTTGTACAAGCTATAGGAACATGTCCAACAACTAATTATGATGAAGCAATGAGAGATACAAAAATTTTAGTTTCTGGAAATAAACCAATATTTCAGACTCAATTAGAAAAAGAATTTGGATTAGATAAATTCCCAATAGGAAATAATATTATATTAGCAATAATGGCATATGGAGATAATCAAGAAGATGCAATAATTATGAATAGATCATCCATAGATTTAGGATTATTTAGAACAATGACTTATGTAGTTATTAGAGAATATTTGAAAAAAGATAGTCCTAATGATTATTTCGGAATGCCAGATATTAATGATCGAGAAAAAGATTTATATAGACATTTAGATAGTAGAGGTTTGCCAATTGTTGGATCTTATATAACAGAAAAAGATGCAATAATTGGTAAAATAAGAAAGAGATCTTCATTATCAGATAAAGGAAGAGATGTTAATATAAGTTATTTTGCAAATTTCATGGAAACTGGAATAGTAGATAGAGTTGATGTTGTCTATGATAATAATATAATTAAAAGAGTATTTGTTCGAATTAAAAATTATAGATCTCCGAGTATAGGAGATAAGTTTGCCGCTAGATGTTCGCAGAAAGGAACTCTTGGAAGAATCTTAAATAAAGAAGATATGCCATTTACACAAGATGGCCTTATTCCAGATATTATTATAAACTCTCACTCTTTTCCTAGTAGAATGACTATGGGTATGATAATAGAAATGTTAGTAAGTAAAGTTGGAGCATTAACTGGAGAACGTTATAATGCATCTCCATTTAAACCATTCAATATTAAAGATTTTATGAGAGTATTAAAGGAATATGGGTTTTCATCTAGTGGTAAAGAATATATGACTGATGGTAAAACAGGAGATAATTATCTGAGTGATATTTATATAGCTCCGTGTTATTATTTAGCACTTAAACATATGAGTTCAGGTAAGATTCAATCGAGAGGTTTTGGATCTATAGATATAGGAACAAATCAACCTGTAAAAGGAAAACAAATAGGTGGTGGATTAAGATTCGGAGAGATGGAGGCTACATCTATAGTATCATATGGTGCATCTAATCTTTTACAAAGTATTACTTCATATTCTTCTGATCAATGGGAGGGAACAATTTGTAATAAATGTGGAAGATTTGTCGTTTCCAATGTTTTATTAGGAAAGATCATATGTCCCATACATGATTATCTCGAAAAATCTGAATGTAGTGTTGTAAAAGTTCCATATTCATTTAAATCTCTTATTTATTATATAAATGCTATGGGTATTGATATTCGGATGTATGGAAAACCTAAAGAAAATTTGGAAATTATAGAGAATTAAATAATCATCAAAATATGAGATTTTTCTAGCTTTCTCTCTAGCGATATCAAATTCAGAAAATATTAGAAAAAATGTATTTTGGCTACTTTTACTCACGAAAACAAAATTTCATGAAAAGTTAAAAAAGTTAAAAAAGTTAAAAAAGTTAAAAAAGTTATATTAACAACATTTTAATAGCTTCTATATACTATAATTTCTCAATTTTTAACTAAATTCGACTTTTAATGATCAATATTAAAAAATATAACTAGTTCTCTTTATATAATAATATAAAAAATCATTAAAAATATGTCTCAATATTACAAACCTAATATTGAGTACTAAAACAGGGCATATTCATAACTATGATTTTTTAAGCAAAAAATGATGCTATAATGAAAATTGGTCAAAAAAATCATAAGTTCAAAAAAAGCAGTTTTATTTTTTTATTGTTAAAGTTACAATAGTAACAAAATTTAAAAAAAAATATAAAAAATATAATAACTATCTAGTTATTATATAACCGGTATATTACTTTTCCTTAAAAAGAGATAATAATTTTTCTAATTTTTTATCTATCTTTTTTAATCTTTTTTCGAATGTTTCTTCTAATAATTCAATTCTATCTAAAATATCTCTGTCTACATCTTTCTTCTCTTTAGTTTTGGAATATGATCTTTTATTTGTTATCTCTTCTACACGACTTTCAGAAAATCCTGTTAGATTCATTATATCTATAACATTTTTTCCTTCATTATGAAAACGTAAAACAATCTTATTAATACGAGCAGTAATTCCACCTATTGATCTCTCATGTTCACTGGCTATATCTTCGACAGATTTCCCTTTTCTAAGTTCTTTTAATAATTTTTTTTCTTCTTTATCTGTCCATTTATTACCATATGCTGCATTTTTATCTCTCGAACCGATGCGACTCATTTTTTATTTAAAAAAAATTATTTTTTTATTCTATCAATATATATTTTATTGGCATCATAGTATATAAATCCTCCTCTAATTGTTCGAAAGGTATTCCATTTTTTAGTCCTATTGATATATATTCTATAGGCTTAGTTATAGATGATAGTGTTCTTTTTCTTCCAAATATTTTACCAAATTCTTCAAATATATTTATTTTATGTTTATAACCTATATAAAAAATTTGATCCAATGGAGATGCAAATTTGTCTAAATATGATAAATAATCTATAGTTAAAGTTTTGTCTTCTATAAATTCTTCTAATGTTCTTAATCTTTTACCGATGGTAGTTTCATCGGGAATATTTGCTACTAAATATTCTAATCTATCTCCGGGAACTACAGGTCTGCCTATATCTTTCAAATGTTCACTTAATATTTTCATAGGAGCATTTGATTTATCTGAATAACTCTTACCCACAGAATTAATCATAACTAGATCTTCAATATTTATTTTATTATTTTTGAGAAGAAATATTCTTTCTATTAAATATATTAATGTTTGTCTATAATTATATTCCTTCATAATCATCTCTCTAGTTCTCACGAATGTTTCTCTTAAAAAATTACAATTTTCTCGTCTTACACTAACATCTCCTCTTGTAATTAGTTTATTAAAATCTACAGATCCATCATTTTGTACTATACAACCTGTATATTTCTTTTTTGCTATACACAACATTGGACACATTGCTTTCTCGAATTCTATTTTCATTTTATTGGGAAGTATATGATTTATCTCTTCGGCTAATTTTTTACCAACTATATTAGCCGAAGATCTATCACTATGATTTATATCTATCATAACACTATCTGTATCTCCATAAACAATTTTAGCATTATATTTTTTTATGCAATATTCTTGTAATTTTGTAATATGTAATCTTCCCATAGCAGTAACTGATTGACTAGCTTCTACACATGGTAATTTTCCCTCTTTAACACCAAAAAATCCATAAATAGAATTTGCAGATATTTTTAATGCATTTTGTTTAGCATCGAGAATTGCTTGTAAAATTGGATCAGTTGTTTTGGCTAATATAGAACGAACTGATTTTCTTTCATCAATTAATTTTTCACATAAACGAGGGACTATTCCTTTAAAATATTCTTCTTTAATAAATCTATATCTATAATGTATGATAGAACCTGTTGCTTTTTTTGTTTTCTTAACTCCTGTAGATTGTTCATCTAATACAAATTCCTTTTCATCAAATTCTATAATATTACACATATCATCAGTTATATCATTTTCTACACTATCATCAATTAGTGTACTAAAACAAATATTATATTGTTTAATTAATGATGGATAAAGACTATTAAAATCTAAACAAAATATAACATTTGTATATAATCCAGGAATCGGTTCTTGTACTAATGCTCCTTCATAATAAATAACTTTTTTTTCTCTAGGAACAATGACAAAACCCTCATTATTTGCTATTTTATATATTTGATTTATACATCTTAATTGTTGTCCTCTTATAAAAACATCCTCTGATTGAACTTGAAGAATATTCGCGAATTCTGATAATGTTGCCCAAGTTGAGAATTTTTTTATTAATAATCTACATAGATCGGAATCTTGTATACAATAAAGAGCAACTTTTTGCATATCACGATTCTCTTTAGCTCCTTTTTTATTTTCTAAATATTGTTCATAAATTTGAAACATCTCTACAGCTTTAACATCATGCTTTTCTTTACCCAATTTTTCTTTAGAAACAGCATTTAGTGTATATGTAGACATTCTAAAACTCTTAGTTACATAATCCATAATATCAAAAGTGATGATAGATGATGCTATAAATAAATATAACCCATCTACTAATGAAGATTTCGCTATTGCTGTATCATGTTTAATTTCAAATTTTTCATTCTTAAGTAGACCTATACCAATAGGTTCATCAACAAAATCAGTTATTCTTGTGGCTAGATATTTATTATCGAAACCATGTATATTATAACCTGTTATAATATCTGGAGATTTTTTTCTTATAAGTTTAAGCATATTATCTAACATTTCTCCTTCAGATTTAAAACATTTAAACTTTGTATCTAGTGGAAGATTATCAGGAGAAGTAAATTTAAAACTAGATAATAAATATTTTTCGGATATATTATCTTCATATCTAAAAAATATTAGAGAAATCATAGTTATTATATCATCATAATTATTTTCATTCGGTAATTGTTTATGATTTTTGGAATAACATTCTATATCATAAACCATAAATAAAGGATTGATTTTTAATCCTGTTGATATTTCTATAGGAACCTTTTTTATTTTATCATAGTTCATTAAATATTCATATTTTGCATCAGAAATTTTATCATTTTCATCTATTAAATATTTATCTTTAACAATAAACCAATCACAATAATTTAAATTATTATATGATAAAAATTTAAATATATCTTTTATTCCTTTATCATGTTTTTCTGTTATAAATTTAATATTCTTCTTAGCATATAATGAATTTTTAAATTGAATAGTTATTTTATATGATTCGGGTTGATTATAATAATAAATTCCTTTACCATTTTCTTTATTATAACGTAAAATAATTCCTCTTCTTTTTAAATTTTGTAATTTATATTCTATTTTATTTATTTCTGTTTTAGAAACCAATATCTCTTTATAGGCTGGAGATTCATCAAATATAATTAAACATTTTTCATTGATAGTGTTAAGTCCCCATGCATATATTTTATCATCTTCACTTTCATCTTTAGATTCTATGAATTGCCATTTAAATGTTTGAACATAATTCTTCATTTTAAATTGATTAATTAAATTTAATTTTTAGATTTAAAAAATGTTTTTGTATTATTGTTAATAAATTTAATTTTATATAAAAT
>Ga0169931_10014421_pt1 | contig 10695 bp, 9 predicted proteins | sample Kivu_15m_20L_FD_129675 | JGI IMG/M metagenome (GOLD analysis project Ga0169931, IMG submission 129675) | Freshwater microbial communities from Lake Kivu, Western Province, Rwanda to study Microbial Dark Matter (Phase II) - Kivu_15m_20L... | ecosystem: Environmental > Aquatic > Freshwater > Lake ... | reverse complement strand
GGTCTGCGTTAAACCGCTGGTTTTGTGCTGGTCAAATAGCGACAGCCATTGTTCTGAGGTTCTGCGGATCATTGGAAACCCTGTTTGGTGAATGATGCAAACAGGGTATGGTGGTTTAGCTAACTGGGGAATGTGGGGTTTGAGTTACGCTTACCATTTACGACGACGTTATGCCGCTGGCACGCACTAACATTGCCTATCTGGCACACAACTTCAAAGAGATGATTAGCCAGCATTATTATGACATTCAAGCGGCTGAAGGTTTTGACAGCGTCCGCAGCATCGAAGCTTTTGTTGAAGGCTCGGTTGATATGCAGGTAAAAGGCACTGTTGGCGCAGATGGTTATGTGCCGGTCACGCTAAGCGGATTTAATCTGCTGGGCAAAGGTGTTATGCGGTCATCTCCGGCCACCATCTCCATTTATATGCGGATGAAAAACGTGCAGATAGAAGGCCGGTACAATGTGTTTACCAGCCAGTTGGAGGCATTGCCAAATTTAACCAATGCAACCCCTGAGGTGTGGCATGACGTTGATTTGCCATGGGTATTTCGCGCCCTGCAAAGCCTGACACCAAACATCATGCGCAAGATCATGGCTGAGGTTGGCCGCTTCGCTAACCGGCTGGCCAGAGCTATCGGATTGGACATGTCATACGATTTACCGCAACGGCTGGTTTATCAGGCACAGATTAACCCGGATGTGGTGGTGCCCTTACAAGGCCTGCAGAACCGGCAACCCGGTGATGTCATCGACGTGAGTTTTGTGTTTAATGACTGGAGCATTGAGATGAAAGACAATCAGAATGACTTCAGGGCTGATGTATTCCCGGTCTGCGCCGGAGGCGCAGGTTAATCCGCCAACCAGCAGTAATACACCGGCGGGAGCACAACCCTGCGCTCCCGTTATTTCTCCCCGTCCTGCAGCACCATCAAAGGGCAAAGTGCCCGCCCGACGTCCCGGCTTAGCGGTTTATTTGCAATGACTTGCCCGGTAATCAGCAATTGTGTCGGATGTAATACCCCGAGCGGTTGGTGGAGTTGGCGGGGATAGCCGGAAAGAGTTCAGTTGAAATGGCGGAGTGGGTCGAACTTAACAAGATGCCGGCAATTCACTAAAACAGCTTCCGGCCACTATCCAGTTACTGGCCAGCCGGACAAGTTCAGCGCGATCATATCTTGCTTTACCTTTTAAAGCACACTCCCATACCAGCAGCACACGCCAGCCCAGCTCGCGCAGCTTATCCTGCACAAACTCATCATGCACTCTGTTGGCGGTAATTTTGCTCTGCCACCATGCTGTGCGGCTTTTCGGCCAGTGAAACTGCGGGCATTGATGCTGGTGCCAGAAACAGCCATGGATAAACACAACTGCTTTGTATTTCGGAAACACCAAATCCGGTTTGCCGGGTAATGTTGTGACATGCAACCGATAACGAAAACCAGCTTGGTGCAGCGCTTTGCGTACCAGCAGCTCCGGCCTGGTGTTTTTATTTTTGATAGCGGCCATATTGCGGCTGCGGGTTATCCGGTCGTGGACATCAACCATTCCGGCCTCGAATAATCAGGGCACAACCACTGAAGGGGCATAAACAGGAATCGATTCGTGCCTGCCCTACCTGCATTGCGAAGCAACACAGATAAAGCAAAATGAAAAGCCAACATACATAAACAATTTCTGTTTAACAAGTAAACACCCCTTCATGCCGAATCGTTGTTAGCTCGAATTTCTTCGATAAACTCCTCAAGCGACATCAACTCGTGTCTTATACTTTTTGGGAAATTATCATGTAAGGGTTTTGGTACCACTAATTTAACGCCAGCGTCTTTCATCTCTTGAAACTGATTTTCTGAGACACCTTGCTGCATTGTGAAAAGGTGCTTGACCGGAATCCTGTCCGCTTCATTCAGAATCTGCCGCCACCTGTCCTTGCAAGTCGTTTTAACCGCTAACATCCTCAACTTGTTCGAAGGAAAAGAGATATCTCTGTAGGCATCTATCGCTGGGAAAATAAAGTCAGGCTTTTTATTTCCCTCGGTACTGGCTTGTGTCGAAAAACCAGAAATACCATTCTCTGCAAAAATTCGCTCTAGGTGCAGTTCCAATGAACGGCCTGACCTCGCTTTGCGGCGATTACTGACAGAATTAGCAGTGGCGAGGAAATCGTCCATGGTTAAAAAGCCACTACTTACTTTTTGCAGGACGTGTTGTTCTTCCAGTTTTTTGAACATTGAGTACTCTGCATCTCTTCTCTTAATTAAGAGCCTGTCCGGGTCTATCTTGTAACTTTTAATTCGTTCAGAAACATAGGACACAAGCTCATGACCACTTGGAAAGCTTGTAGACCACTCAACAGGATATGTTGCAAGCTCAAAACTATTGTAGCGGGCGTCCACACCATGTAGGAGCTTTGCTGCATGCCCATGCATCTGTTCACCAGGTACAATTTCACCGACAAACGCTTCAAGCTCTGTTTCTTCGTTAATAGAAGAACAAATCCAGACCTCTAAGAAAGTTGCGTCTTGGCCAGCTTTTTGTTTAAAAGCAAAAACAGCTACTGAACCGGTAAACTCAACATTCTGAATCGGAGATGCTTTTCCGCCCCAGCGTGTAATCCTTTTTTCATCCCGGGTTTTACCAAAAAACTTGGTGTTGTAGTACACGGCCCGGACAGTCGAGGAAAATTTCGGCAAAGGGTTAACTATTGAACTCCCCAAATTAAGAGAGGGGTTTTTAACACTTGTGGTATCAATTGAAGGGAAAACACTGGCAAGAAAATCTTTAGAGAAATAAACGCCAACTTGATGTGAACCTGAAGCTCCGGTGTCGTTTGCTGAGAGTCGTTTAATATAAAGCTGCCAATTTTCGCTTGAGTACTTCTCGTACAACCACTGAATAAACGTCATTTACTGTCCCTGTTATAAAGCCTTATATGACAATAAACCAAAAGTCTTTATAAGTCAGTACATTAGAGCATTACTTAAAGCAAATTTTCGTCAGATCAAACAAAAGGGAAAAACGTGTGATAAAGTTCAACACACTTTTCCCATTGAAGCGCAAATAATGACCAGAGAGATTGTAGCCCTCGGCGACCAGCTAGACGAAAAACTCAACAAGTTGGATAAACAAAGATCCAAAAGGCTCTTTAAGTTGTTAATCGAAATCTACGATCAAAAAAATCTGGCTCTTAAACTTAACGCACTTGGCTTCAATACAAGCAGAGAAAGTCTTAACAAGTTGAGTAAAGATCCTGATTCAGTAAGCATTAGTCTTGGTGAGAATGCATTAGAGCTGATCCGGAACAATTTGCTACCAACTAAGCCTGCACATTGGGATTCGCCAGATTTTACTTTCATAGATTTGTTTGCAGGTATTGGTGGTTTGCGCAAAGGTTTCGAAGAGATTGGCGGCAAATGTGTGTTCACCAGCGAATGGGAACCTAAAGCTCGCCGGACATATCTCGCAAACCATTATGTTGATGAAAATGAGTTGTCTTATTTCATTGACGATGAGAATGACAATCCGGAAAGAAACCGCTCTTTCATGGACATCACAAAAGTTACACAAAGTAATAATGCAATACTGACTGACGAAGAAAAAGCTACCCATATTCGTCAACATATACCTGAGCATGACCTTTTGCTGGCGGGGTTTCCATGTCAACCATTCTCTATTGCGGGCGTATCCAAAAAAAACTCGCTTGGGCGGGCACATGGATTCGAATGTGAAACACAAGGTACGTTGTTCTTTGATGTAGAAAAAATTATTGAAGCGCGAAAGCCCAAGGTATTTGTTTTAGAGAATGTTAAAAATTTAAAGAATCATGATAAAGGCAACACTTTCGCTACTATCATCAGCACGCTTGACCGACTTGGTTACTGGATCCTTGATATCAGCAACGTAGGGAGTTCGATCGAAGAAGCTATAGAAATAGTCAGAAAACGGAAAAATGAGCCAACTATCATTGATGGGCTCAACTTTATTCCACAGCACCGCGAGCGTATCGTCCTTGTTGGTATTAGATTGGATTTAATTGCTGCTTATCCTGAGTTGAAAGAGCTATCTCTGTCACAAATCAAGAGACCACAGCGCAGGTACACCATTGCCGAGATTTTATGCAATCTCAGTGATGCAGATAAGAAAAAATATACTCTAACGCCGAACCTGTGGAATTACCTCTACCACTATGCTCTGAAGCATCAAACAAAAGGTAACGGCTTCGGTTTCGGTTTGGTTGATCCAACCGATCCAAAAGCTGTTACGAGAACATTATCCGCCCGATACTACAAGGATGGCTCCGAGATTTTGATCAATCAATCAGCTCTTGAGCTGGAATATCTTGAAGGCAAGAAACAATTCGCAATCCAGAAAAATTTAGATCGCGAAACCTATTCCAGAGCCTTTGCAGACAGATTCTATCTGGACAATCCAACTGCAACCTCTGGTCAATTAACCGACGAAATCAAATTGGGGGAACAGAAGTTTGATGAGCTGAATGGACGCTATGCCCATCAATTTGATGCTTTGTATAAAACACCACGGCGATTAACTCCGCAAGAATGTGCACGACTGATGGGCTTTGAAAAGCCTGAATTCGATCGTACAGAAACGGATAAAGACTTTCGTATTGTCTGTGCGGATGCAAGTGCTTACAAGCAATTCGGCAACTCAGTTGTCGTCCCTGTGTTCAGAGCAGTAGCAGAGTTATTAAAACCTCATCTTAAAACTCTATGTAATTCTGAATCCATGAAATAATGCGTTGTCCCAGAAAACATTGCGGCTTGCCAAGATTCAGTCGTTTTATAGGTTGCTTCTATATGCCACGGTAAATGCGTGGCATATAGAAGCCAAACTGGCGATGGGTTGATCCGTGCTTCAAAGCCGGATAAATTCAGCAACAACTTGGTAGGACAACACTGTAACTCATTGAAAGAGTTACAGTCGTGCGAAAGGACTCTTATGGTTTGGCTACAAGGCCAGCACTTATTGCGTGGCTTGCAACTTTGCATCGTTTTTTTTACCCGCGTCGCGAGCTTGGGGCTACTGACGCTTAGTGCCGCCAGTGCCGGGCAAAGTACTGCACCAAATGTTTATCTCAGCGCTCAACAAAGCACCCAACAAAGCCTGGCGGTACACAGCCAATCAGACAGCCACTATCCGCAATACACTGAAGGTGCCTGCATTCTGATTAGCGCGCAAATCAAGCGCTTTGAACAGCAGCGTCACCTGCCCGCTTATCAGGATGCGTTGAAAAACCAGCAACGGCATTGCGTCAGTCCAGTGGTGCAAGCTGGCAACAATACAACTCTGACCAATCCGGCAGCTGATCAATCACACTTCGACGCGCAACACCCCTCCGGCAAATTTGGTACCTATCTCGCTGATATGCCGCGCACTACCGCTGAACAAACAATACAAACAGATAAATACAAAGCGCCAACAGCTGATTTCAGCCACGCCCAGCCGGCAAAGCACCCCCAGACTGTGCCACTTGCTGCTGGCTGGCCACCAAACCATCAAACACCGACGACAGGTAATCCAATGTCTTTATTGAACTGGCTGGGCTGGGGGCTGCTGGCTATTTTTGTCCTGCGGTTTTTGGGCAGATACAGCAGGGGGTACCCTGCACAGAGCAAAAGCGAATGGCTTGGCAAAATAGCCGAGCGTGAACTGGCCGATATCCTGACAACGCGCTTTCAGGCGGGTTATAGCCATTACCACAATCTGGTGTTACCCAGCACGCAGGGCGATTTAACCGAAATAGACTACCTGCTGGTCAGCCCGTTTGGGATGTTTGTGTTTGAAGTAAAAAACATTCAGGGCTGGATTTTTGGGGCAGCTCAGCAGGAACGGTGGGTCGTTAAACACTTTCGCCGCCAGCACTCGTTTCAAAACCCGACCCACCAAAATTACAAACATACCGAGGCTTTAGCGCAGCTGCTTGAACTTGACGGCAACGCCAATGCTGGCAACATCTATTCCGTCGTTGTATTTACCCGACGAGCTGAGTTTAAAACGCCAATGCCCGACAATGTTTTATACATCGATGATGTTGCCTATTATGTTGACCACATTTGCGCACAAGGCCGCCGATTTTCTGATGAGGCGTTGCTACGATACACATCGCGCCTGAATTTGTTTGCTGCTGAAGCGGAGCAATTGCGTAAGCAGCATAAACTCCAGCAACAAGGCCAACAGCTGCTGCGCGATCTTAATCAACGGGACGGGCTCAACGAGTAGGAAATGCCCGCAACTCCAAGTCTTTAATTAACATCATGGCGGTCCCCGCCACCTCCCGCATAGAGCTGTGTTTTCCCTTTTATCCGCGCTTTTAGCTGTGCCATACTCAAGCCGGTTTTCGCTGTGCAGTTGGTGCTGCAGGAGGCATACATGCAGGCTTTTAAGGTGTGGACTGAGCAACGGGTGGTGATGGCGGTGGTGCGTGGTGGCTGGAATGAGCGTACGGCGCGCGATTATGCTGAGGCGTTTCAACAGGCGGCGGCGCCGCTCTCCGGTGCCGATTGGGCGCATTTGGTATATCTGGATGACTGGGTGCTTGGCGTACCTGAGATTGAGCCGGTGATCCGTGATTTAGTGGCCTGGTGTCAGCAGCGCCGGCTGCGTTATGTGGCGCATGTGTACAGCCCAAATATGGTGAAACAATATCAGTTAGAGCGGATGATTAGCACGCAAAACGGCGGTTTTGAAAAACGCGTGTATGCCGATGAACCGGCCGCTTTTGCCTGGTTGGCGGCGCGGGGGTTTAGCACCAACAGCCAGCGGTTTATCTTACAAAGCGCGTGATCAGCGCAAACCGGCTTCGCAAGCCGTTCCTTTTATGGCTCAATAGGCTATTCAATTGCCCTTATCAATGGAGCCTGTGTGCTAACTCATTTATTCCCTCGCCGAAGCGCTATGCGCGGCCCGGCGCTGTATTATCTGGCGGCGGGTCTGCTGGCCGGCAGCGCGCTATTCACTGCGCCCGCGCTGGCCGATGCCAACAAAGCGGATGCTGCTGCGGCGCAGACTATTCCGGCAGATACGCTGCAACAAACTGAATTTAATGCCAATTTTTCCGGCTATTTTGCCAAGGTAGCCTCGGACGAGCTGCAAGGCCGCGCCCCGGCCACCGAAGGCGAAAAACGCACAGTGGCGTATCTGGAAAGCGAATTTAAGCGCCTTGGCCTAAGCCCGCTGCCAACATCCGTCAGCGCAGCGGCACCCAACGGCCATTACCGCCAACCGGTGCCGGTGGTGCAGATTGACCCGGTCGCCGTCAGTGCGCTGCAGATCAGCGCCAGCGCCGGTTTACCGCATGCCGCCAAGCTGCCGCCAAGTTTGGCTTATAAAACCGACATGATGGCCTGGTCCACCCGGATGGAGCGGCAAATTAGCCTGCAACAAAGCGAACTGGTGTTTGTCGGCTATGGCATTGTGGCGCCGGAGTACAACTGGAACGATTACAAAGGCCTTGATGTAAAAGGCAAAACCGTGGTGATGTTTGTCAACGATCCGGGCTTTGCCACCGGCGACAGCAAACTGTTTACCGGCAAGGCGATGACCTACTACGGCCGCTGGACTTACAAATTTGAAGAAGCGGCCCGCCAGGGCGCGGCGGGCGCGTTAATCATCCATGAAACCGACGCCGCCGCTTATGGCTGGAATGTGGTCTCCGGCACCAGCCCAATTCGCTTTGAGTTGGCAGACGCCAATAAAAACCGCCACAAAGCCTTGGTAGAGGGCTGGCTAACCCGCGACAGCGCCGCTGCTATTTTTGCCGCCAACGGCGAGACTATCGATAGCATGCGCCAGCGCGCCTTAGCAAAAAACTTTCAGGCGCAGCCGCTGCATGCCAATGTCAGCCTGAGTATTCAAAACAACCTGCGTGAAATTGATTCCAACAATGTGATTGGCTATATCAAAGGCGCCAAACAGCCGGACGAAGCGGTGTTATATCTGGCGCACTGGGACCACTTCGGCCTCGATTTCAGCCGCAAAGACGACAAAATCTTTAATGGCGCCCAGGATAACGCCGGTGGCATTGCCGGTTTATTAGCGCTGGCAGAAAAGTTTAAAGCTGGGCCGGCACCGGCGCGTTCCGTGGTGTTTATTGCGGTAACCGCCGAAGAGCGCGGTATGCTGGGCTCGCGCTGGTATGCCGCTAACCCTTTGTTTGCGCTACATAAAACCGTGGCCGGCATTAATATGGACGTGATGAACGTGTATGGCCCGATGCGCGATGTGCAGATCTTTGGCTATGGCTCATCGGAGTTGGAGCCGATGCTGGACAAATACGCCAAAGCACAGGGCCGTTACACCGCGCCGGAGCCAACGCCGGAAGATGGCTTTTATTACCGGTCGGATCACTTCCAGCTGGCGCGTTATGGCGTGCCAATGCTTTATGCCCGCGGCGGTGTCGACAGCTTTGCGCACGGCAAAGACTGGGGGCTGGCGCAGCGGCGTGATTACACTGCCAATTATTATCACAAAGTAAATGACGCCTTTGACCCGAACTGGGACCTGCGCGGTGCCCAGCAGGATCTGTGGCTGTTTTATCAAGTCGGCCGTGAACTGGCTGACGGCAACCAATGGCCGCAGTGGTATGACGGTAAAGAGTTTAAAGCGGCCCGCGAGCAATCGCTCAAGCAGCGTTAAACATCAGTCAATAGGCCTGGCCACGCCAGGCCGCCATCGACAAGCGGCCCCCCACCACCGCACTGGCAGCAGGGCGAGCCGCATTGGCCGCCTGGCTGGCGGTGGCGATATCGCCGGTAAATAAGCCAATCCCCTCGGCACGTAAATCAACAGCCGGCCGATACAGCTGGTTGGTTTGATACAGATAAACTTCACTGTGCTGTGCCTGAGCGCGGGCAGCAAAACCGGCCGGCCAGCCCCACAAATACTTGCCATAGCTGGCCGGGATTAATAAATCGGTATTGCGGCACACCGGCGGGAAATAACCACTCCAGCCCAGCAAGGCATATTGGATAAAACAGCTTTTGGCCATGCCCTGCGAAAAGCGCCGTTGCTGTGGCAACTGGTTTGCCACGGTGCTGACAATGCTATCGTCGGCCAACACGGTAATCAGCTGCTGTTGCGCTGGTGGCAACGCCTGCAGCACTTGCACTAGCGCACCGACAGCCGCTGGCTGCGGGTTTTTCAGGTTCAGTACAAACGCTTTGTCAGGGTAAGCGGCCAGTATCTGCGCCAGGCTCTGCAGCAAGCCAACGCCTTTGCCGCGTAGCGGGTAGCCGCTTTGCTGCTGCAGCTGATAACCGTAACCAACATCAAGTGCAGCCAGCTGCGCCAGGGTGTGTTTTGAGACCAGACCACGGCCATTGGTGCGGCAGTCCAGCGCGCGGTCATGAAACACCACCAGCTGCTGATCGGCGCTTAGCTGTATATTCAGATGCACTTTGGCGGCACCCAGTGCAAAAGCCTGCGTGATGGCCGGGGCCGTATTTTCGATAAACGGATGCGCCAGCGCAGTCAGCCGGTTGGCGGTACAGCTGTTGTTATCAACATGCTGATAATTGGTCGGTTGCGTCAGCGCTTTATACGCCAATAACTGACCGGGGGCAGGCGCAGCCAGCGTTTGCAGCTGCAGATAATTAATGAGGCTAATAAGCGCCGCCAATAACAGCACTGTGGCGGCAAACAGCCCAAACCGCCGCATCCATCTGGTCATCTGTTCATCCCTGAAACAACTACACAACCAGCCTGATGCTGGTTAAATCTGGTTTGGCTCTGTGCGCTAAGGTAAAAGTGCTTTGCTGCTACGCAGCTAAAACTCAGGCAAGCGGCCAGACCATCATCTGTTATTATTTTTTCTTAGTACCTACTTTGGTTAAAAAGCAGGTGCAACGAGTATATCGGCGTCGCCAGCCGAACACAACTGCAGGGCGCGGTTGCCAGCTGTGCGTTATTTGGCTGCAGCCGCCAACGCCAATGGGATGTACTGCGCCAGCTGGCTGCTTTCAACATCGGCTAGGGTAAATAACTTCAGATGGCGGCGGTCTTTGCCGTTGCCTTGTAACAAGCCATACGGGTCGCTGATTTGTGCCCCGTGGCTAAACTCGACGCTGACATGCTGCTGGTAGGCAAACACCCCGCTAAATGCCACCGTTTGCTGGTTGCCTGTGTGGTCAACGGCAGCATGGTCAGCGCCAGCATAGCCGCTAAACAAAATACCGCCATACTTCACCTGTTCAGTCAGGCCTGGCACGCGTTGTTGCATCAGCTGGCGCACGGCGGCGACGATATCGCTTTGCAAAGCGCCGAGCAGGCGGATGTCGTCTAATAAGAGGGTCAGTGTTTGCATCGGTCGCTCCCTGCTTTTTATAAACAGTTTTTTGTAAACAGTTTCTGAAAAGCCGTTTTTATAAACCAGCTGGTGATCAAAAGCTTTATGGTTGCTGGGCCCACGCTAACGCCGCCTCAACATGCAGCACTGTGGTGTCATACAGCGGCACGCTGACATCGCTGGCTTGCACCAGTAAACCAATTTCGGTGCAGCCTAAAATCACCGCTTCGGCACCGGCGGCTACTAACTCATTAATCACCTCGACAAACTGCTGGCGCGAAGCCGGCTCGATCATGCCGCGGCATAACTCGTCATAAATCACCTGATGCACCACAGCGCGCTGCGCGGCACCTGGCACCAACACCTCTAAGCCAAACTGTGCGGTCAGACGGT
>Ga0169931_10014420_pt1 | contig 10695 bp, 11 predicted proteins | sample Kivu_15m_20L_FD_129675 | JGI IMG/M metagenome (GOLD analysis project Ga0169931, IMG submission 129675) | Freshwater microbial communities from Lake Kivu, Western Province, Rwanda to study Microbial Dark Matter (Phase II) - Kivu_15m_20L... | ecosystem: Environmental > Aquatic > Freshwater > Lake... | reverse complement strand
GGACTGCCCCGCCTTGCGCAACACCCCTTGTGGGGTTCAGGCGGCGAGTCCGTCTCCTCGGCCACCGCTCGCACTTCGGCTACTTGAGCGACGCGATGTGCTCGGTGAACCAGGTCCAGTCAGTCATGTCCGCCCTTGGCAGCCAGGAAATGTCGTTTGGCACGGCTTCGCCGCCCTTGCGCTTGAAGCCCGAGACGTTGCTGCGCCATTTCTTGATGGCGGAATGCCCGTCGGCAAAGGTCAGGCCGGCGGCATTGCCGTGCCGCCCGGAGGGCGCATCCAGCCACGGAGTGTTGTTGGCGAACGTGCGCAGATTGTCGAAGGGGAAGAAGTGGGAGTCGTTGATGCTGTTTTCGTGTTCGTCGATCAGGATGTAAACGTCGCTCGCGCCGGGCGAGCTGAAGTCGGAAAATTTTCTCGCGACCTTGTATTTCTGGCTGTTGTTTTGCACCCACTGGGTGGAGGTGTCGCCCAGGAAGGCGTTCATCGTATAACTGCGGCTGCGCGGCAGCAGATTCCCGCCAACCCGTAGCTGCGCCAGGTCGGCGGGGCAGCGGAACACGGTTGGAGTGCTGAGATACTTGTAGGTGGGACTGTTGGTGAGATGGCGGATATCGGCGGAGTCCGCGGCGCCAAACATACCGCCTTCGACCCAGGCTGGCGCCATCCGACTGGAAAAAGGTCCCAGACAGACGTCGTCGTAATCCTGGCCATACATGACGTAGGCCAGACCGAGTTGTTTTGCGTTGTTCAGGCAGGCGATCCCGCCCGCCTTCAACTTTGCCTTCGAGAGGGCGGGCAGGAGCATGCCCGCCAAAATCGCGATGATGGCGATGACGACCAATAATTCGATCAAAGTGAAACCACGCAGCGCAGCGGACCTGTTCTTTTGCTTTTGCATTTGTTCGTTTTACCACTCCGGCCAGCCACCGGCTTGTATGGCTAGATCGCGGGTTTGAACGAAATCGACAAGCCGCCGTCTGCCGTGCGGTTGGGCTGTGTCGATGGAATTGGTTCAGTGGGCTCGCGCCCCGTCCGCCTCACCGTGCAGTCACGCCCGGCTCCACGTAGATTCGTCGCCGGTTCAAGCGGGCTAGAAGACGCGAGCGAAGGCTGTCGATTGCGACGGCCACAAAGATGATGGCGCTCGTCACCAGCGGGTAGCTGTAGGGATTGGCGTTGAGGATCACCAGGCCGTTCTCGACGGTCTGAATCAGCACCGCGCCGAGCACCGCACCTGGCAGCACGCTGCCGCGTCCACCAAACAAACTCAAGCCGCACCAAGTCGTCGATGTTCCCGGGTTGAAAACACGCGCCGTGATCATCACCTTCCTGCCGGAGTGCGTGTTCTCCCCCGGGGCACCTCCGGCGGACTACGCGTTTCTCCTGCCATTTTTCCGGAAAGTGGAAGGGCAGCCCCAGGTCCTGCGGACGGACTCGCCCCATGCGAGCGAAGCGCATGACGCCATCGGGCGGCTGCTGGAATGCCATTTTGGCGGGCCCGGCCTCCATCGCGCAGCCGGCTGCAAGGCCTGGCTCCTGGTGTTGTTGCACGTGCTGATCGAGGAGTTCCGGACTTCGGCTCTGGATCGGGTCCATATCCTGCGGCGCCAGGAGCAGGTCGCCCGGCTCAAGCCCCTGTTCGACCATGTGCGGGAGCACTATGCCAATTCCATCCCGCTGGATGAGGCAGCCGCCCTTTGCGGCATGAGCAAAGCCGTGTTTGGCCGTGAGTTCAGGAAGGCTTCGGGGATGACCCTGGGCAAATATCTGAATCAGATCCGGATGCGGCACGCGGTGGAGCTGCTCGAGGAGACGCGCGAACCGATTGCCATGATCGCGCTCCGGCTGGGGTTCAGTGACCAAAGCCATTTCGATCGCCGCTTTCGCCGGACATTCGGCCGGACGCCGAGCCAGCATCGGGCCGGGCTGAGGAAGACCTCTGTGTCCTCCGATTCTCCGCGCTAGATTCCCCATCAGAACTTTCAGCGCAGAGGTTCGGAGGACACAGAGCGGGGAAGCCCCTTGCCCGCTTGCCGCAGACCGGTTGGCCGGGTGCGGAGTCGGAGATTTCGTTCTAGTTTCTTGCGCGTTCGTTCAATCGCGGCTGGATAACCTCGGCTAGGTTGTCGGCATGCTACCCAGTCGTATCCTGAAGTCGTGCCTGCTGGTGTCCGGACTGCTCCTCGCAGCCAACTTTGAAGCCAGGGCAGATGCCACTCTGGTGTTCAACGAAATCCATTACCATCCCGCCACCAACGAGCCGGCGATGGAATGGGTCGAGTTGTACAACCAGCTCGCCGTGGATCTCGATGTGTCCGGGTGGAGTCTCTCCGGCGATATTGGCTTCACGTTTCCCGCCAACACGCGCGTGCGCGGACGCGGCTTCGTGGTCGTGGCGATTGATCCCGCCGGGTTGATGGCCGCCACAGCCGCGACCAACGTCCTTGGCCCGTTCACCAACCGGCTGGCCAACGGCGGCGGCACCCTGCGCCTGCACAACAACAACGGCCGCGTCCTGGACGAGGTCACCTACGGCACCGAGGGCGACTGGCCGGTGGCGCCCGACGGCGCCGGTCCGTCGCTGGCCAAGCGGGACGAGGATATGGGCAGCGCCAATCCCGCCAACTGGACGGCCAGCGGGAGACTCGGGGGCACGCCCGGCGTGGCTAACCAGCCGCGAACGACCTACTCCACCACGGCGCGTACGCTGGTGCCCCTGGATCAGACCTGGAGGTACGACCAGTCCGGCAGCGACCTGGGCACGGCGTGGAAGGAAATCGTTTACAATGACTCCGCCTAGCCGGCGGGCCGGGGCGTGCTGGCGCAGGAGGACAACGCGGCCGTCACGCCTTTGACCAACACGGTCCTTTCCGTGACCAATGCCGCGGGCCAGCGGATCATCACGTACTACTTCCGCACCACGTTCTTCGTCTCCAACAACCCGGCGAGCATCACGTTGAGCGCCGCCAATCTGCTCGACGACGGCGCGGTGGTGTATCTCAACGGCACAGAGGCCTACCGCTATCGGATCGCGGCCGGGCACAACTACCAGACCCTGGCGGATAACCAGGGCAGCGAAGCCACCTATGAAACCATCTCGTTCTCGAGCGCCGCGCTGCTCCAGGGCACGAACGTCCTCGCCGCGGAGGTTCATCAGGTCAACGCCAGCAGTTCCGACGTGGTCTTCGGCCTGCGGTTGGACGACGTGACCACCGTCACCAACCAACCGCCCGAAGTGGCCGGCGCCTTGCCCGTGGCGTTCAACGAGGTGTCCTCGGTCACCAACGCACAGTTCTGGGTCGAGTTGGTCAATCTCAGCACCCAGAGCGTCGTGCTGGACAACTGCGTGCTCTCGCGCTTCGGCAGCGGCACCAATCGCGAATACGTCCTGCCGGCGCAGACGCTCCCGGCGGGCGGTTACCTGGTTCTCGATCGGGCCACCGTGGGATTCGGCGCCGACCCGGGCGACCGGGTGGTGCTCTATGCGCCGGGCAAAACCACCGTCCTCGATGCCGTGGTCGCCAAGAGTTTTCCCCGCGCCCGACTGCCCGAAGGCACGGGCGCATGGCTGCGTCCCAGCGTCACCACGCCTGGCGCCGCCAATGCCTTCGCGCTCCGCAGCGAAATCGTGATCAACGAAATCATGTACCGCCACAAACCGTTTCCGTCGGCAAACGGGCTGCCGGCGGCGGACAACCCGGAGGAATGGATCGAACTCTACAACCGCGGCAGCAACGCGGTGGACCTGACCGGCTGGGAACTGGACGACGCCATTCGCTTCAACTTCGCCAATGGAACAGTTCTCGCACCCGGAGCCTATCTGGTCGTGGCAAAGGACGCGGTGACCTTGGGCGCGGCCTATCCGGCCATCGACATCGTGGGTGATTACAGCGGCAAGCTTTCCTCCCGGGGCGAACGTATCCTGCTCAAGGATCCGGCCGGCAATCCGGCCGACGTGCTCGACCATGCCACCAGCGAAATCGCGAGGGAACCAAGCTGGGCATTGACGCCACGCGCAAGCGCGCGGGCGAAGGCTTCAAACGTTCATGGCCGCCTTGTGGGGACGAAGCTCTTGGAGAGCGAAGTCCCACGCTCATCAAGATGGATGCAGCGGTGAAGGCGAAGGTGGAAGATTTTTTCAACCCGTAGCAGTCGAAGTGAGGAGGCTCAAATTGAAAGGGCTGAAGAACTTCAATCCTTCACTTCCAATAGTTCACCAAGCACGAGTGTAACGTAGTTCCTGACTCTACGAACTTCGTCTTGCGAGCTTGCGACGTGGACCCGCACCGATGATTGAGTGTAGACCGAACGAACGAACTTGCCGATTGACTCCTCCACGACGGCGACGGCTTCGGTAAATGCCTTGGTCTGCGAGTCCTTTGGATGTCGCGCTCGAAGAACGAAAATCGCCTTCTGCTTCATCGTCGGCCCTTTTGTGTCAGGTTCGAGCTTGAATCCAGGCTGGGCTGTTACCTCGGAGTCTGGAGCCAGAGTATCAAGCAATTCACGAAGCGCCTCTCTGAATTCCACTGCGGTGCCGCGCCAGGATTTCCGCCCTCCCGCTTGCAGGTCGCACAATCCCTGTTCGTAAGCGTCGGCTGCCGCTGCGTTAATCTTCCGTAAGCTTTCGAGGATTCGTGTCTGGCGAGGCTCGAACTCGGTAACCACTTCCGAACCGCGCGATAAACTGAGCGAGCGTAGTTCAATTTCTGAAACTGCGCGCTTTGCAGCATTGAGGCACCGCCGGTAATCGTTGAGTAGGGCACGGCGTTGACTATGGCGCAGCAGGTCGTGCATCAGGCCGTCCAGTGCAGCCAGTTCGGCTTCGTCAGAAACCAGAGCCAGCAGTTGCGGTCTCGACTGCCCAAAGTAGCCCCGGACGAAATCACGAACGCTGTTCTTGGTTGCGGCAGAGTTGACGTGAAGCGCCTTGACCTTCCGCAGACACCGCTCAACAGATTCCAGAGCGTTGCTGACCTCCTGAATGTGGTCGCTCATTGAAATGCTCTGTGGCTGGAAGCTTGGAGGTCACGAATTGCGTTTCGCCTTTTTCCTGGCTACTCGACGGGGTTTTCTTGATTTAGCCACACGCGAGTCTGTCCCGCTGCGAGGCAGGTTGTGCGCGACCAAATTGTAGCCAACGGGATTCAGACGATATTTCCCGTCACCAAGGCTGTCGAAGTAGCCAGCGTTTTTCGCGTTCGGTAGGAGCATTGCGCGAGCCTTCGGCAGCGGGAAACCCGCTTGCTTGAAATACTTCAGAACATCTTCCGCCGTCACGTCGGGTGTTCGTTCATTTTCGCCGGCCAATTCAGCGAGGTAGTAGGCGACAAGCGCGGCCATTTCGCTCGCCGTTGAAGGCTGTCTTTCCTCTCTCAGAGATTTGATGTCAGCCACCCGAGGAGTTGGCGAAGCCAATGGCTCGCTGCGGGGCGGTGGCGAATGTAGCGGCGGCCCTGCAGACCTTGCACCGACGGCCAAGGCAATCTTCAGATGGCCGCACGCCGCCTGGATGGCGGTCATTCGGCTGGCGTCGTCCAGCGGTTCAAGAGCCTGAATCAGCTCGTCGATTGCTTGGCCGAGGGTTTTCTGTTTTCCGGTTGGGTTGTCCATAGGCTATGTGTTGCGCTTTGCTTTGCCGTGTGAGGTCACGGTCCTGGCCCTGTAAGCTACTGCCTTCTCCGACAGGACCAGAACGCCTTGCGTCGGCGTTGCCGGTTTGTGGATATTGCCATTTCGAGGCGTTGGCTGTGAGACTCGGAAAACGTCGCGGCGCAAGTCGGCTGTCTTGCCGCGGAGAATCGCGGCGTGCGCGACTTTGAGTTCATCGTCCGTGGCGGCATCGGCAAAGAAGCGGAACGACGACGCGGCGAGGTAGTCGAGGCGCTCGTCGAAGGCGAGCCACTTGCGACCTTCGCACTCAGCCACGGAGCCGGTAGTGTTCGAGCCGGCGAAAATGTCCACGACAAGGTCGCCCGGCTCAGTCAGGAAGCGGATGAAAAACTCCGGCAGCTTCGCCGGGAAGCGGGCAGGATGTCCTTTCACACCAACGGTCTTGCAGCCACGCAAGTAGCTGCCGTTGGATTCGGAGTTCGAGATCTGGAGCAGGTTCGGGGGAATGGCCCCCCCGTTGTCCTTCGCGAAGGCTTTGCCAATGTCGTGGCCTGACGGACGCTTCTTCGGGGTGTAGAAGCCCTCGGGGTCTTCGAGAAGCTTTTTCATCCGGTCGCTGTATTCGGTGAGCACTTTGGACACATCGGCCTTGGGCCAGCGTGTCTTGCCGAACCACCAGACCGTGTTCACGGAGTCCTTCGCGCGCAGCTTGCGCTTGTTGACCCACTCGATGGGGCTGGGGAGCTTCGACGGGTTGTGCCAATAGAAATCCTCGGCGAGATGGAAGCCGAGTTCATCGCAGAAATGAATCGGCACGCGGAAGTTGTAGAGGCTGCGCGTGGGCGAACCGGTTTCGTAGGCGCCGCCCAGATCGAGCACGAAGCTGCCGTCGTCCATGAGCTTGCGATGGACGAGCCGGGCGAAGTTCGCAAGCCACGCCACATATTCGGTCTGCGCCTTGTTGCCGTATTCCTTTTCACGCTGAAGGGCGAAGGGCGGGCTGGTGAGGACGAGGTTCACACTCGCGTCCGGCAGGGCGGCCAGCAGATCGAGCGAGTCGCCGCAATAGGCCGCGCCCCAGTTGGTGAGGTAGGCCGGTGTGAGCGTGTCGGGCAACATGGAAGCTACTTTAAGGCTGTAGATGTAAAGTCGTCAACGTCGTTAACCTGCCAGCGTGAAATCCAAACCGGCGGCTCGACGCATCTTCGCGGAAAACCTTCGCAAAGCAAGGCAGGTGAAAGAGCTTTCCCAAGAGGATTTGGCGGAACTGGCCGGCCTGCATCGCACCTACGTTGGCTCGGTGGAGAGGGCGGAGCGCAATGTGTCCATCGACAACTTGGAGCGACTGGCAGCGGCGGTAGGCGTCGCGCTTCCATCGCTGCTTCAGGAGGCCAAGCGATGACGCCGCATCCTGACAAGACCGAACTCGACCGGCTGTTTCCGTTCATCCGCGAGTATCAGGCGCTCGCGTCGAAGCATGGCATCGGGGACATTTTTCAGGACAACGGCGGAAAACTTCTTCAACTCCTGCTCATCACGGGACTCAAGGGCACAGGCGGGCGCGAGGGCAATGACGCGTGCGATGAGCACGGTCGGGAATACGAATTGAAGTCGGTCAACGCACTGCTCACGCAGAGCTTTTCGACACACCACCACATGAACCCTGCAATCCTCGCCAAGTATCGGCAGGTGGATTGGGTGTTTGCCGTATACGAGGGAATAGAGTTGCAGGCCATTTACCTCATGAAGCCTGCTGGCCTGGAGCCGTATTTCTCAAAGTGGGAGCAGAAATGGCACAGTTCAGGGGGCAAGGACATAAACAATCCGAAGATTCCGGTGAAGTTCGTCGTGGAGCGCGGGGAGTTGATGCACCGCAAGCCGGAGTAAGCCAGTTCAGATTCATTTCACCGAAGTTGGCCGTGCCTTGAAAACAATTTGCCCGAATTGAAAGTCGTTTTACCCAACACATGCCTTCGCAAAAGGCTTCGGCAAGACAGGCCGACTTTGTCATCGAAGGCTACGGTGACACCACCGATCCGCTCCGCGACGAAGGCCCATTCGGCGACCAGACCGGCTACTACACCCTGCCCGAGCCCTATCCGCTTTTCACGTCACTGCCATCACGCACCGGCAGGACGCCGTTTATCCCTCCACCATCATCGGCGGCGCGTCCGTGAATTTGTTCCTGCCGATTTTCAAAATGAATTTCCCCGAGATCGTGGACATCGCGCTGCCGGCGGAAGGTGTCTTCCACAACCTTGTCTTCGTAAGCACCCCACAGCGATTCTTCTGTGTCCGGTGGAAGTGAGCGGCCGAAAACAGCGCCGCCTGCGGGTCGGGATGGAACGTTCCGCTCGACTCCTTGAAGAACTCTGCCGCGCCCGCCTCACGGTGCAGCCGCTCCCGCGTCCACCTGCTGGTCTGGGCGGACAATGAGACCGGACAGAATCTCGACGGCAGCAGCATGCCGCGTGCGGATCTGCACGTGAACTTCGCCCTGAGCGGCAGCGGAGAAGCCATCGGTCTCTACGCGGCGGATGGCACCCGGATCGACGCGATAAGCTTCGGCGCGCAAACCAACAACGTCAGCATGGGTCGTTATCCGGATGGCACGGCGAACATCGTGTTCATGCCCGGCACTGCCACGCCGCGCGCGGCCAATGCCACCGGCGCGACCAGCACCCCGCCGGAGTTGGCGACTCCCAACCTAACAGGAGACATGCTCGGCTTGAGTTGGACCACGCAAGCCGGCCAAACCTACGTAGTGGACTACAAGGACAGCCTCGATGCTCCCGTGTGGACGCCGCTCTGGACCAACGCCGCCACGGGCAACACGATGTCCTTCAGCACCGCAGTCACGAACTCCCCACAGCGATTCTTCCGCATCCGCCGGGAGTGAGCAGCCGAGAATAGCGCTGCTTGCGGGTCGAGATGGAACGTTCCGCTCGACTCCTTGAAGAACTCTGACCCTCCCGCGCGGCCGCGCCCGCCTCACCACCGTGCAGCCGCGCCCGCGTCCACGTAGATTTGTCGCCGGTTCAAGCGGGCGAGGAGGCGCGAGCGAAGACTGTCGATGGCGACGGCCACAAAGATGATGGCGCTCGTCACCAGCGGGTAGCTGTAGGGATTGGCGTTGAGGATCACCAAGCCGTTCTCGACGGTCTGAATCAGGACCGCGCCGAGCACGGCCCCCGGCAGCACGCTGCCGCGTCCGCCAAACAAACTCACGCCGCCCAGCACTGCCGCGGCGATCGCATTGAACTCCTTTTGCTGGCCAAAGCTCGGCGAGACGGCCCCGGTCTGCGTGAGGGACACCAACCCGCTCACGGCCGCGCAAAAGCCGGCGATCGCATACACGGAAAACAGCACGCCCGTCACGTTGAGGCCGGCCTTGCGCGCGGCATCGGCGTCCTGGCCGACGGCGTAAACCTGTCGGCCGAACGGCGTGCGCGTGAGCACCAGGTGCGCCGCCAGGCAGATCACCGCGAAGACGATCACCGGCACGGGCAGGCCCCAGAGCTTTGCCGCACCCAGTTGCGTGACGGCCTCGGGCATGTTCATGGCGCGCGTGTTGGTCAGCCAAAGTCCGAAGCCGCGCCCGACGAACAGCATGGCCAGCGTGACGATGAACGCGACGATGCGCAGCCGGATGATGAACACGGCGTTGATGGCGCCCGCCACGACACCCACGCCCATCGCGGCGAGGAAGGCGAGCCAGAGCGGCGAGCCGTGGAAGATCATTTTCCCGGCCAGGGCCACCGCGACGAACATCACGCTGCCGACGCTCAGATCCACGCCCGCTGTCAGCAGGACGAACGTCATGCCGGTGGCGACAATGGCCATGGCGCTCGATTGCAGCAGGATATTGGACAGGTTTTGCAGCTCGAGAAACTTGGGTGAGAGTGAGCCGAAGACGGCGAACACGACCCCGAAGAGCACGAGAGGCGCGTTGTTCAGCAGCCAGAGCACGGGCTTCATTGCGCTGCCTCCGGGTTCGCCACCGTTGAGGTCAGATGGCCGTCATGCAGGGCGGCCTTCAAAATCCGTTCGCGATCGAACTGGTGGAGATGGATTTCATCGCGGATCCGGCCGCGGTTCATCACCAGGATGCGGTCGCACATGCCGATCAACTCCTCGATCTCCGAGGAGATCATGAGCACGCCGGCGCCCCGTCCGATGAGCTGGTTGATGAGCGAATACACTTCGTGCTTCGCGCCCACGTCGATGCCGCGCGTGGGTTCGTCGAGGATAAACACGCGCGGTTCGTTGAGGAGCCATTTGGCAAGAACGACCTTTTGTTGGTTGCCGCCGCTCAAGGTTTTCACCGGCTGCAGGTCCCGGGCGGATGCGCTCAAGGTGACGGCGCGCCGGGCGGCTTGCAGGGATGCGTTCATCGCCCCTTGATCCAACCAACCGGCCAGGCCGGACGCGTGTCGGGACAACGCGACCAGCGACAGATTGTCCGCAATCGACGCCTCGAGGCAAAGCCCCTCGTCGCGCCGGCTCTCCGTAAGAAAAGCGAGCCCGGCCGCCACGCGTTCGCGCGGCGACAGCCGTTCGATCGGGCGGCCAGCCAGATGGATGGAGCCGCGGCTCAATGGATCGAGACCGAACAGGATGCGCGCGAGTTCGGTGCGGCCGCTGCCCATTAGACCCGAAATCCCGAGCACTTCTCCGGCGCGCAAGCGAAACGAGATGTCGGCCACGATTCCCGGCTGGGTGACGTCCGCGACTTCCAGGAGAGTGTCGGACGATCCCGCGCCGGAGGCACTGGCTTGTCCTGCGGTGGATTTCGACGGTGGGGTGGGACTGGATCGCGGGCGCTGAGGAAACAATTGCTCCATCTCGCGGCCGACCATCAGCGTGATCATGCGCTCCACCGTCCATTCTCCGCGCGGGCCCTGGCCGACGACGGCGCCGTCGCGCAGGACCACGATGGAATCACACAAGCGGAGAACGTCGTTCAGCGCGTGCGAAATGTAGATCATGGCGATGCCGCGTTCGCGGAGCCGGTTCAGGAGCGCGAACAAGTGCTCGGTTTCGCGGGAGGTCAGCGACGTGGTGGGTTCGTCGAGAATG
>Ga0169931_10014419_pt1 | contig 10696 bp, 11 predicted proteins | sample Kivu_15m_20L_FD_129675 | JGI IMG/M metagenome (GOLD analysis project Ga0169931, IMG submission 129675) | Freshwater microbial communities from Lake Kivu, Western Province, Rwanda to study Microbial Dark Matter (Phase II) - Kivu_15m_20L... | ecosystem: Environmental > Aquatic > Freshwater > Lake... | reverse complement strand
TCAAGGCCGAAGTACTCTGCGAGAACCGCGTTACTTCTTCCGTCAACAGCTTTAATTTAGACTAGTATTTCCTCGACTCCGACACTATCTAACTTTTTAAGGAAAACTTTACTCATGGTATTATCGGACTCAGAGCCGCTGTTCTTCTGCTTGATCTTCGCGAGTAGCCAGCTTCCCACTATGCACTCCTCAAGTATCTTCGAAGTCCAGTCCTAATTTTCATCTGGAATAACCATACCAGGCGGGACCTTGTGTTCGAGCATCGTCATAGCGTCGTTAATCGCACTTCCACTGTCGCCACGTCGTAGGTGGTACCTCACTTGTTCGAAGTAGTACTCGAATTCGTAAGGGCGGTACGTACCCTAACAGAAGTTCAGAATCTGAGGAATGATATTCTTCTCCCAATAGTACAAAAGTTTTAGGTTGGCCTCAGACTTGCTTTGTTGGACGGTGGCTTCGGGCAATCCAGTCAGATAGGAGTTCTGGATTTGAGCGTATTCGTTGTTTTGTATACCGGAACTCTTGGTAGCTTACGCTTGAACAACTTGCTCTGCAGACGACTCAAGGTCTTTTGGTGTCAATATTAACTAGCTCTTCTGCTCGTTGATGTCGATCAGACGCTCCCAGGTTAGAGTGAGTGCACTTTCGTATTCCTGTTTGCTCTTGTCCTCTTCGAAGTGCTCGCCGCTCTTCGACACCTTTATTAGCGTTTGTAGGAACTGCTTGTAGTCGGGGTCGTTCTCGTCCAGGCTCCACTGCATCTTGGAACAGGCACGCAGCATCATCGATAACAGGAATGCGTCGCTGCCTACAGCTTTGATTACAGAGAGCGATAACAACTTCTGGTCTGGACTGAAATTGAGTTCACCTCCGAAGACTCTTATTTGTGAGTGCGGAATCTTCTACAGCGTGAATATGTCATCGTCGAGCGTAACGATGGCGTGTCGCTTGCCAAATCCGCTCTCCACAATCGTGCCTTTGCACCACTGATCATTCGTGTTTACCTCGACTACAGTTCCGGTGGCTATTTGGTTGTTCCAACCGCCAAACGCTCCGAGAATTCCGTATAACAGTAGGTTATGTGCGCTTGTGTCGCTGAGAAACGACTTTAGACACGAGTTGAAGATCTAAGTTAGCACACTGCTTGATAGCGATCGCAAGAACAGAATTAGCTCTCCAATGATGATACTGACTGAGAATCCGACTTTTTGCTTCTTAGTCTTGGAGTGGACAATAGGCCCCATTCGCTAAGACTTCTGACTGTTCTTAATCTCGCCGAGTTTGGTCGCCATCTCTTTCTCTAAAACTGCGGCATGCGTTTTCTCTATGACTGTGACTATGAGTCGCTTAGGCGCAACACTAATTTGCACAGGCTGTACCGGTAGTTTAGATGTATCAGTCTTGCCAAGCTCCTGCACCTTTTTAGCGGTCAGCGGGAAAAGTTCAGCCTGAGTCATGTTGACGCAGCTTATCTTCTTGGTCGATTCAGCTGTTGAAGTGTGCGGGTTCATAGGAATCGGGTCAACTTGGCCGATGTATGCAAGTTTTAGCAAGTTTGCGAACTCAATACTCTTTTCCAAACTCATGGGGCGTTTGGCCAGCACCAGACTGTTGCGCTGATGGAAGAACTAATTGGAGTACTCGACGGCTTCCTTCGTCACTAGCTGCAGTTACTTGATGAAGTTAATTTCTTTAAATTTTCTCTCCTGCACCTCGTCAGAGTCCGTGCTTAGAGGAGCTTTCCATGTTTTCAAGATCTCTTCAATCGCTAATTAAACGTATGTGAGCTTTAGAGCTGAAGAGAGCCCACTGTACTTGTTGGGAGGTGCGCCTGGCCGGGGAACGCGTTTTGCAGCCATTTGCTGTTCTTTCATGAGTTGAGCTGCCTCTAATTCGGCCATCATCCTCATGGCTTCTTGTTAATCGCCATGTTCTAATGAACTCTGCATCAGGATTTTTTCGAGCTCTGCCTGCTTTCTTGCGTACTTAGCATCCGATAGGGCCTTTTCTCGTTCGTTTAAGTGCTCTTGCTCAATCCGCATTTTTTCCATCAAACTCTGCATCTTAGCAGCTATTTAGTCCTCTTGCTGTCTGGTGTTGGAGTCACTTAATTCCTATGCTAGTTTTAGTTATTACTCAGCGCGCATAAGTTCATTGATTGCGTCAGCTGGCCCTAGCTTCTCATCTGCACTGTTTGACGACTCTGTCTGCCAGTCTTTTTCACCTTCATTTTGGTCCTCTTTTCTATCTTCCAACTGCACTTCGTTAAGAAGCTACTAGACAATCATTTGTTCTACAACTTCAATTGAGGGCTGCGCACTATTTTGAATTGGCGGCAAAGGTTCGCTTGTTACAGAGGCAGCCGGCTTAGGAGTAGGTACCTTCTTCACAATTTCTGATACGTTCTTGTGAAGTGAAGATGCGTATATTGGGTTTCCAAGTTCCCAGTGGTATAATGCCGTTATCAAGAAACTAAAGTCCTCTTCATGCGGGATATTCAAATGAGCGTAGACAAAGTACTCTTGAGGTGGTTGTTCGACCTATTTCACAGTCTCAGCTACCGGATGTATTTTTGTATCAATTTATTTCTCAGCAGATTGCTCAGGCTGCTAGACTACTTCATGATCTCCACTCTTTTTAAGCTCTGTTGGTTAGTAAGATAATATTTTTTGACCCAGAGCCTTCAGCACTTCTTTACAAAAGCCCGAATCGCCAGCTTACCCGTGAGAACTGAGCTACTTAAGCAGAAGTTTGGCACATCTGATAGCTTGTCTGACAACTGCAGGCACTTCGTGAGGGTTGCAGATGAATTTAGTCAGCAACTTAACGCAATTGGACACCTTGATACTTCCAGGTTGTAGTATACTTGTTTCGCTGTCACTTCGAATAGAAATGCGGATCACCTCAGAGAGTAATTACAAAAGCTACATCTTGTCACTGCTATCAGCTGCCTGCAATTACGTTACAACAGTGTCTAGAAGCATTTCAAGCAATATTCGCTGAGTCTCTGTTTTAACCGTCTCAGATTGCCGAATAAAGATATCAAGAACAAGCTTGGACACTTAGGAGATTTAAACGTTCAAACCAACTTGAGTTGCTTGACTTTTCACAAGAATGCTGACAACTGCACGCAAGAAAATCTAAATTTGATCCACTCCAAGAGTATTTCTCGAAGATATCTTTTTGTCAACTCGCAAAGATTCAAGGACGTACTCTTTTGTGTAGATGTTGGAAAGCATTATCCGTATATCATTGAGCGTCAATAGGAGACGCTTTTAGTCGACGATAGTAATCGGCTAAACAGTTGCGATTTAGTGTTCGATAGGTTTTCCACTACTCTTTCTTTGTTTTAGACTTTGGGCAAAAGTAAATTTGTGGCCAATAAGTTTGAGCTGAGCGACGACCTGAGACATCAATTGCTGAACGATTTGTCTTGAAACTGCGTTAAGTTATCTTGTCATTGTTTCTCCACATGTTTCGATATCGTTCAGGACTGACTTGTGGAGGGAGAAAGCTTTGGAGCCCCACAGGAATCGAACGAATGGTCCATCTTGTAACAAGGCAAAAAGTCTCTCCTGATGCTAAAGGCCACTTAGTCTAAATGCAGCTCGATATACATGGTCTTTCATTCTGCTGCGCAAAACCTCAGGGTCGAAGATTTTAGACATTTTGGCAAATGCAACCACGCCATGGAGTGGGCTGCCGTTCGGATTAAGTAAGTCGTCGTCTTCGTCTTGATTTCTCTTTGACCAAATTCTCCATTTTCTGTACGAGTCAATAAAAACGGCGTACTCGGCACTTTGCTTTCGGGCACGAGTTACAGCTGGCGGTTGCGAAGTAGCGGCTAGCCTTGCAATACCGTTTTGAATGCTCGAAGGTAGTGACATGCTTCTACTTGCCTGAAGTGGTGGAAGATCTTCAAAGTCGTCATCTAAGTCTGAATCAGGTTAGGATACCAACGACTGCTAGTGACCTGAAAGTTGCGACTATATATCTTCATCCTGCTCAAGGATCGTCTGCATCTTGGTCTTGTTGCTAGATATCCTAGTCACTTCGGATTGGTAGTTGATGCTAGGACGTACCTCGAGCAGCAGCAAAATGCGATTTGTGACATCAAGGGCAACTTCCTCTGCCGCTGAACCGAGGTTGAGGTCTTTAACGTCGACGCGGGTTGGTAGTTTGTGATCTTGGATGCTATCCAGGTCGATGAGCGATTTTATTCTGAGCTTCACACGCTTGAATACTTGCTTTAGGGACTCCTGTAAGTCACTAACGTTGAGATCTAAATCGAAGAACATGCAAAGATTCAACAGTTTTGACAGATCTCCATCGATTTAGTAGTTGTCGATGAAATCTTGGTTCGCTTTCGTCAGGATTTTAACTTTTAGGTTCGCCAATTCGCTCTATGGCAGCTCGCAATACTTGGGCTGTTCAACTTTTACCTCCTCAGCTTAAACGGTCCCAAGAACTACTTCAAGTTTCTGTTTCGACTCCTCCTTAATGTTGGCCTTTTTCTTCGGAAGTTTTGCGATGCTGTCTGTCAGTTTTATTATATTTGACCTCTTTTTGCTCGGCTTTTACTTTATCTTAGTAACGACAACCTGCTTTGGCGCAACAACAGGCTATGTTAATTTTAGTTAGCTACCTGAAGGCTCACCCTTCAATTTCCCATCAATTTCAGCATTAAAAGCTCGCGTCTCCAACTCCGCCTAAGCCATTAACTCTCTTTCGTGCTTTTGTTTGCCTTATGCGTCATCTTCTCTCTACTTTTGCAGTAGTCGCTCACTGATCAAAGTCTGAGCCACATTGAGGGTGTCTTCAATTATGATTTAGAACTCGCTTTATCCCTACAGTCTGGCTAGCATCCAGTTAAGCACGACGTTGATGTGGCGGCCAATCAGCTGGAACTCCTCGAGCAGGTGCACGGTCGCCTCATCGAGATCCGCACTAGCACCCTTGCTGATTGTTTCTTTGGCCAGTTCGCTGTACTTCTACGCGTCCGCCATCGAGCCACTGTGGTATAGCATGGCTACAACCAAGATTTACTCGACTTTGTCCCACTTTTCCTTGTGTTATGAGAACGATCGCTTCATCATCTGCTGCTAGATTGGGAGTGGGTAAGGCACCTGCATTCTTATCTTCTTCACAATATCACGTAGCTGATCGGGACTGTCCATTAGTTGTCGGACCTCCTGCTGCCAAACTTTGGTCTCTGGTTCAAACTACACCGAAGTTTAGGGTGGTTCCTCAGAGCTTGTCGTCATGGCTTTTTCTAAATAGGAGGAGAATTGGGATGAGCCAGACCTTAAGAAATCTGAGATTGCTTTCTTATAATCTTCTGAGTACTTATTTATGTTTGCGATACCTTAGGCGATGATAATCTCCGCACTGGTGGGGTTTTCGAGCTCGCTAATTTTGAGACCGCCCTTGAACAAATGCCAGCTGAGGGTTTTCTTGATCGTGGCTGAGGAGTCAGCGACCAAGGAGGTGTCTCCGAGCTGTTCATATTGATGGATGATTTAGTTTGCCTCGGTTAGGGCGAGCGCGAGCAGGTTTGTGGTCTGCACGATACTGTTTTAAATGAAAATAAGCGACGAGTTCTGGTCGCTGAATTTCGATAGCCCAAAGATCGGCTTTATCGTGAGCCTGTATCCCCATCGTTTTAAAAGCTCTTCTCTTGTCTGTAAGGGTTGAGCTGATGCTCCTCCACGGCCTCCGCGAGCGTTTCTCGCATTTCTAGCTCTTGGGTTCTGGTGTCTAAACTCGATCGATAGTTACTCTCCCAGGAGGATAATAGTCTGTCCAGCGTGGGGCCGTCGTTCGAACTTGAAATCGGTGCCAATGCTGTCGTTTACCTAGAAGTTGTATTCACAAGACCTGAGAATGAGCACATCACCTGGTTGCTCAGTGGAGCACCGTCTATCAAATTCAACAGAATACCCAATTGCACCTGGAACCTTGATTTGCTAGGTCTTTCGATCATCCACCTTAGGGTATGGATGAGCGGTTTCCCATACCCTTGAACTGGAGATGTCGAGGCCTTCGGAAAATTCTTTTTCAATCACTAATGGTGTTTTCGAGAAACCGCTGATCAGAGCATAAAGTTTTGGTAAACATGTCTGAGCTATAACAGCTTCGTATGTTCTGCCAATAACTTTGTCAAGAGCAATCTAGATTTGATGCAAAATCTGAGGTCTCGGGTACAATACAGCAATATCAATTGCATCAAAAAGCAGCTGTGATTGCATCGGGCTCTCAAAGTCAGTCCAGTCAAGAGACTGACCTAAGAAATGCGCAAAAAGGGAAGCTGAGAGAGAGCATCCTTGTGAAATGCGTTGTTTGAACGTTTGGATCAATGCTTGCTGACCCACCCTCACTCTATCTCTAATAGTTTATAAGAGTTTGAACTTTTCTTCGTTATTCGTCAACGTACCGCCCACACTCGAATCTGTGTCATACATCGCCAGCACGTTGTCAAGGGTAATCTGCTTGTGATCCTCTATAATCTCAACAAGGTCGTAAGTGAAACAAGATGCAATTGGTATTGCAAAGAAGGCCTAGTTTACTGGATTGCTAGACATAGAGAAAGATAGTTCAAGTGGGCTGTTGTTTTTCCTCTACTTAATATTCACTTTGCGCATCTGAATTTGGTCGATGGAACAATCAGCGATTGATTTCGAGGACCGTGAGAATAAGGAGAAGAAATTGGCCTCATTCGAATTTCTCGAAAACTTTGGCTTCAAGTCGATAAGCGGCTTCTCAAGCTCTTAAGTTTCAGGCTCTGAAATTGTCTCAAATTGCTTTTATCGAATCTAGGAAAAACTTTCGGAGTAGAAATCAGTGCTTGGTTCGCCGATCGATTTCAGATTGGCCTTAGGCATAAGAGCGTTGATATTCTGTTGATCGACGTTACTTTATTAAACTAGCAGCACACTTGGGTAAACTTTTCTGACGTTGAGTATCTCCAAATCGTAGAAGCTAGCATGTTGACAAAACCTTGCTGTAAGAAGCTGAATGGCAGACCTTTTACTCTCAGGATCAATAATGTGATAAGCTGTAGTTGACTATGAGTCTTAATCGGAAACTTTGAGCAACGCGTGCAACACTTCGATCTATTTTTGTGCATCGGTGGTGAAGAGCCACCAGCCAACTATGAGTATTCGAACTGCATAGTCAATATCTTCGGTTGAGATATTAGCGCTAAGAATTTCTTTGCAAATCTGATAAAGTTGGTCGATGGTACACTGGGACTCCTAAACACTGAGGTATGAAGCGTTAGTGGCCCAATGTAAAAATGCCTGTAGGACAGCTCGATCCTTGGCTTAGTCGTAAATCGCCAAGAGTGACTTCAGAGACTTAATGCTGCCCGTTTAGCAATACGCGTAATGCTTGGAAATCTCAATCGGTATACAAACTAGTTCTTTGGGCAGTACAAAGTTTTCTGATAAATGCGCTTGCTACTGTTTCTGTCCAGGTGGGACTCCAAACTGACTCAATTTGTAATAATTCGGTTGCTGGGCCGAAAAAGATGGCGGTGGTTGATATTGAAGCAGCCTAGCTTACTGTTCGCTGAGGTCCTTTATTTCTTTGATCTTTGCTTAAGCTTAAAGAGGTTGGAACGCAGGTGATTTTAGGCTCATTTCTGGCTCGGGAACTCTCCTCCATTCTGAGGGCGGCTCTCTAAACTCTCTAGAGTCAACAAACGCTCTGATATCACGGTCTATGAAGGGCTAGCTCCAAGGCTAGAAAGAACTAAGGCTAGGGTTCGGAACAGGTGGCGCTAAAGCAGGTGTAGGCTGTACTTGTTTTACTGCTTTCTATGCTTTAGCGACCGGTTTGGTCTACACATTTGATACGGTGAGGTTGTTGTCCTTCAGAATTTTATTCATCTCAATTTCTTCGACTAGTTCGAGTCTCTTTTTGAGCCTCTTCATTCTTTTTTTGTTGCCTGTCGATTCGTTTAGTTTGAGCTAAAAGTTTTCAGAGTGCATCATCAAAGGATGATTCGCGGGGATAGGACCGGATAAAAGCGTTTATTAGTTAACAGCTGTCCTGTAGATATGGGACCAACTATTCCACCGCCATGGCAATCTCCACTTGTACTTCTCATTTCGGTTCAGGAACTAAATCACCTCTTTTATAAAGGTATACAGATCTTTAGCAAGCAAGTTCTCAGCCTGAACAGGCTTGATATCGCTCAAATCGAGTGCGGACTGCACTATCCTTTGGCTACTTCCTAGTGATAAAGCGTAAAACCTGCTGTCCGCACTGCAATAGGTGATGTAGGTTTAAAGGTTTGGTTCGATCACCCTCTGTCTATTTAGAGTGCTCTCGTGTGTACCTGATAAGGCTATTGCCTCATAAAGGTCCTCCTCTGTTAAGAACTAAGGCGGTTCCTTTCCCGCAAGCCTGCAGCTGTCAATAGTTGCAGCGACTTAGTCATTCGACATGATGACCCAGTTGGTCCCGTCCCAATAGTATTAGGGTATGTTCCCACCTTACATGCGCATCTCTAAGATTATTGCTGACTCTTTGCTTAAAAATGGCTTTTAATCTAGAGAAAACTAGACGGAGGAAAGGGGTTGAACGTTAAGTTGCTTTTTCGAAGGATCAATGCTAAATGTGTGGATTTAACTATGATCAGACAGTGTAGTCTGGTGATAGGAGACTTTTCCTTGGTTTAGGGTCCATCTGCCACCTGTTACTGAGTTTATTTACAACAAAGAGCCGGGCCTTACAGCCGTAGAAGCGTTGTCGGGTTCACCAGTTATTTTTCCATTGAGTTGGCTCTCTGATAGTAAGGTCGTCGAGATTCTGCGGTACTGAACGTTTGTGTCTGGTTATTCTTTTTCGGCAACAAGCCAGTTGGCGGCTGCCTCTATGTCATTTTTGTTGTACTTAAGAGCGCGCGCGCAGTCATTAATTTTGAAAAGACCAGAAAAGGCGTAGTACATCTCAGAGACTAGAGCATCCTTCATCAGCTCACTGTCTTTCAAAGATGTGACAACGTCAGACGCACTCGGTTCTTTCTGTTCGCCCTTGTAGTTGCCGCTGATATCAAATTTATGCAACTCGAATGCGAGCACTTAATAAGAGCTTAGGTCTTAAATGATAACGTTAGGAGAACTTTCATCGAAGGGCGGTGCAGGTCCATCAATCTTTTTCTTCATTATTCTTTCTTTTTCCTTCATTCTTTCCTTTTGACGCTTCAGTTGCTCGTTCCTGGGTAGATTCTTGATCTCTTCTTCGCCCTCAGGCCCCTTCGGCTTCTTTTTCTGATCGTCGGCTTTCCTTACCGCCAGCATTTCAAACTGCGCTTGGTGCTCCGCCTTCACCTTTCGCTCACGCTTAATGATCTGCACTGTGATTATACAGAGATTGTTATCTTCCGGGTCCACGAGAAGAGGATAGTTTCGGTTTGCTTGCTCAATCGAGGATTCAAGTAGCTGTGGCATATCAGCGAGGAAAAGTTTGGCGGTGCCTGTCTTGGTAAGTGTCTGGGGGTCGTAGATTTGTAGCGTACCGAATTCGTCGGATGATCTTCGTAGGTAGAGCTTTCCGGCGCAAAAAACCCAGGTGATTTCCCCTTCTCGATCAAGACTAACTTGGAGATAAACCTTTCCTGGAGTAGATTCATTCTGGCCAGTGCCGATTTTGAAGAGTTGGGCGCGCTTGTGTACACCTATTGCGAGATAAAGATAGGTGCCATCACAGGTGATACTTGTGTTCTTCTCAGTTAAACCTTAAGTTGGGTAGAGACTCCCAATCCCAAAAGTTCTGGAAATGTTTTGCCGCAAAAAGGCGTGTTAGTAGGGCTGAGACTCACTAAAGCATTTCATTTGATCAACGTACTACAGCAGTCTAGCTTTCGCTGTCTCAAACGCAAGCTCTACTTATGCAGCATCCTTCTTCGCGAACTAGGAAAAGGTTTCGAGAACGTCTAGAAGGAGGTCTTAGTTTCCAGAAAGTACCGCGGTGCCGAAAAGCGCGGAAATTTGCAGAGCCTGCAAGTTCGGGCTACCATTTTTGGTTAAAAGTTCAGATTTTAGTTTTCCAAAGAACTCGGGCCCTCCGTTTGCAATTTCCAAAGGTTCGTTCCATAAAGCAAGTGGTGGGAGCTGGGCCAGCTTATCGTTAAGCGCTGTGAGCGAGTCTTCATTAGCGACTGAAGTCGTCCCGGGCAGCGTTTGGAATATCCATGAGCTGGCAGCGAGAGCTTGGACGTGTTCAGGTCTCTCGGAGTCGTCCAGCTCGGGTGCATTTTCCTCCCTCCGCTTGACAATTGCGTGTTGAATGCTAGCGGAGAAGGCGTTCTGGCACTCATAGAATGTGTTTGTTTTCGTGTACATGTCTTCGCAGATGCTTTCAAGGCTCTGCTCCATCTTTTCGTAGCTCTCGCGCTTGACCTTGTCAAACTTGGGGTCCTCAGTGTCGATGATCCCGTTTAGACGTTCAATAATGTTCTTGGTTTGCTTTTTGTCTGTTTGAGAATTTCTAGATAACGTGACGTCATCGGTGAATTGCTGTAGCTGGCCATTTTCAAGCGACTTGAAGAAGGCCCAGTTGGTGGTTTCTACCTCTCGTGACAATGCGGGCGAGTATACCAGCATGCTGTCTTTCGAATTGGAGTGGTTCATTCACTAATTAATAATTATAAATATCGCTAGTTGTTGCGTGGGGTTTTGGGGTTTTGGGG
>Ga0169931_10014418_pt1 | contig 10696 bp, 5 predicted proteins | sample Kivu_15m_20L_FD_129675 | JGI IMG/M metagenome (GOLD analysis project Ga0169931, IMG submission 129675) | Freshwater microbial communities from Lake Kivu, Western Province, Rwanda to study Microbial Dark Matter (Phase II) - Kivu_15m_20L... | ecosystem: Environmental > Aquatic > Freshwater > Lake ... | reverse complement strand
ATTAGGCTTTTTTCATTATTTAATTTTTTTTCTTTAATTGAAATCAATTAAAGATATAGGTTTATTGATTATATTTTTAAAAGGAAGAAACATTTTTCTTAAAATATGAAAATTTTCATAATTTTAATAGAAGCTTATTTATAAATCATATCTTTTATAGTACAACATGTAGAATATATTGAACGTAGTCGTAACAGGTTCAAACAAAGGCATAGGTTACGGAATCGTCTTAAAACTTGCTGCAGAAGGAAAGTGGAACATCATAATGGCAGTCAGAAATATAGAATTAGGCTAACAATCTAAAAGTCAACTTTTATTAAAATATTAGCAAGCACAGATACATGTATAGAAACTGGATTTGACTGAAACAGCTAGCATAGATGCCTTTGTTTCTACCATCATAAGTAAATACTAAAACATCCATGTGTTAGTTAATAACGCTGGAGTTGCAGAAAAAGACAACGCTTTTGATTCTTAGATGATGAAACATGTCTTCGGTACTGTAATATTGATTTAAATTAGAATTTTTGGGGAACATCATAGCTAACTTAAAAATTATTGCCGTATATTGTAGACCATGGCAAAATCGTAACTGTAGGCTCCATGACAGGAAGAAAAGCTTTCTAGAAAATTAAAAGTCAGGAGCTAAAATAAAAATTTTTAAATCCAAAAATCACTCGATAAGTGCTGTTTGATTTGGTAAGAGATTTTGAAAGTGGAGTTGCTGATGGTACTTGGGCTTAACGAGGGTGGCCTAAATGGGGCTACGGAACATCAAAGTTATGCTTAAACGTGTATAATTGGATTCTTGGTAGATAAAAATAAGTGGTCGAGAGAGACATCCAAGTTTATGTATGTTGCCCTGGGCCTGTTGACACCGATATGAGTAGATTTTGGAATTAGTGGATAAAACAACAAAATTATGTGCAAAAAATATTAAGTATATAAGAAGGGGCAGAGACCCCAAAGTACTTAATTGATTTGCCTTTTGAAATAAATAGTAAATTACAAGGCAAGTTCTTTTATTATTGCAAAGTCGATTCTACTTTCACAGAGCAATAGCAGTGATATTAAATAAACAAGTAATAGTGTTTATTAAAAAACTTATGGTTTGCTTTAATAATTATTAAAATTATGATTTTTTTTTCAAATATAGCATACATTTTTAATAAATTTTATTTTCTGATTAAGACTATTTGTATGGAGAATTACTACTAAATTACAAATCTTTAAAAACAAACAAAATTATGCAAAACTTGCGAAACATTATCGTCACTGGAGCTAACAAAGGAATAGGATACGGCATCGTAGAAAAGCTTGCAGCTGATGCTAAGTGGAACATCATCATGGCCGTCAGAAACTTGGAGCTTGGATAGCAATCGAGAAATCAACTTTTGCAGAAGTATCCAAATGCTCAGCTACATGTGTAAAAACTCGATGTTTCTGACTCAGCTAGCATCGACTCTTTCATTCCTGTCATTAAAAACAAATACAATCATATAGATGTTCTTGTCAATAATGCTGGAGTGGCAGCCAAGGGAGACGCCTTTGATTCAGAAGTTGTTCAGTTCACATTTAAAACTGTAATTTTATTCTGATTCAGAATGTCTACGGAACTATCGAGCTTTCTGAAAAGATTCTACCTTTGATTGTCAATCAAGGCAAAATAGTTACTTTGGGTTCTATGATGGGCAGATTCACTTTTGGCAAAATCGCCAACAATCTGAAAGAAAGATTCCAAAATCCTAACATTACTAGGGATTAGCTTTTTGCCCTTTTGAGAGAATTCGAAGAAAGTGTGGCAAATAACAACGTTGTTGAAAGAGGATGGTCAAAGTCGGGATACGGCACATCAAAGCTTGGAATCAATGTTTATCATTGGATTCTTGGAAGACATCCTTAAGTGGTCTCAAGAGGCATTCAAGTGTATGTTTGCTGCCCTGGATATGTCGCAACTGACATGTCAAGCCACAAGGGACACTTGACCATCTAACAAGGTGCATAGACTCCAAAATGGTTGATTGATCTGCCGTTCCAGATTAATAACGATTATCAAGGAAGATTTTTCTAAGTTTGCAAGCTTAGCAGTACTTTCGGAGTTCCTCAGTGATCTATAAAAAAATTGACTAAAAATAAATATTATTATCTAAATCTAATAGAGATCTTTACTTAATTTTTACTTGACGAAAAATAATGTTAAGTTTTAATTTATGATTAAATTTAAGCTATTTGGAGCATTTTACTTACATTAGAATTTAATATTTTTAAGAACAACAATCTATGTAAAACTTACGAAACATCATCGTCACTGGAGCCAACAAGGGCATAGGATACGGCATTGTTTAAAAACTTGTAGTTGATGCTAAATGGAATATCATTATGGCCGTCAGAAATCTTTAGTTGGGATAGCAATCTAAAGCTCAACTTTTGCAGAAGTACCCTAATGCTCAGCTACACGTTGAAAGGCTTGATGTATCAGACTAAGCTAGTATCGACTTCTTCGTTACTGTCATTAAAAATAAATACAAACATGTAGATGTTTTAGTCAACAACGCTGGAGTGGCTATCAAGGGAGATGCTTTCGATATACAAAAAGTGCAAATAACATTCAAAACTGTAATTTTATTTTAAATCAGAATTTTTGTGGAGCAATCGAGCTTTCCGAAAAACTTTTACCTTTAATAGTCAATCATGGTAAAATAGTTAGTATAGGCTCGATGGTAGGAAGATTAACTTTTGAAAGAATCGCCAATCATCTTAAAGAAAGGTTCCAAAATATTATCATCACTAGGGACTAGCTTTTTGCCCTATTGAAAGAGTTTTAAGAAGGTGTAACGAACAATAACCTTGTTTAAAAAGGATGGTCTCAGACTGGATTTTCAGCATATGGAACATCTAAACTCGGCCTTTGTGTATATCATTCGATTCTTGGAAGGCATCCGTAAGTGTTATCAAGGGACATACAAGTGTATATCTGCTGTCCTGGATTTGTAGCAACTGACATGTCAAGCCAAAAAGGACACCTGACGGTCGAACAGGGAACATAGACTCCAAAATGGCTTATTGATCTGCCTTTCTAAATTAAAAATGAGTATCAAGGTAGATTCTTCGAACTGTGCAAGATTAGCAGTATTTTTGAAGCACCTAAATGATCGTTTAGACCTGTTCAATAAAATATTTATATATATTTTTAATCATACCCTATCATAAAAAATTAAGTATATAAATACCTTTATACTTTATTCTTTTAGTATTCTTCCATAAGCATAATGTTTCTATCTATGAATCCCCTACTCTACCGCTCTGCCTCCAATCGAACTCAAGCAACCACGACTCCTCCTCTTTATGAAACCTTTACTCTTGTTAGCAATCTGACAAATCGGAACTCATAGGCTAGAAAAATATCACGTTAACCTTCGTCGAGACTTAACAATTGTCCCAGAAATTCATTACCAGTTACAAGTTAGGTTTCAAAATAGCTACAAAAACTCGATGATTGCTTGTAATTTTTGAAAGAAAACAGAAAAATAAATGTGATATGCATGAAAAAACCTAGCTAGAACTAGTAAAAAATACATAAGAAAAAACTAATAAGAGCTGCACTTGCCAAATAAATAGATACAAATAATCGTCAATTTCTCGAAAAGTATTTAAATTTGCCCGAAAAACGTTTGGAAAGAGGTTTACTTTAAGTTTCTAAGGAAAAGTTGCTCAATATAAATAAGAAAACTGTAGCTTAAATATTCGACAAAATGAACTAAAACTAAAATTGTAAATAATAAGAAAATTTAAATTATGTCAAAAAGGATTGTACATAGGGTCTTGATTTGATAGAAAAGAGATTTTACGATGCACAAAAGGACCTTCAGAGCGAGTTGAGATAAAAAATAAGAATATCAGGTGAGTATTTAATAAAAACGGATTTCCGTTCAAACAATCTAAGACCCTTGAAACTCGTCAAAAAAGATAAATAGCTCGGATTTAGATAAAGTAAATCCACTCTTTCTTGTCCTTCTTGGGCTCCTCTATAGCTATAAAATCTTTTGCATCCCAAATAGAAATAAGAACCTTGCGACTAAAATAAAATCGATAAGAAAGACTGCGATCGATTACACAGTTTAGTGATGCGAGGCTCTGTAGTGGACGTGCAAGTAGCAGCCGAAAAGCGTAGCAACGATTTGTTAGGTATTAAGGACAGCTAAGGAAATACGCTGTTTCATATAGCTGCGTATCATAATCGTGGGGAAATTTTCGGTTGGCTAATGGAGACTGTAGGAGTCGCAGGATTGCTTTTGAAGAATCGAGCAGGGCTTACTTCAGTCAAAATTGCTCAACAAAAACATTATGCAGATATTCTGAAGTACGTTCCAGAGTCTATGTTATGATTATTTCTAGCCGTATTATTTTAAAAAATACTTTAAAATTGTTTTGAATCTCCTTAGATTTATCCAATCATTTCTTTTATAGAAGAGGCAAAACATCTTCTGCGATTTCTCTTATCCATTTTTTGATACTAGTTCCCGGCTTCATATTTCTCAGAAGCCAATTATGACCCTATATTACATACAACATACTAATAACTCAAATCCACTCCATCTTTTATCTTCCTCGATTGCTAAACTGCAATTTATGAAATCTTGGAACTCATCAGAAAATCTTTATGGCAGTTTAGGTGTGCCTATTCTTTGAAAATCTTTTCTTAGATCGAACTCTGATTTACTATTATAAGGAAACTGCCCTGTAGCTATATAATTAACGATATACCCAACTCGAATAATATCAAACCAAGCCCCCACACATCACTTTTGAAGCCATACTGACCTCCTTCTATCCTTTAAGGACTCATATAACTTCTTGTCCCGACTGAAGTCTTTGAAAACTCAGCCTACTGTGACAGCTACCTAGAAATACCAAAATCTGATAATTTGACCTCTCCTTTCGAGTTTAGTAGCACATTTGCTGGTTTGACATCTCTGTGAAGAATATTTTTGCTATGTAGATAGGTCAATCCACAAAGCATTTGCAGAGCTATTTTAGCTAGTAGGAGCTAAGGAAGCTAAGGTGTTATTTTTGCTGCCCTGTATATAGCGATAGCATCACCAAGGGAACCAGCATCCATAAGTTATAGTATGACTTTGACTTTGCCTTCGTCGAAGTAAGCTCCATACAAAGTCACAATAAATGCGCATCTTTATTCATAATTTTCTACCTGAATCAAATAATTCGTACCTGTATCCTCTTCTTTACTAATCAACGAGATTATTCAATAATACATGAATATCGTTCATCGTCTGATGTCTTTTGGTTTGATCGTAGATGTTAATCGACTGTCTACTTACCTAAGTACCTTGATGGCAACTGGAATGCCCAAGGGTTAGTAGACTCCTCTCTCGACCACACAAGCAGCTCCTCTTCCAAGCTCGTCTCCGACTGATAAATTGAGCTTATTAGTCGGAAGCAGAGCCGGAATAAGTTATCCAGTAATCTTCATAGTCCCCTACGGCCCGATATGAATGCCCTGCCTGAGAAACCTGAGTCCATCTGACCCGATTTCCGAGAATATACTTTTTTCCATTTCAGTCACTTCCTCACAGTCGATTTGAAGATTGATTTTGCGCTTGCCTCCCATTTTATATAAATTTGAACTAAGTCTTATACTATTGTGGAATTCTGCCCTATGGTATAATAGTGAGAAATAGACGATATTAATAGTTTGTTTTTTCAGTAGATGCTCTCCAGAAATAGAAGTGGTTAGAATATTTGTTCTTTCTGTGTTAAGGAAGAATAAGAGTTTATGGATCATGAGGTTATGAGGTCGGCTGGAAGTAGTTTTGTGAGAGAAAGGAGCAAGTTTTCTCTCAGAATGAATAAAAGCGCATAAAACTTTCTGAAGAATTCTAGAGGGTATGAATAAATGGATAATACGAGGGAACCTAATGTTTTTTCTAGAAATTATAAGCCTGTCACCAAGATCAGTCCATCGAGAGTCATGGCTTATGTCGAATAATAAAGAATATACAATCAGCCAGACAGAATACTTAACAGTCCGTCGAGGATGATAAAAAGTCCAGTCAGGATAATTAACAGCCCTTCAAAAATATATCCTTCGCTTTCCACTCAACAACCTCTTCTATATAGCTACAAAGAAAGTGCTCCGAGGAAGAGAGTGATCAGTTTTACCTATCAACCTTCGCTCTAGCTGACCATTAAAAAACCAGCTTAATCTTTCCTCAGTTGCTAAGGAGATGAAACAAGGAAAAGACTTCTAAGCTTAGCCTACAATAAATAAAATCCTTATGTAAATACGTTTATCTAACCAGTTCGAATCCATAACAAAAATTTATATCGAAATCTACCTCCGCGTTCTCCTTAGCCTACAATCAAGACTATAATATCTCCTACAAGTTCCCCTAAAAGATTGAAATCTTCTCAGCGTCTTTAAATTTTCACTCACAAATCATTTATCTCTCATACAAGTCATCTTGAGCCTCTCTAGCCTCGTATGGAGTAATCTATCATAATAAATAACTTCTTCAATCCAACATAACTACAAAAAAAAGACATGCTTGAGTACATCTAAGGAGGATTCACTCACCATAATCTATAATGATCATAACAATTTTTGTATACTTATATCTATCATGTGTTCATATCAACGACAAGAATGAGGCTGCTTGCTCACCAAGTTCTGGAAGATTAATAGCACTCATCGCCCAGAATCCTAAAGCTCCTCGAGTAGTCGATCTGGCAATCGAAGCTAGTTTAAATTATAGTCTATAGGCCACACACAAAGTTGCTATAAGGTTAGTAGCCAGCATTCTTTGCTGGAAACTAAAAGCTCCTACTAACTTATTTTTAATCTAAGTGATTTCAGAAGGAATCTGCGCATATACTTCACGAACTGGTGCAGTCTATTGCTTGAATCTATCAATCCATTCTCTTTGAAAATATGCTCCAATACATCCAGCTACATACTTACTGGAGACAAGTGTTTGCAAAATTACTTATCCTACGGTTCGAAGATTGATCTACTTGCCGAGCTATTTGAGCTAGCTTCTAGTTTTTAGCTGATATTAGTGCCTCATTTTAGCAATCTAGGCGTCTAGTTAAGCGATGGCTTGTATATTACTGTGTTTTATTCCGTAAAATCCCATTCTCTTTATTAACTATAGCAAGTAAAATTTACACAAAGCTTTAAAAAAGTAAAAAATATTTAAAAATTTTGTAGAAAGCAAATAATCTCCCAAAACATGCTTTTGATAGATTATTTAAAAAAAACTATTCTACGATAGGTTACAATTCGGCATTATAAAATTATTATGAACACAACCCGCATAAACCTAGCCAGATAAGACTCACTACCAAGCTCATAGGCCCGTTCTCCGACTCCCAAACGCATAAATCAACTTCAATCATCGATGTAACATGCAGTTTTTGATGGTTTTCGCATGCAGCAAGCTTCACCCTATTCCCAGTTGAACCAAATATTGAGTAAATCGCATCATTTGCGCACTCATTCTGAACAAAGATACCTATTACAATTCATCAAGACTAGTATGCATTTCAGTACGCTTATTGAAGTCAATGGGATTTAGTTTTGTAGAGGGATTATGAGGAAAGCCACAATTATGTAGGCTTAAGAAGGTCAAATAATCGCTAGAAAGAATAGTAATATAGAAAAGATTTTTCTCGTTCTTGAAGGAAGTCTGGGGACGATTGCCAATCTTGACGAAACTGATATGCTAGCTAATCCTCTACCTCATTAGACCTACCAGGCTCTGACTACTTTTGCTGATAAATAAATCAAAAGGAAACTAAAACTTTAAAAGCATGGTCATAAACCCGAAGAAACTTAGTAATAGATAATTTCTATCGAAGGACTGAACTTTCTCGATCAGTTTTAACCTGGTTAAATTTTCGGAGACCAGTAACGCTGCCGTAAGAGAGAATTTATGCATACAACTGTAGCCAAACAATTCACTCTTCTTCTTGTATTTTAGCTGCACTAGTACTTTGTCTGGCTACAACATCTCTTCGAAGCCAAACTAGTTTAATCTCAAAAAATTCTGAGCAGTCATCCATGTTTTTCTGGTCTGCCTAGATAGACTCTGGACGAAATCGTCCGGGCCATGAAAGTTCATAGAATTCAAAAAAACGGTTTTGTTTTCAAACAGAATTAACAAGCGAATAGTCTTTTTTTGCTCGTTCAAGGTTAATTGAACATATAAAAAGAGGCAAATTTGTTTGTAGACAATCCTAATCAATTATACACAGATCGAAGAAGTCTGACTAATCGAAAAGACGGCAGCAAAGAGGACCTTTTACCTTATGCAGATTTTCAGCAATTATACAACTACCAACCCAAGACTAAAATTTTTCAACTTGGTGTTTTGCCAGCTCCTTGCATCTTCGGATAGTAATAACTGATTTAAGACCACCCCAGATAGGCTTCAATACGCTGCACTTCTCTCTCTGGCGTATATCTCTCTCTTTAACTCAAGCGTCTCTTGTAAATACTCGACTAGTAAGCAAATATGTTTGTTTTTAAATTAAAAGAAATGCTGAAAAATCGTTTATTGTATCGTCAGAATATATATTCTTTCTCGATCAACTTCAACAATAAAAATAATTTAGATTATTTTTATACTGACAACAATAGCACCCCTAAGCGAAAATCTATTGTAAATAAAATTAATAAGAAAATTTTATAAAATCAACAATAATAATAAAGGACGTCTTAATAGGTGTAAAAGCTATAATAGTTGCTGAGTTCGCCTCAAGAAAAAAGTAGAGGAAGTCTTCAGTAGAGTCGAAAGGTCAAAGGAGACTTCTCACCTTCATTTAATTTCTTCAATTTCCATAGAATGCTCAAAACGAAGATACTGAAGTTGTCGCCTATTGACAGTTCACCCAGCGAACGCAAAAACAATCCACCGATTTCAAAATAGCAAAGAGAAAAATAAATGAAGATTGTCAATAATAGTCATACTTGGAATATGGTTAGGGATGCAGTTAGAGAGCAAAACAAACAAAGTCGTAAATTAGGGTCTTATAAACACAAAATGTAATTAATAGATTATATAGCAATTTTTCTAATCCACTGATTGAAGAGAGCTTTTCAGATAGGATCAATCAGTAGATGCGTAGATTAGATAGGGAAAAGAAAGCTGGAAAAGTACAAACTATAAAAACTTGGAGAAGTCGATCGACGAGCAATCATTAATAATGAATCATATCTGATATTTTTTCATCAGAACTGTTCAATATTTACACTATTCTATTGTAATTTTTAAGGATTTTAACAATGTATTGCTTTTTTTAATAGATAGAGTATGAATGAAAAATATGTATCAGAGTTGATTTAACATCGAAAGTTTGCGTTCGATGTTTCCAACCATATCGTCTCCCAACTATCCAATAAGACTTTCCTTTTAGATGTAACCTGCTCCAGGCTTACTTAAATGTTTCCTTTTAAGCTCGACTTGCTTATCTCTCCCTTTAAGATGCGCCATAAGCATCTATAGTTCGTATCTGTTTGGTTTCTATGAAACCACAACAGAATACTGCTTAGGTCTGGGAAGTCTAGGGATTTATACTCTTGATCTGGTCACAGGTTACGAAGAAGCAGCTGCTGATTATTTTTATATCTAACGTTATTTTTTCTTTTTAGGTAATCTGTAAACATGTTGCAAATAAGAATCACCTACTCTCCTTTGCAGTTTTTCAGACAAGGGAGCTTTGACCATCTCGATCGACTACCCACACGCTTTTCCCATTAAAAATTTATAGCGTTTTATTTTAATCTTTTTGGGATATTTAAGATTATTGATGTTATCTTCGTCTTACTAATCATCTTCTTATTCTTACTACTCTTCTTATTAATCTTATTCTTCTTCATTTTAATCTTTCTAAGGCATTTCTGGTTTAAAATTTTATATCACATATGATCCATATTTTCTCATTCTTTGTCGAATTTCAGCTGCCATAAGTTTGTCTCTTGCTTTTTGTTATTCTTCTTGTTGTATTTGCTAATAAGACTTTCCACGATACAGCTTCATAAGTAGAGCTTGATTATGTTCAGCTATCTATTGCAATTTTTATGCTTTTTATTTTTGTTTGTACTCGATACTTTATCTAGTTTGTGCGTCATGCAGTAATTGATGTGCTTTCATTTAGTTTTAATCCATAGGTTTGAATAGTTATCCTCGTTTCTTTAGAAATATTTTTTACATTTATTTTTCTTTCTTCTCTTTTTTTTTAGCGTTGTTCTCGAGAATCTTGAATAGCGGATATTTTTGATGGAATTTATCTAGTAATTTTTTAGCTTATTTTTATCTTTTTAATGATTATTTTTCAGCTTTTGCCTTTTAATCTTTCCGCTTTTTCTATAAGCTTTTCTTTAATTATTTTTTCGCTGCCATTTCCTTTTTCAAAGCTTTCTTTCTTTTCTACTCTTACTAATGTTTTCGCTAAATCTACTATTATTATATCTATTTTAATCTGTCTTACCTATCTTTTTTTATAGATTTTTGGCTTCTTACAAAGGCTACTGCCTCAGCTTCTTTCTGTCGATTGCGTCTACCTGATAATATCTCTGCTATTTCTGTTTATGTATATCGTTATTTAAGCTAGACTAAACTATGACTCAATCGTCCAAGGATTCCTCCTACTTTTTTTAGCCTAGTTTAAAACTCGT
>Ga0169931_10014417_pt1 | contig 10696 bp, 8 predicted proteins | sample Kivu_15m_20L_FD_129675 | JGI IMG/M metagenome (GOLD analysis project Ga0169931, IMG submission 129675) | Freshwater microbial communities from Lake Kivu, Western Province, Rwanda to study Microbial Dark Matter (Phase II) - Kivu_15m_20L... | ecosystem: Environmental > Aquatic > Freshwater > Lake ... | reverse complement strand
GATATCGCGCCCTGTCGGGGCGAAGAGCCGTGTACCGATGGTGAAGCAAGCATTGGGGTGCTTTCGGGCAAGATTAATTCCCCCACCGTGCGAACTAAATTAAACATCTGTGGTGGGCCGGCGCGGGGCGGGATCTGCCTGCGTTTGGACTCTAACTTGCTGCGACCCGAATATTTGGCTTTACGTTTTGCTGTGAGTCACCGCCCCGCTTGTCCCACCCTACTGGTGACTGAGGCGTTGCGAATGGCGTGGTGAATTTTTTTTCCGCGCACCATCAATACACGGCTCTTCTGGCCAACGGCCTTTCAGCCTCCAGCCCGGGGTAGAGCGGCCGGTAAACGCGCAGCGTTCCGGCCGCGCCACCCCGGGTTAACGGGCCCGCAATTTTCGAAAGGTCGAACCGGACGTTGCCCGCTTTGGGGCACGGGCGGTTCGACGCTGAGCCCTAATCAGAGGCAAAGAGGAGACCGAAGGTCGGATTATCGGCGAGGTCGGGAGACCTGCGCCGAGCGCGCGTTTTTTTAGCTGCGGAACCGGGGGCTGGCGCGAAGACCCGGCTGAGGAAGAGAAGAGGGGCCGTTGTAATTTGAGGCGGGAGCTTTTTGGCTCCGATTGAACGAATGATGGTGAGGGTTACGGTATGTCTTGGCCGCTGAGGAGGCGGGTTCCGGAACTGTCGGCGGCGAAGAGGTGCCAGTGCTTGGGGCTGAGGTGCAGATTGATGACTTCGCCGGGCTTCAGTCTGCGTTCTGTTGTAAATTTTCCGATCAGCGCATGACCCGCTAGATCGAAGTGGACAAACATTTCGCTGCCGATGTTTTCGACTAGCGTCACCCTCCCCTGCCCGATTGTCGGATAGCTGCTCTCAAGTGAAAGATGCTCGGGGCGAAAGCCAAGCGTCACTTTTTTTTGCTCTGGTAGTTTTGCCGGCGGTAGCCCAAACGCATAACGAATCGAGGTTGCAACGAACTCGGCTTGATTGATCGCGCCTTCGAGGAAATTCATCGCCGGGCTGCCGATGAACCCGGCCACAAAACGATTGGCTGGTCGCGCGTAGACTTCCAGGGGCGAGTCGGCTTGCTGCAGTTGTCCCTGATGCATCACGACGATTCGCTCGCCCAGCGTCATCGCTTCGACTTGGTCATGGGTTACATAAACGGTCGTGGTGCGAAATCGCTGGTGGAGCTGAGCCAGTTCGGCTCGAGTGTGTGCTCGCAGCTTTGCATCGAGGTTGGACAGCGGCTCGTCGAAGAGAAAGGCTTGTGGTTGCCTCACGATCGCGCGGCCGACGGCGACGCGTTGTCGCTGGCCGCCGCTAAGTTGTCGCGGCTTGCGTTCGAGCAGTTCGTTCAAGCCGAGCAGTTCAGCTGCCTCGGAAACGCGGCGATTGATCTCCTCGCGGGGAGTGCGACGCATTCGCAAGCCAAAGCTGAGATTGTCGCGAACCGTCATGTGGGGATAGAGAGCGTAATTTTGGAAGACCATCGCCAAGTCGCGCTCGCCCGGTTCCAGTTCATTCACGCGTCGCCCGGCGATCTGGATTTCACCGCCGGTCGCCTCCTCCAACCCGGCCAGCATTCGGAGTGTCGTTGACTTACCACAACCCGAGGGGCCTACGAGAACTACAAACTCCCCGTCCTGGATCGATAGACTCAAATCGCGAACTGCATGAAAGCCGTTCGGATAGGACTTGTTGAGCTGGACGAAATCGATGGAAGCCATGGTTTTTGGGAGGAGTTGCGGGTTGTTTGTGCGCGAGATTTACTCTTTGACGCTGCCGGCGGTGAGGCCGGAGACGAGGTAAGGACAGAGGAACATGAAGATCAGCACGGCGGGGATGCTGACCAAGAGAGCAGCGGCCGCATAGAGCCCCCACTGCGTGGACATGGTTGCTTGAAAACTTTTCAGCCCGAGCGGCAGTGTGAACAGTTCAGCGTCTTGCAAGACTTGCGCGGCAACGAGGTACTCGCTCCAAGCGGTCATGAAGCTGAACAGTGCCGTGATCACGATTCCCGGGACGGCGAGTGGCAGGGTGACATTGCGAAAAGCAGACCAGCGGCTGCAACCGTCGATGCGAGCTGCTTCTTCCAAGGCCGTGGGGATCGTGTCGTAAAAGCCCTTCATTTGCCAGAGACAGAATGGAAGCGCCGTCGCGGTGTAGAAAATCAGGAGACCGAAAAAAGAGTTGATGAGATTCAGCCGGGCAATCATCAGATAGAGCGGCAGCATCAGCATCGTGGCGGGGAACATCTGGGTTACGAGGACGCTTAGGAGAAAGCCCTTGCGACCAGCAAAGCGATATCGAGAAAGCGAGTAACCGCCAATCGTTGCCAGGCTAACCCCGAGGAGAGTGACCGCAAGCGAAACGAGCAGCGAGTTCCCCATCCAAGTCAGGAACGGCTGGGTTGTGAACAACTGGATGTAGTTGCTCCAGGTCCAGTCGGCTGGGATGATTGCCAAGTCGGTGCTGCGAAGTCGGTTTTGGGGTCGCAGCGAGATGCTGAGTACGTTCAGCACGGGGTAGACGCTGATCGCGACGAAGAACAGAAGCAGCAGGTGCCGGGCAAGTGTCAGCCAACGTGGTTCGCGCGTGCTCATTCGTTGACTCCTTCGGCGACCTTGGAACGAGTCAGGTACCAACCGCACAGGAGCAGCAGGACGCAAAAGATCACAAACGAAAGGGCCGCCCCAAATCCGTAGCGATACGCGTTGAATACGGACTTGTAGACGTAGGAGACAAGGATGTGAGTCTTGTCGGCGGGTTCCCCGCCGTTGGAGACAAGCCAAACGACATTCAGGTTATTGAAAGTCCAGATTGCGCCGAGAGTTGCCGCGGGGATGAGCACGGGACGTAGCAGTGGAAGCGTGATGTGCCAGAATTGTTTCCAACGCGAGACTCGTTCCATGCGAGCGGCTTCGTAGAGTTCTGTCGGGATCCCTTGCAGACCGCCGAGAGCAATCACCATCATGAATGGGAAGCCGAGCCAGACGTTGGTGATTAGGCAGGCGAGGAAGGCGTTCGTTGAGTCGCCCAGCCAATTAATTGCGGGAAGTCCGAAAAATTGGCTGCCGAGCAGGTTGACCGCACCGTACTCCGCATCGAACATTCCGCGCCAAGAGAGTGCCGTAATGTAGGCGGGAATCGCCCAAGGCAGGATCAGCAGCAGTCGGTAAATCGACTTGCACCGAACGGGGCCGTTGAGCGTGATCGCCAGAAGTACGCCGAGTGCCACATGTAAGAAGACGTTGACGAAAGTCCAAACGAGCGTCAGCAGTGCTACGCGAAGAAAGGCAGGCTCGCGAAAGACTTCCCAGTAGTTCTGCAGTCCGGTGATTCGCCAGTCGTTGAAATGTCGGAGTGACATGTTGGAGCAAGAGACGGCGAGGTTGAAGCAGAACGGATAGATGATCGTCGCGAACGTGACGATGAGCGCTGGGATCGCAAGCCAGTATGCGAGTGGGTTGCGCCGCCAATCGTTCCAGAGTTGGCTCCAGAATCCGCGCTGCCACCAGAGGAGTCCGCCGAGGAGGGCTAATGGCAGCCAGATCAAGAAAGGAGCAGTCGCGTCCGGTTGTGGTGGCGAGTTCATCACAGCGATTCGTTTGACCGCGTCGCTTTGCATCTCTTTGGCCGCATCTGCTGGAGCGAGACTTCCGGAGAGGACCAGTTGATACGGTGGGCGCATCGCATCCCATACGGCTCGAAGTTCGGAGACCACCGGCATTGCGCGGCCACGCTCTGCTTGCGCGTAAGAGGCTTTCAAAGTCGGATCGCTTTGAAGTGTTGGCGAGTTGAGCAGCGACTTGCGCGAGGGGAGGATCTTGAGTTGTGCTGAAAACTCTGCCTGAACCGGCTCAGAGAGGAGGAAGCGGATCAGCTGCGCGGCGAGTTCGGCGTGGGCGGGGCTGGTGTTCTTGTTCAGCGAGTAACCTTTGGTCGCGACCATTGGCTGCATCGGCTTTCCGGTCGACGAAACGGTAGGCAGGACGCAGATCGCGGCTTCGATCTTTGGATTGGCCAGATACTCAGCCCAACTCCAGTCGCCGTTGATAATCATTGCGGCTTGGCCGTTTTTGAACAGCGCATCGGCTGTTTCGTAATCGCAATTTTGCGGCAAGACTTTATGGACTGCTTGAAGTCGATTGACGAATTCGATCGCGGCGACATTGCCGCTGGAATCGAGATTTGGGGTCGTGGCGGAGTCGTCGGCGAAGACCCAGCCACCGTGGCCCGTCAGGAACGGGATCAGGAAAAACGGTTCGGTAAAGTTCCAGACAAGGCCGTAGACTTCGGGCTTTCCATCGCCGTCGCGATCAACGGTGTTTGCTTTGGCAAATTCCACCAGCTGGTCTGTCGTCTCGGGCGGATTCGCGAGCAGCCTGCGGTTGATGACGAGGGCGAGGTGATTGCCGAGTCGATCGCCCAGTTGATAGACCGGAGTGGGGCCGGATGGGGGGCTGTTTTCGGAGGGGACCCGAATGACAGCTTGGTCGACGAATTCTTCGAGTTCGGTTGCGGAGAAATAGGGCTGGAGGTCGCTGAGTAGGCCCATCGTGACAAAGGCACCGATGGCATCGGAGGGACCGTAGATTAGGTCCGGGCCGATTCCAGCCAAGGCCGCGGCTTGGAATCCGCTGCGGAGTTCCTCTGTTTCCTTGTAAAGCGCCTCGACTTCGATGCCCGGGTTCGCTTGCTCGAACGCCTCGAGTTGTTGTTCGAGGATCTTTCGTTCGCCGACCATCATCTGATGCCAGATGACCAGACGCTGCTTTGGACCGCTATCGATGTGAGAGCAGCCGGTTGAAATGGCGAGGAGCGCAGCAATCGATGCCAAGCCGATGAACAAGGCGTTCAGTGGGATGGACCCGATTGTTGCGGGGCGAAGCATTTGAATGATGGACGGCTCAGCGGTTAACTTTCCAAACGCCCGCGGAGCAGGCAGGGAGTTCGAGACTGATGACTCCCTGCTTGGTGCGGACTTCGGGCTCGATTGTATCATCGTTGGTCAGCAACAGTTTCAGCCGAGGGTTTCCTTGTTGGCTGAGGGCGTTGCGTGGTAGTTCCAGGTCAATCTCGTCGTTCGAGCGGTTGATCACAACGAGCATCTGTTCTTGGTTAGCTTCGCGGAGAAAGGCGATCACAGGACGGAGCGGGTCGGCGTAAACGATGCGGAGGTTACCGCGGCGCAGCGCTTCGGAATTGGTCCGCAGTTCGATCGCTTTTTGGAACCAAGCGTGCATTTCTTGATCAAAAGCGATCGGCTGGGGCGCGGGCAGTTTGCCGGAGGGCGTGTGCGTTCTCGGTTCGTAGGTGAGGTCAGGCCAAACCATGGGCATCCGATCATCCGGGTCATCCGCACCGTCCATGCCGGCTTCGGTTCCGTAGTAGAGCATTGGGGCTCCGACGAAAGACATCTGGAAGAGGGTCGCGAGCCGGACGATTTTTTGCTCGGACTCATTCGGCCGCGAGACATCGTACTCGGGGAAGTTGCGCGGGCTGACTCGTTCGCCCCGGTCGTAGTCGGCTCGTTCGGCATCGAGGTAAGGCCGGTTGTACTTGGCGTTCACGACCATCGAGGCGAGTCGGTCGGTGTCATGAGACTCGAGCAGATTGAGCAGAGCCGAACGGATATCCGGGGCGTGATTGGCGAGTCTGCTGGTGATGGTCTCAGCAAACTTTTGGCCGGAGATTCGTCCGTCGACGAGCATCGCCTTGCAGGGGAAGGAGAAGCCGTGGTAGTTCATGGTAGAGGAGAAGCCGCAGTCTTCGAGGTACTTGGCCGCATCGGTCCAGATTTCGGCAACCGTGTAGGCCTCGGGATTAATTTCGCGCACCAGTCGATTCCAGTCGAGCCAAAACGCGTTGGGGACTTCGTTGGCGACATCCAAGCGCCAGCCATCGATGCCGTCGTTGGGCTTGCCGTCGCCGTTGGGGTCCATCCAGCGTCGGGTGATTTCGAAGACATAGCTTTTCGGTTCGGGATGGAGGTCGGAGCCGTCAGCGTTGTTGGCAAATTCTGGGAGTGTCTCGACGCCCCACCAGCATTGGTACTTCAGTTCGTTTTCTGGTGTTGCCGGATTGTCGTAGGACTTGACCACGTACCAGTTGGCGTAGGGCGAAGCGGCACCTTGTTTGCGGATATCTTGAAAGGCAAAGAAGTCGCGCCCCGTGTGATTAAACACGCCATCGATGATGACGCGAATATCGCGGCGGTGGGCTTCTTCAATTAGCTTCAGGAAGAGCTTGTCGGCAGCGGTCCATTGCCATGACTTGGGGTCGGGTGTTTCCTTGGCCATCAAGGCAAAGTCTCCCGCCGGGTCGGGGCCGAAATGCGGGTCGATGTGGTGGAAGCTGTTGCCATCGTACTTATGCAGGCTGCGGGCATAAAAAACGGGGTTGAAGTAAATGCAATTCACGCCCAGCTTTTTCAAATAGTCGAGTTGGTCGAGGACGCCTTGCAGGTCGCCGCCGCAGCGACGGTTGAAGACGCCGTTCTCGTAAAAGCTGGGTCCGCTCTTTTGCTCCCAATCAGCGCGGGAGTACCAGTCTGCCGTCCACGGAGTCAACTTCCAGTTGTCGGGAACCCACTGCGGGTCCTCGAGCGAATTCCGGTCGGGATCGTTTTTGGGATCCCCGTTGCGGAATCGCTCGGGGAAGAGTTGGTAGAAGACGGCGTCGGCAACCCAGTCAGGAACGTTCGATTTCTTGGAAGGAGCGATCTGCAGAACGGTGTCAGCTGAGAACGTACCGTTTTGGGCGACAACGGAGCCGGGGAGCAGGAGCAGCGCGAGCACGAGAAGCTGGAGACGATGGAACATAGAGGCTTCGACTAGGTGGGGGGCGGCTGGGCGTGTTGTAAATTCGAGCTTTATCTCAAAAGACGATTTCGATTACTGTCGGGCACCGCGGGGATCGCCGGCTGCTTCGGTCGGCTTGGGGTCGGCGCGACCGCTGAAGAGTTCGTCGTAACGACTGGTATCGACTTCCTCCATGCTGCCGCCGGTGAATCCGACTTGTCGCTTTCCATCTGCACCATCAGCTTCAAAAATGACAGCCAAAGATGGACCACGGAGTTGCGTGTTCACACCGTAGCGAATCTTGAATGGCTGCTTGTCGCGTTCGCTGACGAACAGGTTGCTGACGTCCGAACTGGTGATACCAGCGAGTTTCAGTCGAGCGGCGTCTTGTTCGCCGATGAATTTTTTGAATTCGGCTTCGTCTTTAGGTCCGCGGAACTGGTTTTTCAGGTGGAAGAAACCGTAGAGGTTTCCGAGTCGCTTGACGTTCGTATCGTTGTTGGCGGCGACCATTTGGTCGGCACTACTGCCGCGGCCGCCGCATCCGGAGAGGAGCGGAATGGCGAGGAAGGAAACGAGCAGGAGGAGGCGGACGGTTTTGGCAGGCATGGACATTGAAATCACCTCATGTGTTATTCAATAAAAAACTCTGCTCGGCGGGGATGATTCCGCTCGAGCAGAGTTCGTACGAATGAACCAACGAAAGCTTACAGCTCGGTGGTGTTGATCGATTGACCATCAGCTCGCTTGCCGAGGCGAATCAGCAGCAGCGTGGAGGTGGTCTGAGGAATGGTCTTGGTTGAACCATCTCCGAACACAGCGCAGGCGACGCCGGGGTGAACCGAGCCGAAGCCGAGTTCGCGAGTGCGGCCATCTGACCAACTGTCGACCCAACCGGCGGGGCGGGCCTTGGTGTCGCTGAAGATTCCGAAGTCACCTGGACCGAACCAGGCGGTGTTGCTGCTCAGCGAGAAAATTCGCATCGTGGTGAAGTCGGCGGTGTGGTAGTAGCCGGTGTCCCACCAGTCTTTGTACTGGTTGTCGCGTGAGAAGTTGTAATACTTTGCGTTGACTGCCTTTTCCATGAACATGATGGTGTTCGAGGAGCCGTCTTTGACGTCAGTGATGCTGACGCCGGGGAACTTGGTGATGTTAGGCGTCGATACGTTCCTGGTTTGGGCATGTCCGCCCTTGACGATCATGCCGGTCCAGACGGTGCGTGGTTCTTGTGGGTTGGGTGGATGCCACTGCGAGTATTGTTGCCAGTAGTTTGGAACGTCGCCGGTCTCGTCGGCGTAGGGGCCCATGACGCCGGCGTAATCATTCAGCCGCACGCGGAAGAGGCCTTGGACGGCGAAGCGTTCGCCGCGGGAGGGACAGTTGTAAGGCGGGATAGGAGTTTCGACCATCGAGGGGTTCCCGCCCCACCAGCCGAACTGAGGTCGCAAGTCGTTGACGTTTTGCTGTTCGAGATAAGGCAGAATCTGGTAGTGCCAGCCAGCGTTTTCAAAGCCGTAGAGCGGGCGGAATTCCTGGGTGGGGTCATGGTATCCGTCCGAGCAATCGCCGGCGGTGGGTAGTCGCTTCTGGGCGCCTTCGAAGTTCATTGCTGCCAGACCAACTTGTCGCAAGTTGTTTAGGCATTGGGTACGTCGGGCCGCTTCCCGAACCGACTGGACGGCTGGCAGCAACATCCCGACCAGAATGCCGATGATGGCGATCACCACCAGCAATTCGATCAGCGTGAAGCCACGTTGATGACAAGCTTTTTGACTCATGAATCACTCCGTCGTAACGAGTAGAAAAAAGGATACAAATGAAAGTTAGAGACCTAGAACAGGAATTCCATTCTTTGGAAGGCTATGCGTCGGAACGTCCAGCTTTGTTTGCCGATTTATCACAATTGAGCGAACCGTCCGTAACGCTTTAATCTTTCCCAAAAAGTCAGGCGCAATGTTGTCGTTTTTAACGAGGAAAGTTAAAAAAATTTGAAATCAAGTAAGAGACTGATCGAGGCCTGTTAAAACGTTCAGTTTGCTGGGAATTGCGTCTTCCGAAATCGTGCAGAGAAGCGAGGTTTTGAAATAAAAAAAGGCAGCGGTTTCCCGCGGCCTTTTAGAGTATGAAGAGTTGCTGGACGAAGTCTAGATTTTCTCGCGAATGCGAAATTAGCTTCGTCGCTTTCGGAATCCCAAGCCAGCCAATGCAATCGTGCTCAAGGCAAACAAACCAGAGGGTTCTGGAACGGCAGAAAAATTGTAACGGCCCTTTGCCAAATCCAGTTGGACTAAGTAGTCACCTGCTGCACCCGAGGTAAAAGCAATGTTTGGCCCAGAGTCGCCAAAATTTTCCTTGATCGTAACGTTCCAATCGCCAATCTGTCGGAAGACGAATTCATAGTTAGTCGACGCAGCAAGGGACAACGTGCCTTCGAGTACTCCGCCATTGTCGACGAGGCTGATAGGAGAGCTGTAACCGTTAAAGTTGCCCATTAATTCGTAGCTGTAATCAAGATTTGTCAATCCTAGGCGTAGCAAGTTCGGACGCCATCCATCAGTCGGAGCGGTTGAGTAAAATCTGGCTGTGATTTGACCAGCCGAATTTGCTCTCGCGGCGACGTCTTGGAAAGGAGCTCCCGATTGAATCGAGTAGTCCGCGTTGGCTGCCAAAAAGCGGTACTTGGTACCGGGGGTTAGGCCAGTCGCAGTTGCCTCGTAGATTCCACCACCCAGATCGGTCATCTGTAGTGATGTGTTGTAGTCGTTGAACGTACCACGGAGATAAAACGGGTCCGCCTGAACCAATGTTGGGATCAGGCTAAAGACAAAGGTCAGACAGACCAAGAAAGATTTCATGGTGAAAAACTCCAGCGAATGTGAAAAAATCTTAATTTCGCAAGTATCTAAGACCATTCGGGAGCGTAATTTCTGGGAAATATCGGCGTTTTTCCAGGAATTCCGAAAAAAAAGTTTAATTCGTGGCTTTTCTGCCTTGGTTTTGTGAACTGTTTTGGGTGAGGGGCTACGAGATTCAATACGTTGCGCTGAATTCAGGTACTGTCGTCTGGCTGGAAATTAGTTTTAACACTTGTTTTGAAAAGTTAGCGTCGGTGTACTGTGAGAGCTCCTTTGTCCAATTTCAGTTGAATCGTTCACTTCGACTTCCGGGGCGGCCTTATTTTGATGGCCTAATGCAGGTCGGAATCTGAGCATCGCGGCCGACGACTGTGAGCCAGGGCCGCACGGTCCAGGAATGGACGAGTCCGTTGAGGATGTAGGGGTCTTGTCGGGCGAAGCTTTCAGCGACTTCGGCTGTCTCGCCACAAAACAGAAGCACTGCCTTGTCGGTCGGCGCATCGAGCGCGCCGCCGAGGATTAGCTCGCCCCGCGCGACTGCGGCTTGGGCTAGAGCGAGATGTTCCCCGCGCCATGCCTTGCGGCGTTCAACATAATCAGGGCCGACCTCGTAAATCAAAAGGTAGTGCATGCGTGGGGTTCTCGGGGAAGGTGGTGGAGCGAGGATTGGACGCGATTATCGCTGAGGCAATTCCCTGTGCACAATCACCCCCGGGAAAGGTTCCGGACTTCCTCTTCGTCAGCAGCAACTTCGCGTCACCGCTCCGTTCTCTTCGTCAGCTGGGTCCTCGCGCCAGCCCCCGGTTCGGCGGCTAAGAAAACGTGCGCTCGGCGCAGGTCTCCCGACCTCGCCGATGGTGCGACCTTTGGTCTCCTCTTTGCATCTAATCAGGGTTCCGCGTCGAACCGCCCGTGCCGCAGGGCGGCGACGTGCGGTTCGACCTTTTCGAAAAATTGTGGGGCGGTTAACCCGGGGTGGCGCGGCCGGAACGCTGCGCGTTTACCGTCCGCTCTACCCCGGGCTGGAGGCTGAAAGGCCGTTG
>Ga0169931_10014416_pt1 | contig 10697 bp, 2 predicted proteins | sample Kivu_15m_20L_FD_129675 | JGI IMG/M metagenome (GOLD analysis project Ga0169931, IMG submission 129675) | Freshwater microbial communities from Lake Kivu, Western Province, Rwanda to study Microbial Dark Matter (Phase II) - Kivu_15m_20L... | ecosystem: Environmental > Aquatic > Freshwater > Lake ... | reverse complement strand
TCTATAATTAATAGATTTAAGCCAAGGCATAGATCTTAAAGAAATATTAAAATAAACAAAAAAGAATAAGACTTATCAGCAGCATAGTTTGGTTATAAGATAGGAGGAGCTTAAGATAGTTCAGCTGCTGTAAGTATAGATCAGCGAAAAAATGGCGAAGTATGTGACTCAGATCAACGATATAGTAATGTAGTTTGAGGACAATAACAGCTAGCTCCAGAGTAGTCTGTCCTTGATTAACGCAGGAATATAGAGAGTCACTTTAATCACAGATTTAGGCATCGGCAAATACATCGAGTAATACTATACCGACTGATATTTGTTATTTTTCAAAGGCAGAGCCTATCAAATAGACACTACTAACAAAATTAAGTAAAAATTGTTAGAATATAATCTAATTACTTATCAATATTATTTGAATCCTATACATTAATTATAGATATTTTGTCATAACAGTTGAGCTAATCACTACTTTTAGATGGTGACTATTTAGCAAAATCGTTGTTTTACCTCTATGGTTCGAGTGTTGTCTCCATTTAATGAGGAATTTCGCAAAGAATTTTGAAGATATTATGCTATTTCAGGCAAAATCTGAGCCTTTATCTTCAGATCGTTCTCTTGACCTTAAATATTAAGTTTTTGCAATACATTTCTAAAAATTTCGACTAGTTTGTCCTATTAGTTGTTTTCAATAGAGTTATGTCTATGTATTTGCATACCTTTGGCTGAGTGCTCACTGCAGTCTTCCACTACTATTTAGTTGGTTACTTTTTTTTCATCCATTTCTGTTACACACTATTTGGTCATCTTTTCCAACAGTTAGTCATGATAGTGAATCATCTATCGATGCCTTTGGCATTACTATATGGTCGGAGGCGGTGTCAGGTAGAGACTGAGCCGCTGATGCTCATTGAGAACCATCTTGCTTACGCTTTACAGGTAAGCTATTCGCTTCAGGAGATTGATTGTATCAAGTTGAGAGTTGGCCTACTCTCTCATTTCATGGATTTATTGTAAACTTTTGCAGGGTAGAATGATGCCGAAAAACTAGAGCCAATCATAGATAGAGTATGCTAAGTATGCCAAAAATCTGAAATTTTATTCTTTGAATCTTCTTCCACTATTGTCCATAGAAACAGTGCTTTAAGCAACTTTGAGTTCGTAACTGTACTGACTGTAGGAGGCGAAAAAGAAAAGAATAAAGGTGAAGAGCAGACTGAAGAGCCCTCCCACGTAAGACAAAAATTAGTCAACTTTACCGTAAGACCTAGTTATAGTAAGAGTTTTGGTGGATTTGTAGATTTAGAATTTGACGAGATTGACTGCTGTACTTGCGAGGGGGACAGTAGAGCTCATAAAATCATCAAGAAAAGTGCCTGTTTATTCGCTTGTGTCTTCCATAGGCCAGATGCTTGAGTCAGTTTCAAGGCTGAAGTCTCCTATGTATGCATATCCGACAGTGCCAGTCGTGCTGCTGTATGTCATCATGATGTTTTTCTAAATAATGTTAGAAATTGGCTCATCACTGCTCGGACTAACGATTGTGCTCACGATGAAAAATTTGACCTTGAAGTAGTTGTTGGTGGTCAGATAGCTAGTCATGTAGGAATTCACGTTTGCAAGAGTGTCACAACTTGTTGTGGAATTTGAACACTTGTTTATTTCAAGCAAAAGATATTTGTATGGCAGTTCTCCTGAGTAACCATAAAGTTCATAGCTCGCAGTGGAATCTATACATAGCATCTTGTTAAAGCCAAACCCTTAGAACTGTTTGCTGAAAGTGTCCCCGAGATCTTACCATTAAGATAATACGCAAGGTTTTAGTGCGATGGAACTAGTAGTCATATTAGTAGCTCCTCCTGATCCGACCTGTATGTCTTTTTGGTTAAGGCTGATTTTAAATTTCCAGGGCGTAACTGAAAAATCTACACCGTCGATACCAATCGCGAACTGAACATTAGTAATGCTTGAGGTTGAGGAAGTATCATCTGAGAGATTTGATGAGTAAGTAATGTCGAGCCTATTGATTACACTTAAAAAAGATTTGTAGAAGATGGCCCCAAATGCCACCATGACGATGATCGAAAAAATGCCTCCACAGATAGACTCGTGGTTGTCCTCACCTCGGCTTCTAAGAATCGGTGGAGAACTGAGCAAATCCATCCTGTAAACTGTACTCCTGAGCTTATCTTTCAACCCCATTTTCTGTGTTTTTCTTTGTTAAATTTAAATTTTGAATGATAATATAGTTAGTTCAACGTATATCTTTATCTACCATTATATCTTATGTAACGCCAAAATACTATGAATACTTAAAATATTATCACTATTAAATAACAATTATCATTTCGCAGCACATTTAAGAGGATTGTGCATGTTTAACAGGATCAAAGTTCTGTTTCGCTCTGCCCGGGCATCAGAATGTAGAGGACTTTTCATTACTTATAGCTGAAACAACAAAATCCACTACTCGTATTTGCCCTTAAGATACATATACTCTGGCAACAATCGATTGTCTCTGCGCTTAAGCACAATTGACCATCCTTTGGCAAAAAAAGCAGTGTTTTCTATGATATTAGATTGGCTCAAATTCTATAAGCTAAGCAAATTATTTTAGAATATAAGCTAAAATGTTCGCAACAATCCCTTTATTACATGCATTTGTGGAACAACAGTGGCATTTTCCTTGATGAGATTCAGTTTATCTAGACCATCTTCCACTATTTTGACTAACTTTGTTCTGGATATTTTCTTCTTAACTCCTCCCCGCAGTATCATCATGGTGAGCTACTTGTTGAGACTCTAATAGTCCATCATATAACTTAAAATTTTCTTTTCTTATGAACCTAAAGGCCGACCCAATCGTATTTTTTTGACTTAAATTTTTGCCTCTGGCTCGATTTTAGATGGTTTGTGCACCAGGACATACTATTCGTTCTATTAATCCATCATACCTGCATAGTCACCCTATAAAGTATAAGTATTATCGACACAGCGCTTTAGATGATAAGATTGCTTAAGCTCATAGCTCCAAGGATCAGGAACAGAAATGTAGTCTTAATTCTATTCTAGAGATATTTGATTTTAGGAGTTAGGTTTGTCAAGTCGAGGAACCCTGATAGTTTTTAGGCAGGTCTTCATTAAATTAGAGCTTTAAGAGGAACTTGAACCGCTTATTTGTGGTAAAGGATCAGTTTTATTCAAGGTTTTCGCATCCGTTTATACCTTATGTGAATGATCTGGAGTTTAGTGGCTAGCTGCTATCAATTGATTTTGTTTTTGCTGTATGCTTTATAGCTGTTTTTTTAATTATTAAGTAACTAGTCTAGAATCAGTATTGCTGACAGCTGAAACATTAAGACTATCTAAAACAACTATATCGCTGCTATTTTTTTCAATAGTTTGTTCTGAGTAAGGCCTAACGACTTCATTCATTTCCAATCTTTCGTTAACTACTTTTATCTTATCTTACTTATTCTATTTAAGACTTATCGGAAAAGCTAAGCTACTGATTTTTGGAGTATCTTTGTTTTTATCGACAGTCTATTTAGGTTATGAAATATGACGAACGCTTTCCTCTGATGAAAACTATTAAATTAGATCGAAAATAGATTGTTTCTATGTATTTTAGGTAGTGCCTAGCAGTTTTTTTAGTTACTTACTTAGATATTTTTTTTTGTTTTTAGAGTTTTTTTGTGGAACATTTTTTATTTTTCGATGGGCTAATTTAGTTTAAATAGTTGATTTAATAACTCTCGATTGATTTGTATAGCTATTGATTTTTGGCTGATATATTTGTATTGTTAGATTCATTTCGTCTTGACAGTAGCAAAATAGTGCTTACCCCAATAATCTTTTTGAAAGATTTAACACTATGCTTTATCTTTCTCGCTCGGTTAAGCCTACATAGTTTTCATCAACGGCTATAGCTATTTAATCAAACGCATCAACTGTCTTCACTTTTTTTACATCTTTTGGACTCAAAATACATTTGGATTTGTATTATTACTAACAAACTGAGCTGTGAAACGAATTAAGATTTTAGGATATTATATTCTAGCTAAACTGTAACATAAATCTGTCTGCAAGAATGATGGATTTTTGAAAGTGATAATTTTAAGAAATATTGGTATAAATTTCTTTTGTCTAAGGGCTATAGTGTTCTAATTTATGACTCTATACGTATATTAGAGAGAAATCTGCAAGCAATTAAACTGTGAAAATTTAGTCAGCTGATATCTATTTAATTTGTCCCGGAAGTTTTGCAGCTATGATGAATTTTTCACAACTTACAAATACGATGTCTCCTTTTTTAAAGTGTATTAATTGTTTATTTTATTAAATTTACATCCTTAAATTTTTGTTTTTACTATTTATTGTGTATCAAAGCTCAGCTTATAAAAATGAATCGAAATTCATATTGAAAGGTTAAATATTTTCATAAATATTAGCTTAAATTAGATATATATATATCAAATGTCAATTTTTTAAGCAATATATAAATCAAGATTTAGCTTATTTGGTGAGTTTGATCGGTCTGTAGTCTCGTAGAATCTATTCGAGAGATCTGCTTTTTATAATTAACGACTCTTTAGTTTTTATTTAAGGATATTTTTGTTAAGATTAGATTTAGAAGAGCTTTGTTTTTGTTTTATCTTTGCAAACGGCAGGGCCCTTCGTTTTTTCTTAAGGCTAGGACTGAGCATAATTGATTTTTTATATTTTTTATGAGGTAACTCTGGCACTAGTCACTTCTTTAGTCGTTGAATCACTAGTTTCCTGTCGACGATGAAGCTGATTATTTTATTGTTAAGCTTGATATATTTGTTTATAGTTGATTATGAGCTGATTTATTCTTCGCTAATGGCGATATTCTACTCCTTTCATACTTTGTTTCATTCTTTGAAGCGCTTAGTGAACTATGCTATTTTCTTGTTTTGTTTAATTTAGTTCTTTCTCTATTTATCCACATCTTCTTCTTTCTTTGTGAAGCTATCTTCTCACTTATTGAACCTATTAGTTAAGTCTACTACGACTTTGCTCTTCTACTTTTAGTAGCTGTTAGTACTGCTGACTTAGTTGCTTATTAAATCGTTTTAGATGTTCTTATTCTGAAAAAATTGAGTTTTTATTTTAATTGTCTTCAGTTTTCTAACGGAAACTTGAATTCAAGAATAAGTTGTTATTATTTTATAGTTTTGACACTGTTTCTTGTGCTTCGTTTAATTTTTTTATTGTTGTCTTTAGTTGACCACTTATTTACTTGTTTTTTAGTTACAAGCTTATACATTTTTTTTGCATCTATTATTATATTTTTTAATAAAATTAATTTTTTTGAGTAAGTTTTAATATTTAAGTTTGGCACTACTTTAAATCTTAATAGTATTTTTTAGCTTTTTGTTAGGCTTCATGCGCTATTTGCTCGCTATTTTTCTGTAAGCGAATCGCTTTCTTATACTTGCCTTGATATTAACCGAATAAAAGACATTTTCTCTCTAAATTTTCTTTTTACTATGATAAAATACCACACTTTTATCTTAAAGCTATTATCTCATCATTTACATTATATAATCTTGTTTCCAAATATTTATTTTTTTATTTTTCTTACTATAGTTTTTTTTAATAATCTGAAATCTTTTGAATGTAAAGCATCTTTTAGTATTTCTGCTATTATTTTTGTTGTTCATATTTTTGCTTTTCATCGAGATATTTTTACTTAGCGATATTCCACACGTTTTATTTCATTTTTAGTGTGCGTAGTTATCTCTAAACTTATTGATGTGCCTAAGATATTTTTTAAAGATTTTTAATTTGATTCACTTGTGCTTTTTACGCTTATTGTGAGGAGATAAAAGATTTTTTAACCGACTCTAGCTCGGATGTCGTAGACAAAAGTTTTTTTGTAAGTGAATCGATTTTTTGCTGATTCTAGTTTGATGTTATTTGGATTTATTCTTGAATTTACTTTATTTTTCGTTAGTTTTATATTTTTAATTTTTTAACATTTTACTAAAAAAAATCCTTTTCTTGTTCAATCTACTGCTAAAGAAGTTGAATCCTCTATTAAAATTCGATTTTTTGTTCAAGACAGGTGAACATTCGTAAAATTAAAAGTTATGTATTGGCTTACTTTGGGAGCTATAAAGTTTCCCTGATACTCTAAGCTTATTGTTTGAGACATTTAAGCTATTTTACAGTCATTTCTTTTGCAGTTCTTTCAGCCTCAACAATCAGATCTCTTTTTTCTATTTCCTTTATCAATTACTAATGACTATTCAAAAGCTTATTCTTTTCGTTTTCGAGTTAGTAGTAATCAGCACGTAGCTTTTAGTATTTCAGATGCATTTTTTCAAGCTGCAAGGTTGTCTCGTTGATTATAGATTTAAGCTGGAATAGTTTATAATTCGATTAGAAAAGTGCAGTTCGAGGCGAAGGTTGCGAAGAGAAAGAAGGCAAGGACGGCTGTACAATATTTTTGGATCGCAAAAAATAATTGTTCTCTTCGTTTGGCTTCTGCATTTCAAATCAATTATTGATATTATTAATCACAAATATATAGTAATCATTCGAAGATCATTAAGCCTGTTGACTGTTTTTTTACCATGAAGATTAACTGCAATATTTGTGAATGTCGTAGTTAGTCCTTTAACTTTATCCCCAGCAAGATGCAGGGGGAGTAAGCTGCTTGTTCAGGTCAAGAGGCAGCCGCCAGCCTTGCTAGTCACAGTTTTCTAACAACTAGACTAGCTCCTTGACCCTACTTACTTTTTGCTCAAGAGTCACTGCGTCCATAATTTTTTAAATTAAATTAACGATATTGCTATTTGAATTCTTATAACATAGGGTATAATATGATTTTTTACTTATTATCACCAGTTCATGATGTACTTCATTTTATCCTCCAAACTCTGCTCCTTAAGAATTTGAGCCACATTAAGTTCTTCTTTGAGCTGCTTTATCTTATGCTACATTGTTTACTTAAAACTAGATTGCTGCTCTTTTTCATGTAACATCTCTTAATTTTCCTTCGTCAAATTAGTAATCAGTTTATCTTTTTACCGGATTTTTTACTCAAGAGCGTCGACTTTAAGCATCTCTTTCTTCAGCTCAAAGTCGAGCTGCATCACTCGCTATTTCTATTTGCGCAGCTTTAAGTTATGCTCTCGCATATCTGCACCCTTAGCTTCTGTTTTTTGAATAATCGAAAAGTCTTGTTTGTTAGCTACTTTTAGATCCATATTTAATCGAGACATCTTCTGTAGCAGCTCATTCTGATTCTTTAGCAAAACATTAAACGTTTTTAAGGTTTTTTAAAATAACTAAATGAGCATTCTCGTAATGATTTACTCAGACTGTTTATCTGTTTCTGATTTGAGCAAATTCCAATGATTATTGTAATTAAGCGCGAAATTCGCAAAATATTTTTAAGAAGTTGTTTCGCTCAACTATCCCAGCACAGCCTGCAACTATCTCAATGAAGTTAGCTACTTCTTTTAGTGTTCTTGCTTTAATTATTAAAGTCCTAGACGAAAAAAATTGACTTTTTGATAAATCTTTGAATCAAATACTTATCTATGCTGAAATTTTTAGATGTTAGTTTTGATATTCGTGACAGATGTTGCTCTTTTAGCTCTTATTTTAGCGACTCCTTTTTGTTTGAAAGCGGGAAACGCCGAAATAGTGTTCCTCTGAAAAAAAGGATTTTAGCTCATAAAATAAAATTTTTTATCAAAGGAACAATATAATAATTAATGGTATTTTTACTATTTATCAATTTTTGAGCGAGTTATACTTATTCATGGCTTTTTTGTACTGTCCACCTTCCCAGTATATTTGCCGGCATTTAGTACACCGCCAGTAAACTTAAATTTAATTATCCTTATATGCGAAATTTATCTACTGCTCGGCCTCTTCCTTCGAAATTATGACTACCTCAGAGTTGTTGCACTTGACACATCGAGATAGGGTTTAGTATTGGGTAAGGTCTAAATTAAAGGCTGCGATTAGCTACTCAAACATTCGTTCGGACGAGCTTCCCTCCTTGAGCAGAAAAATAGGAACCTGAGTATAGTACCTTTGGGCAAGCTGACTATCTCGGGTAACTATTATACGTTTTTCTTTTTTAGATTGAGCGATAGCTAATTCATAGTCTTTTATAGCTATATACTCAGCATCTAAACCGCAGTTTCGCATAATCGAGCACAATTTTTTAAGCATATTATCGATAACAAAAATTGGTCTTTAAACGAAATCTTGATACTTTTAAAAATCAAATACATACTATATACCTTTATTTTCAGATTTTGTCTTTTGTTTTCCCTACTTAGTCATTTCGACTTGTCTTTTCTAACGCCCCTAAAGATTATCAGCAATTTTAGATATTTTTTAATAGATCTACAAACAGATGTATGCATCCAGAGCAGCATAGTAAAGCTGTGTTTTCTTAAGAGGACGGCGCGCCCAGTTGCTTCTTTGTTCATATTTGCACAATTTTTTACCCAGAAACTTTTAACACATAAACTTTAAAGAAGAATATATTTCATTTGGAAAATATGTTTTATAAAGGGTTGTTAAGTCAATCATCCCTTTAGGCTAGATAGGTTACTTTACTGTTTTATGTAGAAAAGTTAAATCACTGGACACAGTGTGACCAACTTTGAAAATTGATTAATTTTTCATAAATTCCATCAAAAATTCATTAAATCTTGGCTAATCTTTCATGTTTCTGTAATCAAAAATATAGTAAATCTAGGGAGTTGCAAGCTGTATAATAGAGACTCCTCCCTCCTCATACTTGCTTGTCGTGGGCCAAAATTCTGTATCAAAACCGACCAATTTACTTTTGAGTAAATGTTACTTAGCCTTCTAAAATATTTCATCAACTTTTTTTACAAATACTAGTTTTTCTTCTTTTATCAAATAAAAATCATCCTCTTTTAAGTTTTTTTAAGAAATTTCTAGTTACTACAAAATCAGTGCAGCTGGCATAAATCTATCTTTTTCAAAGAGAGGGTTAGGAATATATTGTTTTATCTATACATTTTTTCCAGATCTTTTTAGTATTGACTGACATACAAGTAAAGCTTCTTAGTAATTTTATATATTCGTAAATGTCTTACTCGAGAGGCTAGATTAGTTATCACTTTATTAAGATTCAGTCATTTTTTTGGATTTTTATTTTTTAGTCTAAAATTTCTTCAGAATATCTTTGCATAACCAATCTATGTATATCGGGCTATATGATATCTTATCTTCAATAACGAACCATGCAGGTGCCCTGCGAGCTATATCATAATAATGTTTTTTCATGGCTTCTTTGAGAAGTCTTGGATGCTTATAAATATCTTTACTGGTCAATCTTACTAAATTTTAATATTCCTTAAGTTAAATACAGCTGAAAACTTTTTACGCGATAGTTTAATCTTCTTTTAAAATGCTTATGACTGTATTTGTAAATAGTTGATCTTTTTTAGTGATACGAGGAATGAGCTGTTTATCTTAAAATTAACTCATCTTTTCACTTTCTAACGCTGTTAAAGTCCTATTATTTTTAAAGACCCTATAGTATTCGTAGCTTTGCTGCAGTTTCCCCTAGAAAAGAGAGTTAGTAAGATCTTTAATAAACCTTAATTATGACAAAATTACATATGAAAGTCTAAAGATTGAAACTATTTCCGTAAGTCAAATTTGTTCAGAAAATGTTTAAGAAGAGAAAATGGTATGTATTTCCACAGTTCAATTAGATCGTTTTGATAGTCTTTAAAGAGGTTAGACTGCCAAAGCTTTTCAAATTAATTATAGGTGGTAATGAGAATAGGATATGGAACTGAACAACTTCGATACATTTTCATGATTTACATAAAAACTAAAATTGACTATTTAATTTTGGATTAGTTTAGTTGTCCTTCGAGCGGAGACTGGTACTGTTTTATGATCGACTGTCTGATGATGGCAGTATACGTATCAACATGCATGTTGTTGAGTGGAGAAATGTAAGTTTTGACAAAAGTTAGACGAGCCTCGTTGGATTCTAGTTCCTGATTCAAGTACTATTCTGGTAGGTTGTTGAAATATTTAAGAAGAAGCTCTATATGTTCTGCTGCAATATGTTTTTTATTTTGCTTTTGCCGTTTTTGATCACGTTGATCCACATTATTTTTTTTACTCTTCTTAGTATTTATTATAGGCTAAGAGGGGTCAGTCTATTTATCACTATCTTCCATAGTTAATCTTTTATAAAATTTACTTAGTTTTTTTACATGGATAATTCAAAAATAACAACCAACTGGGAAACTGTACCTTATGCTCTCGATGAATTGGAACTCATCTAGCAAGGATGCACCAATCCTGAACAACAACAAACTACTACATTACTCCGCTAAAAAATTATAAAATGCAGGACTCTGAAAGGGCGCATGCAGTAAGAGGAAGAACATCTTAAGAGATAATATCTAGCGCTTATAAAAGAAAAAGCAACTTATGCTTTGCAACTACAAAAAATTTATGAGCTGGGAGGCAGTCTAGGGTGGGAGTCAAAGCTCTTAGCGGTAATCAAACCGATGATATAAGAAACTAAAACAAAGATGAATAGCAATCCAAAAAATCAAAATACAAATCAACAACGCAAATATCAGTGAATAATTTGTTTTTATTTTTAATGGTAATTAATTTATCTATAAAAATTCTATAAAGGATAG
>Ga0169931_10014415_pt1 | contig 10697 bp, 5 predicted proteins | sample Kivu_15m_20L_FD_129675 | JGI IMG/M metagenome (GOLD analysis project Ga0169931, IMG submission 129675) | Freshwater microbial communities from Lake Kivu, Western Province, Rwanda to study Microbial Dark Matter (Phase II) - Kivu_15m_20L... | ecosystem: Environmental > Aquatic > Freshwater > Lake ... | reverse complement strand
GGTCGGCTCGCCAACCAGACAATAGGTGATGTTGAAGTTTTTTTGCTCCATCCACTTTAAAACTTTGGCGGTGCCATTTACGCTGTCATTTTCTTCATCATTGGTGATTAAAAAACCAATGCCAAAATCTGGATTTGGATTTTGCGACAAATACTCGGCAACCGCACTCATAAAAGACGCAATGGCACATTTCATATCGGAAGCTCCGCGACCATAAAGTTTATCGCCATCAATTTTGGCTGAAAATGGGTCAAAACGCCATTTGGCTTTATCGCCCTCTTTTACTACATCGGTGTGACCTGCAAAATAAATGGTTTTAGCGGATTTTTTTGGGTTAAAAATGGCATGCAAATTATTAACTTCATAAGAATTATCGCCACTATAATTTAAAATTTCGCAAGAAAAACCTAAATTTTTTAAGAAATTTTCAATTAAATTTATGGCTTCATTATTAACTCCACTATAAGATGGAATTTGTATGAGTTGCCTTGATAATTCTAGCGTTGAAGCCTTAATTTTATTGTTCATTTTTGGTAAATTTTGGAAAAAAAATATTTCATCATTTTAACAAAATTATTTTTAAAATAACAATATTATTTTTATAATCCGCGATTACCTAAACGTCCAAATCCTAATAATCTTAGACATGAAAGACAACTAAATCCGTCACTTTGACCAGACTGTGATTTTATTTTACGTTCCAAAGCACTATTTACATAATTAATATTTTCACTTGATTTAGCAAAATTAGCACCCCTATTACCATCGGTTAATTCGCCATCAAAAGTAAGGCTACAAGTTATAGTTGGTTCTTTCAAAGATTCTTTTACTGTTTTTGCTGTATCTATATCCATTTTATCAATAACCATATCCAATAATTCATGATCTCCTTCCATTAAAATAAAATGCCAAAGTGATTTTTCATTTCCATTTCTTTCGAGCAAAGTGTCTATATCCAGTGCCTTAATTGTCTCCTTCAAATCCGAGCTTGATTTCCAATTATTCCAAATTTCTAATTTAGAAGCATTTCCGCTTTCAATTAAATTAGCTGAGCTATCTTGCGTAAATAATTTATCTAAATATTGATACATCCTATGGTCTCTTTGCATCAAATCAAATAAACTTTGTTGATTTTGATCTTTTTTTTCAAAATATACACTACCTGTTAAGCTAAAAAGTTGTTTTAACAATTCTACCTCACATTCCTCATCACCAATCAATTTAATTAACTCAATTTTACGGCTATTTGATATCGAATTCCCCTCTTTCATTGCGGTCAATTGACGAAAAATTTCCGTAGATTTTTCCTCTTTTGATATATCAAATTCGATGCCTTTTTCTCTCATCAAATCTGTAAATTGGACTATAAATTCTGGTGGATTAAAGCGATATAAATAGTAAAGCGGGTTACTTCCATCCTGATCTGGCATATGCAAAAAATCTTTATCAACTTTATCAAGCAACAATTCAGCAATCATCATTTTTTTGGTAATTTCTTGTTCAGATAATTTATAAACCGATTCTTTATATAAAAAACCTTCATCCGAAAGCGATAGATGCAAAATATTTCTTCCGCCAGTAATATCAGTGTGGGGAAATGTTATATTTGATGCAAACAAATATTCCAAAAAATTATAAGAATTATGGATAATCGCAAGTGATAATGGAGTATGTGAAAACCCCCCATAAAACCTTGATGGAGCTGGATCCACCGGAATTTCTTCTAAAATTTTTTTAAACAAATCTACTTTATCATTGATTGCACAATAATCAAAAATATTTTTGCCAGTTCTATCTCTAAGAAGCAAATGCTGAAAAATATTTTCTTTATGAAGTTCATTAGGGAGATCCCTCTTAATTCTACCAATCTCAATATCAAATTGACTTAATAATCCTTTGTCGCTAGCTTTATTTTCCTTTAAAAGTTCTAGTAATGATTGCTGATTTTGCAACATAATATATTTTAATTTAATTGCATTGATAACATTTTAAGTATAAAATTTAATAAATTTTTTATATCTTTTATGCTTAAATTTTTTTTAATAATTTTTTGTTTCTTGATAAATCAATTCGATTCACTTGCAACAAATAACAATAATTTTTTTACTACAAAACAATTAATTATCGATCAACAAATTATTTTAATTTCAAAGAATTTAATTTTTGATGATTCAAACAAAATCACTTCATCGCCTTATTTAAAATTGAAAAATGATTTTGATTGGAATAATAGCTCAAATCTTGCTTCAAATAACAAATATTTTATCGATGAAAATTATGATGTTAGCTATTTTTATAAATTAAATTACTTAGAAAATACCAAAATTTGCGATGAAAAATCAAATTTTTGTTTTTGCTATTCTGGTCAACAAAAAATCAGCTTGGGCGAATCAAAAATTATAAAAAATAGCAATTTTAAAAAAATTAAATTTTATAACACAAATGATGTTTTATGCGATGGCAATGAAGCGGTTGAACAAAATAGTTTTTTACTAAAAGATATAAATAATAAATTTATTTCAATCTCAAATAAATCAAAAGAATGGGAGCAAATATCCAAAGAAAAAATTAACAAAAATATCGCCGAAGAAAATTATTTAATTGCCATAAATATTGAAAATACTGAATATGTCTATAATTTTAATGACCCCAAACAAATTTGCAAAAATTCTAAAGAATTTTATGACAAGGAAAATGATATGGTTTTGGTCGATTGTAATAACCAATAATACCATTTCAACTTAATAAATGATAAATTAAGCAAAATATTTTTTAAAGTCGCGCTAAAGCGACGACATGATTTTTAGCCAAAAACGTGTCGTTTCTTTAGCGCGACTAAAAACGTGTCATTACCGCAAGCACGACTAAAAACGTGTCGTTGCTTTAGCACGACTAAAAACGTGTCGTTGCTTTAGCACGACTAAAAACGTGTCGTTGCTTTAGCACGACTAAAAATAAATAAAGCTTAATTTATAAATACCTAAATGGTTCATTTATTAGTTGAAATGGTATTATATATCTAAAACCAATCTTCTTGGGTCTTCAAGAAGCTCTTTAATTCTAACTAAAAATGTAACTGCTTCTTTGCCATCAATGATTCGATGATCATAAGATAAAGCCAAATACATCATTGGACGGATTTTGATTTCGCCATTGATAGCCATTGGTCTTTCTTGAATTTTATGCATTCCCAAAATTCCTGATTGCGGAGGATTAATGATTGGGGTAGACATTAACGAACCATAAACACCGCCGTTAGAAATGGTGAAGGTGGCTCCAGCTAAATCTGGCAAAGTAAGTTTGCCATCACGAGCTTTAACTCCAAGTTCGGAAATACCTTTTTCAATTCCTGCTAAATTTAATTTGTCGGCGTCGCGTAAAACTGGCACTACCAGACCTTGAGGCGAACCAACGGCAACCCCAATGTCATAAAAGTTTTTGTAAATAATATCGGTTCCATCAATTTCGGCATTAACTGCTGGAATTTCTTTTAAAGCTTGAATTGAAGCCTTAACAAAGAATGACATAAAGCCCAATTTGACGCCATGCTTTTTTTCAAAAATTTCTTTATACTCGTTGCGAAGCGCCATAATTGCTGACATATCAACTTCGTTGAAAGTGGTTAAAATTGCTGCGGTATTTTGTGATTCTTTCAACCTTTCGGCAATTTTTTGGCGAAGTTTCGACATTTTAACTCTTTCAGTTGGTTTAGAGTTTGAGGCAACCGCAATATTTGTTTGACTTGGATTGGCAATGGCATTTAAAACATCACCTTTGGTGACTCGTCCATCTTTGCCTGAACCAGAAATTTGCGAAGTGTCAATGTTATTTTCTGTAGCGAGTTTTTTTGGCGCTGGCGATAGTGTGTGCGAAGATGAAGCTTGAGCTGGCGCAGTAGCTTGAATTTGAGGCTGGGCTTGTGCTGACGCTTTAACCGCTCCAGCCGATCCTTCTTGCATAATGGCAACTAAATCGCCAACTTTAACACTATCACCTTCTTTGACTTTTAAATCAGAAATTACTCCATTGGCTGGAGCATTTACCTCAAGAGTTACTTTATCGGTTTCAAGTTCTAAAACTAATTCATCCGCCTTAACAGCATCACCGATTTTTTTGTGAAGCTTTGCAATAGAAGCTTCGGAAACAGATTCTCCAAGAGCTGGAACTTTGATTTCAATTGACATATTTGTAAAATTTTGTTTTGGTTTTTTAAAAATTATTTTGTCTAAAAATTTTATTATTTTTGAAAAATTTTATCAATGGTTTTTTATAAACACATTAAATTTTATAAAAGATTAAAAATTTTCTATTGACAATTAAAAAAGTATTTATAAATTTTAGAATAATATAAATTTTATTTTATTATGTTAAATATTTTAATATCATTTTTCTCAGTCTGCTTTTTCCCAATTTGTCCTCGGACATAGTCCATTTCTGTTGTTTTTGACACCACATATTTTTTCAAGATTTATTTAAAATATTATGACTATTATAAAAAAAAGAGTTGAACAACTCACCACTATTTTCAAAGTTTGGAACGAAAACGATCCAGAAAATCAACAAAAAACTATAAATTATTTAAGCGAATTTTTAACCAGCGCCAGTTTGTTGCAAAAAATTTCGGGCGATAAAAATTTGAAAGAACAACTTGAGTTATTCCGTGAAAATTTTCAAAAAAATTTTGGAGCTGATTTGAGAGAATTGGGAGTCTCAGATTTGCCAGAAAATTTGGTACAAATTTCTCAAGAAATACGAAAAATTGATGATGACGAATCTTCTCTTGAGGCCAAGAGAGTTAAGGTTGCAGAAGTTTTTTCAAAACACAATTTATCACGAGATGAATTTGTAGAAAAAATCACTGAACAATCTCAAAATAAATATCAATTTGCTCACTTAAGAAATGCTCTTAATTATGGCGAATATGTCAATTTCTTGGCAACAGAATTATCGGATAATCCTGCAAATCAAGGATTAAAAGATTCCGTCTCTTCAACTCTTGGAAGCATTAAAACAACTGATAATGAATCGGAATTTTTTGCCAATTTAGTTCAACTAAATCAATCACTAGATTTATCTAGAAATTTTGATAAATTAAAAGCAAGGTTTAATCTTGATGGCATGGAGGAGCATAGTTTAATTAATCAAGGAACGCAGTTTCGTTCTAATCTTGATCAAATCCAAATTATTCAAAGAATTGAAAATGAGGAAGGAGAAAATTTTACTAGAAAAGCTGAGAATTTTTTTAATAAAATTCAACAACTTTCAAAAAATCAAAAAATCGATCAATCTGTTGACGTGCCTACAACTTCAATTCCGTCTAAACCTCAAATAACTTTGGGTTTTGAAATGGAAACAGTTATCACTGCAAAAGGTGGTTTGGAATCAGAAAAATCAAGACTAGAGGGGCGAAGCGATTATGAAAAAATTGTTTATAATTTAGCGGATCTTGATTCTCGAAGCAAAATGCGTGAAACTTATGGTTTTTCTTCAGAAAAAATTGGTAGAAATGTCAATCCTTTGCTTTTATATAGTGAAATTGAGCTAGAAAATTTTCGTGAATTAAATTACATAAGAAATGGCGAAAAAATCGCTATTGTTAAAGATTTTTTAGAGCAAGAAAAGGTAAAATTTAGCGAAGATGATCAAAAAATTGTGAATCGAGCTATTGAAAATATTGCCTTACTGACCAAAGAAGAAATTTATTTTTTCGAATTATTTTTTATAAAAAAAACCGAAGCTCAAAAACATAAATTAACCATGGATGATGTATTTGATTGGAGAGATGATGATGAAAATTATCAAAGAAAACTCCTTAATATTTTGCAAGATGTCGCCACAAAAGGCGGATTTTACAAAAATACTTTAGATATGATTCGTGCAAGCGAACTTTCGATTGGTGAATTTGAATCTCATAAAGCTGATAGAGATTTTAGCGAGGCTGTAAAATTTTCGAGAGAAACCGCAAAAGAACATGATTTAAGCCTTCAAGATCGCAATGTCCAAATCAATATCGGTTTGAGTCTTGCTGGCGAAAATCAGTTTAAAATTTACGATGAAATTAAGGATGGAAAATTAGAATTATCTTGCAATCAATTAACTAAAGATTTTGCCGAAATAATTCAAAATACTCTAATTGAAACTACCGAGGATCATCCAGAGCTTGAAAGAAAAGGGCAAGGTTTAGTTGGAATCGGAGTTAAAGCGGATCGAAAAAAAGGATTAATCGCAAAAACCAAAGATACCGAATATTTTAGGTATTATAGCCCCTCATCTAGTGAATTATCAGCAAATTCATCAGCTTTTCCAATTCATCGGCAAAACACTGGCAAATCTGTAAATATTCGCTTAGCCAGAATTTCGGATGATGAAAATGCTGTTTTTGAGATTCGACTTGTTGGCAATAATCCTCACGCCCCTTATTTTGATGATCAGCCTCGAATAGTTGATAATGCTAACGAAAAATTTACTAAAATTTTTAAAGAAAATTTAGAAAAAAACTGGCATGAATATTTAAAAGACAAAACGCCTGAAAAAATTCAAGCCAAAATCGACACCAAAATTGCCATCGATCAAAATGGCAACCTAGAAGGAGTTGGTAGCATTGTTAAAAAACCATCAATTGAGGTTATGTCTGCGTTAAAAAAAACAGGTCGACATCTTGAAAGCTAACCAAAAAAAATTGTTTGAGGTTTTGGCGAAGATTTAACTTTATTAAAACATTTTGGCTTTACCAATTGAGATGGTTCATTCACAGAGTTAGGGGTTATTGGCTCAAGATAGCGGGGGTTTTGACTGGGGTTAAAATTAATATCGAATTTTTCCTTAAAAATAATATAACTAGGGATTACTTTATTTATATTATTTTTCCTAATTTTTTCTTCGGCAATTTCCAAACTCAATTGGCGCGACTTTTCTTGGTCTCGTTCTTGTTGGTGCAACTGCTCTTCGATCAGCCATTTTTTATATCGAATTTCTTCCATTTCTTCTGGCGATTCTCCTTCTTTATAAATGGGTTTTAAAGAATATTTTAGCTGAGTTTTGCTTGATGACCGAAAATTATCAGGAGATTGATAACTCTTCAAAACCAAATCTAACTCGGGATGACTCAAGGTGCGAACCTCATCTTGTGAAGTTTTAATTTCGGCAATTGACATTATTGGCTTTTCTTTGAAAGAATCATATTGATGCGAACTTGCCGAAAAATTTTCGTCCAAAATTGTTAAATCCTCATCGGCAGATTTTTTTTGAGCTTTAGTACCAAAAATATTTTTTATCGGTCTCCTAATTTTCGATAAAAACCAAGAGCTCGAAGAAATTATTTTAGATGGGTTACAAACCTTGTCTTTATTGGTTTTGGATGTAGATAAAATTTTGCCATGACTATCAGTTGATCGTAAATTCTCAGCGAATTTTTTTAATAAATTTTGCAATTTTTCTTTATCTATATTTGGATTATTTTCGACCTCTACAAATATTTTATCAATCGTGTCATGAAGGGCGCTAACAACTTTTTCAAATCGATCTTGTCTTAAATTAGCTGATTTTTTGGCTAAACCATAATTTAACATGGGCAAAATTGGCAAAATCGAACCAACAACCGCCGATAAGGCAAAACTTATCGAATCAGCGATTGGCGAAAATCTGGTTAAGGTTTTTTCTGTTCCAGAAACTGTGGTTGAGGAAAAATATGACAATATTCGAAAAATTCCCGATCGATCTTTGGATTTATGCTCAGAAAATTTAGTATCTTCTCCAAATTCTTTTTGAAAATTTGTTCTTAATTCCTGAATTGCCGATTGTAATTTATTGGTAAAATGCGAAGATAAATGCCCAATATTTGCAATATTTCTTTTGGCCTGCGATTCGGCAATAGCACTAACTCCAGACACACCAACTGCACAAGCAATTCCAGCGATTGGCGTTAAAAAAAAATTTAACAAAAAGGCACCGACCAACCCAGAAGAATTACCAATGGCGATGGCAAATCTACTATCAAAATTTTCATCGAGTTTTTCTTTACTCCATTCTTGCAAAGATTGTAAAAAATTTTGATTAGGATTATTTTGTAACTTTTCTTGATAAAATCTTTTAAAAAGATTGGTGGTATTTTGCTGATAATTATCACCTAAAAAAGCTTGGTCAAGATTTGCAATTAACTCCTCGTCAGATGACACTCCAAGCCCACGCAAGAAATCTTGCTTTAAATTTTGTAACTCAAGTGAATGTTGCGAATAATTCATATAAAATATAATTTATGTAAAAATAATTATATTTTATATGTTTTGTAGTATTTATTGTTTAGTAAATTTATTATTTTATTTATAAAAAAATAAATTTGATTCATTTTATTAACTCAAAGCTTCGTCAATAAATGCCCTCATTTCACGATTATGATAAGACCCATAACCAGTAGCAGGTGAAGCGCAGGCAATACGTCCAACATATTTTGCTCGAGAATTTTTATGTTTAATTTCTAACAAAACTTCTTCGATAAATTCATTAACAAAATGCCAAGCACCCATATTTTTTGGCTCTTCTTGGCACCAAACAATTTCGGCATTTATATATTTTTTTAATTCGGTTTTTAATTCCAAAGATGGGAATGGATAAAGCTGTTCCAGACGAATTAATGCAATATTATCAATTTTTTTAGCTTCAATGGCTTCGAGCAAATCGTAATAAACTTTGCCTGAACATAAAATTACTTTTTTGACTTTGTCATCTTTGCATAATTTTCTGCGTTCGGCAATTAAGCTACGGAAATTTAAATCAGCAAATTCCGATAGATTTGACACCGCCAATTTATGTCGAAGCAATGACTTTGGCGACATCACCACCAATGGCTTACGGTCTTTGCTGTGAATTTGTCGGCGAAGCGCATGAAAGAAATTGGCTGGATTGGTGATATTTACCACTCGCAAATTATTATCAGCGCAAGCTTGCAAATATCGTTCAAGTCTTGCCGAAGAATGCTCTGGCCCTTGCCCTTCATAACCATGAGGCAATAACATCACCAAGCCAGATTTGCGAAGCCATTTTACTTCCGATGAAGCCACAAATTGATCGAAAATAATTTGGGCGCCATTGGCGAAATCTCCAAATTGTGCTTCCCAAATTGTTAAAGCATTTGGAGCTGAAAGCGAATAGCCATATTCGAAGCCCATCACCCCATATTCGGAAAGAACGGAATCGTAAACTTCAAATTTGGCTTTGCTTGAAATTGATGAAAAAATATTATGCCTTGAAGCAGTTTTGGCATCATGCAAAATTGAATGGCGATGCGAAAATGTGCCTCTTCCAGCATCTTGACCAGTAATTCTAACGCTGTGTCCTTCTTGAATTAAGCTAGCAAAAGCCAGTGATTCTGCGGTTCCCCAATCAATTTCGACGCCATTTTCTACGACTTGTTTGCGGGCTTCAAGTTGACGAGTGATTTTTGGATTGGCATTAAAATTCTGCGGAAGTGCCGTGGTTTTGTGAATTAAATCCAGTAAAGTTTTTTTGGCAATTTCAGTTTTAGGATTAGAATTATCGCCATCTTTAATATGTTGCCAATCACCCTTCAACCAATCTGGCTCAAGAGCTTTAAAACTTGAAGCTTTGTTAAATTCTTCATTTAAATGTGCTTCAAAATCAGCAACTAATTTTTCATACTCACTTGGCGAAATAGCATTTTCGCTCAATAATTTTTGTGAATAAATTTTTTCTAAAGTGGGTTGATCCTTGATTTTATTATACATAATTGGCTGAGTATAAAGTGGCTCGTCGCCCTCATTATGACCATATTTGCGATAACAAATTACATCAAGCACCACATCTTTTTTGAAGGTTTGGCGATATTTGCTAACGATTCCAGAAATTTTAACCACCGCTTCAACATCATCGCCATTAACATGAAAAATTGGCGCATCAATTGATTTTGCTAAATCCGAAGCATAGGTGGTGCTTCTGGAGTCAGATGGGTTGGCAGTAAAACCAATTTGGTTGTTGATAATAATATGAATTACGCCACCAGTGTCATAGCCCGCAGTGCCGTTCATAACCAGACTTTCGGCGACCGAACCCTGCCCTGCAAATGCCGCATCACCGTGAATTAAAAGCGCCAAGGCTTTTGTTCTGCTGTCGTCATTCATTAAATCTTGGGAAGCCCGAACTCTTCCAGCTACCACCACATTTACCGCTTCAAGGTGCGATGGGTTAAAGGCCAAAGATAAATCAACTTTATTGCCAGCAATTTCACGAGTTGAAGAAAAGCCCATATGATATTTTACATCACCTGATTTAGTGATGCCCTCTGGAATTCCGGGGGTGCCTTGAAATTCAGAAATTAAACGATGATAAGGCTTGCCCATGACTCCTGTTAGGGTGTTTAGCCTACCGCGGTGCGCCATTCCAATAATAATTTTTTTTACTCCAGCTTTGGCGGAAGCATCAATAATTTTTTCTACCGCACAAATTGAGGCTTCACCACCCTCAACCGAAAATCTTTTGGCTCCCGGAAATCTTTTATGTAAAAATTGTTCGAAGCGTTCAGTGCGAATAATTTCTGTAAGAATTTTATGTTTTTCTGCTTTTGAAAGCTGTTCAAAACTAGCATTTTCAACCTCTGAAGCTAAAAAATCCTTTTGCTCTTGGCTACGAATATATTCAAATTCACAACCAATTTTATTAGCATAAATATAATTCAAATTGGCAAT
>Ga0169931_10014414_pt1 | contig 10697 bp, 9 predicted proteins | sample Kivu_15m_20L_FD_129675 | JGI IMG/M metagenome (GOLD analysis project Ga0169931, IMG submission 129675) | Freshwater microbial communities from Lake Kivu, Western Province, Rwanda to study Microbial Dark Matter (Phase II) - Kivu_15m_20L... | ecosystem: Environmental > Aquatic > Freshwater > Lake ... | reverse complement strand
TCGTGCTGCTCAAGGACTACCAGCGCGAGCGCATCATGTCCTTCGTGGCCCCCGACGTCATCGATCCGCGGGGTCTGGGCGTGACGTGGAACGTGCGTCAGGCCGTCATCGCCGTCGGTCGCGGCGGACTCGCCGGCCAGGGCGTCGGCAACGGCACCCAGGCCCGATACGGCTACCTTCCGGAGGCCGCGGCCCACAACGACTTCCTCTTCTCCGTCCTTGCCGAGGAGGTCGGCTTCGTCGGCGCCGCCGGCGTCGTGGCGGCGTTCGCCCTCCTGCTGTGGCGGGTCGTACGGACCGCCCTCCTTGCCGCGGACCGGTTCGGCTCCTTGCTCGCCGCCGGCGCCGCCGCTGTGCTGGCCACCCATGTCGTCATCAACGTCGGGATGAACGTCGACCTCATGCCGGTCGCGGGCGTCCCCCTTCCTTTCCTCAGCTACGGAGGGTCTTTCGTGCTCAGCTGCTTCCTGCTCCTCGGACTGGTCCAGAGCGTGCACCGGCATTCGGCCGGCGGCGGCGAGCGTGGGGATCCTCCGGCAAACGGCCTGAAGGCCTGAACCCGAGATGCCCGAACACAACGAACCCGAAGAAATCCACGAAGAATCCGAGCCGACGTCCGGCCAGGAGCCCATCGACCAGCGCAAGATCGCGGAGGAGGCCGCCCGCCGCCGGAAAGACCTCCCGCTGCTCCAGCGCATCGTCAAGCACTTCTCCAAGGACCGCGCCAACTACCGTGAGCTCGTCATCAACGGCGAGACCCTGGAGAAGCGCGTGGCCCTGCTCACCAACGGCGTCCTGGACAAGTTCGAGATCGAGCACAAGGGCGAGAACCGGATGGTCGGCGCCGTCTTCAAGGGGCGCGTCCAGAACCTCGAGGCCGGCCTGAAGGCCGCCTTCGTCGACATCGGTCAGCCCAAGAACGCCTTCCTGCACTACTGGGACATGCTCCCGGCCGCGAACGACTCCCAGGTCGAGTTCATCCGCGACAACGAGTCCGCCGAGCAGAAGCAGCGCAAGGCCCGCTACCAGGCCAAGGACATCCCCCAGCTCTTCCCCGCGGGGTCCGACATCGTCATCCAGGTCGTCAAGGACCAGATCGGCACCAAGGGCCCGCGCTCCACCACCAACATCGCGCTGCCCGGCCGCTACGTCGTCCTGATGCCCTTCAGCGGCGCCTGCGGCGTCTCCCGCAAGATCGAGGACGCCTCCGAGCGCGAGCGCCTCAAGGACATCCTCCGCTCGCTGACCATCCCCGAGGGCATGGGCGTGATCATCCGCACCGCCGGCGAGGGCAAGCAGCCCCGCTGGTTCGTGCGCGACCTGCACATGCTCCTCCTGCGCTGGCAGAAGATCGTGGAGAAGATCAACCAGCCCGACCGCCGTCCCGTGCTGCTGCACAGCGAGCCCGGCCTGATCGAGCGCACCGTGCGCGACTTCCTCACCGAGGAGGTCGACCGCATCCTGGTGGACAACGAGGAGGACTTCCGCCTCGTCCAGGAGCTCGTCGGCGAGGTTTCGCCGCGTTCCAAGGGCAGGGTGGAGCTCTACTCCGATCCGATCCCCGTCTTCGAGCGCTACAACATCGAGCGCCAGATCGAACAGCTGTTCCAGCGCCGCGTACCCCTGCCCAGCGGCGGCGAGATCGTCATCGACGAGACCGAGGCCCTCACGGCCATCGACGTCAACACCGGCTCCCACAAGGGCGCGGGCAAGGACGGCAAGGATTACATCGTCCAGGCCAACCTGGAGGCCGTCACCGAGGCCGCCCGCCAGATCCAGCTCCGCAACCTCGGCGGCCTCATCATGATCGACACCATCGACATGAAGAACCCGAAGGACCGGAAGAAGGTCTTCGACCAGCTGCGTGAGTCGATGGAGAACGACCGCGCCAAGCACCAGATCCTGCCGATCTCCCAGCTGGGCGTGCTCCAGATGACGCGCCAGCGCCACACCGAGTCCAACACCACCTCGATGTACACCGCCTGCCCGCACTGCCAGGGGCGCGGCATCGTCAAGAATCCCCGCACGGTCTCCGTCGAGGTGCAGCGCAAGCTGCTCAGCGTCATCCGGCGCCTGCGCGAGACGCACGGTCCCGACAAGGAGCTGGAGATCAACATCCTGCTCCACCCCGTCAATCTGGAGCGCATCGTCACCGAGGATCGCGACTTCTTCCGCGACCTGATGAAGTCCTGCAAGGTGAAGCTGGGCACCAAGGCCGACCCCACCTACAGCGTCGAGTCCTTCCGGCTCTTCGACGCCTCAGGCCGGGAGCTGCGCTGAGCGCGGCTTCGGCCGGAAGGACAGCAGGCGGAGTCCGTTGAGGCACACCAGCACGGTGCTGCCCTCATGGACTGCCACGCCGACCGTGAGGGGGGCGCCCGTCGTCACGACGTAGGCGGCCATGCCGAGGGCGGCGGCGGCCGATAGCGTGACGTTGACGCGGATCGCACGTCGCGCGGCGCGGCTGAGCTCGATCGCGTCGACGAGCCGGCCGATGCGGTCGTCGGGCAGGACCACGTCGCTCGATTCGAGCGCGGCGTCGCTGCCCCGCGCGCCCATCCCGACCGCCACGTCGGCCGCGGCCAGCCCGGGCGCGTCATTGACCCCGTCCCCGACCATCGCGACCACGAGGCCCTCGGCCGAGAGGCCGCGGATCGCCGCCATCTTGGCGTCCGGCGTGAGCGCCGCCCGGTAGTCGCCCACCCCGAGCTGCCGTGCCGCGGCCGCGGCGGCCTCCTCGCGGTCGCCCGTCAGCATCAGGGTGCGGATGCCGCGGCGGCCGAGTTCGGCCAGCATCGGGGCGCTCTCCTCCCGGATGCGGTCGATCAGCGTGACCCGCACCGTGACCGTCCCGTCCGAAGCCCAGACCTCGCTGACGATCGCGCCCGGATCGACCGCCGCCGGGGGCAGGACGTGGGAGCCCGCGAATTCCCGGGTGCCCGCGGCCCAGCGCCGTCCCGCGACCGTGCCCGAGACGCCCTGGCCCGGCGAGACCGACAGGCCGTCGACCGGCGTCATCGCCGCGCCCTCCTTCTCGCAGGCGCGGATGACGGCCGGCGCGAAAGGGTGCGTCGTGCCCGCCTCGAGCGCGAGCAGCGCCGAGAGCGCGTGCGTCCGGTCCGTCTCCGGGGGCGTCACCTCGATGCAGGCCACGTCGGGTTCCCCGGCCGTGAGCGTGCCCGTCTTGTCGAAGCACACGCAGTCGACGTCCGCCAGCCGCTCCACGGCCGCGCCGCCGCGGAAGAGGATGCCGTTGCGCGCGCCTGCGGCGATGGCGGCGAGCACCGCCGAGGGCACCGAGAGCACCAGTGCGCAGGGGCTGAGTACGACCATCAGGGTGAGCGACCGGTAGAGCGCCGACTCCTCGCCGCCCGTCGCCGGCGCCCCCAGGGCCACCCGCGCCCCGAAGAACGCCGCGCTGGCCGCCAGCGTGAAGACGGCGTAGCGGTCGCCCCAGCGGTCGATGGCGCGCTGGGCGGGCGCCTTGCTCTCCTGCGCCTCCCGGATGAGGCGCACGATCCGGTGCAACGCGCTGTCCTCCTGGGTGCGGACCACCCTGGCCGTCAGGCGCCCCCATCCGTTGAGGGTGCCTCCCGAAAGGGGGTCTCCGGGGCCCTTGCGCACCGGCCGCGCCTCGCCCGTGAGCGTCGATTCGTCCGCCTCGCTCTCCCCGGACTCCGTGCGGCAGTCCGCTGGCACCAGCTCGCCCGGCAGCACGGCTACGAGGTCGCCCGGGCGCAGTCTCTCCACCGGCACGACGCTCTCGGACCCGTCCGACCCGATGAGACGTGCGCGCCGCGGGGAGCGGTCCAGCAGCGCCTCGATGGCGCCCCGCGACCTTTCCATCGCGTAGCGCTCAATCGCTCCGGCCGCCGAGAAGAGGAACAGCAGCAGCGTCGCCTCGAGCGGCTGGCCCAGCGCCCAGGCCCCGCCCGCGGCGAGCAGCATCAGCAGGTGGACGTCGGCCCGGCCGCCGCCGAGCGCCTTCCAGGCCTCGCGGGCGGCGTCCCAGCCGCCGGCCAGGCAGGCGAGGGCGGCGAGTGCGCGCGCCGCGTCGCCATCCGCGGCCAGGGCCAGCGCGCCGCAGGCGCCGCACGCGGTCGCCAGGGCGGCCTCGCGTCTCCACCTCGCGGTCGATCCGCGCGCCGCGTCCTGAGAGGTCATCGCGGAGCCGACGATGCGGCGCGCGCGACGTTCCGTCAACCGCGCGCGCGTATTCGAATCGCGTTTACAAACTGCGCTCCGGGCGCCTGCCCGGATCCGCTTCCCGGCGGGTGAAATTTCCTCTTGCGCATCCGCGCGCGTCGTCTAATAAGGATGCCAAGAGTTAACCGCGACGTGACGAACCGAACCGAACCCCTCAGCGAAAGTCTCATCACCGTGTCGCTTCCCGAGAAGCTCCACTCCGAGACCGTCGCCTTCCAGCAGAGGTCGGGCTTCGCCACGCTCTCCCAGGCGATCCGGCACGCGCTGGACCGCTACACTGACTCCCGTCCCGACCTGGAGGCCTCCCGGTCGCGCCAAGTTTCTTTCCGAGTACCGTCGGAGCTCCGCAGCAGAATCACCCGCCAGGCGCGCAACGCCCGGGTGAGCGTGGGGCGAATCGTCAGGGTGGCGCTTCAGGCGCTGCCCTTTAACCCAACAACGACCCAAAATAAGGAAAAAACTATGGCTAAGAAGAAGGCCGCCAAGAAGAAGGGCGCCAAGAAGGCCAAAAAGTCCAAGAAGAAGTAATTCTTCTTAGACTTTCCGTCCTCCGGGGCGGATGGCGCCGGCTCCGCCGGTCAAACAAGGACCCTCGCAAGGGGGTCCTTTTCTTTTGCCTTTTCGCCCGGACGCCCGAATCGGCTTGAAATCGCTCGTCCGGAAGCGGTTTCCTGTGGCACTGAGCCATGAGCAACCTCTCCTCCGGACGCATCACCATCTCCCAGGGCAGGCTGAACGTCCCCGACCGCCCCGTCATCCCCTTCATCGAGGGGGACGGCACGGGTCCGGACATCTGGCGCGCCTCCGTGCGTGTCCTCGACGCCGCGGTCGCCAAGGCCTACGCCGGCCGCCGGCAGATCCAGTGGCTCGAGGTCCTCGCGGGCGAGAAGGCCTTCAACCGGACCCAGAACTGGCTACCCGAAGAGACGCTCACGGCCTTCCGCGAGTACCTCGTCGGCATCAAGGGCCCGCTCACCACGCCCACCGGTGGCGGCATCCGTTCGCTCAATGTCGCGCTGCGCCAGCAGCTCGACCTCTACGTCTGCCTCCGTCCCGTGCAGTGGTTCACCGGCGTGCCTTCGCCGGTCAAGAATCCGGGCAAGGTCGACATGGTGATCTTCCGTGAGAACACCGAGGACATCTACGCCGGCATCGACTTCGAAGCCGGTTCCGAGATCGCCCTCAAGACCCTCGAGTTCATCAAGACCAACTTCCCCAAGGAGTTTAAGAAGATCCGTTTCGGCGGCGAGCAGCCCGCCACGGTCGGCTTCGGCATCAAGCCGGTCTCCCGTCCGGGTTCGGAGCGCCTCATCCGCTCGGCGATCCAGTACGCCATCGAGAACGACCGCAAGTCCGTGACCCTGGTGCACAAGGGCAACATCATGAAGTACACCGAAGGCGCCTTCATGAAGTGGGGCTATGAGCTGGCCCAGCGCGAGTTCGGCGCCGAGCCGATCGACGGCGGTCCCTGGTGCAAGATCCCCGAGGGCAGGCCGGGCGCGGGCATCGTCATCAAGGACGCCATCGCCGACATCACCCTCCAGCAGGTCCTGACCCGTCCGACCGACTTCGACGTCATCGCCACCCTCAACCTGAACGGCGACTACCTCTCCGACGCCCTCGCGGCCCAGGTCGGAGGCATCGGCATCGCCCCCGGCGGCAACATCAACTACCTGACCGGACATGCGATCTTCGAGGCGACCCACGGCACCGCGCCCAAGTACGCCAACAAGGACGTGGTCAATCCGGGCTCCGTCGTGCTTTCGGGCGAGATGATGCTCCGTTACATGGGGTGGGTCGAGGCGGCCGACCTCATCCTCAAGGGACTCAATGGAGCCATCGGCGCCGGCCGGGTGACCTATGACTTCGCCCGCCAGATGCAGGGTGCGCAGGAGATCAAGTGCTCGGCGTTCGGCGACGCCATCATCGCCGCGATGTGACCGCCGGCCGCGTCGCCGGCCCTTAGGACTTGCCACCTGCCCCGTCCGGAGCAGGAATGTCCCCCATTCATCATGAAGAAGCCCGCCATCACCGCCCTTGCCCTCGCCGTCTGCGGAGGCGCCTCCGGCCAGGAGCCCGTCAAGCAGCTTGATTCCGCCCAGTTCACCAAGGACCTCTCCGTGCGCGCCGACGTCGCCTGGCAGGCCAAGAACGTCTTCCGCGGCAAGGAGCGATCCAATGAGGACGGCCTTTTCCAGACCAAGGTCGGTGTCGAATACTTCGTGCCCGGCGTCAGCGGCCTCTCCGTCTACGCCTCTTTCTTCAACGCCGACGCCGTCGAACGTTCCTACGCCTACGGCCTGCGCAAGTCCGTCGGAGACGCCACGATCGACGCCGGCTACCTGCGCATGACTTCGCCGAGCGCCAAGTTCTTCAACAACGCCGCCCAGGGATTCACCCAGCTGCGCGTCGAGGAGGAGGCCTACCTTGGCGTGGTCCTGCCCAAGTCCTTCCTGCAGCCCTCCCTTTATGTGAACTACGGCTTCAACCTGGACCAGATCGTGGTCGAGGGGTCGCTCTACCATGACTTCAAGGAGGCCGGGCCGTTCAAGCTCGACATCACCCTGCGAGGCTTCGCCGGAAACCTCTTCGCCAATGACGCGCTCGATGACGGTTCGGGAGCCCAGAACAGCTATGCCTACGCCGGAGCCGCCCTCGACTTCTCCAAGTCCGTCGGCCAGGGTTCCGTGATCGGCGTCGGCGTGAACTACGCCGTGAACAACGACAATCTGGCCGCCACCCGCAATTCCCAGGTCTGGACGGGGGTCTTCGCCAAGTTCAGGTTCTGAAGGGCCTCGCCCCATCGAGGGGGATGAGGGGGGCGCAGAAGGGGGTTTGAAGGGCCAAACCCCCTCTTTATTCGGGTGTTGACGAGCATGGGGGCGTTCCCATGTTCCGCCTTTCCCTCTTTATGAAGACCACGCTCGCCAAGAACGTCCAGCTGAAGGACAAGACCTGGTACGTCGTTGACGCCAAGGACCAGCACCTCGGCCGTCTGGCGGTCAGGATCGCCAACGTCCTCCGCGGCCGTCACAAGCCCACCTACACGCCCCACGTCGACACCGGTGACTACGTCGTCGTGATCAACGCGGACAAGGTGGTGCTCACCGGCTCCAAGGAGATGGACAAGACCTACATGTTCTACACCGGCTGGGTCGGCACCTCCTACCGGCGCACCGTCGCCGCCATGCGCGCCCGCCGGCCGGAGTTCATCATCACCCACGCCGTCAAGGGCATGCTGCCCAAGAACCGTCTGGCGAACGACATGCTGCGCAAGCTGCGCGTCTTCGCCGGCGACAAGCATGATCACGCCGACAAGAACCCCCAGCCCCTTCCGTCGGTCCCCCGCGGCTGAGCCCCTTTCCTGAAGTAAATGAGCGCCAAGTCCTCCGCCATCACCGCCGTCGGCCGTCGCAAGACCGCCTCGGCCCGCATCCGCCTCACCCGCGGCACCGGCTCCATCTCGATCAACGGCCGCCCAGCCGAGGAGTACCTCTACACCGAGGCCCTGGTCAAGTCGGCCACCCAGCCCATCCGCACCGCCGGTCTCGAGGGCCAGGTCGACGTCTCCGTCAATGTCATCGGCGGCGGTCCCAACGGACAGGCTGGAGCCATCTCCCACGGCCTCGCCCGCGCCATCCAGAAGCTCGACGCCGGCCTCCGCGCCCCCCTCAAGAAGGAGGGCCTCCTGACCCGCGACGGCCGCATGCGCGAGCGCAAGAAGCCCGGCCGCCCCGGCGCCCGCAAGCGCTTCCAGTTCTCGAAGCGCTGAGCTTCCCGGACAGGAACGACCAAGGCCCCGGCTCCCCGGGGCCTTTCTTTTTCCGTGTCCCCGGGACCCGCCTCCCTTAATCCTCCACCATCCGCAAATCCATGTCACAGCCCGTCATCAAAGTCGGCGTCGTCGGCGCCTCCGGTTACACCGGCGAGGAGCTCGTCCGGGTGCTGGCGCGCCATCCGCGCGTCCGCCTCGCGGCGGTGTGCTCCCGCACCCTCGCGGGCAAGGCCGTCGCCGACGAGCTGCCGCGCCTGCGCGGCGTCGTAGATCCCGCGCTCAGGTTCTCCGCCTCCTCGCCCGAGGAGTGCGCCTCCTCCGACGTCGACGCGTGGTTCCTCGCGCTGCCGCACGGCGTGGCGGCCGAATACGCGCGGCCGCTCGTGGCCGCCGGACGCAGGGTCCTGGACCTCTCGGCCGACTTCCGTCTGCGCGACCTCGCCCTCTATCGGAAATACTACGGCCATGACCATCCCGCCCCCGAGCTGGCCTCACAGGCGCGTTACGTCATCCCGGAACTGCAGACGGATGACTCCTGGAAGTCGGCCCGGCTCATCGCGTGCCCCGGCTGCTATCCCACCAGCGTGCAGGTGCCGCTGATCCCCTTGCTGCGGGCGGGCCTGCTGCGGCCCGAGCCGGGCCGGCTCGTCATCAACTCCAGCAGCGGCGTGTCCGGCGCCGGCAAGAAGGCCGACGTCGCCTTCCTGTTCTCCGAGCGGGACGGCTCGATGAAGGCCTACGGCATCCCGGGCCACCGTCACATCGCCGAGATCGAGGAGCAGTTCTCGGCCGCGGCGGGCGCCCCGGTCGTCGTGCAGTTCAGCCCTCATCTCGCGCCCATGCACCGCGGCATCGCGACCACCGTCGTCGTCCCGGCGCCCGGCGTCACCGCCGCCCAGGTCGAGGAGGTCTGGCGCCGCGCCTACGCGGGGAGGCCGTTCATCACCCTGCTTGCCTCGGGGGACTTCCCTGACACCGCCCATGTTGCGGGCACCAACCGCGTCGCCGTCTCCGCCGTGGCCGACGCGCGCACGGGCAACCTCGTGATCACCTCCGTCATCGACAACCTCCTCAAGGGCGCCGGCGGCCAGGCCGTGCAGTGCCTCAACCTCATCATGGGCTGGGACGAGGCCGAGGGCCTGCGCTGAGGACGACCGTCACGCCATGTCCATCGAGTTCATCGACGATTCACCCGGCCTCTCCGACGTGCCCGGCTTCCGCGTGGGCGCCGCCGCCTGCGACATCCGGAACAAGGCGAACGGACGCCTCGACCTCGTGCTGGTGGTCGCCGACCGGCCTTGCGCGGCCGCCGGCGTCTTCACCACCAATGACGTCAAGGCCGCCCCCGTGCGCCTCTGCCAGCGCCTGCTCGCTTCGGGAGGAGGCGTCCGCGGCATCGTGGGCAACAGCGGCAACGCCAACGCCTGCACGTCCGTCCAAGGCGACGCCGACGCCGCGGAGACCGCCCGTCTCGCCGCCGCCGCCCTCGGCGCGCCGTCCCACGTCCTCCTTGTCTGCTCCACCGGCCGCATCGGCGAGCTCCTGCCTATGGCCAAGGTGGCCGCGGGCGTCGCGGAGGCCGCCGGTCGTCTTTCGCGCGATTCCGCCGAGGGCCGCAGGGCCGCGGAGGCGATCCTGACTTCCGACACCCGGCCCAAGACCTGCACCGCACGGTTCATCCACGGCGGCAGGACCGTGACCGTCTCCGGCATCGCCAAGGGCGCCGGCATGATCGAGCCCAACATGGCGACCATGCTCGCCTTCGTGTGCACGGACGCCGAGGCCGCCCCCGCCTTCCTCAAGGAGGCCCTCAGGGCCGCCTCCGACGGCTCCTTTAACTGCGTCAGCGTCGACGGCGATATGTCGACCAATGACACCGTCATCCTGCTGGCCTCCGGCGCCTCGGGCGTGAAGGTCGGCCCGGAGGGCGATCCCGCCGCCACCGCGCTCTTCCGGGAGGCGCTTAGTCGCGTGTGCTTCGCCCTCGCGGAGAAGATCGTCGGCGACGGTGAGAAGATCACCAAGGTCGTGTCCGTCGAGGTCGAGGGCGCCCGCAGCCGCGCGGATGCCGAGAAGATCGCGCGCGCCATCGGCAACTCGCTGCTCGTGAAGTCCTCCTGGTTCGGCGAAGATCCCAACTGGGGCCGGCTCGCGGACGCCGCCGGCTACGCGCGCACCGGCCTCGACGAGGCGAAGCTGGACATCCATTACGGCGACGTGCCGGCCGTGCTCGCCGGCCGCCCGCTGCCCGAGAACAAGCCGCGCTGGAAGGAGGTCGTGAAGGCCGCCCGCTTCACGGTGCGGATTGGCCTCGGACTCGGCGACGGACGCTTCCGCCTGCTCGCGTCGGACCTGACCGACGGCTATGTGAACTACAACAAGAGCGAGTGAGGCCTCTTTTCCGTTTGCCCCCCGTCCCGCGTCCGCAACGCTCCGCAGCCGTCCGATGACCACTCCCGCAGCGCAGAAGTCCGAGGTCCTCCTCGAGGCGCTTCCCTACATCCAGAAGTTCCGTGGCTCCACCTTCGTGGTGAAGTACGGCGGCAGCTTCATGGACGATCCCAGTCCCGAGGGCCGGGACCGCGTGGCCACCGACATCGCCTTCCTGGCCGCGGTGGGCATCCAGGTCGTCGTCGTCCACGGCGGCGGCAAGGCCATCACCCGCGCGATGGAGAAGGCCGGCATCAAGTCCGAGTTCCGGGGCGGCATGCGCGTC
>Ga0169931_10014413_pt1 | contig 10698 bp, 9 predicted proteins | sample Kivu_15m_20L_FD_129675 | JGI IMG/M metagenome (GOLD analysis project Ga0169931, IMG submission 129675) | Freshwater microbial communities from Lake Kivu, Western Province, Rwanda to study Microbial Dark Matter (Phase II) - Kivu_15m_20L... | ecosystem: Environmental > Aquatic > Freshwater > Lake ... | reverse complement strand
CGGTCGGACCCTTTTCGGCGGCCTGGGTCAACCGCTCCTCCAGCTCGAGCACCGTCAGCTCGCGATCGCCCCAGGCCGTCACCAGGTCCCGGGCCAGGCGCGCCAGGGCCTCATCGGTCTCGGCCGTGAGCTGGCAGGGATAGAGACTGCCGATCGCCCGCGCTTCGCTGGGCGCCCTGAACGGAGCGGCGGCATCTGCGCTGGCGCCGGCAAACCCGCCACCGCCCGCGGAGCGCTGCAGGGGCACCGGGGGGCGGTGACCCTCTTCTGGGCGCACCAGGCGGGGCAGCAACACCTCCCGCACCTTGAGCCGCGACATGTAATCACTGTTGCCGCCCAGGATGATGTCGGTGCCGCGACCGGCCATGTTGGTGGCGATCGTGACCGCCCCTGCCCGACCGGCCTGGGCGATGATCTCGGCCTCGCGCTCGACGTTCTCGGGCTTGGCGTTGAGCAGGTTGTGGGGGATCTGCTGCTCAGCCAGCAAGGCTGAGAGCAGCTCCGATTTCTCAACACTGGTGGTACCCACCAGCACGGGCCGACCCTGTTGGTGCACGCCGGCGATCTCGGCGGCGACGGCCTGCCATTTGGCCGGCTCGGTCTTGTACACCTGGTCGGTCCAGTCGGCCCGTTGGCTGGGCCGGTTGGTGGGCACCTGGGTGACTTCGAGCTTGTACGTCTTCTCGAACTCGACCTCTTCCGTTTTGGCCGTGCCGGTCATGCCGGACAGGCGGTCATACAGCAAAAAGAAATTCTGATAGGTGATGCTGGCCAGGGTCTGGGTCTCCGGCTGGATCGACACCCGCTCCTTGGCCTCGATCGCCTGGTGCAGTCCGTCGCTCCAGCGCCGTCCTGGCATCACCCGTCCGGTGCCCTCATCAACGATGACCACATCGTTGTTGCGCACAATGTAGCTGACGTCCTTGATGAACAGCTCCTTGGCCTTGAGCGCATTGTTGATGAAATGCGCCCAGGGATCAGCCGGGTTGAACAGATCCTGGACACCCAGCATCTCCTCGGCTTTGGCATAGCCCTCATCGGTGAGGGTCACATTGCGCTGCTTCTCATCCACCTCGTAATCACCCTCAGGGTCGATGCCGTCCTTGCCCATCTCGGCAGCGCGCACGAGTGCCTGAGCAACCTGGTCGGCCCGTTCGTATTTCTCCTGTGGCCGCTCAACCTGGCCAGAGATGATCAGGGGCGTCCTGGCTTCATCAATCAGGATCGAGTCCACCTCGTCGATGACACAGAAGTAGGAATCCCGTTGCACCACATCGGCGATGTCGGTCGCCATGTTGTCGCGCAGGTAATCAAAACCCAACTCTGAGTTCGTGGCATACGTGATGTCACAGGCGTAATTGCGCCGCCGTTCGGCCGGCGCCATGTCCTGCTGGATCAGACCGACACTGAGGCCAAGAAAGCGATGGACCTGACCCATCATTTCGGCATCGCGCCGCGCCAGGTAATCGTTGACCGTGACGACGTGAACGCCACGCCCTGTGAGCGCGTTGAGGTAGGCCGGAAGGGTCGAGACCAGGGTTTTGCCTTCACCGGTCTTCATCTCAGCGATCTGACCGTCGTGCAGCACCATGCCGCCGATCAGCTGCACGTCGAAATGGCGCATGCCCAGCACCCGCCTGCTGGCCTCGCGCACCACGGCAAAGGCCTGCGGCAGCAGCTCATCGAGCAGCTGACGCTGACGCTGGGAATTGCCCGCCGCCGGCTCGAGCTTCTGGCGGAATTCAACGGTCAGCGCACGCAGCTCGTCATCGCTGAGGGCGGCCACCTCGTCCTCCAACAGATTGATGTCGGAGACAAGGGGCTGATACCGCTGCAGCTTGCGGGCATTGGGATCACCCAGCAACAGCTTGAGCATCGATCGCCACCATCCAGTGGGGTCACCCTACCACTGCAAAACCGGCATCAGAGCCCGCAAAAGCCTGCTGCCACAGGGGTTTTCGCTGCATGTCAGCACCGCCCCAGGGGTCGGCAGGCCAGACGCGAAGATTGACGGATGCAGAGCGATGCGCCGATCCAACTGATCCGCCACCGCAGCGGCGCACCAGGACTGCGCCTGGGGCTTGGTCCGGGTCTGCAGCCGGTGGGGGCGCTGCATCAGCTGCAGCACCTGCTGGAGCGCAACAGCTTCTGGGCCCAGGGCCGCAGCACAACCGCCCTGGCGGCGATGCTGCAGGGCAGCGCGGCCGTGGTGAGCGCCTGGCAGTCCAGGCAGCTGGTGGGGTTCGGCCGGGCCAGCAGTGACGGTCTGTTCAGGGCCGTCCTCTGGGATGTGGTCGTCGCCGAGGAGCACCAGGGCTGTGGGCTAGGACGGCGAATCGTCAGCTCACTGCTGGAGCATCACCGCCTGCAACGGGTGGAACGGGTCTATCTGATGACGAGCAACAGTGCAGGCTTTTACCAGCACCTGGGGTTCGAACGGGTCAGCAGCCAGCAGCTGATGCTGAAACAGGCTCACACAAGCGGATGAAGAGATTCGAACTCTCGACCCTCTCCTTGGCAAGGAGATGCTCTACCACTGAGCTACATCCGCAAGACGGCGTTCACGCCGACCCGCCCAGCATGCACCACGGGGGTGCCCCTGGTCAAACCAGGCCCAACCGCTGACCCGCATACGCTGCCCGCTGCCGCACGGTGCTGCACCAGGTGGTCTGGTCGAGGTACCAGTCGACGGTCAACGCCAACCCCTCGGCAAAGCCATGGCGCGGCCGCCAGCCCAGCTCGCTGGCAATGCGGCTCGGATCGATGCCATAGCGGCGGTCGTGGCCCGGACGGTCGGCAACGCTGGTGATCAGGCGGCTGTGGGGAGCTCCCTGGGGCAGGCGCTGATCCAGCAGGGCGCAGATCGTCTCCACCACCTGCCGGTTGCTGCGCTCGCTGGGCGTGGCCGGGTCAACGGAGCCCCCGACGCAATAGCTGTGGCCCAGCTGGCCGCGGGTGGCCGCCAGCAGCAGAGCATCGACGTGGTCCTCGACGAACAGCCAGTCGCGCACGTTGGCCCCGTCGCCATACAGCGGGATGGATTCGCCGGCGGCAGCCTTGAGAATCACCACCGGGATCAGCTTCTCGGGGAACTGCCAGGGGCCGTAATTGTTGGAGCAATTGGTGAGCACCACCGGCAGGCCATAGGTGTGGTGCCAGGCACGCACCAGATGGTCACTGGCGGCCTTGCTGGCCGAATAGGGCGAGCGTGGGTCGTAGGGGGTCGTCTCCGAGAAACGCCCCTCGGGCCCCAGGCTGCCGAACACCTCATCGGTGCTGATGTGCAGCAGGCGGAAGTGCTCCTGACGCGCCGCTGGCAGCTGTTGCCAATGGCTGCGCACCGCCTGCAGCAGCTGAAAGGTGCCGAGCACATTGCTCTCCAGAAAGGCGGCCGGGCCTTCAATCGACCGGTCCACATGGCTTTCGGCGGCCAGATGCAGCACCAGGTCGGGATCGGCCGCAGCCACAGCAGCGGCGGTGGCGTCAGCATCGGCCAGATCCACCTGCAGGAACCGGTGGCGCGGATGCTCGCCGATGCTGGTCAGATCGCTGGCGTAGCCCAGCTTGTCGAGGTTGAACACCAACGCTTCGCTGCTCTGCAACAGGCGGCGCACCACCGCCCCACCAATGAAGCCGGCACCACCGGTCACCAACACCCGCGCCCGTCCTGCCAGCAGCTCGCCAGCCGAGAGCGTCGGTGCGGTCATGGGTCGTTGGGCGCAGTCCACGGGTTGAGCGTATTCACAGCTGCGCCAGCAGCTCACGCAGGGCGCGGCGCCAATGGGTCGGCTCCAGACCCAGCAGGGCGCGGCTACCGCTGCAGTCGAGCAGCGAATAGCTGGGCCGGCGCGCCGGGGTGGGGTAGTCGGCGCTGGTGATCGGCCTGACGGCAGCAGGCTGCTCAAGCAGCCCCAGCTGCTGGGCCAGTTCGCCGACCGCGACCGCGACGTCGTACCAGCTGGCCGCACCGGCATCACTCCAGTGCAGCACCGGCGCCTCCAGACCCGCCTGCAGCAACCGCCAACAGGCGGCTGCCAGGGTGTGGGTGCTGGTGGGACCCCCCACCTGGTCGGCCACGACGTCGAGGGACTGCCCCGCAGCCCCGCGTTCACGGTGCAGCCGCAGCATCGTCAGCGCAAAGTTGCGCCCCACCGGACCCATCACCCAGCTGGTGCGCACAATCACCCCGTGACCGCTGCCGCCGAGCACCTGTTCAACAGCCAGCTCGCCAGCCGCCTTGCTGGCGCCATAGACCCCCAGGGGATCGCGCGCCTGCTCGGGGCGGTAAGGCGTGCCCTGGTTGCCGTTGAAGACGAAATCGGTGCTGAGCTGCAACAGGCGGCCGCCGGACTGCAGCAGGGCCTCGGCAAACGCCTGCGGGGCACCGCCATTGACCGCATGGGCCAGCGCGGGCTCGCGTTCGGCCCGGTCCACGGCGGTGTAAGCGCCGCTGTTGACAACCCAGTCAGGCCGCAGATCCAGCACGGCCTGACGACAAGCCTGAGGATCGGCCAGATCGAGCGGCAGCAACCCGCCGCCGCCGCTTCGGCTGGTGGCGACGAGCCGCACCCCCGGCGGCAGCTGACGCTGCAGCGCCTGGCCCAGCTGACCAGCCGCACCGGTGAGCAGAACAATCACAACCGTTGTTGCAGCAGGTCCCCAGCCTCGGCCAGCAGGGGGGCCTGGGCATCCTTGGGCGACAGCAGCGGCGTGGACCCCGCCAGGCCGGCCAGGGGCCAATCAATGGCCAGCGCGGGGTCATCCCACCGCAGCGCACACTCGCTGGCCCGGTCCCAGAAAGCGGTGGCGCGGTACAGAACCTCAGCCATCTCCGACAGGCAAAGAAAACCGTGGGCAAAGCCTGCCGGCAACCACAGCTGTTGACGGTTGGCGGCACTGAGAACCACACCGATCCAGCGGCCGAAGGTGACCGAACCGGGCCGCAGATCGACGGCCACATCAAAAATCTCACCCTGGATGCAGCGCACCAACTTCGCCTGGGCATGGGGTGCCCGTTGCAGATGCAGTCCGCGCAACACCCCGCGCCTTGAGCAGGAGTGGTTCTCCTGAACAAACGGGACAGGCTCCTGACCGTGGGCCTGCAGGGCCCGGTGCCAGCGGCGTTGGTTCCAGCTCTCGAACAGACAGCCCCGGGGATCGGCAAACAGCTCGGGGGTGATCAGCAGCAGACCGTCGAGAGCCAGGGGCTGCACGTTCATGGCCGGCCACTCCCGTCGCCATCGGCCAGCAACCGCAGCAGGTAGTCGCCGTAGCCGCTGCTCCGCAGCGGTTCGGCCAGGGTCGCAAGCTGATCGTCATCGATCCAGCCGTGACGCCAGGCCACCTCCTCCGGGCAGCCGACCTTGAGACCCTGGCGCCGCTCGAGCGTGCGGATGTAGCTGCTGGCCTCATGCAGCGAATCGCAAGTGCCTGTGTCGAGCCAGGCCATCCCGCGGCTCATCAGCTCGACGCGCAGCAGTCCCTCCGCGAGGTACTGCCGGTTGAGGTCGGTGATCTCGAGCTCGCCACGGCGCGAGGGGCTCAGACTGGCGGCCCGCTCGACCACGGTGTGGTCATAGAAATACAGGCCGGTGACCGCAAAACGGGAGGGGGGGTTGACCGGTTTTTCCTCGAGGCTGATCACCCGTTGCTCCCCGTCAAAACCGACCACGCCGAAGCGATGGGGGTCGCGCACCGGGTAGGCGAAGACGGTGGCCCCGAACCCGTCGGCCTGGCTGTTCTGCAACAGGGTCACCAGGTTGTGGCCATGAAACAGGTTGTCGCCGAGCACCAACGCCGCGGCTGAACCGTCCAGAAAGTCCGCGCCGATCAGAAAGGCCTGGGCCAGGCCATCCGGGCTGGGCTGAATGGCGTAGTCAATGGTCATGCCCCAGGCACGGCCATCGCCCAGCAGTCGCCTGAAAGCACCCTGATCCTGCGGGGTGGTGATCACCAACACCTCGCGGATCCCCGCCAGCATCAGGGTGCTGAGGGGATAGAAGACCATCGGTTTGTCGTACACCGGCAACAGCTGCTTGCTGACCCCCTGGGTGATCGGATGCAGACGGGTGCCGTTGCCGCCGGCAAGCAGCAGACCTTTGGAAACGCTGGGCAAGGCAGGTTGGAGCAGGCCACGGCCAGCAACCTGCCGGCAACCATCGGCATCCGTCAGGTGATCAGCGGATCCGGGCTGGATCAGAGCTGAATCAGAGCGTGGTCCGCAGCATGGCTGGCTGGGGCCCTCAGGGCAAAGCCCCCATCAGGCTGCCCATCTCGAGGGCCTGAAGGCCGTAACTCCAGCCCAGATTGCTTTTGATGCCAGCCCGCTCGAGGGCCTGCTGCAGCGTGTCGGTGGTCAGCACGCCAAAGATGACCGGCACCCCGGTGTCACGGCTGACGGCGGCAACCCCTTTGCTGACCTCGGCCACCACGACATCGAAGTGGGGAGTGTCCCCACGGATCACGGCCCCAAGGGTGATCACCACCTGGTAGCGACCGCTGGCGGCCAGACGCTGCGCCACCAATGGAATCTCGAAACTGCCCGGCACCCAGGCCACATCAAGCTGGGCGCTGGCCTCGCCAACATCGATGCCGTGACGGCTGAGGCAATCGAGACAACCGCTCAGCAGCTTGCCGGTGACCAGATCATTGAAGCGGGCGACAACGACCGCAATGCGCAGGCTGGCCGCCTCGGTGAACCGACCCTCAAAAACGCCCAAACCGTTGGCCCTGCAGGTGTCGCCAGCCTAAGCAGCTGACGCGGCGGCACCCAGGGCCCTGGGGTTCAGACGACAAAGAAGCTCACGCCCCAATTGACCAGCACCAGGGCCACCCACACCAGGCCGCCCAGCAGGATCAGGCGATTGGAGCGGCCACTGTCCTCGTTGCTGGCGTAGAGCACCGGAACAGCCACGATCAGGGCGAAGGACATCACCACCAGGGCCAGAACGGTGAGGGTGTTGAGGTACTGCATGGCTCGGCGTCGAGGGGCTGCACGAACCTGATTCGCCAGCCAGTGGGCGGATTCTCACACGCGAGGGCCGAGGAGCCGTGGGCTGAGCTCGCCTTCCTTCACAACTCGATGCCAGGCAGCGCTGCTGAGGCCCCTGGGCCATCACCCCTACGATCAGTCGGCCCCGATCGCCTGAGCCGTGGCCGCAGACGCCGAGCAGCAGCTCTCGCTGGTGGCTGCGCTGGGATTGGCAGAGGAGCCCGTTGCGCCGGCCCAGCCTGCCGACGCCCACGATGCGGCCCTGGTGGCGGATGCCGGCAGCCGGCCCCGACCACGGCAGCCAGCGGCCGCCACCAGCCCACCTGTTGCCGAGAGCGCGGGCGCGACCAGCCCAGAAGACGACCTGCCCCCCTGGCACCACCACAGCCTGGTCAAGCCTGCGCAGCTGACGCCGATGCTGCGCCATTACGTGGAGCTCAAGAGCGCCCACCCCGATCGGCTGCTGCTGTACCGGTTGGGCGACTTCTTTGAATGTTTCTTTGAAGACGCGATCCTGGTGTCGCGCGTGCTCGAGCTCACCCTGACCGGAAAGGAGGGGGGCAAGGCGATCGGGCGGGTGCCGATGGCGGGCATCCCCCATCACGCCGCCGAGCGTTACTGCGGCGAGCTGGTGCGCCGCGGCCACAGCGTTGCCCTGTGCGATCAGGTGGAGGAGGCAGGCGCCCGCGGACCGGCCAAGGGCGAGCTGCTGCGCCGGGAGATCACCCGGGTGCTCACCCCCGGGACCGTGATCGACGAGGGACTGCTGAGCGCCCGCCGCAACAACTGGCTGGCGGCCGTGGTGCACGAGGGTGCCCATTGGGGGCTGGCGGTGGCCGATGTCAGCACCGGCGAGTTCAGGGCCAGCCAACGCAGTGGCAGCGCCACCCTGCACCAGGAACTGCTGCAGCTCGAAGCAGCCGAACTGCTGGTGCCAGGGGACCCCAGCGCGTCTGACCCCCACGGCTGGTGCCCACCTGGCCTGCACCGCACCCCCCAGCCCCGCACCCCGTTTGCAGCTGCTGAAGCCGCGGCCACCCTCAAGCAACGCTTTGGCCTGGCCAGCCTCGATGGCCTGGGGCTGGGGGCAATGCCTCTGGCCCTGCGCGCCGCCGGCGGGCTGGTGGCCTACCTGGACGGCACCGTGAGCGAAGCGCGGGTGCCCCTGGACCTACCCACCACCTGGCACCCCGGCGATGCCCTGGTGCTCGACGCGGCCACCCGCCGCAATCTCGAACTCACCCGTACGCAGACAGGGGGAGGCGTGCATGGCTCGCTGCTCTGGGCCCTTGACAGCACCCTGACCGCCATGGGCGGCCGCTGCCTGCGGCGGTGGATCGAAGCGCCGTTGGTTGATCGGACCGCCATCTTGGGGCGCCAGGCGGCCGTGAGCGAACTGGTGGCCCATCGCCCCCTGCGCAGCGCCCTGCGCCGCCTGTTGCGCGCGATGGGGGATCTGGAGCGACTGGCCGGCCGCTGCGGCGCCGGCACCGCCTCGGCCCGGGACCTGGTGGCTCTGGCCGATGGCCTGGAGCGCCTGCCGCAACTGGCCGCCTTGGTCAACGGCTGCAGCAGCGCGCCCCTGCAGGCCCTGGCGCGGCCCTGGCCCGAACTGGAGGCCATGGCGGCTGAGCTGCGCCACGTCCTGCTCGACACCCCACCGCTGGCCTTGAGCGAGGGGGGCCTGATCCACGATGGCGTCGATGCCCTGCTCGATGGGCTGCGCAACCAGCTCGATGACCAAGACCGTTGGCTGGCCGAACAGGAGGCGGCGGAGCGCAGCGCCAGCGGCATCAGCACCCTGAAGCTGCATTACCACCGCACCTTCGGCTATTTCCTGGCGGTCAGCCGCGCCAAGGCGGGGACAGTCCCGGAGCACTGGATCCGCCGCCAGACCCTGGCCAACGAAGAGCGCTTCGTCACCCCGGCTCTCAAGCAGCGCGAGGGTCAGATCCTGCAGCTCAAGGCCCGTGCGGCCCAACGCGAGTACGACCTGTTCTGTGCGCTGCGCTCCCGGGTGGGCCAACAGGCCACCCCGGTGCGCACGGCCGCCCGTCTGGTGGCCGAGCTCGACGCCCTGGCCAGCCTGGCCGACCTGGCCGCCACCCAGGGCTACTGCTGTCCGGAGATCACCGACCCCGACGGCCCCCAGGCACGACTGCTGCTGATCGAAGCCGGCCGTCACCCGGTGGTCGAGCAGCTGCTGGTCGACGAACCGTTCACCCCCAACACGGTCGCCCTCGGATCGGGCGCGGGCGATGGCTCCGCCATGCCTGCCGAGAGCAGCGGCCTGCGACCGGACCTGGTGATCCTGACGGGGCCCAATGCCAGCGGCAAAAGTTGCTACCTGCGCCAGGTGGGTCTGCTGCAACTGATGGCCCAGATGGGCAGCTGGATCCCGGCAACCTCGGCGCGGCTGGGGATCGCCGATCGCCTGTTCACCCGGGTGGGCGCCGGTGACGACCTGGCGGCAGGTCAGTCCACCTTCATGGTGGAGATGGCCGAAACCGCCAACATCCTGCACCACGCCACCAGCCGCTCGCTGGTGCTGCTCGATGAGATCGGCCGCGGCACGGCCACCTTCGACGGCCTGGCGATTGCCTGGGCCGTGGCCGAACACCTGGCGGGCGATCTGGCAGCCCGCAGCATCTTCGCGACCCATTACCACGAGCTCAACGAGCTGGCTGCGCTGCTGCCCAACGTCGCCAACGCCCAGGTGCTCGTCGAAGAGACCGGCGATGCCCTGGTGTTTCTGCACCGGGTGGTGCCGGGTGGTGCCAGCCGCAGTTATGGCATCGAAGCCGCCCGGCTGGCCGGGGTGCCGGCATCGGTGGTGCTGCGGGCCCGCCAGGTGCTGGGCCGCATCGAGGCCAACAGCCACGTGAGCGTGCAGGCCGCCTGAGGGTTACCCCTGGCCGTTGGCACCGGCGCGCAACAGCGCGTTGCAGGCCGCCGCCACCAGACCGGCCCCACCCCGTGCGCCATCGAGACGGATCTGGGCCAGACCACTGGCCGCCAGGCGCCGCTTGCTGTCGGCAACGCCGATAAAACCCACCGGCATGCCGATCAGCAGGGCGGGGGCAGGTGAGCCGGCAGCCACCAGATCCAGCAGCCGCTCGAGCGCGGTGGGAGCGCTGCCGATCAACACAACCGGCGCCGGTTTCAGCCCCGGCGCGGCGGTCAGGGCAGCCCAGGCGGGCGCGACGGCGGCGGCACTGCGGGTGCTGCCGGCGGGGGCGCACGCCGGGGCCCAGTCGAGCAGGCACAGCACCGGGTTGCCACCGGTGCGTCGCGCCATGGGCGCCACGGCCGCCGCGGCCATGGCGGTGTCACACAGGATCGGCGCCCCTGCCGCCAAGGCGGCCTGACCGCGGCGGCAGGCCGCCTTGGGCGGACCAAAACGCAGAACGTCGACCAGGCTGGGATCGCCGCTGCTGTGAATGCAGCGCTCGAGCACATCGCGCTCCAGGGGGCTGAGGGCCTGCAGGTGCGCAGCCAGGGCAGGATCCCTGGCGCTGCAGTCCGCCAGTTCCTGACGGATCAGGGCGATGCTGGCCGTAAAGATCGGATGATCAAGCACGGCGAAGGCCCGGCAATCACCAGCTGATCATGCCCATTCACCTGTTCTGGGGCGACGATGAGGCAGCCCGCACCAGGGCTGTGGAGACCTTGATCACGGCAACGCTGGATCCCAGCTGGGCCGCAAT
>Ga0169931_10014412_pt1 | contig 10698 bp, 20 predicted proteins | sample Kivu_15m_20L_FD_129675 | JGI IMG/M metagenome (GOLD analysis project Ga0169931, IMG submission 129675) | Freshwater microbial communities from Lake Kivu, Western Province, Rwanda to study Microbial Dark Matter (Phase II) - Kivu_15m_20L... | ecosystem: Environmental > Aquatic > Freshwater > Lake... | reverse complement strand
TTTTTTATTTATTCTAATGATATAACCTCAATTCTACAAAATTTTTTCATTTTAGTATTATTTTTTAATTTTTAAAATTTTAATATTTCTCGAATAAATTAAAGTAAAAAATAAAAATCAAAGACTAATATAAAATTAATTTTATAAAAAAACTAACATCTCTTGAAAAATAATTTGATTTCATGTAATGTTAGCTTTAAGCTCATCGAAACCAAAAACTTTCTTTAGCACTCGCTCTTTAAAAAGTATAAAAAATCCATAAATAAGATTTATAGCGATTGCAAGTTATCAGCCAAAAACTCTAGCAAGTATACGCTTAGAAATAAGATCTAGTAAAGGCAAACATCTAATATACATCTAAAGTTTGTTCGCTGTAGTAGCAAATCGATGATTTGTTGGCTAGAATAGAAGAGCTTTCAGGACCATTAAACGAGGATTACAAATAAAGCTATTTCCAAAGTATTACGTAACTTTCTCTTAAACAATCTAGACTATAAAATCACTACGAAGAGCTCAAGGACAGCCACTAAAACAATCAAATTACTATATAACAATTGAAAAACACTATAGCTCAACAGCAACAAACCATAGTTTAACAAAAACAGGTCATAAATTAGCAATAATAGTATATAACTGTAAAATAAAAAATTATACTCAAGCAATAGAAAGCTCTATCTGAGCACAATCAAATGATAAAAAACTTATTACTTGATAAAAAAGAAGCATAAAAGATAAATAACTAATTAAACGACAAAATATAGTAGCTTAAAAGCTAATTAAGTTTTGTTGCTGCTGTACTTTACAAAGAAAAACAATCTAGAATCTAAATGGATATCGAACTATAATAGTAAGACTGCTACGATAACAATCAACCGCCCAATTCTATCAGAAATACCGTTCGAGTAGGAAAAAAATAATAAATAGTAAGCTAACTGCCTTTAGTTAGCGAGGTGGATCCTGCAGAATAGTCGATATAATCAATCCTCGATAAATCTATTGTTGGAGAATAAATCAGATGCAACAGTGCATAGAACAAGAATTAGCGTAAAATAAGAGCTTAAAATAAAAAGAAAACAAAAGAAGAGAATACATTTTGATCGATTATCATCAATATTAATTCAGAAATCATTATTTTTATATCTTCGATAAAAAACCTCACAATATTGTCTTAAATTGTTTTTTTTGAATTTTTATTTAAATGTATTTGTGTCAACTGTATGCTAATCGTTTAGTTTGTGTAAGCACATCATATAGCTGTTGTAGTGATTAGTAATCAGTAGATGGCAATAGTGTATGTAGTATGACTGGAAGATATAAATATCATAAGTGGACGATAAGAAGATCAGCTTTGATCGTGTGATGGATGGTAATGCATTGTTTTTGTTGCGTTGGGGTGTTTGTGCGGCTGTTGGGATGATTGATAAATTATATTATCACAAACATATCCTAATGTCTAAAGACGAGAAGAACGATTATTTAAAATACGGACAAGGAATTCTGATAAAGGGGTTCAAGGACAAGCAAGAGGACATCGGTTTCCTCACGGCTAAAGGTTTTGCTGACACCAAGGCCAAGTATGAAACATTCAAAAACATACTCTACTTCAAGAATTATCGTAACGCCATCTTCCAAATCATCCCCGCTGCTAACTTCGAACTCAACGATGAACTACGCAAGATCCAAGAGATCAGCAACGAAGAAAACAATAATGTAAGGATACTCAAAGCCCGCGCCGAGTCAGAAGCCCAGCAATTCTAGCTTCAAATCGAACTGTAAGTCTTCAAACACTCAGCAAAAACAAAAAGGATGTGTGCTTCGGAGACCTAGTCATGTTCAAGCATGTTGACTCAGACAACTATCTTTCCGGAACTATTCGCCCTTCCGATGGCATCAACGGAGCCTTCGTGGTTGAAGTCACCAAAACACTAGCAGAAATCTTAGTCTTCAAGGTGCTACCATTCAGGTCTTATGAACGTATGGGAATGGCCATCCCCATGGATTCACCAGTAAAACTGCTCAATGTCTACAACAACGGCTACCTGACCTTCGAGAAGATTGGTATTAGCCCGAGAACTAAAAGTAAATATCATTTTATGCAGCTATTGATCTAGACAAAAAATTAATTCCTACTCACGAATCTTTCGAGATTCCAGTCAAGACCAACAGTGCAGACACGATTACCTATGACTGTGTGACTCATTTCGTCGATCTGTCATTCGAAACCGAAGACCCTATGCCCTGGCGATTCTAGCTGCACATGAATGAAGTCTAAAACGACTCGCTTATTCAGCACGATATCATTTATTTCCAGCACACCGCCAAGTATCCCTCTTCATATTCAGTAACGGTATCCTCTCGACTGACCGCAAAGATATCATTCTCAAGGAAATGAAGGTCTAAGGCAATGAAGAGCTTCCATTTTACTAGTGCTTATGGGAAATCGAAAAACATGATGTTAAGGATCGTCCCGATGCCTATATCCTTCGTCACCTTATGTCTGGTATGACTCTAGGTATTCGCCTTGATGCCGAGGGCAGACCCACCAAACCCGAGTTGTTCGATATCAGTGATGGCTAGGCTGAAGGCAAATTGGGATGGGTGGAGCTAAGCCTGGCCAAAAAAGAGAAGGCTGAAATTAATAGTGGATCATTGATCAATATTTGCTATGAAAAGTGGTGCCTAGATAAGGCCAAAGATATAGCGGCGATAAAATCAGAATAGGAAGAAGTCAAGCCATCTTAATACATCGACATAGCCCGTCTCAGCAAGATGTCAGTGAACGAACTTTAGTATGAGAAAAAAAACGTTAATTTTACCTTGTAGATATCTAAAAACTGCTTTACCATTCGATAGATATAAGACGAACTTAAGAAGCAAGTGCTGTTTGCCCTGTCTTTCCACTCAAAAATCATCGATCTCAGGGATGATCTCAAGGAAGGTTATAAGGAATCTATGAAGAAAATCAGCTATATTCGCATGATGCAAGTTACTGAAAAAATTAAAGAAATAAAAGATTTCCTCAAGAACTGTCCCAAGGAACTCTCTGATCGCGAGTACAGTAAGTTAGTTTTTATTCAGTCAAACCCATCCGCAAGAGACAAATGATCTGCAAGGATCTAGGTATCAGCGAGCTGCTGTTTGAATTGTTGCATTTTATGCATGAGAATAAGAAGGGCAAATACCAGCACATCGATCTCAAGAAGGATCCACTTGATAAAAGAGAACCCTACTACATCTTCGAGGGCCGATATAATGAGCTTGAAAAATTCTAAGAGCTCTATAACAGCATCTACTAAGTGATTTATGAGCTCATTAGAGACAACATCCAGTTCAAGATCTACGTTTCTAAGTGGATAAACTTTGTGATCGAAGATGTGGTCAGACAAAACCAGCCCAGTCATCTAAAACTTCTAAAGGAACTTTTCAAAGACAATGAATTTATAGTGAAAAACCATGTGACTGATCGCACTGTCGAGAAGCTCTGCAAAGATATGTTGGATCAAAAAGGTGATATCGATTTTAACGAAAAAAAATATCTATAAATCTTCAGACTGTTCTGTATTGTTGGCAAGACTATCAACACATCCAATCAGATTAGACTTTTGCAATATTTTATCAAAGAATTGAGAAATTACGATATGTATCAGATTGCCATCATCAAGCAGGATGATCAGATATGGGTTGATGCTTCTATTGATAAGAGCAGACTGAAAAAAAGACGTTTCCAGGACTATTATAAGATCTGTAAGGAGGAGTATGTCACAGCTTGGGAGTACTTCGTGGAATTCCTTAATCTTGCGGCAGACATGACCCGAGGAAGAAATAAACAGGTCTAAGGCTATCTCTAGACTATGTTCAGCCAGGACATCTTGACTGATCTCATCGAAAAGAGCGATCTGCCTATTCCTGAGCCCCTGTATGAAGCAGAGGTGCCCATCTTGCGTTTGCTTCATAACTTGCATGCCTAAAACTAAAGCTACTACCCTATATAGAAAAAGAAACGTATATCAGAGTTTGACAAACTGGCTGAAGAATAAGTTGATGTTATGAAGACAACTTCTGACAAAAAACCATGGAACTCACCTCTTAAGCGAGTTCTGGCTTGTCTACAGTCAAAACTTAAGAAATTTGGACCTATAGATCCCTCCAAGATGCAGCAAAACTCAAATCTGTACGAAATATTGAACTTTTTATGGCAAACTCTAAATCTGGGATTCTGGGAAAAGACTCAAGAGGTTCAAGATATTTTGGATAATGTCATCAAAATTTTAGAGCCGCATCCTTCAATCCTAGCTGACTATTAGAGTGCAACAATATAGTCTCAAGAGAACTTATTGATGATGAAATGTAAGCTAGAATGCATGAATATAATTCAGCTCATCCTCGACTATGATCTAGATCTAGCAGTCAGGTATACCTGCAAACATTTTAATGTGTTCCAAATCCCACCTAAAAAACGAAAACTAGTATAGGATGAAAACACTCGTTTGTTGGACATGAAGGTTGATAACGAACTAGCGGTTAAGTTCATCGACGAACTGCCCAAAGACATGACCCAGTTAGTTAGCCCTACCATCCTCACTCAGATGATCGAGCTTTCTAAATACAAGAACTCAAAAATAACCAGTCAGTCCATCTCTATTATCGAAAGAGTTCTCCTCAAAAAGAAGAAAGCTATTGAAGATTTTTGTACTCAGATTTTTGTGTGCGGAGATCAAAGGAAAGTCCTCAAAACCTTTATATAAAGCAAGAAAAATAAATTCTATATGATGACTGATCAGACTTTGGTTTCAGTGACTATGGCCACGCAAGGAGGCAACTACGTTTTCATTTTCAACTAAGACTACAAGGACAGTGGAATCATGCAGGATATCTTTACTATGAGTGAAGTCCTCAAGAATGAAAATGTAATTCGCAAGGCCCAAGATTTCAGGGGACTCAAGACTCTTGAGAACTCAGGCATGTTCAAACGACTTGGTACCAACAGACTGCTAAACTTCACCGATTAAAGAACAAGCAGCAACTCCATGAAGCAAAGCGTGCTCGACGCTGAAAACATCCATCTCAAAGTCTTGGAGTTCGTGCTTAACTGCAGAGAAGTACCAGCTGAAGACCTAGCTGTTAAACTTCTTCATCTCAGTTACAAGTTCTTGGCGAGCTTGATATGGAACTTCCAGGCCATCAAGCCTTAATTGATCCAATACACTCCTCAGCTTATTCCTCATTTGTCCAAAAACGTTGGTTGCATCGATTTCCTCAAGGAGATGTACGATAACAACAAGGCTATGCTCTTCAACGAAGCTGTGGTCAACAAACTCATCAAGGAAATCTGCTCTAAAATCGAAGACCAGCCTGAAACCAGCTACTATAAGTCTAAACTTATGGACTTCTTTAGGTTCCTTATTTACTGCAACGGTAAAACTCTCAAGTCCAATCAGATCCAAATTCTTAAGGAGATGCAAGATGATTCGTTCAAAACTATCATCCTAAAAGTGACGAAAGAAGATATTGTAGCATTGGTAGCTAAATACACTCGTGACTACGAGGAAATGGAAAAAAACCGTTAGGATAGATAGAGGTACAAGATCGTTGTGATATAGCCAAAATTGCTATATATGATAACTTATTTCCAGATTTTAGAGAGTTTGATTGACGACAAGAACACTGTTAACATGGGCAAACTCAAGAAAAGATTCCCCTTCGATACACTTGTAGATTGGATCGATGCTGCAGGCACTTGCTGGCCACTTAAGCGCAACATCCGTGCCTTCCTGAACAGGCTTTACTACTTCGAACCTGAGGTAGAAATCTACATGAAGAAAATCATCAATTCATAGATCATCAGCATCATCAAGGATCTCAACTACTATATGCTCATCAAGTGCAAGTCCAATGTAGCTGACTTTGAACAATTCATCTTCCAGGATCCAGTCCGCTTCAGCTACCTAGAAAGCTATCTCTATCTCAACTTGGAGGAGAATTTCTTCACACTTTACGAGCTTACCACTCGCGACAAGATCCAAGCCTAAATGAAGACTATTCTTCACCCCAAGGACAACCCCTCAAAAGATGGTCCATACAATATGATCAGAATATGCGAGCGTCTTGGCTGGATCAAAAACTACTTCGTGGAGAAGAAAAACACCTTTACCAATTCTTTTATCAAATTTTTGCTTAGCAAGTTCAGAATGATCATCAAAGAGTTCGACGATAGCATCTATATGGACGGCATGAAGATCCCCGACGTAGTCGGCAGAGCGCCTACTAAGTCTGAGAAAGAAAAGGCAAGAGTTGGATTGATCGAGAAAATCATGGCAGGAGATATTGGAACTTTTTACGTGCAGGCTACTAAAGAAATACATGATATTTAGCCTTTAGTATACAGCACTCAGGACAAAGTGAATAATCCCAAAGACGACAAGAAAGCCAACCAGAAAAAGTTGCTAGACAAGCTAAGAACTATCCTGAAACGAGAGCGAAGGGCTTTCAAAGATCAGGACTAAGAGGTGCACTACAACTTGAGCAGACTAGTCAGAGCCATTAAACTTTCACCTTAGGCTGAAAAATATTTAATTGCTGACTATAATAACAACTTGAACGACTACTCAAGAAGCCCAACTATCTTCGAATACATGCAGAGTATCATCAAAATGAACTCAATAAATCCCGAAGCGCTTCCCATCAAATAGAAAAAATTCTTCCTCAATTTGATCACCGGTATCGTGAGCCAGAATAACCACTGTCCTCGTGATCCGATCAAGCCCATCGACGCCTGGTAGCCCGAAGAGTGGACAGGCAGCAAGAAAGAAATTGGAGACATTCAGAATAAACTCAAAGGATGTATGCTAGGTAAATTCGTTACCGAGTTACTTCAGGAGAATATTTCCTAGAATATCGAGTTCGCAGACAGCATCCTATTATGCGGCATCAGCTATTTATGGGGCGGTAACACCAATTCCCAGAAGAACCTGATCGAAGAGATCGGAGCTGATAAAGAAAACAGAGTAATGAAGAATCTGTAGTTGCTGATATCTAAGCTGGGCAAGTTTATCCTGAAGAATATCTAGGAATCAAAACGCTTGGACACTAACAAGGATAACGCTTTCTCAACAACAACCATCGATAACTACGATTTCTTCGATCCCCTCAAGAGATATGCCTGCAGAATAAACGTGTTCGAAGAAGAAACTACTGACTAAGAACTTTATTCTAAGACATGCATGCGTACCTATCGTCGTGCCTTCAAGTTCCTACAGCTTCTTTGCGAGAACAACAACATCGAGGGTAAAAACTTCATCCATTTGCAGACAGGTGTGGTCAAAAGCATCGATTTCATCCAAATCGCTGCCAAGTAAATACGAAACTTGTTCATCGCACTCAACGAAGAGGTCTGCGGTGTTACGATGTTCCTGCTTGACTTCATCCTTGAAGTCACCCAAATACCCGTATTTGAAAACCAAAAGGCTCTTATGAATCTCAGCTTCTTCGAAGATGTTTGCGCATTATTCAACACCTTTAGCAAAAAAGAAAACGTTTCTCTTAAAGGTTTCGACGGCAAAGAAGAACTAATCGAACAAATTTACTTTAAAACTATCCAGATCATTCTCAGCAACTTTTAAGGAAACGACCAGAAAACTTTCGAGCTAATTGACACTAAGCTAGAAGCTGGGTTCCTGACTAAAATCCTCTAGAATAAGCTAAAGTCGATGAAGATCTAAACAAAAGAAGATGTGATCGCATATGTAGACGACAACAAATAATGTGTGTTTGATGACAACATGATGGCAGTACTCAGCATCATCATCATTTTCTAAAAACTCAAAGAAAAACTGCCAGAAAGCAGAATTGTTGGTATGTACAACTCCTCTCGAGAAGAGCGAGTGGAACTTTTCAGCTATCTCGAGGGATGTCTACTCAAGATATAAATCGTCAACAACGGCAAAAATCAAATCGTTATCTTCCCTAAGTACCCAGTCTTCAATTCACTCTCCGACAGTCTCCGCGATACAGTTATGGACAAGGTCGTCAGAGAAACCCACAGAGATAAAATCGTGTCCCTCTTATCTTACACTGGATCCATCAAGCGCAAGATTGAATCTTCTTATAGTTTGCTCAAAAAGTAAAGAATTTCCTAGAAGAACATGAACGATGCTTTTACTATTTCTGCGTGTATGTCGATTGTTCTTTGCTTCTACATGATGATGTACTACGATGTGATCATCAACTATCAGTAGGCCGATTATTCCTCTTCTCGTATGATTGGTCTCGGCAGATTCGCTCTCAGTCTGGTTCAGCTTTCTATGAGTTTAGTATATGGATATTTCTGGCTACGTTTCAAGATCTGGTAGGTACCCTAGAAGACTGCTCTTTAACCTGAAAAACCCGCATAGGAAGAGTAGGGCAGCAAGACCGCCATAGATCGGTTTATTGAAAAAGTAGCATCGATTATGGCCAGACTCAAGATCGACGTTATCATCACTATAGTCAAAGATTCTATCTTCACGATAGTGAACATCTTACGAGGAGGTGACACCAACCAACCTTTATTCCAAAGCGCTTAATTCTATCGTATGGCCATGTATGTAGGTGTTGCTTTCTTTGGAACGTTCTTCCATCCAGCTCTCTTCTTCATCCATCTCATGGATATTTTCTGCTACATTCCAGAAATAGGAGACATTTTCAAGGCCATCGGGCTCAATATTAAATAATTGGCCTATGTTAGTTTCATGGGAGTCGTGTTCACTTTCGTTTTCTGTACAGTTACCTTCAGTAACTATCAGAAAAACATATATGATTCCGAGACCCCTGATGAAGAGATGTGTCAGAGTATGATGGAATGTATCATGAAACTTTTCGTTTCAGGAGCGATCGGTGAAAGCATGGAAGGCTTTGAGATTGTTCGTTACAGCTACGACATGATATACTTCATTTTCTTCGAAATTTTGTTCGGCAACATCATCTCGGGTATCATGTTGGACTCGTTCGGATCGCTGAGAGAACGTAACAACGCGTTAGTCGAAGATAAAGAAAATTATTGTTATATTTGCAACATTTCTAGAGAAACAGTCGAGAAGAGTCAGAAGTCATTCTATGATCACATAAAGGGTAATCACTTCCTCTGGAACTACGTATTCTTTATTTATTTCTTGAATGCCAAACCCGCTACTGACTATTCCGGTCTATAGTATCAGATCACCCAGCAGTACAACGGCAAGTCTTAAGAAGAAATGTTGATCGATTGGGTACCCATCAATGAAGAGGCATCTTTTGATGCCAAAGCCAAGTTGGAGGAACTCAACGGAGTTGTAGATGAAAAGCTAGCTATGCTGTAATAGGGCAACACTACTATCGGAGATGCAGTCAAGGAATTCAAAGCTCTCGCTGTTGGATTTGTGGAAGCTTGATGATTATGCAAACATGGATATCTTATAGTTATACTATATTAATTTAAAAATTGTATGTAAAAGCTAGAATATCAAGACTAGCAGTAAAAATAAAAAAAAATGAGCAAATTAAAAACAATATCTGTGTTTGAAACATTTTTTTTGATAAACATTTTTTTTTTATAAACATTTTTTCGAATATATTTTTTTAGACTGGATATTCCGCTGATAATCTTTAGTTTAATCTTTAGCATGTACGATTATTAAGACTGTAATGTTCTCAATCAATTGATCTTGAAGTCCTTATAAATAGCGATCTGTTTCGCAAAATCTGTTTTTTATATCTCCGCCACCCTCTCTTTAATCTTCCTCTGCTTCTCCTCCTGCCTCCTGATTGCCTATAGATTAGGTTTAAACACGAAAAGATCTTCGCCAATTTTATCCATCCTCAGCGGCCTCGATAAATTTGCGTCTTCTTTCCAGTTGTACATCGTCTTCATCTCCGTCGAGCCAGCCTGAGAGACCATCACTCTTGATTTCACTGCTCGCAAACACGCCAGCACGTATTTTTAGTACTATTTTCGGTCTTTTGAACGAAGCCAGTTGTCGATAAAAGATACTGCGATTGCAGTCAATGGATGAGCGAGCTAGAGCTGAATGAGAAAATATGTACTTTTTGCAAAGTGCTGTGCTCGAAAATATTGGAATGAGCAGTTGGTTTGCCCAATGAGTACCCATGGAAATATTGGTACGAGGTCGTCAATTGTTTTCGTCGAAACTTTTACTAGGCCTACTAGAGACTAAATGAAAAAAGAAGTACGAAGAACGGCCTTTACGGTTCATTAAGGACTGATGAGTCTAGTACATAATTTTCTATTAGGGCAGCACAATATTTATGGCTGCGTTGCCTTTGCTTCGATAAATCTGACCAATTATCTATAGGCCAACGCGCTCATTCTAGCCTGTGTACTTCTACCAGTCTAACAGCTGAGCACGGTACTAAGGTCGGACTATCTTATCAAGGATCTTTTGGGCCATCAGTTATATATTAACACGCCATCAAGCATATATAACACACTTTCATACATAAATCAAGTCATTTTGAAGCAAACATCTATCGTTTTTGTTCACTATTTTTATCAAATCATCACTTCTATATAAATATCTTAAAAAACAATGATTACAACAAATTTTAAAAAATTGTGCCTAGATTTATTCAAAATTACTTGTTATTTATATAAATTCGCTTAATTAGATCTCGATTTATTTTTGAAAAGCCATGATCGTATTTGACATACTCGTTTAGATGACATAT
>Ga0169931_10014411_pt1 | contig 10698 bp, 5 predicted proteins | sample Kivu_15m_20L_FD_129675 | JGI IMG/M metagenome (GOLD analysis project Ga0169931, IMG submission 129675) | Freshwater microbial communities from Lake Kivu, Western Province, Rwanda to study Microbial Dark Matter (Phase II) - Kivu_15m_20L... | ecosystem: Environmental > Aquatic > Freshwater > Lake ... | reverse complement strand
CGGTACGTTGAACTTGCCACTGGAGTTCTCGCGGTAGAGGCCGTTGAAGCAGGTTCGGTTGAGGTAGATGAGTCGTGCAGCTCGTCCCAGTTCAGTGCGTTCTGACTTTTTGCGAACCTCGTAATACCTCCTTTCGGTTACATCAGCCTCCATTTTCTTGAGACGTCTAATGAGCTGGTCTGGCTGACGCTCAAGTACGTCGTACGCGTTCACAAGCTCTTCGTTGATGTCGCTCATGAAAATACGCGGACCCGTTCGTAGGTCTGACGCGTTGAGGTCTAGCGACATAGCTACAGCAGCACTTCCCATGAATGGTTCGAAAAAGCAGTTCTTGCCTAAGGTGAAGTCTTTGTGGAGAAACGAGCTGATGATCGGCAGCAGTCGACGCTTGCCACCTGCCCAGCGAAGAAATGGCGCCGGTTGGGTGTCGGGCGAGGTGGAGTCAGCATTCACGAACAACGTGTCTAGTCGCTGGGTGACGCGAAGTCAGCGCATCTATCGAGATGTGCTAGGCCGTACTGTCAGCTAGAGATTGAAGTATCCCAGACCTGGATTTTCGGGTGTGCCGATTAGCAGACCACGGTCGAGGTAGTGATTGAAGTACTCGCACGAGGTTTCGGGCACCAACGCGCACGAGTGGCACGCGGCGAGATTCATGGAGTTGGGTCCCTGACCTTTCGCGCCGATCTCCATGCAGATGGGATCTGACGAGCAAAAGCGGGCATGGTCGAGTGCCGCTTCGAAGGCTCGATCGAGTTCGTCTGGTTCACCCATGCGCACGAGCCCGCCCATGCTTCCCTCGGAGTCGCCCGAAGCGGTGTAGACCAACAGGCCATTCATGGCGGGGAAGGAGAGACCCTCGTCAGAGCAATACAGACGTTCCCGCAGTGATGCCGCGGTGTAGCCGCAGTCAAACACAAGCTGATTGATAAGGATGTGGGCAAGGGTGTGGAGGGCGACATAGCGCGGCAAAAACGTGGGGTCTTCGCAATTTGGATAGTCCCGCTTGAAGTAGGCCGACGACTGAAGCGGATTTACGCGAGCTTGAATGTCGAGTTGTTGGCTCCAGGCCCGGAATTTTTCTGAGTTGAAGTCGAAGAAGATGCCCTCGCCGTAGACCTCATACGCAGGCAGCCAGCTGTGGTCAATTCCCTGGGTGGAGGGGCGACGTAGAAGAAGCTTCTGCTGTGAGAGCGGCACACTCGGGTCGGGTTTCACCCTGCCGAACCCAGTCAAGGCGCGGGTTTCACGCAAGCGATCCACGAGAGTCAGGCCGTGAGTGAGTTGATTGACAACACCGGTAGTTTCAAAGTTGAGCCGGTCTAGCGGACGAAGCTTCAGCATCGAGGGCATTGAGGATTTGCCCCTCAGTAGTGCTGCGTACTCGGGAGCTTTCAGCTTAAGCCGCCAGTCATCCGGTACGGCAGGGGCACCCTGCGATGCACCGGTGTAATAAAGCGACTCGATCGCGTTAGTCAAATCTTCGACCGTGAAGCCCCTGAGTACTCCAGCTTGCATTTGCATAAGCATCGAGGCGACCACAGCCGCGGTGGGTTTTGGCTCCATATTTAGAAGCGCCTTCAGTGCAAATTGCGGACCATCTTTATGGAGGGCGTCGAGCAAATCTGCAGGGACTCCTGCTACGTCGCTCGGAAGAAAGATTGCACTCTGTACGTAGGGGTAGTAGTTGTTCACCGCGGCGGTGAGCCCTCCGGCCATCTGCTGACCGCATCCGGCGCCTTTGAAGTCATCGAGCCAAGGCGAGCATCCACGACAGACGAACTGCCGAGAATTGTCTAAGTTCTTCGAAAGATTTGATGTGAAGTTCTTGCCGTCCGCAGAAGTGGTACCACCGAGAATTCCAGACAGATTGCGCTCCGCTCCACACTCGCACTTGATTCGTTGTCCTTCAAGTGTTGCGCCCTGAAGTGAGGCGGTCAGTTTCCCGTTGCAATTTGGAGTCAGGTTCTTATGCACCCACTCGCGAAATGGGAAATCCTCAATATGGCCGCCTTCGCATAGTGCGAGAAATGGCACCTGGACCATAAATGGCTTTTTCTTTGACCCACCTTCACCCTTCGCGGTAGAAACGGCACCGCAGGTGGCGCAAGGTATTCGTCCAACGCGGTGGCGCGCAGTCTCCTGGAATTCAAGACTCTTGCACTGCTTGCACCAATGCCATAGAGGAAACCTCACCGCAGGGAGGGTGATATTCATGTTCACTTCGCCATCGTCATAGCTGAAACCAAATGGTTCCCGATGGTCCGGAGGCAGTACGAAGAAATCCACTCCGAGAGCTTCACTGAGGCGCCACTCGTCATGAATCTGAAACTCTGTTTTGTCAAAATTCCGACTCACTTCGTCGATCCAGTGATCAATGCCCGCGACGATACCGATGACACCTTCAGTCGATGTCTGTAAAGAACCTGGTCCAGCTGGGGAGATGAGCTGGGCGCGTCGAAGTGGAAACTCAGCCATCCTTCGCCGCCTCTCGACGTACATAGACATCTGAAATTTTCACGATGCACTCTGCATCCACATTTCTCATCGTTGGGGGAGTCGGCCATGCGAGGTCTTTCTTCTCGGTAGGCAGGTATGTACCGGATCGGTACAGCAACGGCAACGCGTCCTCGTTGAACTTCGGGTCCCAATCAGTGCGAAGCCAGCTGGCCCACTCCTGGCGCCGCTTCTTCACAATTGCATCGAAGTCTGCGAGCTGTCGAGAGTCAACAATAATGACTCGTTCACGGATTGCCATGATTGCTTGATCTATGAGATCATCGGGCACGGGCAAAGGTTTTAGGCTGCGGCTGCCGTAGTTGCGTACATATCCGACGATGACGGCATGCAGGGCTCGCTCCATTGCCGGCGAGGAGAAAGGCGTGACGCTCGTGGGTTCAACTGACGCGTACAGTCGCTGGTGAAAGGCTCGGAACTTTTCAAAGTGGGATCGGTCTCTCGGGCGCCTTGGCGGATACATGGTTACTACAAGCCCCGGCTTTTCCTGCCAGCGGCGTCCAACTCGCCCCGTCACCTGTATGTATTGGCTAGTGGTCTTTGGCTGGCCAAGAATACTCAGCAAAGAGAGTCGAGGAATGTCTACGCCAACTTCGATGATGTTGGAGGCCAGGCATGTATCGATGGGATGATTGTTGACAGTGTTGAAGAGCCGGTCAATTGTCTTTGGAAGCTCAGTATCTTTGATGCGACTGGTTAGTTCAAGAATACCGCTGGAGTTGAGATATCGACGCAGACCGCTAGCGGGCGAAATACCCTGTCGTGACCAAATCGTTTTCAGATATGCCGTCACGTTGAGCTGGAGTAGATTGAAAGTTGTTCCGATATCTGAGATTCGATTGAAAAACGAGAGAAGCGTGTACCAAGGGTCCTGAAGTGTGGGGTGTAGGCGCTTGGGTGCTTGCAGAAGAGATGCTGTCACACGAACTTGCAAGTCTTGAACCGACCGCAGTGATGTACCCAGGATGCCCACATACAGCCGTCCCTGCTCGAGCTTGTCATTCTCGTCTCGCGCATATCGCGCGAAGAATGAGTTTTCTACTGATAGCCCGTGTGGCGGGAACAACGCAGCTTTGTCGCGTGCGTAAAGTCCGCGGACTTGATTCTTGAATTTGCGAATCGTTGCGGTTGAGCAAACAATCTTTGGTTTTGTCGGCTCACTACCCTTTCGGCGGTCGATGCAGAACTCCTCAAAGAGCCACTCGTATAGTCCGACCATGGTTCCGAGCGGACCACTTATGAGATGTAGTTCGTCCTGAACGATCAGCGACGGTGGCGCAAACTGTCGGACACCATTTTCGTCGAGGCCGAACAGACATCCGATTTCGCCATTGAACGCAACTTGCGCGAACTTGTCGACGGTGGCAATTACCAAAGACGGGCGACGCTCGTATATGTCTTCATCCACTATCCAGACCGGCAGAGGAGCGAGTTCGCTGTGAAACGGACATTGGCTATCGGGGCATGTGAAGACGACAGTCTTCTTACCGCCAGTAAATGGGCTCGTTGACTGTCGAAATGCGGGCCAAGCCCCTGGACCCTTTGCCTTCTCGACTTTCCCGAAGTCAGTGCTGCAGTGCGGGCATCGCGTGAGAAGAAAGCGGTGGCTATCTTTATATTTGCTCGAGACAAGCTCTGTGAGTTCGGTTAACGCATCAGCCCTGTTATTAGGTGTGACGGAGCCACCAACCCAGATTCCGATCGAAAAGCCTGGTCCTGCAACGTCGTGGCTTCGCCGCACAAGTTCCATCGAGCAGATAAGGCCCGCAGCTCGGGTGAACTGTTGGCTTGTGAGCAGGCGAAGTGTATAGCGCATCAACGCGCCAACTTGCTGGTCGCTTCCACGGAGGCGCTGTAGGAACAGCGAGAACGCAATAAGAGCCTGGTATGCCTCAGTCTTGCCACCTCCGGTGGGGAAAAAGATCAGCTCTACTGTCTCTCGATGCTCGTCTGATGGGTCAGCTGTTGAGGCGAGGGAGGCAAGCAAAAACCCAATCTGGAATGGGCGCCACCTGCCGAGTCGTGATACGTCCTTAACCGGTTTGGGTTCGACGTGACGGATCTGCTTCTTGTCAACACTGACTTTTCGAGTTTCGGAGGGAGTCTCCACTTGTTGCCTGTAGACAGATTCATTTGCGTATTGAAAGGCCTTGCGTACCGCTTCATCTGACTCAATCAGGCGGATTCCTGCTCTCATGCGGGCAAGCATCTGGCGGCACTCTTCAACGTGTTTTGTGGCGGTCGGCTGGTGGCGGGCAGCGAGTCCTCCGATCGCGGTCTCGCTTCGGTCGATCCATCGTTCGTAGGCATCTGTCAAGGTGATCAGACTCTCGAATGGTTGCGCGGCGCCATCGAGCCCGGCGAGTGTCGCCATCGAAATCTCGAGTGGTCTCTTCTTTTCGTCCGTGATGTCAGGTGTGACACTCGGAACTTGGTGAGTTGGGAAGTAGTGCCCACGGACCGTCAAGGCCTGCCCCTCAAGCGGCGACCAGTCCGCACTGCAACCATGACCTACAGCAAAAGTCGGAAACTCTCGATACATCAACGATATTGAACGAGCTTCTTCATCAGTGGTGAGGAGAACGCTGTCTTCCCGCTCGGGGTAGGGAGGGAACGGAATGCTCGCGCCGTCAGCGTCGCAACACTGAACGGCGAATTCGGTTTGGAACAGCCCGTGAGTGTTGCAAGTTTCGCCAGAGCTGTTGTTCTTGACTGCAATCGTGACGAACTCTTCGGGTCGACCTGGCAACCGACGCGAGTAACAGTACACATCTATCTTTAGAGGGTGATCAATTCGATTCGCAACTACCTCGAGCTTCATGAAGCCCTTGCCGTTAGCAGAGAGCTCGGCAACTTCTGCAGTTGCAGTGAATGAAATGGGGCGGCGTACGTACCACGTTCGATCACTGAAGCTGCCAGCTCCGTTCCCGACTTTGACCAAAAAGGGCTGATAAAACGCCCCGGTGATTGTGGTTTTGAGAGTTGCGGCATCATCGGGAATCACGAACGATATTGCGCCCGATCTGGGGTCGGATTCGTTTGCGCTAGCTAACTCGTAATCGTTGCTTTCACCAGTATCGCCCTTGGCTCTGCCATCACGGATCTCAATGTCGAGTGCTTCCTCGTCGTCAGCATCGACGATGGGGGCGTCAGCAAGAATGGGTTCTGGAGCGGTCTGGGTTTCGGGAAAGAGTACGCCGCTCGCAAATCTTCGCATCGGGGGTATGCGTGAGTCGTTGAGGATCTCTTCGCCAGTATCTGCCTCCACCCAGGGACCGTAGGAACTATCGACGTCTGCGAACTGTGGGGCAGGACTTATCGAGAGCCGCTTACCATGTGGGTCTGGTCCGATAATCTCGGCGCGCAGAGCATCGACAATCTCTGACCTTCCGTGGTCAGATACGGCGACCGTTGAGTTCACAGGCATCCAACAATAGATAGTCTCGCTGGTCGCGTCAAGACTAAATCTGTCCCCCCATGCGATGCACTAACTTTTTGATCAACTCATTGGGGCAAATGATTGTTACTCTCTCGATAGCTCGCGAAATTCCAGTATAGAGAAGTGGTACATCGAGATCCTCAGGTAGGTTCACAAGAACGATCGCCTGAGTGTCCATTCCTTTGAATTTTCGAATAGTTGACACCAACCCCTTTCGTTCTGTTTGCGGCTTGCTTCTCTTCTCTCTCGACCAGAGAGAATCGTCGTCAGTGAAGAGTCTCCGATGTGCTGGGCTAAGAGCGTCGAGCGAAACATGGCCGACTGCGCTTAAAATCGCGATGGAACCAGGCAAGTGATTCCGGAGTAGCTGATCGATTGTCTGCGTGTACACCATCTCGGTTACGGGGTATGCAGCCTTAATTAGCTCAAAGTTCTGGCCGCTGGGCGGAAGTCGGTAGCCCGTGTAAAGGTCACGCAAGCCCGTCGTCGCAGTAACGACTTCTCCTACGCCGGGTCGATTGCGGCAGTTCTTTCGCAGAGAATATGACACAAGTCCGGGGACCACCGACCGAAGCAACTCCCTCGTCTCGCCTGGCACTCGCCCCCGGCGCTCTGCCGAAGGTTGAATGTCCTGGTTTTCAAGGTCACCAAATAATCGGGTAGACGCATTTGGGTTTTGTCGGATTACCTCAGCAAGAAGTGGCAAGGCCCCAATACTGCAGATGTCTTGAATTTCGTCCACAACGATTGCAGAGAAGGTATCTCTCAGCGACTGGAGTTCGGCCAATTTCGCAGCAGCATCGGCGAACAGAGTCGAAGTGTTGACGTCACTTCCAGGCCCATACCCCACAATGGTCATGGCGAGTCGGTGGAGTGTCCCAACATCGTCTGGATCTCGTGGCAGCTCGCGCATGAGAAACATTGCTAGAAGTCGGTTGTAGCAAAGCACGAGAACCCTTCCGGCCTGGCTCTGGGCGCGTCGTGCAGCTTCGACCGCCAGGAGGGTTTTACCAGTCCCTGCGGGGCCCTCGAAGAGCATGCGCCCCTCAAGATCCATCGCATCCAGCGCTTCAAATTGTTCCTCGAGAAACTTCTTATGCTCTTCTTGACGGCGGTCGTCTTGATCCTCGGGGCTGATGTGAATCTCGAAGTTGGGGCGCAGATAGTCGCATATGCCCTTCGTGCGTTCAACTGTTGGTTCCCCCTTGTGTGGTTTGAACCATGCGACTGTGTCTCGCTTGTGGGGGTCTTCAAGATCGGCACACAGCCTGTCCCGATTCTCATTCATAACTCTTAGGACCGAGGCAACGATCGCGGTTGGCTTCACCGACTCGCGGTCCAGCACTTGCCAGGGCTGCCACTCCACCGCCGGCTCGTTGAAACGAACTGCAGTAAATGCGACGGCGTATGTGAAGGGGACTCCTCTCGTTAACTCGTCTGGCAGGTCTTTCTTCAGCGAGTACATCGCCTCAGCGGCTTGCTTGAAGGGTCCGCGTACTGTGGGCTCTTCGTTCCCGAGGCTCCATACGCCATTCTGATATCGCACACTTCCATGACTCTTCACTTCTAAGACCAAGATTCCCTTCCCGGGGATCATGATCAAAAAGTCAATCTCTCCGGCATTCCGTCTCAGGTGTCGTGGCAGGTTAAGGCTGTGCATGACGACCCAGTCGTGTCGCTGTAGTTGATCGCGTAGCGTCGCGAACAGCTCCTTCTCACCGGGAGGCGCAGAATCGTGGATGAAATTCGGGATAAGTCGTGCCACACTTCTCTCATTTCAGATGTTGGTTATCTGACCAGCTCAGTTCCACGTGCTTCGACCTTTTCGATTGCGTTGATTCGCCATGCGTCAACAGGATGAACTTTGCCGATCTGTAGAATTCGATACAACCCAATCTTGCCGAGTCCCTCGGCGACTCTATCGATGATGAGAAAACCCGGATTTTGTAGTGCGGGGTCGTTCCACTGACGTGTCTCAAGTAATCTACGGAGAGTTCGAGGAGCACCCGCACCCGCTCGCAAGTGGAGTCCGCGAATCTTCTGGAGGTCTTCCCACAGGTCTCTGCACTCACCAGTGAGTTGCAGATATGCGCAGAGCTTCTCGAAATCCGAGAAGCTCTGTGGCCCAATACGTCTTGGGTTAGTTAGCCAGTCAACGAGGCCGGTGTTGTCGAGGTCGTGGATCGTCTTGATTCGTTCACGCATGCGTGTCAAAGATCCCTCACGGCGTCGGGCCTCTCTGAGTGCTTCCTGCCAACGACGTTGGCTCTTTCGAAAAGGTGTGGCGCCGAGCCGATCGGCTTCCTCTTGGATGAAATCAGAGTCCGTACCTTCAACCCGCAAGACTACGAATCTGTCCGCTTCGAGGGCGTGTACAGATTCTCTAAGGACGTCAAGTTTCCCGGTTGAGTCCTTCGTGACCGTGAAGACGGTGGCTTCCTTGCCGGCTTCGAGAAATGTACTGAAACCACCCGCGAGTCTGACATACCTCCCCAGAACAAGTTCGTCCAGCTCGCCAGTATTGCTACCTGCCGCTTTTCGTTCGTCGACGGTCCATTCGGTTTCTGTGTCCACCGTCGCGTCGAAAAACGGCACTTGCAGAGGTACGCGCGATGAAATTTTGCGGCGCGGGGGAGAGTCGGGGATAAGACCTGGGATCTCTACCTCCATCTCCCCGAAGGGGTACATGATGAAGTGAGACTCCGGGGCCTTTGGGTCTCTCGCAAATCTCCACTCGGGCACCTCAGGCTTCCATGACGCGTAGGTGGGGCTCATCAAGTAGATGAGCCTGCTCGCGCTGTCAAGATTTCGGAGGTCGCCTATAGACATGACCTGCAGGTGAACAGATGTGTAAGTGTGGGAGACCCATCCCGTGAGTGAATCACGCATGGACTGATCTTTGGTGACTATTGCGGCACCAGATTTCACAAGCTCTGTGAGCATTGGCTCGAGCGGATTGGATGGGACAGCTAGAACTCCGTCACACACGGCCATCGCAGTTTCCAGGTGTTTCTTTGTTGCTGCATAGTTTACATCTTGCGCGAGTCGACCGAGGCGGTCGCGAATCTCTTTAATGTGCATGTCGGCATGGTCAAAGGGCATGGCAAGGCTCGTTGTCAACCTGCGGAGTCGATAGATCTCGGACCTGCCAACTTTGATGACTGTTGGGTCAATTCCGTTATCGAGCAGAGTTCGCGCAAAATCCTTACAGATCCCGAAGAGACTCTCAATACCTGGGTGAGAGACCACGTGCAATTCAATTTTGCCATTCGTGCAGTTGTCGTATGCCCGCTGTGCGTCGTCAAATCCCATGTTTAAGCGTCCCTCCATTCCGCATACTCGAGGGTTGATGGCATATTCAAGCCTTTCGGCGAGTTAACTATGTTGACGCCCGCGTCTTGAAAGTCGGCAACGAATGCATTCACAGAACTAACTGAGCCAGTTTCCCAGCGATCGAGCAAGATGAGATTCTGTTGTGCGTGAATGTAATTTTTCAATTTGGGATATGAGTTTGAGCCGTCGTAGACACAGCATCGAGCATTGAACAGTTCCAACACATCACGGTCAGCTGAAAAGTACTTAGTCAAGTAGTGAGAAACATCGCCTGCCGGATTTTCACTGTCTCCTCCGACCCGAAGCAGATCGTCGATGCAACCGGAGACACCGCTTATCGAGATTTCGTGTGAACGGAGATCTTCCCAAAGAGCTGGTCTTCCAACCATGCAGATTGAGTATTTGGTGTTGCACAAGAGTTCAAGATGAGAAGTCGGATAAAAAGACTTGAAGAACTCAATGTTGTTCGACATCGGGCGCGGAAGCGAAAAGTCTTCGCCATCGTATGGACTCAACTGCCAAGCTTTTGCATCCCTCAAACTCCGACTGCTTGTGTAAGGCTTGCGCTTGCTGTTTCCAGCGAACCCCTTATCGCCCCGGCGGGCCTCTCGGAGTGGTTGATAGTGCAAAATCGGTTCGCCGGTCTTACTGTCAGCGCGACATTCCTTGAATATGCCGCACTCAACTTGATTGTTCTGATGCCGCCAGGTAATTCGGTCACCCTGCTTTAGTTTTGTCAGATCGGTGTTCAAGACGTCACTTACAACCAACCCCACGGTTGCCTCCATGAACCCGAGCGCGAACATCGCTGATGCCATCCCCCGATGTGGCGCGGTGACAAGTTTCCAGACTTTGTGCCCCGGAAACTGTAAGTACTCCAATCCAGAATGGCGACCAAGATCAAGCATGAATTGAGCCCAATCGGGCAGTGGTGCTCCGCCCGCGACGGTTATGTTCTTCCATGTCCTGCTGTCTGTAGCTTCGGGCACTTTTGAGACTCGTCCTCTCCAATCAGGTTGCCAATACTAGGTGGTAAGCCCACTGGCGAATCATCGGCCTTGAAGTGATACGCAACTAGGAGGACGAAAGTGACCACTCATCTCAACGGCAAACGAAAACTCACGTGGTGCATGGGCTGTTGATGGGACTCGAAGATCCCGGTTAGCCTGACATGAGTGGGTCTTCCGTTAGGCAAGTGCAGTAGCTGCGGTACCTTCATCGAACTGGTTCCTGGTGCCTGGGTGAGCCCTGGTCAAACCCGGCACAGCACTACAGGCGAGGACCGGGCTCAGATGGTTGTGAGTAGCGGTGAGTATCTAATGTTCATAGCCTTCGCGGCGACCCTCGAGAAATCAGGGTCATTTGACGAACTACTTGGCGAGCATACGAGCGAAGATCTCGGACGATTT
>Ga0169931_10014410_pt1 | contig 10699 bp, 6 predicted proteins | sample Kivu_15m_20L_FD_129675 | JGI IMG/M metagenome (GOLD analysis project Ga0169931, IMG submission 129675) | Freshwater microbial communities from Lake Kivu, Western Province, Rwanda to study Microbial Dark Matter (Phase II) - Kivu_15m_20L... | ecosystem: Environmental > Aquatic > Freshwater > Lake ... | reverse complement strand
GGCCTGATAGATGGCTGGTGGCCATACTGGTTTATTAACCCAAACAGTGAGGTAGGAATACCAGGAGTAATTGGCTATGTCCTTGCCATATCCTTTGCCTTTATATCTCTGGGTTTCTTGCTCTCTGGAGCAAGGATATTTGTTGTGAAGCTGGCAAGGCGCACTAGAGCAGTTAGTTCCTGACCTTCTGATCCGTAGTTATGTTGCACTACCTCTATATAGAGCCTCTTGAGCACTATATCCCAGTAATTTATTGGTCAAGTCACTTCATGCAGATATACCCATTTTCGTCCGTTTCCGCCCATTGAACGGAATCTAAACGGAACCTTGCCCTTTCGAAGGACCAACAAAGTGGAAGGCAGGGTCTATATATTCCATGCGCTCGGCGAGGAAAGGTCGTAATTGTCGATTCCAATTGCCTTGAAGTGCTGGCGTGCCGAGGCAATCTTGGCCGCTTCCGTTGGTCGAAGCTTTAGCTCATCGAGGGTCGACTTAGTTTCACGAATCATGTAGACACGATCCTCTCCATCAACCTGCTTGATAATTGCCCAATCAGGGTTGTAGTCACCAACAGGGGTCGGAATCTTGAACTTCGCAGGCAACTTCATGAAGAATTTGACATCCTCGCGGCTATCCAACTTCTCCGCGAACTGGCGTTCTACATCTGAATCGAAGACAACATAGTCGAAGTCTGACTTCCCTGAGTTCTTGACCTTGTACATCTGGTCCAGGAAGCGATCCTTTTCCTCTTCGCCGTCTTTTTGCAACTCTCTGAGTTCATATAACGATCCAGAGATTCGCTCGTACTGGATGCCATCAACCACAAGCTTTGCCAACTCAGACTGAATCACTCTCTTAGCCATTGAGATAAAGTCGTTTGGATTGCCGATGAACTCAGCAAGCCTCTCGCTCCGCACCAAGATATCCACGATGGACCAACGTGTGAGGGAAGTTGCATTCTGCAACTCAGAGACTATGTCGGGCAACTCATATGCCCCCTGCAGAATGGCGGAACGAGAACTTAGTTCCTCGCTTTTCGCACCACCGCGAACCACTTTGATGCCCGCCTTTGTAACTTCAACTCTCAAAGGAGGGATCTGAGGAGCCGCCTGGAGAGCCCTAACAATCGAGTCAATGAGGTGTTCTCGATTGATGGACACTCTGTAAGTGGATTTCCTACTGATTGACTCCCAAAAAGCCTCGAACTCTGGACTCAGATAAACAGCCTTGTTTAAGACACGGTTTTGACGTTTGCTTTTTGGCTTCACGAATTTTTCAAGCGAGGCATTTCGCATGAGCTCTACGACGTGGGCTTCATATCGCTCTAGTTCTAAAGGTAAGGCGAGGCTGAAACCTATTGAGTCTGGGATGAACTTCGAGGTTACCTGCCCATCCGATAGAAAACCACTATTAGTGAGGTGGTCAAAGATTATTTGAGACTTCGCGAAACCCAGTTTGGCTTCCGTGTAAACACCATCGTCGCTAAGCGTAGGGATCCTGGCAAATTCATTAACTCGCACTTTGCCAATTTGTATACCACTCGCCTTGTACTCATTCTGAAGCGACTTAGCAAAAGCTTGGTAAGACTCGTTAGCGATTACTGTCAGCGACGCTATGTCTCTATCGGGGACTCGCTCATAGCCTTGGTCGGTTTGCATAACTGGGAGCCTTAGACCACGGCCAATGGTTTGACGCCGCTCTACTTCAGCTCCCATCTCCCTTAACGTGCAGATTTGAAAGACATTTGGGTTGTCCCACCCCTCGCGCAAAGCCGAGTGACTGAAAATAAAACGGACAGGCTCTTTCGGATCCAGCAAGCGCTGCTTATCTTTCATGATCAACTCGTAAGCATCGTCATCAGCTTTGGTGGAACCACTAGTGTCCTGCGCCACGGTGGTCTTGCCTTTTTTAAGTTGTGAAAAATAGGCCTTGCGCATTTGGCTTGGATGGTCATTGAATAACGCGCCCCATTTTGGATTCTTTGCGGTTTCTTCTAGAAATAGCTCATCAAACCACTTAGCAAAGTCTCCATTAGCATCCAGGTTTGAGGCGCCATCTCCCATGTAACTCGCAACTTTGTCCACAAAGAAAAGGCTCAAAACTTTGATTCCCCTGGAATGTAACTGCTGCTCTTTACGCAAATGCTCACGAATGGTTTCGCGGATCATCTCTCTATAAATCGCAGTCGTAGCACCACCGATAGATTCGCCCTCTGAGAGCATGCCATGGAGATTCAACTCGATAAATGCAGGATCAGTGGACGAGCCAATGCCCATTTCCGAAACCCAGATACCCTCATAACCAGAGTTGTCGGTCAATCTGGCATCAGACAACTCCTGGTTCTGCCGAACATTGACCTCTTTGCGCTGGAGGTTTCCGTTTGCATCTCGGCAAGAAAGTTCGAGGCGGGCACTCCATGTGGGTTCCCGTTTGACCGATACAAGTTTGATGTAAGGGGCTGCATCAGCGCCTAATTGTTGAACATCAGAAACAACAATCTGTTTTACAAGACCGAGCTCATGTGCGTCCACTGGGTCTAAACGGTAGACAAGATTTCGAGTAATTTTGTGGGTCGCTGAAAAGCGGAGTGTAAATGCGGGGTCAAGCTCCCCAATTGAAGTCTGGCTGAGCAAAGACTCCATATTCTGCGGTTCATCCATGATCACGATGGGGCGCGTGGCCTTCAGGTAATCAATAGGTTTCAATCCGTTTAGCTTGTCACGCGTTTGGTGCATCACGCGGTTATTTGCATCACCACGAATTGAGTCAATCGTCATGATCAGAATCTGAATGCTGGTTGAGGTGGCAAATCCCTGAACCTCTTCAGCGTTCTTTCCGCTATAGACCTGCCAATCGAAAGGAGTAGCTGGGTAGATTAACCTGAAATGCTCCTTCATTAGACGAATGCTGGTTGCAACACCTTCACGAATAGCAACACCCGGGACAAGAATCACAAATTTAGTGAAGTTGTAATTTTTCGCAAGTTCAAAAATGGTGCGCAAATAAACATAGGTCTTCCCAGTACCAGTCTCCATCTCTATGTCAAATTCAAGTGAATCGCCCGCAAATTTCTTTGCCACCTCAAGACCATTGGCGTCTTGAACAGATTGTAGGTTTGAAAGAATTAGCTCGCGGTCGACTATCAGGTTATTTCCGACCGCACCCACTTCAAATGATCGCGCAAAGTCCAGCAACTCATAGTCTTCTTCCGAAATTGTGGTCGAAATGGTAGCACTTAGGGACTGAGCATCTTTAGGCTGACCCTCAAAGAGATTTACAATCGAACGTATTGCAGCAAGTTGGAACGCTTGAGAGTTGTCAAACTTAAAATTTGGATTGCTCACTAGGCAGTCCAAAGTTCGATGTTTTTGCTCTTACAAAGTTGAGAGAGATTTGTTTTTAGCTCATCGTCGCCTTGGAAAGCGTCTTCAAGAATGATCAGCCTGGACGGCTTATGGGCTGCAATAGCTGTTAGAGCTGCAAGTTGAGGCCTAATTTTCTCATTTAGGTAAGCAAGGACCAAGCCGTCACCTACGGAGAGCAAATTCAGGCCAGAGATACTCACCTGCTTTAATGATTCCGTGAGCGAGTACCCCTGCTTGATCAAGATTTCCGTTAGTAGATCCTCCTCGGTGGCCGCATCAAATGCGCTGTCTCTCAAATCGAACAGATGCTGCTCCAGGGCATTCATGTCTATAGCGTCACTAGGTCGCCACTTGGCAAACGACGTCTCCGCCAACTTGTAAGCCCTAAAGCCCAAATCCAACTTACGGTTAAAACTCTCTAATGTTTGGGCGAGCTCTTCGGAGATCTTATTGGCGGCCATTTGAATACGATGCCTAGACAAATCAGAAATTCTCCTGAATCCAGTGCGTGCTGCATCTGATTCAGTAGGGGTTGGTTCTGGTAACTGCACCAAAATAAACTTACGATTACCTCCATCCTCGGCATTCAATTGAAGAATCGCATCAGCAGTGGTGGCTGAACCTGCGAAAAAATCTAATACGGTCGCTGTGCCGTCATCCTCAATTAGGTCAATCAACGCAGTCATTAGCTTTACGGGTTTAGGATTTTGAAACATCCCCTTTCCGATAAGTTCGCTTACTTCTTTGTTCGACACTCTCGTACTTCCATACTGCTGGTAATCCCAAAAGGTTGTCGGTCGCATCCTGTCGCCTACTTCTGATAGGTAGGTTTTACGTTGCGGAACCTTTTCGCCTTTTGGATCTAGCCAAAGTCGCCCATCTGCCTCTAATCTCGCTAGTGAGTCACGCGAGAATCTAGGAAAACAACCTGGAGGCGGGCTCCAGGTTTGACCGTTAACAAACTTGTACTCGTAAATACCTGCCTTTGTGCCGCTCTTTGCGTGCAGGGGAGTCAGTAAATAAGGTCCTCGTGGATCGTTATCGGGGTTCTTATAATAGGCGCTTTGCTTCTCGCCTTTTTTGGTTCCTTGAATCTTTGCAAGGCTAATATTCCGAGCATAGGCAAGAACGTATTCGTGATTCTCAGAAAAGAATTTGGCGTCGTTCTTGACCGTGTCCATGTTTTGCCAGGCAATTTGAGCTAAGAAGTTAGATTCGCCAAAAACCTCGTCACACACTTTCCTCAAATGCGCAACTTCATGTTCGTTAATTGAAATGAACATGACCCCGTCTTCAGTCAAGAGATTTCGTGCGAGCTTAAGCCTTGGATAGATCATGTTGAGCCAATTGGAATGAAAACGCCCGTCACTTTCATTATTCGTGTGTATTTTCTCGCCGTCCTGATTTACCTGCTTTGTCCACTCAAGGTAAGTCGCCAGTCCTTCTTTGAAGTTATCTGGATAGACAAAGTCTTTGCCCGTGTTGTAGGGAGGATCGATGTAAATAATCTTGATTTTTCCGTGATAGTGCTTCTGCAAAATCTTCAGCACTTCTAGATTGTCGCCCTCGATAAACACGTTCTTCGTGGTTTCCCAGGCTTGTGATTTTTCAGGCTCTGGTCTCAGAGTTGCCGTGGTTGGCATTTGGGCTACGCGCAGTGCTTGCTGCTTGCCTGGCCAGAAAAGACCAAACCTCTCTGTAGTGTCGGCTGCATCTTGGGAAAGCAGTTCCTGGAGCTTGACGACGTCGATTTTCCCGTCAGCCACTGCTTCTGGCACAAGCTCCGCCAACTGTGATGCAAGTTCTGTTTGAAAATTGGGCGTCGATGAAGGTGTCTCGAAAATGTCTTCAGTCATTGTGATTCTCTCCTCATCGATCGCTTGCCTCTAGGCAACGATCTTCCATCTAATTGTAAAAATATGCTCAGTTGTTTGAGCGCCTTTAAGTGCCTGTTCTATGAGTTCAAGGTACTTGTCAGCCTCTTCGCGCAGCTGCTTCTTTAGGCTTCTGAACTCGTCGTCTGCGTCTTCAGCCTTTTGCTCCCAGCGACGGGCTTCCTTCTTGAGACGAAGCTGCTCCATAGGGTCGTCGGAGTTGTTGGCTGCTTTTCGGGCTTCCTTCTCTTTCGCCTTGAACTCTCTGATTTGACCTTCGTGCTCTGCCTTGCGATCTTGCTGGTTGCGATATAGCAGCTCTTCTTGTTGGTCGTAATAACGGGAATTTCTTGCCTGGACCTCGCGTTCGAGGGTCTGCCGCTGGGCATCCAAGTGTTTGTCAAATTGGCTCAAATCCACTGACGAGTTCAGTTCTGCCTCGTCGATGCAGGCCAAATCGAGGATGTCAGAGACATATTCCGAATCGAGCCACTTTCCTGTGGAGGTCATCGCCCCTGCGAGGAAGTAAGACTCGGTAATTTGTTCATCCCGAGCATTCATCGAGTAGGTGACGAGATCGACGGTAAGTGTTCCGCTCTCACCCGCGAGCGCCTTAACTGCTGTACTAGCTCGACTAGATTTTGAAAGTGAGAAGGTTAGCTCAGCCGTAGGCGTATCCGATGCAATAGCTGAGTCCAGAACATGCTGGGCTAGCGGGCTGGAGTATCGATATTGATGTGCGTTGTCTTGAGGCTGACTCTTGAAGAAATATCTGCCTGGTTCTGCACCTTTCACAGGGGAAGTGTTCAGAACAAAGTGACGCCCATCTCCTTCGAAAGCCGCTACATCTTTCAATTCGTGTTTTGTCAGATCGAGCAGAAGACGCTCGAACTTGTTTAGTACTTCGCCCGATTGTGAGTCGTAGGCCTTTAGGCGATCCTGTACGTGGGGGTCCAGGCCGTCGAATACTTTAGCTTTTGCGCTGGCCATCTCTTTTGAGATGTCTTGAGCAAACTGTTTCTCTAGCTCTTGGAATGCTGAGTCGATCTCGGAATCAGTTCGGCTGGAGTTGAGAATTTCGCTGATCTTCTTTTCGAAGTCAAAGCCATCCTCAATTGCACCTAGCACCTCATCGGATGCTCCAAAAACACTGGAGAACAATTTGAACTTATTTGAAAGAAGCTCAAGAATTCTCTGCTCTGCAATGTTTCCCTTGTTGGAGAAGTTCGCAACGACTACGTCAAACTTTTGACCGAATCGGTGGATGCGCCCAATTCTTTGCTCTACGCGTTGCGGGTTCCAGGGTAAGTCGTAATTGACCAACATCGAACAGAACTGCAAATTGATTCCCTCTGCTGCAGCCTCGGTCGCAATCATAATTTTGCCTTGGTCCCGGAAATAATCGACCAAGGCTTTACGTCTGTCTGAAGAAGCGATGCCTGTGATCAAATCACTCCCCCTATTTTTCTCAAGCCAGTCACGATAGATAGCTGTTTGTTGGGGGCCGTCATTCGAGCCGTTGAACAAAACAATGCCCTCGCCTTTTCCATCCTCCGCTAACGCTCTTGCTATATATTCCTGCGTCTTAGTCGAGTCAGTAAAGATAATTGCCTTTTCGGGTGCCCCAAGTTCATTCAGACGTGCGAACCCTTTCTCCAAAGCCTCAGATAGTTTTACCGCCTTTTGATTCACCGTAATTGACTTGGCCAGAGCGGCAAATTCTCTCAGTTCGGCGACCTCTGCAAGCATCGAGCGGATTAACTCTTTGTCTTTGTGCGTATTTTTTTGGGGGTCCAATGCAATTTCAATTTCCTCGGCCTCTTCCAGCTCTTCATCTGTTAGATCCTCATCTTCGAAGTCGGCACTGATAATTTTCCCAGAATTCGATCTCGTTACCCCTTCCAGAGCTTCCCTCTCGAGGCGATTAGCGATCCTTTCCAGCGTGCTTGACACTGCATAAGTTGATGAGCCCAGTCTTTTTCGAATAATCAAAGCTGCAAGGTGGCGTTGGCCCTTAGAAAAAGCGAGGAGCTCTTCTCTCTGAAGGTATTCGTTGACAAGCTGATACAGGCGCTGTTCGTCTTTGCTGGGCGTGAACTCCAACGTAAGCGGGTTGCGCTTTGTGAAGTGAATATATTTTTCCGCATCTCGCCTAAGTGTTCGTTTTGTAATAGTTGCGACTCGTTCGGCTAGATCATCACCATTCCCAAGTTCACCGCCTCGGACGTAGCGCTCACGGAACGCTTCCAGTGAGTAAAAATAGGTGGGATCAAAAACAGATACAAGACCGTAAAGCTCTTCAAGCTTGTTTTGCAATGGGGTCGCTGTAAGCAATAGGCACTTGCGAGCTGAGGCAAAAATGTGACTCATCGCCTCGGCAGTCTTGCCTTTGCCGGTCCAATGGTTTCTCAGTCGATGTGCCTCATCGGCAACTATCAAGTCCCAGCTTTTAAGAAGATTCGCTTCATATCTTTGAACAAACTCGTAAGAACAAATGAGAACTTCGGATTGCTGTGATCCGGATGGTTGCAAAAGGGAATCTATGGTTCTTTTGTCCAGCACGCTGGCAGGAATCAAAAATTTTTCAAATAGCTCCTGCCGCCACTGTTGCCGAAGGCTTGAGGGGGCAACAATGAGGATTGAACGCTTGCGTTCAGCCCAATACTGCGTTATCACAATCCCCGCCTCAATAGTTTTTCCAAGACCCACTTCATCAGCCATAATGACACCCCTAAGGAACGGGGTTTGAAGGGCAAAGAGGGCTGCGTCTATTTGGTGAGGCTTGGGTTCTACCTGGGCGTCAAAGAGCAAGCCAGCCAACTTTCCAACGTGGTCGTTGGCATAACTTCGCTTGAGTTCGTGAGCGAAGTACTTAGCTTGATATGCACTTAACTTTGATATTTCTTGCCCCCTAGTAAATCCCAATGTAGATCGCGACTGATGAAAATGAGCCTATCGCTCCGTGGGCATCAACAATTCGTTGAGTCGATCATAAGTAAAGCCGCTACTTTCTCTTCATAACGCCAAAAAGAGGCTGACCATAAACCCCACCATCACAAGCATTAGCATTCCCAATACCTTGAGAGTAATCATGATGGTCTTGCATAGAAAGTTGGCTGTGCCAACCATTGCTGCTTCTAGCGGTTCCCTATTGTTCATACTCTGAGCCTGGGTTGGGTAGCGACATTTTTATGGTTGCTAGCCATTGGGGTCGTAGCCCCACTCGGGGACATCACCGCTGAGCTTGAAGCCCAGGCTGTCTGAAACAAAGGCCACAGCTACTGGTTCTCTCTGCTCCATACATAGAACTCCGACATCACAGATGGTTTCTTGATTGCCAGACAATTCGGCCAGGATCTTGTCTATTATTTCTTGGTCGCCTGTCAGTAGTCGGTTGCTTGGGTTCCAGGTTGCAGATAGCTGCCCATAGGTAATGGTGAACTCATCAGAGTCATTTAGTTCTCTATCTTCACCTATCCAGCACTTGCAGTAAAAGACCCAGTCTCTGCAGTTTTCGCATTTTTTGTCGGTCATGCTTGCTACCTCCAGCGTCAAGCTAGCGTAAGGATTAGACATCTACTAGACCCTTGAAAGCTGTCATCGCTGGCGAGTAACCTGACAGGCACAGTGATTCCACAGTGTGAGGGAAATTCGGTGGAGCAGGAACGAAGATAAGCGGGGAATTTTGAATCCAAGAAACGACACTCAGTTGACTGGTGCTGCTGGAGAGCACCTAGTACTTTCACGTCTACTTTCTCGAGGGTTGCTCGCTGCCCAAGCGCCGAGGGGAGTTCGAATGGCTGACATACTGGTCAACTTTCTGGATGGTGGTAATCCCTGCCTAATTCAAGTTAAGTCAAGGCAACAAGGGTCGGAACTCGGCTGGCACATGTCCGAAAAGCACGAGGATCAGCGAGAGCCAGATTTGTTTTACTGTTTTGTAGATTTTGAGCCTCAATCGCCGATTGTTTACGTGTTGCCATCAGCCACAGTAGCTGACACCATAAAGATGGACCATGAAATCTGGCTAAAAACTCCTGGTAGAAATGGTCAAGCACACAATCCAACGCCATTCAGGAGACTTAGACAAGGTTCAAACGGAAAAAGTGCTGATTGGCTTGAAGAGTTCAAAGAGCGTTGGGATCTCATAGAGGCACGTGGAGGTAAAAGAAATTGAGCATTGTTTACATACTTACTAACGAGGCTATGCCGGGCTACATAAAAATTGGTAGAACCGAGAATTCTGTAGAACAACGAATGCGAGAACTGGACAAAACTTCAGTGCCTCTTCCCTTTCAGTGCTATTACGCTGCACGGGTTGAAGACTACGTGAGACTGGAGAAAGCCCTTCACACTGCCTTTGGGGATCACCGCGTCAGATCAAACAGAGAGTTTTTCAGACTTGACCCGTATCGAGCCAAAGTCGTTATTGAGCTTCTAGCAAAAGAGGACGTGACCCCTAAGGAAGACTTCTTTGATGACCCTGAGTCTGCTGAAGCTCTTGAGAAGGCGGTCAAGTCAACCGGCCGCTATAACTTCTTTAAGTACGGCATCCCCGCTGGTGCAGTTCTCGAGTATTCCAGGGATAGAAGCCTCACAGGCGTGGTCATCGATGAATTCACCATGGAGTTTCAAGGGCAGCTAGTGTCCCCGTCCCGCGCTGCAGTGCTAGCTAACCGATCGCTTGGTGGTACAGCAACCGCAATGCAAGGACCTTCTTTGTGGATCTACAACGATGAGTCTCTATCCGCAATCCGAGCTGAGCACAGGGCTCGTGAAGAGGGCGAGGACGAGTAGTCTTCAGCTAGTAGCTAGGGAGTGGGCTTGCGATACTGGTGGGTGAATCAAAACAAAACCTTCCGGCAAGAGATTGCCGGGGGATTTATGTGGTCACCCAAGAAGAATTCGGATGGCTCGAGAAATCCCTTTTATGACTTCATGACGGAAGTGAGGCCAGGAGACATCGTTTTCTCCTACGCCCAAAGTGAGCTGATTGCTGTCGGTGTTGCAGTCTCGGGTGCTTACTCGTCAACCAAGCCAAGAGATTTTGGTGCAGCTGGAGAAACTTGGTCCGATGAAGGCTGGAAGGTTGATGTTGACTTCGTCAAAGTCGAACACAGCGTAAACCCAAGAAACCACATGAGCGCGATTGCCCCGCTCTTGCCAGAGAAGTACTCACCACTTCAGCCCTCCGGTTTCGGCAACCAAAGGTATCTGACTTCTGTTTCAAGCGAACTTGGTTCCTTGCTTCTCAACTTAATGGGCTCACCTGAACTAATCATGCCCGTTAATTCGATTGATGATTTGGAATTTGATGAGGCTGAGCAATTGGTGATTCAGGATGAGTCACTGCGACTCACTGAAAAGCGATCTCTGGTCCTAGCCCGGCGAGGTCAAGGACAGTTCAGGCAACGGGTGATTTTCTTCGAAAAGCAGTGCAGGGTAACTGGGGTTGCTGCC
>Ga0169931_10014409_pt1 | contig 10701 bp, 11 predicted proteins | sample Kivu_15m_20L_FD_129675 | JGI IMG/M metagenome (GOLD analysis project Ga0169931, IMG submission 129675) | Freshwater microbial communities from Lake Kivu, Western Province, Rwanda to study Microbial Dark Matter (Phase II) - Kivu_15m_20L... | ecosystem: Environmental > Aquatic > Freshwater > Lake... | reverse complement strand
TTCGCGCAAAGTTGCAGAGACGCAAAGAGTTTTTGCTTTGCCTCCTACCTACCCTAGGCAGGCTTCACGTCTTCTTGAGTCAACCCTTTATTTCTTTGCACCTTAGCGTCTTCGCGCGCCAAAAAGAGATCTTTACAGGTTATTTACAATCCGAACTACTCCGTTTTTGATTAACGCCTCATTAAAGTTAACCAGTAGTCCCAACTTAAATCCAGTCAATTTCAAATAGGTCATCAGCTGTTTTTTGTGGACAAGTTCAAGCGACTTTATCGACTTGATCTCAATTAAAATCAAGTCTTCCACAACCAAATCTGCGCGAAAACCTAGTTCCAACTCTACTTCATTCCAAACAATAGGCACAGGGTATTGGCGCTTTACGTGCAGCCCTTGTCGGCACAATTCATAACAAAGCACCTCCTCATATACGGATTCAAACAAGCCTGGGCCCAGCCCAACATGTACTTGGTAACAGGTATCAACAACGATTTTAGAAAGGGAATTTTCCATAGTTTAAAAAAATGAATGATTAAAAAAATATAACTATTCCTGAATTTAGGCCTTTTATCGATTTTTCAAACCCTGCCCTTCAAATAGTCTTGCCGCAATGCTTCTGGGAACCTTTCGATGGCGTATCGGAGTAGGGTTCGAGGAAGGGTGCGGTAGTATTTGCTTAAAAACTCGTTTGCAACCTCAAAATTTCGGTTTCCAACCTCTCTCAGCATCCAGCCTACGGCCTTGTGCATTAGGTCATGATGATGGTTTTTGAGTTTTTCTGCCAAGGCTAGGGCATCTGTAAATTCGCCTTTCCGAATCCAATAAAATGAACTGATCATCGCGATGCGCTGCCTCCAAAGCAGAGGAGATTCGGCTAGGGAGAAGAAGAGGGACTTTTCCTTTTTCCAGAAGTATGCCCCAAGGACTTGGGAACAGGAAGTATCCACCAAATCCCAGTTGTTGATGTAATCCAAGTGATCCAGGTAGAACTCAACCCATAGCTGTCTTTCGGCTTCCTTCTTCGTTTTTTCAAATCGATAGACCAGGGTCAAAAGACCCGTCAGCCGCATCTCGTGGTAGGGGTGCTGGAGTAATTCGCCTAGTAGCGGGAGTGTGGCTTGGGGCGCTAGTGTTTTGGCGATGATACGCTGCTGGGGAACCGTTACTCCTAAAAACAAATCTCCTTCCCCATATTCTCCTGGTCCAGTCTTGAAGAAGCCTTGCAGGAATGCCGCTTTTTCAGGATTTCCAGCATCCTTCAGCCATAAAAACACAGCTTCTGCTTCTGGGCTCATGGACAAAAGGTAGCTAAAGCAAGTTGAATCGCTTTAGCAACAGTTAGTTCACCTGCTGAATCAAATTTTTTCAGGGGGCGGTTGGCCAGGATGGCGTTGAGGCTAAGTACCTCGTGACCGAGAAGTTCTCCAAGGGCATAGTAACCAGCCGTCTCCATCTCAAAGTTGGTTAAGGAACAGCCTTTGATTTGAAGGGCTGCAAGGCGCTCAATGAGTTGATCGAAACGAGGTTTTAGTCGTACTTCTCTTCCCTGTGGGGCATAAAAGCCGGGACAGGTAAGCGTAATTCCTCTTGGGATGGAAGCGTCTAGCATTCCCAATAACTTGGAGGAAGCAGTGGCTTGGTAGGGTTTGAAAGGAAGTCCAAGCTCAGCTTGGATGGCTTGTCCAAAATCCTGTGGCCCCGAAAGTTCTGGGTAATACGCCATCAGGGTATCCATGCCAATAGCGATCTCTGTGGCCAGCAAGGTGCCCGTTGGGATGTTTTCCTGAAGGCTTCCTGAAGTGCCGATACGAATGATGTGTAAACTGGTTTTTTGGGAGTTGACCTGTCGAGTTTGTAGATCTACATTGACCAAGGCATCCAGTTCAGTCATCAAAATCTCAATATTATCGGTGCCCATACCGGTGCTGATGACAGACACCCGGTGTCCATTTTTCCAACCTGTGTGCGTGATAAACTCTCGATTTTGAAGTTGGAAGTCTACCTTGTCCAAATGCTGGGATACGGTCGCTACGCGGTCAGGATCCCCTACGGTAAAAATGGTGGTTCCCAGGTGCTCGGGCTTCAAGCGCAGGTGATACACACTCCCATCGGGATTAAGGATTAGTTCCGTTTCAGGAATTTGCCGGCTCTCCATGAGATGTAGTCTTTTTGGAGGGGCTGCGGTAAATGCCTTTGTAAGGATTGTAGCCGTTGGAGTGCTTTTGGTAATAGCCCGTGCCGTCGTAAGGGCGCTTATCTGGATTTTCCTTGCAGGTGGTAGAACAAGCACCTTCGAGTTCCCATCCACAGGATTCACAGATGGCGAGGTGCTCGTTGCAAGTCGGATTGGCACAGTTGACCATGCGGTCCGAAGCGGTTCCACAGACATGGCAGGAAGAAATGATGGTCGGATTGACTGTATTTACTTCCACAGCGATGCGGTTGTCAAAGACGTAGCATTTGCCCTCGAAGTCTTCGCCACCTGCTTCCATGCCGTACTTGATGATGCCTCCGTGTAGTTGATACACATCTTCAAATCCTTGTTCCAATAGGTAGGCAGAGGCTTTTTCACACTTGATGCCTCCGGTGCAGTAGGTGAGTACCTTTTTGTTTTTGAGGTGTTCGAGTTCCTTAACCTTCTCTGGAAAATCTCGGAAGTTGTCGATGTCTAAAGTAATCGCATTTTTGAATCGACCGAGTTCGTGCTCGTAGTTGGAGCGGACATCCAAGATGATTACATCTTCTTGGTCTTTCAGCTGCTTGAATTCCTCCGGTTCCAGGTGCTTGCCTGTTTTCACGTTGGGATCCAGGTGTCGCAGGGAAGAATGCACGATTTCAGGCTTGTAGCGCACGTGAATTTTGGCGAAGGCATGCGTTTCGTGGTAGTCGATTTTGAATTCCGTCTTGGCAAAGCGTGGATCTGCCTGGATGTAGGCCATGTATTTCTCGCAGTCGGCGGTCAATCCGGAAACCGTGCCGTTGAGCCCTTCATCAGAAATAATGATGCGGCCGCGAATGTTGTTTTCCACACAGAAGAGGTGGTGCTGCTCCCGGTATTCTTCAGGATTGCAGATTTCTGCGTAGCAGTAGTACAGCAGGATGCTGTAGGGTTTGTTGTTTGTGTTTTCCATAACTAAAGCCCTGTTTCGGCAGGGTGTTTTTTGAGTATCAAGTCGCAGGTATCTAGTATCAAGACGCTTCGAGAAGCAAGATACAAGAACCAAGAGATTAGACTAAGGCAGTATCAAGTAGTTAGTATCAAGACCTTTGCAGACAAGGTTAGTAGTTCAATTCAATGATTCCCCACTTCAACATTCTGCACTCGGTGTTCAACATTCGACATTAGTAAAAATGCCGTACTTCGTATTTCGCACCTCGTATTTTTACTTTATTTTCCCCGCCGGATTTCCGAATACAGTTTCGTTTTTTCCGACCGAGGAGATCACCACGGATCCAGCACCCACTCGGGCGCCTTTGCCGATGCGTACGCCGGCGACGATGGTCACGCCCGAACCGATAAATGCGCCTTCCTCCAAGACCACATCGGCATTGACGATGGATCCTGCCCCCACTTGAACGTAATCTTCTACGGTCACTTTGTGGTCTATAATTGCTCCGGTATGAAAGATACAATGACTTCCAACTTGAGCACCTGCCCCAATAGTCACCTGTGCATTGATAAAGTTGCCATGGCCCAGTGCAGCATCTGTGGAAATGTAAGCGCGCTCATGGATGGCATTGATGGGTTGCATCTTTCGGTCTTCCAGCAGAAGTTCCACTAGAAACTTGCGGTATTTGGTATCGTCTACGGCAACAAAAGCCTCCGTTTTTTTACCAATCAACTTCAAGAATCCCTCGTCTTCGGTACCGCCCAGTACCGGGACATTATTGATTTCGGTGCCATGAAGGCTGCTGTCCTCATCTAGCAATCCATACACAATCACCTGATTGCTGTTGAAAATTTCTAGCGCGGGATGGGCGATGCCTTTGGCGCCGAGGATGATGACCGGTTTGTCCATGGGTATTTTGAAGTAATCGATGCAAAAATACAGGAATTGTGGGGTTTGTCCAACCGTTCATTGGGAAGGGCTTCGAAGTAGGCTTTGTCCGATTTTACAGGACAAGCATTTTTGAGCACTGCAATACCTCCGGTACAATTCGAGCATGCCTTGGGAATCAAAGGCGGTACTCGGAGTCCAGGCATGATGCACAAACTTTCGGAGGATGTAATTTTGCTCGGCAGGAAGGCTTTGTAGTAGGGTAAAGCAACGCTCTTTCCACTCCTCCTGATCGTGGAATTCCCCATAGGCAAACCAGATGGGGAGCACAAAATTGATCAATAAAAGTTGCACGCTTTGTTCAGAAAGCCCATTTGAAGTGATTTTTCCACTTGGTTTTCCAAAGGTATAGTGCTGCCTCCAATAGGGAGAGGGTGGGCTTTGGACCATTTTCCGGAAAGTGCTCAAGTCTCCGGATTCATCTAAAATTGTAGAAAGTAAATGCGGGGCTTGTGCCAAGACGGTTGCGAGCTGCGCCAGCCGAAGGGTAGGAAAGTTGGCCGGACGAGCACCCAGAAATGTCCAGTGCTGCCGAGAAAGCCTTGTGGACCAGCCGTATTTTTTCTGATAAAAATCATGATCTTTTTTGAGTTGCTGCACATAGGAATCCTCCGAATCCTCTGGGAGTAAGCCTGCCTGACCCAAGAGCATGGCCTCCAGATGCTGCAGTTGTAGTCGGTGTCTTTTGATAAGCGTATAGGGAAGCAATTGGCCTAGTTCTTCCATGGGCAGGCGGTTGGTATGGTAGCCAAAGCAGCGAAATAGCCAGCGGTAGGCCGTCTCTTCCCAGTCCCCCTGGGTGGCATTTAAGGCGGTAAGTACCCCTCGTGATTTTTCATGGAGGCGTTCGACCAAGGCCTTTTCGGAAGCAGAAAACCGAAGGATTTCGGGGACATGAGCGAGGGCATGGGCACAGGGAAGGTCAATTTGAAAGTCGAGCAGTTGCTGGTAGTTGCGCCAAATGTCCAAGTAAATCTTTCCTTTCAACTCTACGGTAGGCATGGGGGTACCGTCCTGCCGGTATACTTGCCGGTCATTTTCCCAAACCAAGTGCAGCACAACGGGATTGTATGCGGGGTCTGCATCGTGTGCATGCTGCTTCCATTCCGAAGCCTGCCGATGCACTTCCACATGCCCGTGAAAGGTGATGCCTCCAATGATTACCGATGCATTTCGGAAATCAGGGCCTTCTAGCGCATTGGAGTGGCCTGCTTGAAGAATTTCAAGGGTTTGCCCATCGGTGGTCGTTAGATTTTTGCGGTCAAAGTACTGGTATTTCCATACCAACTGTAAAAAGTTTTCTTTGAAGTTCATAAAAAAGTAAGGTTGAAAAGTAAATGAAATATACTCAAATCCCTGCTACTACGCAAGAGGGCAGGCCCACATTAAAAAATAGAATCTGAAATTTTGGGGTGGCTTACTTCAAATAGCGATCGAGGAGTTCGCGCATTTCTTCCTGAAGTTTTTGGGCTTCTCTACGCGCAACTTTCGCAAAATCCTTTTCCTTGGAGGCATAGAGGATTCCTCGGCTCGAGTTGACCAATAGCCCGCAATGAGCGTTCATTCCATAGCGAGCCACATCGGCCAAGCTGCCGCCTTGTGCGCCTACCCCAGGCACTAGGAAGAAATGCTCGGGCACCTGCTTCCGCACTTCCCCAATCAGTTCGCCTCGGGTGGCACCGACCACATACATGAGATTTTCGGGGCTTCCCCATTCCTGACTTTTTTCCAATACGTTCTGGTAAAGCGCTTGGCCCGAAGCGTCCTGAAGGAGCTGAAAATCCAAGGATCCTGGGTTGGAAGTCAGTGCAAGAAGAATGGCCCACTTGCCCTCAAATTCCAAAAAGGGAGTCACGGAGTCCTTGCCCATGTAGGGGGCTACCGTAATGGAATCGAAGCTCATGTTTTTGAAAAATGCTTCAGCATAGCGCGTGGCCGTATTGCCAATGTCGCCGCGCTTGGCATCTGCAATCGAAAAGATGTGCTTTGGAATCAATGCCTCTACTTTGGCGAGTGTTTCCCATCCTTTTGCCCCCTGGGCTTCAAAAAAAGCCGTGTTGGGTTTGTAAGCTACCGCAAAGTCTGCTGTTTCTTCAATGAGCTGCTGACAGAAGGAGAAAATTGGATCAGGCTCACTATGTAGATATGCAGGGAGTTTTTCCAAGTCTGGATCCAGTCCCACGCAGAGAAAGGAAGATTTTTGTTGGATTTGGGCAAAAAGTTCGGCTCTAGTCATGGGCGGTTCGATCGTTGCAAAGGTAGAAAATAATCCTTTTGAATGGAGGGCACTTCCAGCAGGCTGATTTGTTCGATTTGAATTAGGTGCTTTCTTGTTTGCTTTTGACAAAGGCGCCAACAAGGGAAACTCCTGCAGTAATCAAGAAAAAGAGCAGGCTAAAGGCCACCGCCACGCTTTCTTCGATCCCTGCATAGCCATGGGCATAGACCATTACAAGTTCCCGAGCGCCTACCCCTCCAATGGTCAGGGGCAACACAGCCACTAGGGAGGAAAGGAGAAATACCCCTTGGTAGGCCAAGAATTTATCTTGCACTCCAAGGGCCAGTAGCAAGCAGACCACGACAGCCATTTGGGCAAGTTGACCCAGCAAGGACCAGAACATTCCCTGCCAAAAGGAGGGGAGAAAATTGGGGAAGAACCATTTTTGAAGCAGCCAAAATCCAGGGACAATGCCTAAAAAGCCTGCAAGTAGCAACACATTGCCTACCCTAGGATCTGCAAAAGGTAGCGGAAGTTCGATCAGGAGAAGAATTCCAAAAAGCAACCCGAGAATGGCAATCAGCCCCCCAAGTCGATCGAGCAGGCTGGCCTTCAGCAGTTCTTTGACGGGCGTTTTAAATTCTTTATTTAGGAGATAGACCTTGTAACCGTCTCCACCAATGCCCCCTGGGAGGAATAAGTTGTAAAACATGCCGATGAGGTAGAGTTGCCAATTTTCCCAGAAGCTGAGGGAAATGTGAATGTTGGCAAAATAATGGTTGAGCCGGATGGCAGTAGCCACCTTGCTCACTACAAATAGGGCGACGGCCGGAAGTAGCCAGGGCCAGGACAAATTTTTGGAAAGTTCAACAAGTTGAGCCGTATCGATTTTTTGAAATACCAGGTACAGGGCTGCTCCGGTCAGGAGAATTTTTAACGCTGTTTTCAGCTGGTTTTTGAGTTGGCTCACGAGAGGCTGCTTTTTATACTAGCGATGTAGGCTAGTTGGATTGGGAAACTTCCTGTTCACCGGTGTACAAGGATTTGATGCGGTAGGTTTTCTTGTCCTGAGATTCAAAATAGGTGCGCACGATGATCTCCGAGATGATGCCGGTGGTGATCAATTGGATGCCTCCGAGAATTAGGATAAACCCAAGGATCAGGATAGGACGTCCCCAGATGTCCTCGCCCATGATTTTGAGTACCAAGAGGTACGCATTGATTATCCCTCCTAGGAGGAAGGCAAGTAGCCCAAGCCCACCAAAGAGGTGGATGGGGCGCTGAAAGTATTTTTGAAAAAAAAGCATCAGGATCAAGTCGGCCATCACCTTGAAGGTGCGACTGAGTCCGTATTTGGAGGTGCCGTGAATTCGGGGGTGGTGCTTGACATCCACCTCGGTCATTTTTGCGCCTTGCTGCTTGGCCAGCACAGGAATAAAGCGGTGGAGTTCCCCATACAGCCCCATGTTTTGGGCAATGTCTGCCTTGTACACGCGAAGCGTGCAGCCGTAGTCCTTGAGGTGTACGTTGGTCGAATTTCGAATGATCCAGTTGGCGATTTTGGAAGGAATTTTTCGAAGTACGAATCCATCTTTTCGATTGGCTCTTCGACCTGCTACCACATCCCATTCCTCATCGATTGCCTTTTGGAGCATTTCCGGGATGTCGGATGGATCATTTTGAAGGTCCCCATCCATGGTGGCAATGTATTGGCCCGTGGCCTGGTCTATTCCTGCTGCCAAGGCGGTGGTTTGACCGTAATTGCGGTTAAAAATCACCAGTTTGGTTCGGGTATTCGCGTATTTTTTAACTTCCGCTACCGTGCGATCGGTGCTCCCATCCTCTACCAAAATCACCTCATAGTCTATCCCCGCTAGCGCGGCATAGGTGGCTTTCAATAGGGGTTGGATGTTATCCTCTTCGTTGAAGACGGTGATGACGACGGACAAAAGTGGTTGGTTCATAGGAGCAAAGGAATCCTCAAAAGTACCTTTTTAACCGCATTTGGTCAAAAGGCTTCTTGTTTTTGCATCAAAACCCTCCAAAAATCCCAGCGACCTGCTGTATCTTTGGGCATGCGCACTGCTCCAACATCTCCCGTAATCTCCAATCCCTGGGTGCTTCTACTCCTTTTTTGTGGCCTGGTGGGACCATTTGCGTTGGATTTTCACATGCATTACCCTGATGAAATCTACTACCGAGATGCGGCCGTAAAAATGCTGCAAACAGGAGATTACTTGACCACCTACTTGGGATCTGGGGAGTTGCGTTTCAAAAAACCCATCTTGACCTATTGGGCAGTGCTAGCAGGATTCAAACTCTTTGGCGTGCAGGCATTCGGATCTCGTATCTTTTTTTTGCTTGCTGGTGCGGCCACTGTTGGCCTTACTTACCTCCTTGGGAAAGTGGTATTTGGGGATCGGAGGATTGCAGGAACTGCAGCCTTGATCTCTGCCTCCAATCCCATTCTCATTTTTGCTGCTTCGCGTTCCATACCCGATGTGCTCTTGGTACTGACCCTTACGCTTAGCGCGCTAGGCTTTGCAGGGCTTCTCCGGGATGGGGAGCAGGCGGCTAAAAAGCACCTTTGGCTACTTTACCTAGGGCTAGCTTTGGCCTTTGAAGTGAAGGGGCTTCCAGCCGTGGCTCTTGGCGGCATAGGCGTTTTGTACCTTCGCTTCAACCCTTGGCAGCGAATTTCCTCGAAAAAATTGCTGTACCTGCCTGCTCTGCTTGTGGCACTAGGCATTGCCTTGTTTTGGTTTGTTGCCATGTGGAAGCTCCATGGTCCGGTCTTTCTTGCCAGTTTCTTAGAAGATCAGGTGGGCACCCGTGTGACCTCTAGGTTGTTGCTGGTGTTCCAAAATGGAACGGTAGCATCTCTCCTCCTAGTGGGGATGTTTCTCCCCTGGGTAGCCTTGGCAATCCCCAAATTGAAGAACACCTTGGCAACTGCCTGGAAAGAAAATCCGCAATTTTTTGCCTTTGCGATTCTCTGGGGACTAGCGATTGTAGGGATGGGCGCGCTTACGAGCAAATTTTACGAGCGCTACTTGCTGCCTGTGGCGCCGGTGTTGGCGCTGTGGCTTGCTTGGATTCTGGTTTGTGGAGGAGGCTTAGATCGATCAAAAGGACTGAAGGTAGCCGCAGCGTTCCTACTTTCTTTGGTGGTGCTTGTGGTCGGAGTGAATGCCTGGCTGCTTGGTACTGGTTCAGGAGATAGTTGGTCCTTCGTCTATCTTGCTTTTGGGGTTTTGTTTTTAGGCTATGGGGTATGGGAATTCCTTCGGTCTGCCATCCTACCTCCAAAGCTGCTTGCGCTTTCCATCCTATTTCTGTTCTTCCAAATTAGCGGCATTACCCGTTTGATTTCCTTGCCTCACCAAGGAATTCAGGCCCAAGCAGTGGTGCAAGAGCAGGGAATAAATGCTCCCATTGGCTTTGCAGGCAACCTGCATGTGGGAAGTAAAATTCGCATGAGTTTGGGTCCCGGATACGACCTCATTGACCTTTCTCGAGAAAATTGGAAGGAGGAAGCCAAAGGCTACAGCTACTTGATATTGGAGGACCGTTTACTTTCTGAATGGGATACCTTGGGCTATAATGTGCAGGTGGCAAGCACTGATTTAGATTCGAAAGCCATTCCAGATTTTTTATTGGCAAGTAGTTCAGCCGAGCGGGATAAACTTCGGGAAGAGCAGGGTAGAACCTATTTCTTGCTTGAAAAAAAATAACCCCGAATATTCGGGGCTAAGGTTCATTACTTGGAGAGTACAATTTTCTCCTTGTGCTTTTCGAGTTGTCTTCTGAGGCCTTCCACCGCCTCATCTGCAGCCGCTTCGAAGGAGTCGTTTTGGTGTTTGGCGAAAAACTGCTTCCCAGGGACATTCAATTTGATTTCCACAAGTTTGTTTTGATTTTTTTCGTTTTTATCAAGCCTTAAAAACACCTCCCCATCCAAAATGCTATCGTAAAAGGTGTCCAGCTTGTCTGCTTTTTTCTGAATGAAATCGATCAATTTTTGATCTGCGTCGAAGTGAATGGAATGCATCTGTAGTTTCATCACATTAGAGGTTAAAGGTTAAACATGGGATTACTTATGCTTTGGGGTGCGCTTGTTCAAACACAGCCTTGAGTTTTTCCATGGAGTTGTGAGTATAGACTTGGGTAGCGGCGAGGTTGGCATGGCCGAGTAAATCCTTGACCGCATTCAAGTCTGCCCCTTTGTTCAATAGGTGTGTGGCAAAGGTATGCCGTAATAAGTGGGGGCTGCGTTTCGAATTTTGGGCAAAAAGATCGAGATACTGCTTGACGATGCGGTAGATTAGCATGGAATAAGCCTTTTCTCCTTTATTACTTCGGATAAAATAGTCTTCCCCCTCCACGGAGTTGAAATGCGCTTCCACTACCTTTTTGTAGTCCGCAATGTGG
>Ga0169931_10014408_pt1 | contig 10702 bp, 14 predicted proteins | sample Kivu_15m_20L_FD_129675 | JGI IMG/M metagenome (GOLD analysis project Ga0169931, IMG submission 129675) | Freshwater microbial communities from Lake Kivu, Western Province, Rwanda to study Microbial Dark Matter (Phase II) - Kivu_15m_20L... | ecosystem: Environmental > Aquatic > Freshwater > Lake... | reverse complement strand
TCCACGGCAGGTGGTCATTTTACACAGGTTCTTTGGAGAGGTACCAAGTATGTTGGTTGTGCCACAGCAAGTAAATCTGGATGCTTTATTCAAGTCTGTCGTTATATTGCTCCTGGTAACTGTAACTTGTCGAGTAGTAATTGGAAGCAAAGTACCTTGGCAGACTCCAGTCCTTGTGGTCCACAATGTCCCACTGAAGGATGTTTCTAAATTTAGATTGATTAGATGACGGAAAAGTAATATAATATTCCATTACTATTACGTATATATAGAGAAAGAAATGATTGTAGAAAAGATAGTGCAAACCGGCAAACCCAGGAAGTAGCATCATCAATCATCAGCTACCTAGGATAAATATTTTGTCCGGCCAATCTTTTTCTGGCCCGGCCGAGCTACATAGTGCGCCGGCCGTTCGGTGCATCCTCTGCAGTCTGCAGATGACAATGTAAAATGTAAATGGCTAGTATCCTCACGACGATATGCCGATGAAAACAATAAAGTACAGCTTCTACTATACTGACTAATACAGTGCTTATCATGTTGGTACACACTCCCCCTTCGGACGCCATGAATTTTGTATGCGAATCGAGCGAACCTTTCTGACTGTATGCATCCATCTTACGATGAATCTATCCGCAGACAAAATGACATGGAGTTACATGTCATGGGTGTTCCCGTTTATGGCTGGAGCTACTTCTTCGTTGATTCTTGTGTTCTATTGTCTTACTGGAGATGGTAGTATACATGAGAATTCAAATGCACCATCAACATCTCAAGCCTTGGTGAATATACTGGAAACATCATACACATACTCTTTCTACACACGAATGATACAAATGGTTGGGGGTCTCATACAACGGAACCTTGTTTCCATGTTACGGATGACAGAACAACGACAGATGGAGGAGGATACAAGATTCGATACGGACCCATATCCGCCACAAGTGATGGAATCCAACACGGATCCTCTCAATCCTACTGCTGTGTCTACAACAACAACTACTACTATCATTACTACTGTTGCTCCTTCAGGGGATCTAGAAAACACACCGTCACCTCGAACAAAACAATCATGGGATCGGCATTCAGAGAAAATGAAAATTTTTGATTCCACATCGTTGGATAAACGGATATTACGCAAAGCAGAGGGGGCATTACGACATCGAACGTCACGATTGATACTTGTCATTGAACGATGTACCAATGATCATAATTATTCTGCTATATTACGAACTGCAGAAGCATTAGGGATACAACATGTGTACGTTTGCTTTGATTTTTTGATTTATATATATATAGAAGTTAAAAAAATTTGGATTCTAATGTCATTACTCTTCTTACTTCTTTACTTATTGTATACATGGGTTTTCAAAGGTGGATAATTTCACCACAATCTCTTGCTAAAACACTTTCTATAGATCCTGAACATATCCTCCTTTCCTGTGGTACGAAAAGCACAACCGCAGAAGCACAAGTATCCAGATGTGAACGTCATCCAGATATTCACAAGGACATGACTCCAACATGTAATATTATACAACCTACTTGGAATCATGATCTATTTTGGATAGAAAATTCATCAACCAACAGGATACAGAATTCTACTCGTCCAATGGAACAAGAGGATAATGAAATTATTGGAGATATTTCCTTTCTTGCTGCTGATTCATCGATTACGGATGGCGGTGTTGATAATTATGATGATTATAATGGAAAAGATTCATCCATTCATTCAACCATGGATAAGACACATATCAAACTGTATAAAAGTAATGGATTGGAAGTGCGGAATGCTACAACAGTGGATTTACAAGATCGTGCTCAACATCATTTATTTGCAAAAAAGGCCACGGAATGGTTATCCATACGTGAATTTGATACAACCTCAGAATGTATTGATGCTTTACGACAAGAGGAATATACTATTTGGTCTACTGATTTAAGTCAAGTTGCGATACCCTTGACACTAGAAGACTTGAGAATGCATCTTTATCCCAATCATTTACCCTCCCATGTATCCTTATCATCCCATCCCATCATACCAGATAAGTTAGCTATTGTTTTTGGAACCGAATCTGTTGGATGTACCCAAGAAATATTACAAAAATCAGATTTACGAGTATACCTACCACTTTACGGCTTTGCGGATAGTTTAAATTTAAGTGTTGCAGTTGCCTTGGTGATACATCAACTTTTTACCTTGGATCCATCACTACGTGGAGCCATGACCCATGAAGAGCGATATCATTTACGTCGAATATGGTATACGAAATTAGCTAGACAACGTATATTAACATCCTCTCAAAAACAGCAAATGAAACGTCTAGTTTCGAAAATATATCGATTAGAAAAATTACAATCTAGGGTAGAAACTGAATCCACAAAAGGATCCATCCAACAACAAAACGATTCCGTCGTGGGGGGATTAAAAGAATTAGATGACTTGAGATCCAAATTACAAATCTTACAACAAGAATTAGATACCTTATCTAGACAATCAATTGAGGATTTAATTTTACATCCACCGGAACCCTTGGATGATATGCGACGGGCGGATGAACATCGTATTTCATATGTTTCTAAAAATACTCGTAAGAGGAATGAAACGATTTGGGTAGATATGCCAGCTGTACAATATGTCGATACAACCAGTCAAGAAAATAAATCTTGTGGTTTATTTAGATCTCAAATATTGTTGGATACAAGTTTCGATTCAATTAATTCTAAATAATGTATAGGAATATGACAAATACTAAGATTGCTGATTCATGATGCGGAAAAAATGCTTCTTGCTTCTTCTACTAGTAACCCGTGAAGGAGGATTACTTGTTTCATCACTCGGTAAAGAGTGTTTTTGTGGATTATTCGTTTCATCATGCGGTAAAACACTTATGCCTCTTGTGGTATTAACCCGTGCAGGAGAATTACTTGTTTCATCGCTCGATAAAGCGTTTTTTTCTTGGATTACTAGATTCATCATGCGGTAAACCGGACATGCTTCTTCTTGTATTAACCCGTGTAGGAGGTTTACTTGTTTCATAATCCCGTGCGATGATACTGCATTTTGAATCTGTGACGATTCTTGGAGAGAAATAAAAGTCCTTCTCATGCTGAGCCGGAGGTTTGTGTTCACCTAATATGCAGTTTGGTGCTAGCATATAAGGAAGAATGTATCCACTGTTTCTTCAAGTTCGAAATGTTTGGAAACATCATTCCAAAGATTGTTTAATTTCTTGCTGCTTTTAGTAGAACAGGTATGAAATGTATGATGCTTTGAAAATGGTTTTGAAGACCGCGTGATCTGGATCCCGTAGATCGCTTGAGAACTTCTACCACTGTCAACAAGAACAACATCAATCACATCAAATACCTGAGGAAGTTGAATGATATCCCATATGAATCCTCTAGATAGACGGATCAGTCCAAGGCTCGAACGACTCTCTTCATACCAGAAAATGTTTATAGAAGACCCAACAGGTGGCAGAGTAATTGTATTCTGTACACTCCATTCTTTATCAGTCAAACTGAGCAACGAAGCCACTATAGAACGATTGTTTTTTAGTTTCATAATTTCCTCTGGTTTCAACAAACAACCATCTAACCCTGGATCGTCTTCTGCATATCTCGAACGAAAACTTTGCACCATTTCTATAGTATTCTCATCCAGCGAAAATAATTCCACAAGGTGCAGAACGTCCACACAAGCCAGCATCGCATAGAGAAAGCCATCTATTGTTAGGTTGCTTGAGCCTCTTTCGTGATTCTGTTCTTATCTGCCGACGATTGTATAAGTATGCTTATTCTGTAATCCAAAAACTAGTTATATAATCAGATACTGTGTTTCCCTTGGAAATCTCAAGTAGTAACTCGGAAAACGTCCGAATGATACCTAAATATGAGATGGACCATCATTAATCCACATTATATTGACTAATATCAAAATGCGGACAATTCAAAGAGTAATGATAAGCAATATAAATCATGGTTTATTGCAAAATGAATATGTTTACCTTTGTATTATCTTGGAGATGTCTTGAGGAGATTTTGTTTGTCCCATAATCCCTGCAAATATGAATCTTATAACGTTATTATTTTATACATCCCTAGTGCTATTATTCCCAAACATATAGCCTAATGTTTGAATATATGTACTACCAGTAAGCTTAACTCCGCGTTCATCAGCCCAGTGTCTTGCTTGCTCATTCATAATAGCACGCGGATCCTTAGTGTCACTATTTCTGCTCGGTGCTCGGAATGGATTGTGGACAACTTTCATGATATCAATAACACCCATTTTCAACTCTTTTATTCTTCCATTGGTGACACAGAAATCCCAGAACCAAATATCCAAGCCCCAGCCCGATGGATACTCAGTATCAATCAACTCATACATGAATTCCCAGGCCTTCAATTCAAACGCAGTGGCTTGAAGTTCGATCATGGTTATATATCGACCGATATAATCTGTTCTATTTGACATTTGAGGCCTAAGTGCTTTGTGAACTGTACCTTCGATTGCGCATGATGCCACTTGCAGCCCTTGTGACTCCATGATATCAAAAAAACGAGTCAGGTCGAAGCTGGCTTCGTACTTGGCTGTCAATGCAACGTCATCTAGCGATAGAAAGATATATTTATACCCTGCATCTCGTAGTAGGAACGGCGCGAGCATCTTAATAAAGTAGACGAACCCCAATTTATGCATCCTCACGATTTCTCAGCGTGCCGATTTACTGTTGTCCATGTCATGAATCCATTGTGGCTCATTAGAATATGAGGCATAGGAGAAGATAAGACAATCCACCATGTACCGACCTCCGTGGAGTGACTGATTGAGATCCATTCCTATTACTTTCAAATTATCCTACAAAATTTCAGCGTTCGGGGAGTTATTTCCAATTGCGATGAAAGTAAGCAATATTTTTATGGGCAAGGGCTGATCTTGATGAGGAATAGGCATGATCACATTATGATCCTTCAATAACGTGAAGGAAATCATCAAGTCACGCATACAGATTATTATCACCAGACAACTTATATAACGATATACAGTTTGTTCGATAGTCTGTTCATTGTTTACGCGAGATTTTCAAGTGCAGAAACGCATACAACTACAGAATAGGATAGAGAAACAGGACATACACGGCTCCCGAAAATCTGAGTTTAATCCATTATCTATCCATTTTGCCCTAATACATTTGACCCTTTTTGCATCCTTTTCACTTTTCACCCATTACACACTCACACGACTTAGAAGCCCTCGGGTCTCAAATGGGTGCCTCGACCGTTAACTGTAGGATTTCACTGTTGAATTATAACGCTAAAAGTAAGAGGGAAAGGTACAGAAACCCTCCACCTTTTACTAATAGTTCGGTTCACTTTTTCATAATAACTTTACTGTACACATCTATTGAAATCATCTAAATTAACAGTCGCAATTTATAAACTGTAAACTCTTCCTTTTTCGTAGACACCAAATGATATAGAATGATTCTTAAAAAGGAAATCCATCTGCATCATTCCGCAGTTCAAAGGCTTACTCTCTTGACCACATGGTGTCTCTTGCTGATCAAATCATCCTCTTTTGCATTCTCAAATACACCCGTAGCGTTAACGACGTTGATGGTACATGGCACATTGATAGAGAAACCCAGAGTCATTGTAATTGGTGGTGGTCCTACCGGATTATCCACTGCACTCATATTAGCCAATCCTCCCTTTACCTATAATGTTGATATTTATGAATCATCTCTCAACGGGGGTGTATACTATGATGTTTCAAAATCATTTGTGTACAATATCAATCCAAGAGGTCAAGAATTAACATGTTTATTCCCTTCGATACAAGATAAGTTACAAAACCGTGGAGTTGGACTGTTGAAAGGTTTTATTGTTATACCTGCTGATCCAAAAGTACCTATACCGAAACCTCAGACTATGAATGTGAATAGTAACAAGAATAATCAAAAACTCTCCTATTGGATACCTAGACATGACTTTGTTGTTTTATTACGTGAGGCTATATATGAACATGAACAAGAACGAATTCAATGTGAGACTTTGGACAAACAACAACAACAACAAACCAAAGGACAAATTACTATACATGATGGTATAGTATTTCAAGATTTACATTTTATTCAGCAACAAAATATACTTAGTACACAAATCGTAGTAACATTACGAAAGGATGAAACGAATATTATATGGAATGAAACTACATCATTGGTTGTTGGGGCAGATGGTGTGAATTCCATGGTCAGATACATATTGATTTACTTTTACCCCTTATGATTATGATGTACATGCCTTATATTCAAGACGTTTTTTTTATATCAATTACATTTTTACGTTATGGATACAAAAGGTTCGACAGGCTCTCCATGAACAACAATTTGATATGTTACTTGTAAAACCGTATCATCCATCTAAATTCAAAGTAAAACAATGGCGCACACCCTCGACGGGATTACGCTTGAAGGTACATATTTGTTTAGAATCCTTTTCCCCCTTTATTTTACTATTTGGTATATCAACACACAGTTCTAATGGACCATAATTCTTGGAAATTCCTATAACAAATGTAAAAAAAATAGGCCCTACAATTACCAGCTAATTTTACTATTCCACAAACGGATGGGACTGTCTTACAAGGAACGGGTGATACAGTTGTATGTTTATTATCTATTTTAATGTTATGTTTATATAGGAAGAATTAAAACTTTGTGTATATTATACTATTCTTCTCATTTTTGTGTTTTTGGTATTGTTTTTTATATAGTTTGCTATACGATCCAAATTTACTGGACCGCGTAGTTACCTGAGTCTAGGAATGTTACCCAACAATCGTAATGAGGGGTATCGTCCAGCGAATTGTATTACCAGAGGTAGGAATGCGATTATTTAGATGTGGCCATTATGTATATATATCATAAAGTATATCAAGACTCATTATTCTCATCCATGGGATGCAAACTAGATAATCATCAGATTTGGAATCTAAAGGATGGTGAATCTATTCGATCATGGTTTGAAGAAGCTTTTCCTCGAATGCCCTTTAAGAAGGAGGATACCATGGTGGATACTTCCGAATGGTCTCGTTTTGCAAATGCTTCTGGAGTGCGTTTTCCTGCTTGTCAATATAGTCCAGGTCTTTCAGTGACATCCATGGATGAATCTTGTGGTGTAGCTTTAGTTGGAGATGCTGGTAAGTTGCGTCGATTCCACCATGGTATGGCATTTGTGTATTGTGTCCCCTAAGACTCTCATTCATCATCGGAATTTCCGTTGGCATTTAGTTCATGCATTTCCACCGGATATTGGGCAAGGTGTGAATGCTGGCTTAGGAGATGTTCTTTCCCTTAGACAGGCCTTATCAAGAATCACCGCAGGCACTTCGATCGGTAAAGCTTTGAAAGAATATGAACAAAATCGTTGTCCTGAGGTAATGATGACTATGGATCTGAAATGTCGTTATCCTTTTTTTCTTCTAGTAACTTTTTTGTTTGCTTATCAAAATAGATAAAAGCGCTTATACGACTCGCTCGCTTCGGGTCGCCTTACCAATATCGTCAACCGGATATCCTGAGTAAAGTTGGACGGCTTCTGTGGTCATGGAATGTACTTGTACGACTGATACTGAATAAGGTGACGTTAGGAATTTTCCCCAACCAGTCGATCCTTCTTGCTCAAGACGACTCTCTGAGCTTCCGCCAAGTTATGAGAAAGGCTGATAGTGCGACAATGGCTTTATTGTTAATGCTGTGTGGGCTCTTTTTCAAGATAACGAAAAAAGTTGTGCCCGTATAGAGTAGTCATGATAACAGTTATTTAAGTATCATGCATTGTATGCTAATGCTTCCATATTTTTATCGTTCTATCCTTACTTCCAGTAGCAACGCTATTTCCCAGAGGACTCCAGTCTAACGCATAAACCTCATCTGCATGTCCAGGTAATGTTTCCTTGGCATTTTTTAGATTGGTCATTTCCCATAGCTTTGCCGTACTGTCTTTGGATGCACTTACTAAATATCTCGAATCTGCGCTCCAAGTAACCTGATATACTGCACCGACATGTCCATGTAGCGTCGTCATGAATTCTCCTGACTTTCCGTTCCATATTTTAATCTTGGAGTCAAACGCTGCACTGGCAACATACCGTCCATCCGGAGAAAAGTTAATATGATTCACCAAATTTTGATGTCCAGTCATTCGTTTTATTGGATGCTTACTCTCTTTGGGATGCCAAAGAAACAGTGTATAATCATCACTTCCTGATATGAGACGTTCTGTTTCACCACCAGTCTCTTCACGATAGTGATCATAGGCAATTTTATACGCTTCCTCTATATTCGTCTCCGTAAGACTTCTAGGCATGAATTTACTATTCGGATAAAATGGCCCAGTTCTACATAGATAGTCTGTCGATAAGGCAAGAGTATTCACACGATGACCATGTCCTTGCAGTGTTTTCACTAGTTTCCCTACATCTTTAGTGGATGGTATTGGATCTGCATTCCACACTTTGATGGTACGATCTCTACTGGCAGTATATATCAAACCATCACCGCCCCTGTGATCAATAATAATATTAATAATAATGCCATGAACATGAGACTTGTTACATGTTCAGTACTGAACAATGCATGAAAACGAATCTTTACCATTTCACACATTCAATTCCTTCTAAATGTCCCGATAATGTTGCTTCACATTGTTTTGTACGAATATTCCATATTTTCGCAAGCCCATCTTTACTTGCAGTGACAAATCTTTCACAAGAATATTTTTGCCCATTATTGGTAAGTCGTAGATGATGTACCCGATGCATAGGTTCAAAAGCCATACTCGTTATATGTTTCGTATGAGCTTTTATTTTACCCACTAGCAAAGAAGTAGTATTGGACGAAGAGGATACCTTTTGTGATGATGATGATGTAGTCGTAAAGGTAGAGGCTCTCTCCTCCCCTTTACTTCCTACTACTTCTTGTTCCATACTACCATTCAATCCCTTCTTTTTAAAAGGATCCCAAAGAAGTACATTACCACCTTGATCAGCTGAAACAAACCATTTACCATCCGGTGACCATAGGGTTGATAATACAGGTTGTGTATGTTCTTTGCCACAATAAATTGGTAAACATGTATTCACATCCCAAAATCGTACAGTTGTATCACCACCTCCAGATGCAAGAATTTTTCCACGTGGACTGTGTATGCAGATACAGTTAATACATGAAATCAATGAGACATGGACATTGATTTACAATATAAATACACAAAGACTGATATAATCATAAGACGTACCAGTAAGAAACATGTAAAACAGCTTCTGTATGACCTGTAATTGTATTGGAACATCGTGTAACTTTAATTATTTTTCAAATATTGATATTTAAAAATTAGAGAAGATAAAAAAGAGAAATGAAATGAAAATGAGATAATAGTTATGAAAAAGCAAAATAGAAAATAGAGTATCTTCATGTGATCATCTCTTTTTGTCGTATGGTACATCGTTTTATATATATATTTTTTCCTTTTTTCCTTTCACATATACACGTACCTGGACGAACACGAAATATAGCCAAGGGTTGATAAACAATAGTTAAGACTTGTTCCGTAATGGAAGACCCATGGATCGGATGATTCTCTTGAAGTTGCTGAGATAGATATTGTAATAGGGAGGATGTAATTTCCATAGGTTCATCCCAATGTATCGTTCCTTCTTCGTCTTCTTGATTCTCAATAGTACCACGTCTAGCCTTATTTTTAGAAACATAAAAAGCATAGGGTGTATAGGAAGATTCATCCTTGTCTTGTTGTTGTTCTTCTTGTAATAGAGTATGAATGATGGATGCTATATACACACACAAAGAATTGAATATAAATTTATGAATATGTTTTAAAAAGGGGGGGAATAGGATTTGAAAATGGGGATTTATGATGCTTACTTAAATCTTCTACATTAGAATGATCAAGAGGAATATCCATTGGTGCACCCACTGTTTCACCTTGTCGATTTTGAAATTGTATTATGATGGAGGAGGGTAAATCAAAAGCCTCTCCTGAAGAGTTTAATTCTCCCTCTCCTGCCGGTACCAATGAACTAGCAGAAGCAGTATCACCAGAATTCATCTTATATCGTTTGGAGTATGAATAGGATGATGTATAGCCCAATGTTTGATTAGGGTTGGATGATCCGACAAGTGAACCTGACCAAGTGATTCTTGTACCAGCAGCCGAGGATGGCAATTTCATGGTATCACTTTGAGTTGTCATTTTTAGGAAGAATAGAAACGTAGGCAACGAGAACTTTCCATGAATAGCAGTATAATAATATCTCATTGAAAAGCGATTGGTTCGTGATGATGATGAATGTTGTGAAGCACGATAGAGTTTTCGTAGGAGAAGAAAATGGGCTAACGAATATAGCGTTGACTAATAATAAAACTACACGATTATTAGAGAGTCCTTACCACGGAGAGATATGCGCAGTGCGAGATAGATTTTGTAAAAAATGATTTTTTAACTTATCTCGCATGCATATCTCCGATGCTTCGTTTCAAATTCAGTTTTGTCTTTACTGCACAATATCCCATTTTCATCATATTCGTATTACGATTTAAAAAACACAATTATTGACCTTGACATCAAGATGTCCACAAACGAGAACTCAAACGACTCTGATGGAAAATTGACCTCC
>Ga0169931_10014407_pt1 | contig 10702 bp, 12 predicted proteins | sample Kivu_15m_20L_FD_129675 | JGI IMG/M metagenome (GOLD analysis project Ga0169931, IMG submission 129675) | Freshwater microbial communities from Lake Kivu, Western Province, Rwanda to study Microbial Dark Matter (Phase II) - Kivu_15m_20L... | ecosystem: Environmental > Aquatic > Freshwater > Lake... | reverse complement strand
ATGAAAGGATTAAACATCAATACAACCATTTTAGAAACAAAGGATTACCTAACAATAGAGGATTTAGCAGAAGCATTAAAAGTATCTCAGTACACCATATATCGTATCAGCAACAAAGGTGAATTGAAACCATATAAGTTTATGAGAAGAAACTATTGGAAATCAAATGAGGTTATTGGTTATTTAAATAGCAAAGGAATATTAACCAATGAAACCGTATCATAATGGACCACAAAGTAAAAGATGGTCCACATTATGATATGCTAAATTCAATAATTTATAATGGCAGTGTATAGGAAAGTGTACCGATTTAATTTCGTGGAACTGAGAGAAAAAGAAAAACTCAACTACCCCATCCACCCCTTTCAAATATCGGGAACAAAAATTTTCACAGTAAGAAAAAAATATATGTATATATGGAAATGAACTCCTACGAAATAGATAGATTGCTGTATCAAAGGCAGATACGATTATACCAAAGAATTGATGACCTAATCAATAATCAGTTTGAGAAATTTGACCCCGATATGCTTAATGTATTAACGGGAACCCTAATGGATTTAGATGATAAAGTACAGTTATATAAGAGAGGATTACAGAATGGAGAGCTATTCGGAGTATCATACCACAGTAACCGAAAGCAAAGGAAATTAGAGAGCATATCACTATTTGAATGGTTCATTATACCAAACAGCTCAAAACCCTCTAAAATCATTTAAAATAGGGTTTAAAATCGATTATTAACCCAAATTGGATATTGTAGGTTTCAAAATCTGATTGATATTGAACTTTAAAGATTTAATAATTGTTTTCGGTGTAGTTTGTTCATATACTTCTGATGATTTATCATTAATCTCAATGTCTCTATTACAAAATAATTTGAACCACTGTTCTTCAAATTCCTTAAATCTGCACCCATATTTCTCAAAAAATATATTCCATTCTTCAACTAATTCACTATCTGATGCATCAGTATCTAATTCTGAAATATCAATATAACAATGTGGGTCTAACTTTATCTTCTCATCAATAATTTGAGATATATAGTTTTCACTTCGTTCAATTAATAATCTTCTATACTTCGGAAGTAATTTTTGGTCTGAAATTAAATAGTAGTTAAACCCCAAAGCTTTACCATTTTTTCCACCTTTAACATATTCACGTTTAATAGGTTTCGGTTTGAGTGGTAATGGTGCATCCTTACCGATAAATTTTCGAATTTTCCTATCAAATAGGATTCTATTACACAAAGCTAATTTAGTAGAGTAAGCAATCAAATAAACCCTTCCACCACTATTAAAATAGTTACTCCACCTTCTTTTACCTAAAGCATCTAACTGATAAATTGTTTTGAATCCCAATGATTTGAGCTTAATATGTTTTCTCGTATTATAATTCACTTTCAGACAATTCTCAAATTCATATTTCAATTCATCGTTTTTCAAATTTTCGAATCCCTTATTAACAATACTCTTTCGTTTTGTTCTACTGCGCTTTGTGTTTAGAGCATCAATCACATCATAAATTGTTTTCATAAATCAAATCAATTATGGTTTCTTAAAATAGTAATCTGTATCAAATTTCTCAACTGTTATCAACACTCTTTCCCGCCTATCAAAAACTAAAATCATATCATACTTTCGAGAATATAAATAATCTGCTGTAGGGTATCTCCCACTACTAACTTTGGCATTTACTGTAAGAGAATCTCTGCAAAACTTAGTTCCATTATGAAATACAAATGAGTTTACTATTTTGAATAAATCATAATAATTCATATTGAACCTCTCTTTCAATCTTAATAAGAAGTGATGTGAGTAAGTGAGGTTCTTTGTAATTCTGTGATAAAGATTTCTGTAGAATGGATTATAGTTTACGTACATAATTTTAAATTTTAAAGTTTATAAAAGAAAATGAATGAATAAGGGGGGGCGGACCCCCCTCACTCAAAAAATTACAAAAGTTGAATTAAGATAACCTATAGGTAATCCTCTCGTTGATTTCGTCAGTTATCAGACTCTCAATATTGCTATTGCTTTCCAAATATTCAATAACAGTTTCCTTATCAATTCTCACAGTTTCACTGTTACCGCAGAAGTTAAAATCATACCATACGTAATCCTCGTCTGCTCTATTAAAGGAATAATCATAATATATCTCCATCTCCATTGAATCGCTTCCCTCACACTCAAAATCAAATTGATTGTTCTCTAATATACCCCTTAACTCCTTTAGCGATTGGAGCATTACATTAATATCATTAATCGCTGTGTGATAGGAATTAATATCAATTGGTTCATTAAAAGTCGAACATTCACTGATAAGTTCGGAAATAGAAGAATTGATGTTACTTAAAATGTTAATCTGAGAAGTACTTACATTTGAAATCATAAAATATTTGTTTAAAAAATTAATATTCTCCAACACTTTTTAATCGGTAGTTAGATTCACCTACTTTAACCATCTTATTAAATCATCAGTATTTAGGTCATAGTTATTTACTTTCTGATAATTCTAATCACCGAACCAACTAACTAAGAGATGGTGATTAGGATTTTAACGTTGGTTTTTCTCATTACATATTTTACCTCCTTCAATCTTATATTATAAATTTAGCTCTGTCATTTTTCGGGGTAATAGCTTAATCAATCATTATTCCCGAAGGCCATTCTACCTCTAATTCAACCTCACTTTATAAAGCTAAATCCCTCGTATTTCGGGGTAATGTGATTGCCATCAACTATTCCCGAATCACTATATTTCACAGCTTTTAATCCCATATAGTAAAGGTCCGCAGCTCGTTTTTCGGGGTAATTCGTTGGTAATAAATCATTCCCGAAATGTATATTTGAAATGAAAAGCACACATTTATGAAAACTCGTTATGTAGAAAATTTGGGAGAAGTAATGAAGGACCAAAAAGCATTTATTGCCCTTCCATCTGAAATGAAAAGGGCAGTTTATACCTTCTTAACTGCCAATAGGAAAATACGAGTAAGGAAAAAAAGAATAAGCTCGTTGATTGAAGAGCATACTAAAGCAATTACAACTCTGAACTCAGAATTGAAGAAACTATCAATAGTAGAAACTGAGAATTATAATATAATTAAACACCTACCTAAAGGAACTTCGGTTTCAAACCTATATGTAGAAAGTGACAAAGGAAAGTATGTAAGATTAGACATTCATTGGTGCGGAATAAGAAAGAAATGTAGTTTAGGAAAGGACCTAAATGAGATAAGTAATATTTGTACTGTATTGAATTCAAAATTCAAACAAAAAGTAACACTTACAAACTATAAGAATATCATTAATACATCATTTGGCTATAAACTAAATGATTTTCTTTTGGAGAATGGATTTGATAAATTTAGAGATTCCAAAAGATTAAAATGGAATTCAAAATCCTATGAATTTGAATATGAGTTTTCTAATGAAGATGATAATATAATCAATCGGCCTATAAAACATAAGAAAACTGAACGGACTACTCTGAAATCAAAGAAGGGAATTAGAAATGATTCTTATGGTAAAATGAATAAAGTATAATTACTCTTTTAAAAACTTCTTTGCTTCCAAAATATCAATCTTAGCGTTATAACCGTGTTTATGTAATAATGCTAACAAATTATTGCCATCTAATAAGGTTAGGGGCTTCCCCTTTGCAAATTCATAAGCATCGCTTCCGTAATGAGATGTTGTTACAATAATACCTTTGGTAGCCCCTTCATTCATTACAGTGCCATATAGGTCCCTTATTGCGGATACTCCAACAACATTTGTATATCTCTTAGATTGGATTACAATTTTTCCACCTCTAATTGGGTCGGGGTCAAATGCGATAGCATCCACACCACCATCACGAGATGATTGCGTAACTTTTACTTCACCTCCATTAACAGCAAATTCCTTTTCAAATAGCTCTCTAACGAGATGTTCAAACTCTTCCCAATCAACAGCTGCAATATTTGTAGAATCGCTTATATTTTTAAGAACTTCTTCAGATTGTATAAAGCGGTTATCACTTTTATTAATGCTCATAATTGGAGCAATTGGAACAAAATCTATTAAGCTCGCTGATGAAATTCCCTTTAAGTGTCTAAACGCTTCTTTTAAATCTACATTAGAAAAGTCAATATCTTCAAATTGGTCTCTACTTAGAGAAAGACTCATTATACATTTATTTTCATATTTACCATTTTTCTTATTCAATGCATTAACCCAACCATTAAGAGTCAAACGTTTTATATGAGAACAATAATCGGATTTGAAGACTTCAATTATAACTCTGAAATAAATTGAGTATAGAATATTTTCATATATTTTTTTAAAATCCTTTTCATTGTAATAAACGGGCTCAATTCTATCATCACGTTTGTATTCTTTATATGTTTTAATTTTAGATACCTCTTCATCATTTAATAAAGAAATATCACAAATAATATGACCATCAGATAAAATATCAGAGTTATAATCAAAATTAAACAAACTGTTTAATAAAGAATATTTAAGCGTTTGATTAATAAATTCAATTATGTCTTTTCCACTTTCATAATCACTAATTCTTTTTTCATTAGCACCATTTAATTCATAGCTTATAATTTGAATTCTTTCGTTTAGAATAATTTTGAAATTTCGTAATTCATTTTTAAAATTTATGTTTAAAACATCCCTTTCATTTTTTTGCTTTTCCTTAGCTTCAATCTCTGATTTTAATTTATTAAGAGCAGTATCATATTTTTCTTTTTTAAATTTTTCAGCTGCCAAAAGTTTATCTAAAAAATTAATTTTTGGAAGAGGTATGCTATCTAAATTTGGTATTGAAGGCAATTCAACTAATAATTCATCTCCAATTGATGCTATGTGTGACACCAATTGATTTAAAACATCTAAGCTATGTTGATTGTAAATATGCTTATGCTTATTATACCAAAGTTCATCATCTTTAATTTTACTCTTATGAAGTGAGTTCAAAAACAAATTTCTTTCAACTTCATTTTTAAAAATTAAAAGATTTATTTTATTTTGAAAAGTTGAAATGTATTTTCTATTCCACTCAATGAGATTATTTCCTATATATAGCAACATCTTATGACCTAACTCATCCAAATCCTTTGAACAAAGTCTTTCTGAATTTCTGAGTGAACTACTTTTATGTTCAAAATAAACGTACTCAATTAAAATATTCCACATTTCTTTACACTCATAGAAATCTAATGGATTTAATTCTCTATTACATAGAGTATGCCAATTTTTAAGAAGGATTTTAAAAAATCCTAATTCACTTTTTGTTGTATAATAAAATAAATCACATTCTTCCTCAATGTTCAAAAACAATGATGATCTTCTATTATCAGATGCCTCTTTCTTTGTTATTTTAAGAAAACCCATTTCTTAATTGTTACTTATGTAAATACTATTTTTCAGTTCAAATTCAGATGTTGTTAAAACTTCTCTATCAACAAATAAATAAGGAGTATTCTTTCTACACCATTCCTCAGCTTCTTCAAATGAATTAGCTTCAATTATGGGACCAACCCATTTTCCGAGTTTACCGTGTACATTATCAATTGCAATAACGGATGTAAGAAACTTTTTCAATTTTTATTTTATTTTAATAAACTTTCTAACATTCTTATTTTTTGTAAAAGTAAATTCAATGATATTATCATCATACATAATTGAAATTTCATCTTCACCTCCCACAACTCCTTTATACTTACCAATAAAGTATTTTGATGAAGATGTTTTCTCTAATTTGCCAATAATTTGGCCTACTTTCCAATCATTAACAAATGCACTATTCTCAATATTTACTAACACTATAGATTCATCTTTTTTATAAATACCGATTTTACTTAATGAAGTAAAATTAGTTGAAGAAATAAGTTTATAAACACCATAAATTGTATTGCCATTAGAGGCGAGTGTAGAATCCAATATTTGTAAATTTTCTTTTGATAGCACCTCAACGTCCTTATTAATTTTAACTGAGACGATTCTATCAAATATTTCATCTTTTTTTACATTTTTTCTCAACGCCCTTAATATAGCCATTTTTAAATCGTAAGTATATCCATTCACATTTACAGAGCAATCATAATCTAATTTAGATTCATCACTAAACGAAAATCTCACTTTCATTGGGTATCTTCCCACTGCACCTAAATCTCTTTTGAATGTGCCAATTTCCCATCCCACATAAACTACATTTGTAATTGATTTGGCTGAGCTGAGAACATCCTTAATTTGTTCTTCACCATAAACAACAACTGAATTGAAATCCTCTTTTAAAAAACTAAAAATTGCATCAACATCTCTGTTTTCATTAGCTCCGCGTGATTTATAATAATCAATACCATCTTTTGTCATATTCACAACAAAAACTATATCATTCTGAGACTTTCCGTTTATGGATAAAAACGAAAAAGATGTAATCAATAATAAAGTATACAATGACGGTGTTTTCATAAATTTTGGTTTGTAGTATTAAATTACAAAAATAAATGTCCGATATTACTATTAAGAGAGATACATCTGTTTGACTGTCAATGGCTTAATGTTTTTGGGGGTTAAAAATGTCTCATAATGTATTGTTTTGCTGCTTAAAAGACATTATATATTTTTGACATATGATATTAAAAAATATGGTTACCCCAATTGAAAAAACCTCAGATTACCTAACAACCGATGAACTCCGAAAAATTGGTAGATTTTATCACAGAGAGGGAAACTACACCCTTTCACTCCTAATTGATTTTGGTTTTAGGACCCTCCTTCGCTATAGTGATTTAGAGAGGATTAGATGGGTTGATATTCTAAATAAGGATGAAATACTCCTAAATGAAAAGAAAACGAATAAACGAAGGAAAATCGCTTTAGGTGTGGTCCTAAGGGGTATTATATCCAACTACTATGAGCTTAATGGAAAACCCAATCAAAATGAGAGGGTTTTCAGATATACCTTAAGACATACCAATCGTTTACTTCAAATTGGAGCAGCATCGGTGGGAATCCGAAAAAAGAACGTTTCAACCCATAGTTTGAGAAAGAGTGGTGCGAGATTCATATGGGAACTCCACAACAAATCAGATGAAAGCCTTATAAAATTGAGTTTGGTCCTCAATCACTCATCAACTACCATAACGAGAAGGTATTTGGGGATTACAAAAGAGGAGATAGCAGATATATACGAAGGGTTTGAATTTACGCTTTAAGTTATGTAATTTGAGTCTATCTCAAAGCTATAAACCTTTTATATGAAACACCTTTTTTTAGTCATCGCACTAACATCATCTCTTTTTACCTTTTCACAAATAAATGTTTTAGATAAATCTAAGCAACCTACAATAACTGCCATCCCTTACGATGGCAGTTTTATGAACTTCAGCGATGTGATGCTCACAAATGAGAAAAAAGCGGGAATTATCGGACATAAAATTACTCTTCTAAAAGTTTGGAATATTAAAAGAGCAAATGGTGAAATAATAAGCACAGCTGATTCAAAAAGCATTGAGAATAAGTCTTTTGAAGTGTTACAATATTCAAATGATTATAAAGACATACTAAGAATAAAAGATGAAAAAGAAGAATATATATTTGAACCGAGTGTTATGGATGAATTTGTAATCAACAGCTATATTGACTCAATTAAATCAAAATTAGAAAATAAAGTATTTGTACCATTAAAATTTAAATCTGAATTAAGCAATTTAAATGGTAATGAAGTAATCTTAGATGGCCGCAAAGAATATAAAATTTCAAAGGTGAATTTTGCAAAATTAGAATTGGGGTATGGCATTATTATTGAATTAAATAATGAATCTGAATTCATATACCCTAATGATTCATTTGGACAACCCGATGAAAAGGGTTGGATTAATATAGTAGGTTCAGATATTCTTCAAACCAAAGCCACATTGATTCAAAAAGATATTTTCCTAAAATTCTCAAATACCAATAAAGTCTTTTTAAATGATATAAGAAATGGAGTGGTAAAATTAGGAATGACTGAGAAACATTGTAGAATGGCGTGGGGTATTCCAACCTCCTCAATGAATAATGTCGGAGGATATGATAAAGTGCTTAGATATGGCAATTTAGGAAAAACAGAAAACCTTTACTTTAAGGGAGGCATCCTCAAATTAATAAAATAAAAAAGTAATCAAAAAAAGATTCAGCGTACTTCAATAAAAAGTATGAGTTCTACATTAAATATAATATTGTTAAATAAACTTAAACTTTAATTTATGGGATTGTTTGATTTTTTAAATGATTTAGGAGAATCAAAGTCAAACTTTGAGAGAGTTAAAACGAACAAAGACGAACAAACTCTAATTGAATATGTAGAAATATTAAAGAGCAGAGGGTTAATGACAGAAGATTTTAAGTCCGAATTAATAAACCTTTATTTCAACAAAAAGATTGATAAAAATATCTTACAACAAAACATAGATAAATCAATAAATGTACACGAGGCAATTGAATATAAAATAATCTCAATTGATGAAGAAATGTTTAAGTTAAAAAATAGCACAAAAGAATATGTAGGGGCTATAGATAGATTACCAAATGATAAAACAATATTACATTCTGAAAGGGGGAAAATTTCATATGAATTTGCTACTAAATTATTAGAGCATTTAAAAAATAGAGTAATGAATGTTAGATTAATGAACAATCTATGCGATGCATTAGACTGCGATGTTAAATCAATATTCAATAAAGATATTTTAACAGAGGGAGTTATTGTATCTAAGAAATAATAACCGCACTCATTTTTCGGTCTTATTTAATAGTTCATTCATTTTAAAAGCAAACTCTTCGTCCGTAATAAATCCACTCTTTTTCTTATTGAGTAAAATTTGCATTTCATCTAACTTAAGTACCTTTTTTTCCTTTTTATTTTTTGGACCAATAAAATCTCTATCACCAATAAACGCTCCCATTGTTTGAAATTCTTCTTTCACATCATCTCTCAATGAATTCACGTAATATTTAAACATTTTCTCATCGGAGTGCCCCGTTATTTTTTTAATATCAATTGGAGATATTTTCTGAGAGAGAGCAAAATTAATAAACGTTTTTCTACCCATATGAGTGTGTAGTACCTTATATAATGGCACTTCATTTTCGGTCCCCTCCTTTATACCACCTCCACTTTTTACTGAGATATTCACCATATTACTTAAATGATCTTTAAGTACTTCCCCTAAACGTTTTAGCCCATCATTACAACTTTGATTTGTAAAAAAATTTTTCCCTTTGAAACGTGGAAACAAATAGTGAGTATCTATTTTTCTGCCATCATTTCTTTTGAAGTTTTTATCTTTTGAGTATTTCATCCAAATTGCTCTACTCATTTCATTCATCGGAATAACAGTTGGGGCTGAAGTTTTAATTCTGATTAATTCAAAACAATCCTTTTTGAAATCATAATCAGTTATTTTCAGATTAGCTGCATCCACATAGGCTAAAGATGTTGAACACAAAAAGCAAAAGAAATCTTTGTAGACCTCTAATGAAGTATACTTTTTACAAAAGAGAGTTTCAATAAGATTTCCCTTTTTATCATAGTCCTTATGAATAAATCTATCTTCTACTATGAAATATCTTTCATTAGATTTTTTATAATCTTCAGCCTTTTTATTGATTTTCCCATCCTTTTTTAAATAATTAAACTCATCAAAATTGAATATTGTATTCAGTTGCTTTGCGGTTAAGGCTAAAACCGTACGATTTGTAACTTCTTTCAGATTTGGTGCATCAAACCTTACCAAATCAATATTATGATAATTCATCTTTATACCCCACTTTAGAAAGCTACGAAATGTAGAGGAGTATTTATTAATTGATGAATTTGCAAATTTATTATCATCATTAAGACACCATTCAGCAAACTCTCTAAAAAGAGTGGTTCGGTATCTCAGATTTTCAAATTGAATATCCTTTTCTTTTTTTGCTTCAAAAAACTTAGTCCACTTTTTCATTATCCGCTCTACTTTTTGGAAAGAGGAATTTCTGAGATTATCCCCAACCCTCACCCTACCTCTTAGAAAGGATACATATTCATCAATTTTAGGAAGAATGAAATATGCGTTCACTTTATGCTCAAAATCGGTGTTAAGATGCTGTGTAACCTTCGCCAATTTGAACTTATCCTTTACCAATAATGCGGTTGGTGTTTTATCATTCAACCGTAATGATTGGATTATATCTTCCACAGTTCGTTTTAGATGGCGTAATTGGCTGTTTTTAAACTCAAAATCGGGTTCTTTCCGTTTTATTGGATTTAACTCATTATCCTTATCAAAATTGGATGCTGAGGATATGGATACCCCACTAAAGAAATCGGTTCTGCTATCCCTATTGAAGGTGTATCTTAGCTTTATTCTAAGGTGTTCATCATTGGGGTTTAAATAATACTTTAGAGAAGGCACAAATGATTGTTATTTTGAAACAAAGTAAAGAAATATTTCAAATGTGGGACTAAAAAACCCACAAATATTAAACAAAAAAATAATTAATAATTCATAAATAATTGATTATCAATTTAAAATGTTATACACCTAATGAAAAATGGGTTCCGTCCGGTCCGCAGAAGGTTCACATTATCAATTGTGAGCCTTTTTTGTTTCTGTATTGCAAGAGTAAAAAATTCAAAACAATAAAACCAAGCATGGGTAGATAAAAAATCAGGAAGT
>Ga0169931_10014406_pt1 | contig 10702 bp, 10 predicted proteins | sample Kivu_15m_20L_FD_129675 | JGI IMG/M metagenome (GOLD analysis project Ga0169931, IMG submission 129675) | Freshwater microbial communities from Lake Kivu, Western Province, Rwanda to study Microbial Dark Matter (Phase II) - Kivu_15m_20L... | ecosystem: Environmental > Aquatic > Freshwater > Lake... | reverse complement strand
GAGGAATATGAATCAGGACAACGGCCACAAGCAGCCCGGAAAGAAAAAAACTACTTCCTTTTGGCGAAGCTGCCTTCTTCCCTGATGTCTGAGAGGCTTGCCCTCCTAGCTTTGCTGGGGTTGGTTCTTCCCGTTGCAAATAGCCAGCAAGATCCCCCGAGAATACTTTTCCCAGTGCGGCAAAACCTGCGCCAAGAACCACCAGAAAAAGCCCCATTTGCATAAAAACGGGAAAACATTCAGCAGCTGTGAAAAAAAACGGCCGGTGCTGCTGAAATGCATACTTTTCCGGAAACCAGAAAAAGTAAACCAGGCCGGAAACGGAGGTTCCTAATACGATCCAAGCGAAACACTTGGAAGTAAGGAAATCCGCCCTCAAATTCAATAAAAACCCGGGCAAGGTGCAAACAAGAAGACCTGCTAGCGCCACGACCATTTGTCCATGCCCGAGAAATGCCAGAATGGATCCGCCCAGAAGAAAAACCACGCCCTCTAGAAGAATATTTTATTTTAAGTGCATAATCTTAACATTTTTTATTCAGCAACTAGAAATTTGAATACATTCTTTCTTCATAAAGCTGCCTAAGGTATTTTATAAATTGTTGTGTCGCAAGCAAGGCAGTGCGGTTGTGATTGACCCTCTTTAAGTGCCAACCTCGAAAGAAAGGCAGGCATCTCAGTAGTGTTCGCCGATGAAAAGACTCTGACCCAATCAGATAAGACCATTTTAAACCTGTGGCTCTTAACCCATCCTGGAGCATAGTAAAAGTAATATGGCGGTTAAACAGATTTTCTATCAACCCAGCGCGTAGACTTTTCAAGTACACTTCGCGTAAGTCTGCGTAGCGCTGAAAATCTTTGTGCAGACTTGGATTGGAAAAGGTATTTAAAGCCAAGAGGCTGTAAAAAGAGACGGTTCCGCAATCGGCATAATCCTGCTGGATGGCCTCTTCAAAAATACTTCCTCGGATGACCGATCGTTCCGGCAACGATAGAACCTTTCCCCCGCAGGCCTGGACGGTGTATGGAAGATAAGAGGGAAGCAGGCCAGTCGCAAAAACTCTCCCCGCCCAAGCCTGGGCCCCGCACCAATCAAACGCCAATGCCAAGGCTTTGCGGAAAATAGGCGTATTTCTATAACAATGATTCGAAATAAAGGTGGTATGCATGTGGCCTTCGCTGGTGAAAACCCAATCGGTGGCACCCTCCGTGCCGTGTGGGACCTTGATATCGCCGTGGTCCGGCCAAACCAACGTGGCTTCATCAAAGAAATAGATGCGCGAGACAAAGGAACTCAGCAGGAAATCTCCTTGCATCCGGTTAATTTCTCGATGGCGATTGCGAATTCCCCAAGGAGTTATCAGGTCATCGTCACCCAGCAACATCAGGGTTTCTCCTTCCTGCGCTAGGGACAGAAGAGCTTCAAACCACCCCTCAAGGGGAACGACTGTTTTGTCTCGATGAATGACCTGCACGGAAAAAGGGTCCTGCCAGGTTTTTTGGGCAAGCATTTCATCGATGGCCCCACGGCTGGCTGGATGGTTGTTATGCAACAGGATCAGGACACGCTCGTTAATTCCGGAAACATCGGCCTGAAAAATGCTTTTCAGAACCCACGGCAAGGTGGCAGTTCGGCGATAGCTCGGCAGGAGGATCACCATGGTTCAGGCCAGTTGAGAAAAATTCATCCAGCGGAAAAGCTGGGCCTTCTCCGAGGCCCGAAGACCCCAGAACCAGGCCGCAACAAGGGCCACCAGACCGTAAAAAAATGCCAGCCCGAGATTTTGGATCGGCGATCCGCCAAGCAGAGCTTTCCCTGTAAATCCCGCAAGGATCAACAGGAGTCCGAACACCAATGGCGCCGCCATTTGCCGGAGGTGCTCCTGGCAGATTCCCAAGCATCGGTAAATGCGTGAGGTTAGCAGCGCCAGTATTGCCAAATTGGCCAAGCCAAATCCCACCGGGATCCACGGCATGCCCAGGTGTTTGCCTAAAACAAAAGCCAAACTAACCCCGCCCAAACCTGAGGCCACCGCCACCAGGCCCCAAGATTCGATCCGGCCCAACGCCAAGCAAAGGGTTCCGTGGAGATGACAAAGGACCTGGGTAAGGACAAAGAAGGCCACCCCAGCGGCCATCCGATCCCCCCCGTAATGGGCTGGCCCCACCCAAAGGGAAACCAGGCCTTGGGTGAAAAGCAGGATTCCGCCGACTATCGGAATCAAAAGCCAAAGCACATAGCGCAGGAGCCGGAGATAGACCTGCCGCATCAAAACCACATTGCCGGTCGCCGCCAGCCGACTGGCTCCGGAAAACACACTGTCAATCATCCGGGAAACGAGCGTGATGGAAAGGGATCCGATCATCTTGGTGGTATAAAAAACCGAGGCCGCCGCCGCTCCATAGAGGGTTCCCGCGATCAGGTTGTCGCTGCCCAAAAGGAGAACCACCGAAAGATTGACGCCCCAGTAAGATAAGCCGAAGGAAAAGAGCTCCTTCCAGTAATGAGTGGCCAAGGAGTGAATCGGAATTAACAGGTGGCCATGCCGTTGAAGAAAAATTCTGCGCTGAATCAAAAAGCCCAGCGCATCCGCAAACAGATTGGCGATCACCAAGCCCACCAATCCGCTCCCCAGCAAGACCAAGGCGAGCCCTCCAAGCATCCGGAAAAGGTTCGTGCCGATTCCGATCAAGTTTTGCGTGGCCATTTCTTGGGCTGCCAACATGGCGGAGTTATAAATAATCAGGGGCGTGCGAAGAACCATCCACAAAGAAAGAATGGACAGTGCCCATTGGGCTTGGGCCAGAACCGGCTCCTGAACTTTCAGCGCGTGGCCCACTTGAAAAGTGAAGGCGAGAAGAAAAACGCCGATCAACAGATTAATCAGCCAAAGGATGCGCCGCCCCTCCCTAAAAAGGCCAGCGAACCGGCTTGCCTCAGCCGAGGAATCGGTGGCTTGGGCCAAGAACCGGGTCAAGGCCACCGAGAAACCAAAATCCAACAACAGGGAATATCCGACAATCTGCATCAGAATGGCATAAGCCCCCATGACCTCCTGGCCGGAACAGGAAAGAATTACCGGGGCGAGAAGAAGTTGGCTTGCCATGGCCAAGCTGCTTTGGAAAAACCCGGTTAAAGCCCCAGAAGCAGCCCGTCGACCGGCGCCTCGATTGTAATGTTTAAGCAATATTTATTTCGAATTATCGGCCAAGCCACCTATTTCCATTAGAGAAAGCTGACTCGCCACCATACCGCATATAGATGGACTTAGGGCGCGGAGGGACACCCTTTCCCGTAAACCCGAGTTCTCGCCCAAAGACTCTAGCAACCACGATCCAAATCCACCATCCGCCAGATGGTCTTCCAGTGTCACGACTCGACTCCATGACCGGATATTTTCTTTTTGGAGATTTTTATGACCCATGCCCCAAAGGGGGGCAGAATAAACAGAATAGCCCCAAGAGGCTTGCTCCTCCGCACACCGAATAGCTGTGCCTAAAGCTCCACCTGTGGATAAAAGCAAATTTTCGTTGTTTTGCCCTCCCCGAACCAGCAGCCACTGCCCTGGGTATACTTCGGGAATGGAGCCGTGAAAAAAAGGCTCTCCGGCTTTTCCCAATCTCAAATATGAAGGTTGGGGATGCGCAATCAGGTAACGCAAGCAGGCCCGCACTTCCATTGGGTCCCCGGGTGCTGCAATCAGCATGTTGGGAAAAGAACGCATTAACGCGTAATCTTGAACCGCATGATGGGAATACCCAAGGTTCCCATAGGCCACCCCTCCCCCGACCGCGACCACGGTCACAGGCAGGTTATGGTAGGCAATGTCATTACGGATCTGCTCGGCACACCGAAATGTCGGAAAATTAGCGATGGAATAAGTAAAAACATGGAAACCCTCGGAGGCCATACCCGCTGCCATGCCCGTCATATTTTGTTCGGCTACTCCGGCATTCAAAAAACGATCTGGGAACTCCCGGGCAAAAGTCTCTACGACCGAATATCCCAGATCACCCACCACCAAGAAAATTTTAGGGTTTACGCGGGCCAAGGAGATCAGCTCCTCAATAAATGCCGTTCTCATTTTGGAGAATTTTTTACTTGAGCAAGTGCGACGCTTAATTGTTCTTTATTTGGAGACGAATAATGCCATTTTAATTCATTCTCCATGAAGTCTACACCTTTCCCCTTTATTGTATGTGCAATAACACAGGAGGGTTTTCTTTTTTCAAAAGGAAGCGAAGAAAAGACTGCGCAAAGCTCTTCAAGGTTGTGTCCATTTACCTCTTTAACTGCCCAACCAAATGCCTTGAACTTTTGTGAAAGTGGCTCCAGTTGTATGATGTCGGCAACTGGGCCAAGGCTTTGAATTTTGTTATAATCAATAATTACTACTAAATTATCCAAGTTATGCTGCGGGGCAAAAAGAATAGTCTCCCAATTTGATCCTTCATTTAATTCACCATCACTTAATAAAACAAAGGTGCGCCAAGATTCATTTTTATGTTTTGCGGCGAGGGCTTTCCCACACCCGAATGGCAACCCATGACCCAATGATCCTGTCGAAATTTCTACCCCTGGGACCCTGTGACTTACATGGGTCATAAGCAAGGAACCATCTTGACCGTAAGCTGATAACAGTTTTTTTTTAAAAAACCCTAATTCGGCCAGACATGAATATAAGGAAATACAAGCGTGGCCTTTGCTTAAAATAAAGCGGTCTCTCTTCGGATATGATGAATTGCCATTTTTAAAAATAAGAATACCGCTATATAATGAGGCTAAGATATCGGCGATTGAAAGAGCACTACTGATATGTGATGACTTTGCCGAATGAACTGCCTTCAGGCATCGTAAACGAACTTTTCTTGCTAAATTATTAGCAGCATTGATGTCGACAGGCATAATATTATTAATTTATGAATACCATTCCGCAGTTTTTAAAATGGCTTTTTGTAATGGTAAATATTTATACTTTTTGTAATCACTCTCGAACAATGTTACATCAGGCACATAAGATGAAGAATGTGCATTTTTAAAAATAATTTTTTTAGTTTTTTCTTGCGAGCTGCTTTTCAAAACTTTTATAACACAGCGAGCAAGGCTACCTATCGAAATAGGAACGGGACTACCAATATTGTAGGCTTTTTGCTTTCCAATTAGCAAAAGCAGCCAAAGACGAGAAGCTACATCGCTGAGATATAGGTAACTCCTCAAGGCACTTCCATCACTTTTAATAATGACGTCGTCGCCATTAATTGCATCTCGAATAAAGTTTCCGATTGCAAAGTGCGCATCCAGCGGCAAATATGGTCCAACCATTGCAAAGCATCTTGCAATTATAACTTTGGGGGTATTTGTTTTGCTATGCAAAAACGCAATGAGTTCAGAGACTTTTTTCCCTTCTGCGTAGGCAGACTGACTATCAAGTGGATTTATTGATCCAAAATCAGTTTCCCTAATATTTTTTTTGCTAAAGAAAGGTTTTCCATATACGGCACCAGAACTAAGAACCAATATTCTTTTACATTTACACTTTGTAATTTGGGAAAAAAAATTTTTTGTCCCATTGATACACGTCAACAATGTATTCATTGCCTTATTTCTTTTTTCAATGTCAGTTGCACCATGAATTGCATAATCATACACATATTTTCCGCTTAACTTAAAAGTAGATATGTCACCTTTAATCCACTTAAGATGATTTCCGCATAAATGGGGAAATTTTTCCCAAAATTTTTTTGGATTTCGCGATAACACTACTACCTTGAGTTTTAAACCTCTTTTTTTTATTTCATATTTGATAGTAGCAAGCAGCCATTTGCCGATAATTCCTGTACCACCTGAAATAAAAATAGATTTATTATTTAATTTATGCCATGTTTGACCTACAAAAGTATCCACATATTCAAGATCTGAAACGCTTATATGTTTTTGTTTCGACGCCACAATTTTATTTACAATAGGCGCAAAACTTTTTTAATGCGGTTATCAAAAGATAAACTGTTATTTAAATAAGAATTGTTTTGGTGCGAAATTTCGCATTTAATTAGAATAATAATTAGGAGAATACCGACAGCTACATTAATCTTGATATTTGCATTTTTTAAATTATTTTTTGTTAAATGCTTTTGGTTTTCCAAAAATGAAAGCCAATACAGATAATCATAGCCCTTAATTCCCATAAAAGCATCTTCCCAATCAATAAAGTAGTTCCTTTTTTTAGTTCCCATTATGTTACGAGGCCCTAAATCACCATGACACGGTGAAACCGGTTCCATTGACAAATCCTTTAACATTTTTCCCACCAAGTCCTTACTTCGAAAATAAGAATTTTTTGATACAAGTTTTTTCTTATAAAAATTTTTTGCTGCGCACATTGCTCTTTTCCCAAAAAATGTTAATAAAGAACTGTCTTTTAATTTATTGCCAATTTTTTTGAATGGTAGGTTTTTAATTTCTGATAAAATTTGCTGAGGGCTTAGCTTTTTTTTATTTAAATATTTTAGCAAAACCCAAAAGCGATTGGTTTTGTATTTTTTTTCGGTATATGTTTTTAATAGTATTTTGGGACCGTAAATTGCTTTTAGGATTAACGCTTCTTTTTTTAGTAATAATAGATTCTTGGCAATTAAGTGCGTTTTTAAAAAATAAAATCTTTTTTTAATCTTTAATATAAAACCTATATTTAATGTTCCAAATTTTACACCACAAATTTTTGCTTTGCTAAGTCCAAGCGCTTCCATCGCTTTAAATGGCGAAACTTGACTCTGCAGTGAATTGAGATAATCACTGCGATGCTTGTTAAAAAATTTTAGCTTACTAAGAATTGGCGTAGAGTTTCTTTAGATAGCTTATTTCGTGATAGTTAAAATGCTTTGCAAGCGCGATAGATCCTGAAGCTATCACTTTTTTCTCATCTTTTGATAATTCCTTGATAATTTTTTTATTATATTCCTTGGTACTTCTTAAAACTGTACCCCATGGAGCAATATCATTTAAAAGCTCTACTCCATTCCAACTAGGATATAACATGGATTTCTCGAACTTTACATCTAGAAAATTAGATAAACTTAGCATAAATGATTTTTTATTTTGCACGAGATCCTCATACCTGAAAATTTTAACATTTTTTGGATATATTTTTGTATGCATATTGACAATTGAGTGATATATATTCCATGTAATTAAGTATTTGTGCAAGTTTTGCGGGAAGGGTCTTCTTTTTGTATCTCTGTATGCTGAGAATGGATTTCTAATAATATGCAGTATCTTTATTTTTGGAAAATCCTGTATCATTCGTGGTGAATCGATTCCTATAGCTGGTGAATATCCGACGTAAATTTTCCCGGAGTTTTTTGTGTAATAATTTTTCCACGCATAAAATGTGGATCTGAAAAAAGCTTCAATTACATCTCTTCTTCTTATATTTTTTTTTGTTTCAAGGTGTTTTATGAAAAAGGTTTTCCTATTTTTTTCATCAAGCTCCAAATTTGCATCTTTAAATTTTGATCCATTTTTTTTTCGTAAATAGGTTTTCATTTCTTCATCAATGATTTGTTCATAGTACTCTGCAGGCGAAAGGCCCTCTGGAAATTCTGGATATCTGTACTGAACTCTTTCAACTGAGGAGAGAAAGTCGTTGAAACCATGATTGCCCAGCTGTGACTCAAATGGGTAAACGAACAATTCTCTGTGACCATCTAAATGCCGATGAACAACGTTTCCCCCGTGTTCAAAGCCTGCAGAAATAATTGCTAGATTAAACTCTTGTTTTTTTGTTTTTTTCATTTTTTTATTTTATTTGAATCGCGTGTGTTTCCATTTTTTTTTATTAGCATTATCTTTACTGCTTTTTGTATGTGCCTTTTTGTTACTCCTATCACATGGGAATGATGTTCTCGGTAAAGTAAGTACCATTCAATCGTTAATAAAACGCTTTTTTTAAAGCTCCAGATTGGTTGCCAAATTAATTCTTTTCTTGCCAAATGATTTGAAAGTTGAAGCACCCATGCCTCATGGGGCGCCCTGGTTGTATATAGTTTTTTCCATTTTCCAGAATAATTTTTGAGAATTTCTTCCACCAGCACCCTCACTGTGCGGTTTGCATCGCGGTTGGGACCAAAGTTGTAAGCTCCAGAAAGGACAGAATATGGATTTCGGGATTGGGGGTTTCGGATTTTTTTGAATCCTGAATTCTGAGTTCTGAATCCAGGTTCCCGGACTCTCACTTTCGGATTCACAAGCGCCGCGCCAAGGGTCAAATATCCACTAAGGGGATCGAGCACATGCTGCCAAGGGCGCACAGAATTCTGATTGCGCACAAGGATCGGATTCCCTCTTGCCAGTGCTCGCATCGCATCAGGCACAATCCGGTCTTCCGCCCAGTCGCCGCCGCCAATCACGTTGCCAGCCCGCGCACTTACCAGCCGCACCGGCCCGTTCTGAAAGAAAGATTGGCGGTAGCTGGCCACCACTTGCTCCGCCATCGCCTTGCTGGAGCTGTAGGGGTCGCGACCGCCCAAGCGGTCAGTTTCCCGATATCGGCGTCCATTTTCCAAGTTTTCATAGACCTTGTCCGTTGTGACCACCACCACAGGCAACACCCGTGGCGCCTTGCCCGAGGCAACGTATTTTCGGACAGCCTCCAGCACATTGACCGTACCTGTGACGTTAATTTCAAATGTTTCTAGCGGAATTGCATAAGACCGGCGCACCAAGGGTTGAGCCGCCAGATGAAAAATAAAATTAGGCCGAAAGGAACAGATGGACTTTCCCACTTTTTCGGCATGCCGAATGTCATTGATCTCATGTTCAATCTGACGATTCAGCTTCAGTTGCTCAAAAAGGGCCGGCCGGGTGTCCGGTTCAAGCGCGTAACCATGCACCTCGGCGCCCAGCTCCAGCAGCCACTGCGTCATCCAACTACCCTTGAAGCCCGTATGGCCGCTCAGCCAGACACGCTTGCGCTGGAAGGCCCCGCCGAAGAGTTGTTGGTTATTGGTTGTTGGTTGTTGATTCATTTCGAAGCGGCAGCAGTTCGGCTGAGATAATAAATGTATCCGTTCAGCAGCTTCCCGGCCATCTCATGCTGGGAGCGCAACGCATCGTTTCGCTCTTTCGTCAAAAAGTTTTCATCCAGGGCGGCGTTCAGATGATCCAGAGATTCGGTAAGGGAGCCCCGGGCAAAACCGCAAAACTGCAAGTTTTCCTGGTGCTGGTGGCGACCGAAACCTTCGGCAATCTTAGCCGTAACCGAACTGGCAGCTCTCAAAAGCTGACTTTTCAGAAGAAACTCTTCCTTGGGCGGCAAGGCTTCACAAAACTCAGCCACCTGATTTCTGAACTCCCTACAGGCCTTGTAGCAGTCCAGCTCTTCAAAACTCCTGATTGTCGCCACTTCGCTTTAACCAACAACAGGCAACTAGCAACGAACAACTACCAAACTTTCCACGGCGCCTTACCAGCCGTCCAAAGTTCTTCCAAAAAATTCTTGTCCCTCTGGGTGTCCATCGGCCGCCAAAAGCCCTCATGCCGGTAGGCCATCATCTGCCCTGTCTTGGCCAGCTTTTCCAGCGGTTCACGCTCCCAGATAGTCTGATCATCCCGGATCAGGGAAAGTGTCGCAGGACTTAGCATAAAGAATCCGCCGTTGATCATCCCACCATCTCCCTTGGGTTTCTCCTGGAAGGTCTTTACGTTGCCTTTATTGCCGATATCCAAGGCCCCAAAGCGTCCAGGCGGGTAGACTGCCGTGAGGGTGGCTTTTTTACCATGCCGCTCATGAAATGAAATCAGCTTGGAGATATCCACATCGGAAACTCCGTCTCCATAAGTTAGGCAGAAGGATTTTTCTTTTTCTATGTAGGGTTTGATTTTTTTAATTCGCCCACCGGTCATGGTGTTTTCCCCTGTATCAACCAGTGTAACCCTCCAAGGCTCAGCAAACCGCTGGTGGACTTGCATTTCGTTATTATTCATGTCGAACGTGACGTCTGACATGTGCAAAAAGTAATTGGCAAAGTACTCTTTGATCACGTAACCGCGAAAGCCGCAGCAGATCACAAAATCATGAATTCCATAATGGGAATAGATTTTCATGATGTGCCAGAGGATAGGCTTTCCGCCGATCTCCACCATCGGTTTGGGCCGGCTCCCCGTTTCCTCGCTAATCCGTGTCCCCAACCCGCCTGCAAGAATAACAGCTTTCATGTTTTGTTTTCTCCTTTTGATATTGGTTTTCCCGCTGAAAGGTCTGGGTGCTGGGTGCCGTGTAATAAGTTTAAAGGCTACACCCAGCACTCAGAACTCTGCACCCAGAACTACCGGCTCTTTAATCAAAAACGTTTTTTGAAAGTTTTATAATTCGTAGCCCGAATTTTTTTGATTCCATCCTCAATGGGATGGATTGGCTTGTAGCCGAACCTTAAACGAGACTTAGAAACCTCGGCCAAGGAGTGCCGAATGTCTCCTGCTCTGAATTTTAAGTATACTTTTTTCGAAAGCGGAATGGGTTTTTGTGGGCGGTAGGTGATAGGCAGTACGCGGCTTCTCGTTTCAAGCTGCCCACGGCCCACTACCCACGGCTGACTAACGTTCTGAGTGCTGAGTGCGGAGTGCTGGCTTTTTGATTCGTAGTGCTGGGTGCTGGGTGCTGGGTTCTGAGTTAAACGAAAGGCGTTTGAAATTAAGGCGTATAAT
>Ga0169931_10014405_pt1 | contig 10702 bp, 7 predicted proteins | sample Kivu_15m_20L_FD_129675 | JGI IMG/M metagenome (GOLD analysis project Ga0169931, IMG submission 129675) | Freshwater microbial communities from Lake Kivu, Western Province, Rwanda to study Microbial Dark Matter (Phase II) - Kivu_15m_20L... | ecosystem: Environmental > Aquatic > Freshwater > Lake ... | reverse complement strand
CTTCCAGACGTGTCCATAGGCTCCGCTGCCGATCTTGCGTTGTATCTAGAAACGGGCGACGACATGCGTTTATATTTACTCGCTCATTAAAACTTATTTATTATCAATCATCACCCCTAGAGCGTATTATTGCGTATTTACTAATATACAAGAATAAACGCATTTTTTTAAACGATTTTGATTGAAAAAATATCGTTTTCAAGCATTAAAAGATCATTAAATGAAAAATTAGAGTCAAGAATGAATCTCAGATTTATAAGATTAGGAATGTGTATAATTGCAGTTATATAATGGAGAACCCAGCGAAGACTGAAGAGGAAATCCCAGTAGAGCTCAAACCCAAAATCAACCCTGAGCTTGTCAAAAAATATAAAGAAATTTTCGATAGTTTCGATAAAGAACAGAACGGTTATGTGCAGGCCAAGGACGTACCTGGAGTCATGAAAACTTTAGGTGTCGACATGAAAGCATAATAAGGTATTATCGCATTTACTCAGTCAAGTAGATACTAGGCGACAGAGCAATCACTTCTGACAATCCTTTAGTATCCGTCAAAATCGACTTTGCGGACTTCTTGGCCCTTATCGTATTGCCTTTTCTAGCTAGGTGGACAAATAGAGTGAGATGATGATGAAGTAATAGTTGATGTAGAGTTTCCGAGTGTTCGATCCAGAACGCAACGGATTCATTCCTTTAGCCGAAATGAGGTATTACCTGCGCACATATGGCGTTGCAATGAATGAATAATAAGTCGAATAGTTACTAAAGGAGAGCGAGCCATAGTAGGGTTACGTGAAGTACTAAAAATTCATTGATAAATTGATTGACAAGGCATGATTGTTTCTGTTTGTAGACGCCTATCTAATCAATCGACTCTAAATCCATAGAATTTCAAATTAGAGTTTATATTGTATTTAAATGAGTGGTCTTCAAGGAACCATGGGCAGCAGTGCTGGCTTCAAAAAAAGAAATTTGCTACGACCGGCTTCCGGAATGCTCAACAAGAAGCAGTAGTTCCTTAGGAGCGTAGATATCAGTCAGGCCGAGCCTACCATAGCTACTCTTATTCGTACCGAAGTCGCAGCTATTGACGAAGAAATCAACTTGCTTGACAAGGACAGAAGACTCAGACAGGGCTAAGGTGGCTTCCAGAAAGGTTACGTGACAACACTCAAGAAATGGCTGGCAAACAATTATCTACCGGCCGAAAGATAAGACTAAGATGCAAAGATTCTCAGACATATGGGCGTGGAGAGCTACTAGACTGGTTTTCGTAAGCTATGGAAAGTCGCTTGCAATCTTGACTTGGCAATTTCTAAGATGTCTTAATTGCAGATCGTCCATTTTTTGCTCTACGACGACATGTTCAACGACATCGGCGCAGATTCTGCAAAAAGCACAAATTCTTTATCAACTATCACTAATAATGGCTACAATGCTTGCGGCTTCGGCATAGCTCAAATACTCTTAGATCGTGAAAAAGATTTATTTGCAGCTGTTAAACGAGGCAGTACAGCCAAAGGCAAAGAATAAGGCAGACGTTAAGACAGCAAAAGTCGATAATAAACAAACTAGCTTATAGCTTAGCTCAGAAGGTAGAACTCGAAATTAAACGATTTGCTTTAAAAACTGACTAATTAGCGAGAAAAAGAAAAATAATCTGCAAAAGAGAAGGCAAAGCAACAAAGTTAAAAATAGAACAAACCTGCTTTCGTTACATAATCATCAGGGTCTTCTAAAGAAATAATTAGAGCTTTCGAGTAAAAGTACGATTAAAAAATAAACTAGCTTAACGAATAGAAAGCACGAGTCGAGTAGATAGTCTTGTAGCTGAGACTTAAAGTCAGCTCTCTCGAGGCCGAGCTCAAAGTTTACAAGACTCCAGACGGCAAAGACGAGGTGGTCCATAAGGCTAAAGCGGGCAGTTATGAGTAAGCTTTGATTGAAGAGATGTAAAAGATGAAAAAAGGCTTTGAAAAAAAAATCGCAGTTTTGACTTAATAGTTCACCATTCGCTAGAGAGAGTTAAGAAGGAAAGAAGCCGAGTACAAGACCCAACATGAGCGCATCAAATGGGAGAAGTCCCTCCTTTTGCGTAAATTTGATCTGCTTTCTAAATGAATAATTGACACTCAACTAGATTTATATATTTTTGATTGCATATACTAATACTCATTGCTTACTTTCATAGATTAATATATTACAATATGAGTGGAATGCAGGTCTACAAATTAACACTTCAGCGTCTACTAAAATAGTAACAGTCAGTCATAAACAACCCTATTCCTGGAGCATTAGTAGCAAGATAGGGCACTTATGATTTCCATTTTTGTCTGTTTGATATGTAAGGAGATTTCAAAGGAGGTTACTACCATGGCATGCTGTAACTCCACTAAAATCATCCGTTCAAGCCACCAAAATTATTTTTCTATACGCCTAACGGTCGTTTCTAGCCAAACACGCCCATCTGCACTACTTTTACCAACTATCATCAGTAATCTTGGACTTCAGCCTGGAACGTGCGCTCACTTGTCATCGCTACTATCAGTTTTATGCAATAAAATTAGCCTAGTTACGGATGCAGAGACGATTCTCCTCAAGTAAGAAGGGATCTTGCGCAAAAAAGTATGAGATTTAATCGAAAAAACATGAAATTCATGAACCTTTTTTAGTCAAAAATCAAAGAATTAAACAGAATGGAACTCATTTAAAGCATAGAGCAATAGGTAGAATCGGGAGACAAGATGGCCACTGTGCAAAGATAATCGCTTATATAGTAGTAGCCTTTAAATCAGGCTGTTAATCAAAGACCGTTTATAAAAGTATCAGTGGTTGTCATTATGGTAGCTTTTTTTATTCTAATCGGCTACTGTCTCGCATGAGTTACCGTGATATGTTGCCTTTTATCTTTGTTATAGATAATATGCAAAATGTCTTAAAATATTTAGATCATAGTCCATCTTTTGAGTAGCTAAACATACCAGCCTTTGATTTTTTTTGAACTTGATTGAGCTTAACTGCCTTAGCTAGCTTGTTAAATTCTTGTGTCTGCTGATACTCTGTTTCCTTTAGAATGTTTTAGTATTTCTGTCTGAGCTTATTTTCTTCTTTAAGTCTTTCTCTTTATTTTTCTTCTACCTGCAGTTGTATACGCATTTTGAGTGCACTTGCCTATGCTTACTGTTTTGTACGTAGATTTCCCAGATTTGTCTTTCCTTTGATATTGTTGCTTCTTTTATACTTCTAAAGTTCTTCTTTATACAGTTTATTGGCTCTGGCTTGTACCTGATGTGCTTACATATAGTTTTATTGTTTTGCTAGTTACATCTAAACTTTTCTCAATTATAGTAATTTTGGACTTTCTTTGAACTTTATCTCTATTCCGATCTATCCTTCTGCGTCTTTCTACATCAAAAAATCATTACGATTTGCTGTTCATGTCTCGCTGTGATCTATTACAATTGCTGATTGATTTCTTAGTTATACTCATGAATATTCCTTTACCAGTTAAGCTTAAAAAGATTCATCTCTGCAAGATGCGCCTATTACAGTTCCTGAAGCTATCTTTGATGTCTCATTTTCATTTAATTCATCTACAAATCTTCCATAAGTTCTCTCATTGCTTTGACCTTGCGCTTGAACCCCTATGCCTATACATACTTGCCTTTTGATTAGCATTATTTTTGCCTTGCGATCATCTATTATCTGTGTGTATTATGTAATACATTTGGGCCACGAGTTGCTAGTAGTCTTGTTCGTTTTGTTATGTTTTTTGTCGGGGTAAATCCTCACCTTTTCCTTTGAGTTTCGGAGAGTTAATTGTTTTCTTTGCTGTTGTGGGGCGACTGTAAGGTGAAGTTCCCTGCATTAGTGAAGAATAAAAACAAATAATTTCAATAATAAACTATCTAAAATCCCTTAAAATCTCAAAAAGTTCAAATTGTTCAATTAAAACCTTATATTAGATCAACATTAGACCATTTTCCGATGTTTTCGTCTTTGTTGCCCTCGACTCACATAACCTCGAATAATGTATTGCACGTTTTTCTTTTATTCGCTGGCCAGATCTGGAGGCTGATCAAACATGACTCCCCATTTCTGCAAGCCCTGTCTGCTCTGGCCATTTTTGTCTTTAGATTTATCTAGATTTATCAACTGTTTCATATTTTGTTTGTCGAGTATGAACTAAGGATTCGATTAGCCCCTTGAAGACACTGCGTCATCTTTGTTTGTCGACTGATGCTTGATTCTGCCAAAATTAGTAGATTTGACTTGATTTATTTTAGCTGTAGAGTTATTTAAAGACTATTTGTCCATCCATGCCTCTCGTCTAAGTTACTTAACTGGTTGACTGTTACTCGTATGATTCGCAATCTTTTGGCTATTATTAGAGTTGTTTACCGTCTTATCCTGTTCTTTACTCGATACTTCTTTAGTGATTTCCATGAGTTCCCCAAAAGTACGACTGATTTTAGGTTCCAAGTACTTACTTTCCTCCATTTTGGCTAAATGATATTGCAAGTTGGTTAGTATGGTATTGAACTTGACTTAGTCGGCTGCTTATCCGGTGTAAAATTTGATTATTCTGCGCTGCAGAACTGAAATCAAGTCAAGCAAAAGGTTGTCGTATTGATGCTACTGTTGGCGGGTAGCGAAACCAGAATAGATTGACATTTTATTTTTTATTATTATTTGACACTACAGAAACTAACTACAATCAATATGAAAGCATACAAAAAGTACTTCAAATCAGTTTTTTTATCATTTTAGATGATTATCTGATACTTAAGAGATTGAGCTAATTAGTATTATGTCTATCAAAGCTTTTCTTTCATCGCAAAAACTTGTTTCATGACCTTTTTCTTTGGCAGAATCTTCAAAGCGGGTACCAAAGATGCACTTTCTAAGGTGGGCATTACTTCGAACTGACCTTTAGAAGGGCTTTCAGGGTTAATATGAACGTTGTGCCAGCCGAAAAATTGACTGTTTATTTTCTTTCTGATTGCCAAATGAAGATAAAGAAGTTGTGGGGAGTTCAGCTTACCAAGGTAAGTTGTGAACAGGTGACTCATCTTGCGTTCGTGAGGGTTGAGTTCATCGAAAATAGTCGAGGGGGTGCTGAAAAGGGCTGCTTCTTTGTGGACTTGATAGTCGAACTGAAACTTGTGATAGAGACGTTGATCAAGATTATGAGTTTTTGATCTCAGGGCTAGGATGGACTCAGGAGTTGCTTGCTGAAACGCAGAAGAATTAGTAGAAGAGCGAACAGAGTTGATAAGCTAGAAGATGCGCAAATATCGATTTTGAGTTATTTATAGGTGGCCGAGCTTGCCAGATAGATGCTTCAAGGGGTTTATCTTGATCATATGCCCGAATTAATATTATATACGTTCATATATTCGAACATTAAAAAATGATATTTTTAAAGATTTTTTTAAGTTTTAGCATGAGTTTTCAAAGAAAATCATGTTTTTTATATATAGTAAAAGTAAGAATGTGACTACTAATATAGTATGCTATTTTTTGTTGATTATATACAAGTTTATAAAATTTAACAGTCAGGACATGTACTCACAATCATCTTCATGGGGCTCTTCCTGCGGCCACGAGTAATAGATCTCTATCCTACAATAAAAAATAATGTAAGTGCACTCGAAACTGATCGATCAGCTGGACATCTGCAAGTAACAAGAGCTTACCATCATGGAACTCACTCGTCAGTTAGCAAACCTCCCGCCATCTAACGAGGCTCAATTCGACACCTTCGACTATCAGTCGTTTGGTCGCAGCCCTCTCGGGCCTCAATAAAAAGAAAATGTGGTGCCTAACTCACGCATCTATTACGACCACGACTCAAGACAATCTCAGCAAACCAAAAATTAACTGCTTCAGGCTGACCTTTAAGCCATGCGCCATAAAGTTCTCGCATAAATCACTGAAAAAAACAAACTTAAAGAAGATTTGAGAGAACTAAAAAATACGCACAAACGATAATATAACGCGCTTGTTCACAAAAATTAAGAACTTCAGACTTCTTTAGACAAAGTTCAGGAAAATTATGAGTAACTTTTTGAAAGATTTGACAGGGTTAAACGCGGAAAAAGACCATAGGGGTAGATAGAAAAAATGGCTTTAAGAATCACGTAATTAGAAGGAAAATGGCAAAGATAAAAAGAAATCAATAGACAGATAGTCAATTAAAAGTAAAAATTAGAAAATAAAATTTAATTTTTGTAAAAATAAAAACAAAGAGACACTAGAGTAGATTTCAGAATTAATTAACAAAAAAATGAAAGAAATTTTAAAAATTAGAATATAGAGGCGACCAGCATACACTCTCAGCAAAAATAGATAAACAATTTAAAGCTACAGATATAAAAACTGAACAAAAATATATAGATAAGAGACGTCTAGTTCCGCTAAAAAGGCTAGTAACGCAAACGCAAACGAGGTTTCTAGGAAACAAAAGATTTAATTCGCAGATTATAAGAAACTTAATCAAATATGCGCAGAAACAGAAAGACTACCATAAATGTGTGATATATGCTGTTTATACAGATTGTTTGCAAAAATGTATATTGATATTAGTTATATTAGTTCGTTAGATTATTTAACATGAAGAACTACAGTTTCTCCAACATCAACTCTGAAGATACTTATCTTCCACGCAAAAGTCAAGAATTTCCTAGTCACAGACACTCAGAACTCAAAACTTCAGAGGCGAACCAGCGCATCGAAGAGATCAAGAAAAAATATGATACACCCAACCGCAGATAGAGGATCTAGAGTATGAAAAGAAGCAAGGATGTAGAATTGAGAGGAGTTAGAAAAGAAAATGATAAAGAAAATGCATATTTGAGTAAGGACACAGCTGCTTTTTCTCATAACTATCTCAAGGAATCCATCATAGCTACTCGACTTGATAGGAGTTCTTTCAAAAAAGACATAGATGGGATTTAACTGGCTCAGTTGCGCTCCAACGATCAAGAACGAAGAGTAGCTAATCCGCTCTAAGAAGACAAGACAGCTTATCGTACCAATAATCGCTTGGAAGAGTAGCAGATTTTTTCAAAAGTACGATAAATGAAAGAATCGCTGCTTCACAACAGCGACAGAATGAAGGCTTCAGTCATGGGAAAGAGTTACCTAACAGGCAAGTACCCTACTAGCAGCGATCCCAACAAAGATTACGATCCAAGGGTAGAGAACATTGACAAGATCAACAACAAGATCAAACAAATTCTTTCTTGTTTGAATTAAAACGAAAAAAATCATAAATTTAACCCTGGAACATCGAGCTACCATGAAGATCTAGGATCAAATAGAGATAGTGTGGGTGTAAACAGAGAAAATATTGGACTCAATAGAGAAACCAGCATAAGCTCTTTTGGAAACAGTAATCCACCGCTTCCTAAGATAAAAAATGTAGTCTAGACAAATACAAGACGATCATACTAGCAGCATTTTCACAGAAGATCCGATGTGCTATAAAAAATCAATCTGCTAGAGCCTAAGACACCTCAGGAAAATACAGAAAAAATTGAAATCAATACAAATCCTCAATAAAATACCAGAGAGGAGCCAAGAAAAAATAAGTTCGAAGATGTGCCTCGAAGAGACTGGTAACAGATGAGAAGAGGCTACTCAGCTACTCCAGTCTAGCCCAGAAACAAAGAATCCGCATCAACTCCTTATAGATAAGACAATATTTACAAAACTCCTGGCTACCTCGCTCGCCAGCCTTAGTCAAAGACCTGCAAGGAGTAGCGATCCAAAAGCCAAATAACTTCTATCAGAAAGTCAGCCTTAGTGACTGATAGTGACACCCTCAAGAGCGGTAAGAAACTCAACGATGAAATCTCAAGAATCCAGAAGAAAATTTAATAGTTTTAGACTGCTAAGAGAAAACTTAACATATAATTCACGCCCTTCACTCACACCAGGGAACTCTCAAACACAAAATCAGTATCAAACTTGAACGGACCTTCAAGACAAGTCAACAGAGATTCTTATTCTATCCATAAATTCAAGTAAGCCAGTTTCGGAGAGGGTCCCATTAAAGCAACTCCTTCAGTTTTTAGACCATAGTAGTCAAATCTCAACGTCAATCCTGTTTTCAGCATTTAGGCCAGCAAAGCTTCTTTCGCTTACAATCAAAGCAACGTCTTCGAGTCAAAAGTTCAGCCCCAAGACTAAGTCTTCAATGATCCTTACAGCATCAAGACTTTTAGGATAGAAAAGCCTGAACAGAACGAAGAGTTTAGTCTTAACCAAAGCATAGTGCAATATGATGAAGAATCTATCAAAAAAACCACAAATGAGGGCATTTAACAAAGAAAAAAACGTCTTCAGATAACTTAGGAAATCATCACTACATAAAGTGTAAAGAGATTAGTTGAACTTTTTTGTATGCAGGTGAAACACGACGAAACCTTAAGAAATCTAAAAATATGGTTTGAAAGTTGCCTTCAGCCTGGCAAGTTCAGCACCATTGCCAAGTTGCTTCAGAGCCAGGGAGTTACACTCAGCTAGAAGGAATGTTAGGTGGCCTTTACTGTTAATGAGTCAGAAAATAATCCTTTTTTCAGTGCACAGAGCTTCGAAGGCACTATTGAAGCACTTGTGAGTGCTTATCTATAGGCTATGGCTCACTGGGAGACCAATATTCAACATAAATTCGAACGAAGTGGACTAGTCGGCTAAGGATTTTCAAGTAACAAAGTAGATCTGGAAAAGAAAGGATTCATCTAACTTTAGGACATAGTGAGATTTATCAACATCGAATCAGGCACTTTTTATAGAAATAGAGACATATTTTTAATATTCCAGCGCTTCACAAGGCAAGAAAAGGTCAATTTTGAAGACGTACTCAGAGAAATATGTGCGTGATTGCCTCTTTCTTGCAATATCATACATAAATATTTTTGAAAAAATCAATATTTTTATGTAAAATTGAAAATTCTTTCTACGAATGACAAAAAAGCTAAGTTAATAGACGTTAGATACAAAATGAATATTTTTTTGCATTCTTTAAAATATTAATATTTCTTTAATGGGTAGAACCGTATATTCCCGCAACCCTTCCACTGCCAAAGGTACCTTCAATGCCATTTAGTCGCCAAGTCTTCAGGTAAAGACCTTCGAGTGCACTACAAAAACACTTACGAGACTGCTAAGGCTGTGCAGGGTCTCACTGTAGTCAAGGCCAAGCAGTACCTCAAGGACGTTTTGGCTCACAGAAGATGCGTGCCCTACACTACTTACTACGGAGGTATTGGTAGAACAGGTCAGGCTGCTGAGTTCGGCAAGACTCTCGGCAGATGGCCCTAAAAATCAGTCAAGGTTGTACTTGGATTGATCAACAACATCGAAGCCAACGCTAACGCTAAAAATCTAAAGAACTTAGTGATCGATCACGTTCAGGTCAACCGTGCCGCTAAGGGCAGAAGAAGAACCTACAGAGCTCACGGACGTATTGGACCCTATCTCTCTTCACAAACCAATATCCAGATGTATGCTACTGAGCAGGCTGTTGACGTCAAGAGAGAAGGCAAGGCCAGACAGGTCGCTAAGGGCAAGGTGCCAGTCGGAGAAAAATGATGATCTATTTAAACCAACAACACATATTTAATATTAAATTTAACAGCAATGCTCGGCCCGACTCCTTCTGCACTCTGCTGCAAAAACCATCCCTTTCTTGTTGCAGGCTACTACTCGCCAGATCAACCCTGGGTCAAATACTGTAAAGAATGCGCTTTCAGTCTTGCCCTTTGTGGTAAACCTATCGAGAAAGATCTGAAAGGATAATAAAGATAAAGAAAAAGAGTACTATAGTTGCTTTCTGAACAAATGCGCAAAAGTCTATAAGAGGTGTAAGATAATAATAAATAAATTTCGAAGATGACTGTTTTTTTCTAAGATGCTTCTAAACCTCTTTACAGTCTGATCGAAGAAGTTTCTTTTGCCTTGAAATCACTTAAAAATATCATAGAAAGCCTTGAAAAGCTTTACAAATAGTAGATAGTATAAAGGATCAATAACTTTTACTAAAGGCAAAGTTGTTCGGCCCTTCAGGCTCTTTAGCTACGAAAATAAATATAAAATCTATAGAGTAGTTACTGTTTTTTATTGTAAGTGAAGAGCGGAGATAAGTTCAGCTAAAATGTATAGAAATGGAAAGGACTCATTGAAGATATATAGCAGACTTCATTGAGCGAAAGTGAATGCAATTAGCATAAAAATGACTTTTTGATGGGTGTATAGCAGTTCTACGATCAATTTCAAAGTATTTCTGACTTTGAATTGCCTTCATTGAAACGAAATAATCTTTACGAAGCCATTTCTTAGTTTACTGAGTAGAAATTGGATATGGTGCTGACTCCAGTAGATGCAAACTCTCTAGCTCAGAGCACACTTGATGTTATCGGGTAGTCCAAAGGTAAAGCTAAAAGCAATTTAAAGTTAAGATCAAATAGAAAGGGCTATAGCGAAACAAGTCGACGAGGGTCTTGTTGTAGTACGCTAAGAGGACCAGTAAGAGTATGAAGAAAATGATTTATAGAGTAATAATTCATATATTATATTTTCTATCAAAATATGTGTGGGGTTGGGGTTGGGGTTGGGGTTGGGGTTGGGGTTGGGGTTGGGGTTGGGGTTGGGGTTGGGGTTGGGGTTGGGGTTGGGGGTGGGGGTGGGGTTGGGG
>Ga0169931_10014404_pt1 | contig 10703 bp, 11 predicted proteins | sample Kivu_15m_20L_FD_129675 | JGI IMG/M metagenome (GOLD analysis project Ga0169931, IMG submission 129675) | Freshwater microbial communities from Lake Kivu, Western Province, Rwanda to study Microbial Dark Matter (Phase II) - Kivu_15m_20L... | ecosystem: Environmental > Aquatic > Freshwater > Lake... | reverse complement strand
TCCATTCGTCCCGGTCAGTCGTCATCCATTATCATCTGCTTGTAGCAGGGGGAACCAACATTTTCTTTGAAAGGCCCCGTATTTTTGTCTTCATTTTCTCTGCTCACCATCCTACAGAGCAGTATTAAATTAACGACGGCATTATCGGGATATCATCTTCTTCGAGCGCAATTCTTAGATCCGGTATATAAAGCTCTTGTTCTTCGAAAATGTCTATTGAGTCCAAACTTGCAAAACTATCAATTGGTGATGAAGTTGCTATTGTTGAAGCTATTAGAGCTGATGGTGTAGAAAAGTCTGGTTTTGCATCTAATATTGGTGCTATCGCTGCGCGTATAGCATCAAGCAATCCTGATGAAGCTATCGCTGCTCTTAAGACTGTTATTGCGGTTGCAAACGATGCACCCACAGCTGAAGCGTTTAACAAGGAATGCCTCACTCAATGTACGTTTTTCTTTCATTCCCGGAAGTATGTATCCTATTCTATTTCTGGCTATGATGTACATGTACTCACTTCACTATTTGCATCTTCTTTATATAGGTTTGGAGGCCGTGGATTCTAAGAATGCTGAAATCGCCAAACTTGGAAAGGAAGCTGCACTTGCCATTTGCCAAAAGATCAATCCCTTCGCCATGAAGAGTCTTCTTCCTGCTCTTTTTGCATTACTTCCTGTGGAGAAAAAGTGGACTCTTCGTGAGGCTTCACTTGACTGCATTAGTGGTTTCAACAAAACTGCACCTAAGCAACTGGGTAATGCTCTTCCTGAAATCGTCCCTGAAGTTACTGCATGCATGTGGGACACTAAGAAGCAAATCAAGGCCGCAGCCACAAATGCCATGAAATCTGCATGTGATGTCATCGGGAACAAGGATATTGAACATATGACAGATAAAATTATCACTGCCATCACGAAACCAGCTGAAGTACCAGAGATTATGCACAAAATGGCAGGTGTTACCTTTGTACAAAGTGTTGAGTCCCCGGCTCTTGCGATGGTTGTGCCACTTTTGCTTCGTGGTCTTCGAGAGAAAATTACCGCCACGAAGCGTCAAAGTGCTGTCATTATTGAAAATATGAGTAAGCTCGTTGACAATCCCATCGATGCTGCACCATTTCTTCCTTTACTTCTTCCTGCTCTTGAACAGAACGCAGAATCTATTGCTGATCCTGAGGCTCGTGCTGTAACAGAGCGGGCCGTGAATCAATTAAAGCGTCTCAAGGGTCTTGCTGACAAGCAATTGTCTGTTCGTGGTGACGTGAAAAAGCTTGCCGAAGTTTTTAAAACCGTTTTTGAGGCCGATGAGTCTGAAAATGTTGGCAAGGTCATCGCTCATGCATCGACTATCGCCACGTGTATGATGGATTTACGATTCATGGAAGATGTTCAATGGAAAAAACACGTGGCCTCTCAGTTTTATGATTATTTCGACCGGACGAAGGCCGACGAATGCACCGAGAAAGTTCGTCTTGAAGCCGAGAAGATGCTCGAAGTGCCTGATGAGGAAGAGGAAGAAGATGACGCTGAAGAGCTCTGCAACTGTACCTTTACGCTTGCTTACGGTACAAAGATTCTTCTTCATAATACCAAGATGAGGCTTAAACGTGGAAAACGTTATGGCTTACTAGGAGGTAACGATTCTGGAAAAACCACTCTGATGAGATCCATCGCTAATAACCAAGTTGAAGGTTTCCCTGATGTTACCGAAGTTCGAACAGTATTCGTTGAAGCTGATATCCAAGGAGAGCAGTCTCACTTGTCCTGTGTCGATTACGTTTTCGCTGATCAAAAGATTCAAGCGCTCAACATCAATAAGGATGAAGTTCGAAGAGTTCTTGCGACTGTTGGCTTCACCCCTGATGGCAAGGCCAAACCTGATCATGCAGTATCCACTCTCAGTGGTGGATGGCGTATGAAGCTCGCTCTTGCACGCGCAATGCTTCAGAAGGCAGATATTCTTCTCATGGATGAGCCTACTAACCATCTCGATGTGATCAACGTGGCATGGGTTAAGAATTATCTGAACTCTTTGCAAGGTGTTACTTGCATTATTGTCAGTCATGACTCTGGCCTTCTTAACGACTGCTGCACGAACATTCTTCAGATTGAGAACTTAAAGCTTCATCAGTTCAAGGGAAATCTTGATGAGTTTGTAAAAATCAAACCTCAAGCTCGCGCCTACTTTTCTTTCAAGGAATCTAAGCTGAAATTCAGGTTCCCGCAACCTGGACCGATCGAGGGTGTTAAGTCCAAGGGTAAAGCGCTTATGAAAATCACTGATTCTACATTCACCTATCCAACTAATACAAAACCAACTCTTTTTAATATATCTGTCCAAGTCTCGCTCAGCTCACGTGTTGCCTGCGTTGGAGAAAACGGTGCTGGAAAGTCTACTATGATAAAGCTTCTTGTTGGAGAAATCGAACCACAAACTGGTGAAGTATGGAAACATCCCAACGCGCGTATTGCATATGTTGCTCAACATGCATTCCATCACATTGAAAGCCACCTTAACAAGACCCCTAATGAGTATATCCGCTGGCGATACGCTAATCAAGGAGAAGACAAAGAGTCGCTTGTTAAAGTAACTTTGCAGTTTACCGATGAAGAGATCGCGTTACAAAAAACCCCTTTTGAAATTCAATTCACTGATGAAGAGACAGGAAAAATCAGTAAGGTGAAGAAAGTTGTTGTTGAGTTGGTAGGTGGTCGTAAGCAAAACAAGCAAAAGGAATATGAATACGAAGTCAAGTACGCTGGCTCAACATCTGATTCAGGTGATTACCTTCCTATGAAGACACTAAAAAAGATGGGATGGGATAAAGCTATGAAAGCTGTAGACTTGAAAATCGCTCAAAGAGCTGGTCTATATGTTCGTCCACTGTCTACTAAGAATGTCGAGGAGCACCTTGAAGATTGTGGTTTACAAAGAGAATTCGGTACTCACTATCGTATGTCTGCCCTATCGGGAGGACAGAAAGTTAAGGTTGTCCTTGCAGCAGCTATGTGGAATCAGCCTCATATCTTAATTTTAGACGAGCCTACTAATTATCTTGACCGTGAATCCCTGGGTGCCTTAGCCGGTGCCATTGAATGTTTTGACGGAGGTGTTGTTATCATCTCTCATAACAACGAATTCTGTTCCACTCTGTGTCCAGAGACATGGGTCATGGACGCTGGTCACCTTGAGACTAAGGGTGATGCCGAATGGATGTTGAAGCAAGATACCAAGATCGAAGAATTGCAACAAATTACTGAAGTTACTGACGCAGCTGGCAACGTTAGTAAAGTGAAGGGCGCAAAGAAGAAATTGTCGAAGAAGGATGAGAAGAATATGATTAAGAAGGTTAAATCTAAGATCGCTGAGGGACAGGATCTTGATTCAGATGAAGAGGAATTCGCTCAGGAGCATGATTTGTTCTAAAGTAAGACTATTTAGTTATGAAGATGACGATATTATTCACATTATTAAATAAATACCTAATTCACATCAGTTCACAAACGTGGGCTTGGAAGAAATTCAATTACATTATTACCTTGTCCCTTATTGGATTCAAACAATTCGAATGTATCAGCAAATTCCTCTATTGGAAATACGGTACTGGCACGGGGCTTGATCGCTCCTGTAGAAAAGAAGTTCAGTATCTCTTCAACATTTTGGCGGTGAATACCAGGATTCTCTTGAGCAAATCTACCCCATATACTTCCTGCAACGATTACTTCTTTCACAAGTAGAAGACCTGGTCGAATGGGTTTCTGACCAGCGGTAAACCCTACCAAGCAAATCACACCAAGCGGTCTTACGCAAGATATAAGTGCTGATTCAAATAGATCCCCTTGTACTACATCAACCACAACATCCACGCCAGCCGGAAATCCTAATTTTTTCGCCTCAACCTTTACCAAATCTTTGAATTGAAGATAGGTTTCCTTATCGGTTCCATAGCAAAGTACAACATCCGCACCAGCTGCTTTGGGATGATGCATTTTATTTTCAGTACTCACACCTGCGATTACTTTTGATCCCATCGCTTTCGCTATAGCAATGGTCGCCATTCCCACGCCTCCTGAAGCTCCATCTACTAATATAAGGCCTGGGTTATTTCTCGTGATCTTACCTATATTTTTGAGCGAATGATCTTTGTATGCGATGATGTCCGAAAATAAAAGAAGAAAAAAATGATCGAATAAGTAAATACGGACATAATAAGGTACGATTCCACATCGACAAAATGTTACGTACAAGCAGCAAAGTAATTTCTCCCTATATTTGCGCATTGAGATAAATGAAGCGTGGGAGGCACCGACCATACTAGATGATCTGGTGCACAAGCGAATTCAGCAAGAGCCCCCGTGCCTCCAAACGATGTCATTGTCGCCATAACTCTATCCCCTATTTTGAACTTTGTTGACGTAGTATCTACCACTACTCCTGCAAGATCAAGACCTGGTATATATGGTAATGGCGGTCGAACTGTAGAATAGTAATCATCATTCAGATGAGCGAATAATTAAGAAACAAAAACATTATGTATGAAAAGAACCACATTATTGTCTTACCTTGATATAATCCTTGAGCTTGTAACATATCCGGGTATTGCACTCCTATTATTCACAAAGGAAACAAAACCAGGAAGAGATATGAAATTTAATGCATAAATTTTTGATGCTTTAGACCATGCGATCATTTACCTGCATAATGAGTTTGTATAAGCACATGATTCGGATGATTTAAAAGGGACGGCTTTGGAAGATTGGAATCAAGTGTCAAAACTTGACGAACAGGTAATGGATTCTTAGAAATCACGTACTTCCCATCAGAGCCGACGACTAAAGCCGAGAACTTTTGACAACGCACAGCTCTCATCTAGCCGACTCAATTATAATCTAAATCACTGATTGTAATTTCCTTCAGATCTAAGACAAAGGTAAGAGCTGATTGCCATCATCGTGCTTATTTATGCAATATACGTTGACATAGGTGCTCTTTATTATGCTTTATTACCAGCTTTTGTTCGTGCGAAACTATGGCTAGGGCTACCATAGGGGCACCACAATGGCCACCAAGATACACTCCTACACCCGACAATTAAAACTATCGAAGATAATCATGAAGAAAAGAATAGCGTTTCGACAGTTAAGTAGAACGAGTGCTCATCGATGGAGTATGCTTTGCAATATGGTTACTTCATTAGTCAATCATGAAAGAATAGTCACAACTGTACCCAAAGCCAAGGAACTGCGTCGTATTGCTGATAAAGTTGTTGGTTATGCGAAAGATGGTATCGTGATATCCAATTATACATTCGAAAATTCGCGAGTAATAGTGTCGTTTCTAACAATTCATTCTTCACTAGGTTCACTTCACGCTCGTCGACAGGCAGACAAGATTATTTGCGAAAAACCAGCATTAACAAAATTATTCGAGGTTCTTGGTCCTAGGTATGATGATAGAGATGGAGGCTACACACGTGTGATGAAACTGTCGAAACCAAGAAAGGGAGACAATGCACCCATGGCAGTCATTGAGTATATTGATAGACCCGGTGAAATAAGAGCCGCAAGACCTCCCGTCGCACGTAAAGAGAAAATATTGCAAACCTTGTCGGATGTCTTAACAACTGTGGGTATAACTCCTATCGTACGCAATAACTAACTGCACTATCTAGAAAACATTAAACAAATCTATCATGATATGCACATTCACGTTCTCACACCAAAATAATTTCTGAGCAGCAGATTATTCTTGAAATGAAATATTTTTCCGTTTAAAAGAAAAGCGTTGATCTCTACACCATGGTTGCTGTTCCATTACCAAAAAGACGAACACCTGCTACTTCAACCTTTCCTTCAGCTCGATATTTAAGACGGATCCAATAATAAAGTAATCCAGCGTTTACTGCCAATAGGAAGAACCAAGTCAATGCCTTGACATGTAAGAGTATGAGTAGGGCAATGAAGAAGATCAACGCAAGGATGATTCGTGGAATAAACTTCATCTCCAAGCCGATAGACTTCACCGCAGCTTCCTCTATGAATGCATCTTCATTCGACATCCGCTTTCGTTGGGCAAGCACTGCCAAGAGTAAAAGAAACCCTACAAATATGGGATGGAGGAAAAATTACCATGAATGAATGAGACCATCACGATGTGGACACCACCCTCCAAAACAAATACTCAGCGTAGATAATATATACTATAAAAACTTACCAGTGAAGGAGAAAATAAAGAGAAAAACTTTTCCAACAGCGGAAAAACCTTGAGCTTTATTATTCACCTTGTCTTGCGATGCTTTCATACAATTACGATCACAAGTTTGTTTGTAGTTATTTACTGCAGAGCAAAGTTTGGCATATTGAGCTACAGCACCATTTTTGGTAACAAGGCAACTTTGACAGGCGTCAAAATTAATCTTGAAGCTAGACATATCCACAGTATTCGCAAGGTATGAATATATTTGTTGACCTTGGGTATTACTGGCTTTGACGGTACAGTATGAATCGGTATAAGCTGAAAGTTGAAACCCTTTTCCATTTCCAGACATACAACCCAATTTAATGTAATACTACCATCAATCATCGACGTAAAAAAGGTGAGTTCAATGAACATAATCCATAAGTATCAATGTAAACTAGAGTAACAAACGTACAGGAACATTACTGTAGTAATACTGACTGCATGTAAAGTAGTTGATGGCATTCTTATCCATCTTCATTTCCTTCCCATAGATCATGTAGTATTCAAGCATTTTTTGCCTCAAAAGAGCTTTACCGTATGTTTCAATCGAGACTTCATAGGTTCCGACCTTTTTGTTGGAACAACCCTCGTTCCCGCCTTCATACAAATCAAAGATTACAATTTCCTTGTTTTCACTTTGACAATTACATGAGGTGATAAATGATTCAATCGATATCACTAGTATTAATGAAGAGGTTAGGAAACTTACTATTCAAGACATTTCCTAGTGTTAATTGAGTACGTAGACCAATCACTGACGGTGTCTTGAAAATTCATAAAACCATCATCATTCCACTTATTATTATCTTCCTTTAAAACGCGTTCAATGTCTGATGGACTCGCCCATTCTGTTGAGTGTGCTATAGATAGCAAACATCCGAAAAGGAATAAAACAGATGGAACTAAGGTCATGATTCCATGAATGTAGTATTGTTCTTATTCTGCCTCAAACTTCGAAAGTTTTGCATAGCTCATCATTGCTACTGTATGGATCAAGGACCTACGTTGAGCAGGACTGTTGAAATTTTTACCGGCCATCAACCAATGCTAGTAGTACATCAGGCTAAAGTATATTGAAATAACTATTCTTTCTGTTGGATTAAATCTCAAATTATTTATTTTAGCTCATAGTGGCGACGAGACGAGATTACTACAGTACATACTGGGGGTAGTTGAATTAGAGTGAGGCAAAAATAACGGCTATACATAGGTTGGGGCAGTTGGGAATAATAGTTTGATAAATAAAGGGTTAAAATATGACAGTTTTTGAACGCCACGGATGAGAAAAAGACAATTTTCTTCACTTATTGCAATTGAACAAGAACTCGACGACATGTCGATGTAAGAAAACCATGGGACCTACGAACGATATCCATAAGAAAACTGTGTCGATTTTCTTAGAGTCATATCATGTCGAACAACCTAAACACGAATGATGGTCTTCATGATCCGTTAGAGGGACCAAATAAACGCCTTGCGCAAAAGGGGCAATGGCAAACGCCTCCCGCAATCAGCTTCCCGTCAACCCATTCAACTGATAATACTTCTAGCATGTTGCACACTCCAGAGTTTGAGTCTTCATCGGGACTTGGTGATATATTACTGGGTTCCTTGTCCACTCAGCAATCATCAGATGATATTGCTAAGGCATTACAGGAAGCTTATCGAAGAGGCCAAGAAGCTTATAGAAGAAAAGCAGAGGCTGCTGCTGCTGCCGCCGCTGCGGCGCCAAGAAACACAAGCTCTCAGCTTGGTATTAATCCTAACCTCAATTATCCTGCTCAGATCCCAGGGGCTTTGAGCCGGAACAAAAACCTGCAAAGCAATCCTGATATAGCTTCGTTGAATATTATGGATTCCACGAAAGTAATTATACCTTCACATAGTAGTAGGCCAGACCTACAACATGCGACATCATTACCAAGAGGTGCTACTCTTGCACAACCAATGGTCGCGGACGGATCTCGTGCTAACAATCTATATTATCCACCACAACAGACAATCCGATCCACGGCTCCAATTTACAACCCTATGATAGTCGGTTCAGAAAACAATCACATGAAGCGTCCCATATTGAAAAATTCAATATCTGCAGATAAATTGCCACAAACAAACTTACACATCGGAGGAACATCTAAACCATCTTACATGCCTAATCAAGGGCCTATGATAATACCATCTCAAAAGATTATGACTCACTTACCCATACCCGAAATGAGCTCTACCATCCCCGGTCGTTTACAAAATCCATTTCCAAAACCTAATCTTGTCGTCTCAGGGGATAAACGCATCTCGGTTCCTTCGCGGAGTGTATCTCTTCCCGATATTTCTGCCTATGCAGCACAAAATAATGTTGAAGAGCAAAAACGATTGAAACGACTCGAACGTAATCGAGCTAGTGCTCGTTTACGCCGTCTGAAGAAGAAAAATTTGGTACGATTTTCTTTCATTTAAATATTGATAGTCCTGTATTTATGAAAACTCTTACTAACATCACTCTACATGTTCATGGATACTTCTTAAAAGGTCGATAGCTACGAAGTTGAAGTTGGTATTCTTGAAAATTCTTTAACCAAGTTACGTGCTCATCGATGGGGAGCCGGTATTGATATAGAAGCTTTATTAGAAGCGCTTTCGATGGATCGCGGTCAGCAAGTACTTGATACAGAGAAAAGGAAAGAGATTCTCGCCAGTCTCATCAAGCAGCAACAGGATCAGGTCAAAACGTTGATGGATTGTCAAGAAGAAAGCATGATTCTAGGATTAGTCAGTCGCAATAATCCCCAGAAACTCTCTTTCGATGATACGGATACAGATCTTACATCTCTAGTTTCTGAATTAGATGACCTACTACATTTATCTGATGAGCAGAAGAAATCACTAGAACTAGCAACTAGTGGATGCGAGGATGAATACCGCGCTACCCAAACTATAGACACTTGTTTATCAACATTACTCGGCACTAATTGGTTGATGAATAATGGTATTGAGGAATGTACCAAACCTTTTACATCGATTCTTAATCCTGGACAAATGTCCAAGTTTTTACTTTGGGCAGATCATAATTCTGAAGCGATTGATCAGCTCGACTTTGTTAATGCACCGCCCTCAAATGCTCCCCCTTCCAAGGGACCTATCTTCGTTTTTGGTATCGACGATGTAGGACAAGGTGATGAAGGGGATGAAAAATGATAGTCGCTCCATTCGAACATTTCCATGGTTTGATCCTGATAGGTCAACTAACTAAGGAATGAAATATGTGTCTACTACTTCATAAGCACGGTATTTTAACTTCAATGTTGGGAACAGGGAAAAGATGAGTAGCAGTGGGATTAAGATATACACCGAGTAGTAAACATTATGTCAGTTTCAAGTCATGTTAAAGATAAGAAGATTACAAGATGTCGACAGTCAATAACACACGCGCCTCATGAGCATGTAACGTTGGAGATTTATGTACTAATGCCTTAATGGCGCCACCTGGCAATATACCTTTCTCATCGCTTATATCCTCCCAAGCTTTTCCCATCATAAAGACAGCATCCCCAGCTTTTGCTTTGATCGCCATGTTATTATCTCCAAATGGTAAAATAACCTGGTTTGCTTTCTTACTATCTTCCTCGTCTAAGTTATTTAATGCGTCTCTATTTACCAGTGCGTTTCCGTGCTTAGACACCCATCTCTGTTCATGATCAAGAGGTATGTGAACACTTCCAGGGCCAATTAAAGATAGAACGAGTCGTATCTGTACATGATCTACATGCCACCGTGGACATTTTTGGCCACTTGGACCTCTAGATGAGACAATTCTTACTTTGAACCTAGGATTATTATCACTCATTTGACCGGAAGAATTATACTTTACGATTGAAGATGATACAAGTATTTGTTCAAATTTGGTAAAAACGTTGGATCGATAATCCCTTTCCATCACAGAAAAGCAGAAACCATCATGATTCAATTTATCTATTAGCAGTTGTGATCCTTCCATGGGATCGGAGAATTTCACACTTAGATCGATACCCAACTCGTGAAGTGTCTGCGTTTTCTTTAGGAAGGTATTCAGCCATTTGATATCATTCAATCGGACTACTTTGCTATTGGTTGCTGGAACAAGAGATTCCCAGAGCAAAGCAGACGAAGGATGTACTGGGAAATGAATAGCATAAACGTTTGTGTTTTGAAATATGGATGGAAATTCTCTCCTATTCGCAACAGGACTTGAGAAAGAAAGTGCGTACTGTATCAGTTGGTATACGAACAGTAAATATGTCATCGACCGATTCATTTTCTGTTCAGTGATAAGTTATGACCGTGGCATTATTATTGTATGATGATAAGAGTTAGTTGAAGTTCATTCTTCCCTATGATGGTGCTTTCAGCGTAATCGTTCTTCTACCGTCTACATATCATTTATGCTGCACAGTCGAAAAGCAGAGGCGAACTCGTCGCGACACGTGTCCATG
>Ga0169931_10014403_pt1 | contig 10705 bp, 7 predicted proteins | sample Kivu_15m_20L_FD_129675 | JGI IMG/M metagenome (GOLD analysis project Ga0169931, IMG submission 129675) | Freshwater microbial communities from Lake Kivu, Western Province, Rwanda to study Microbial Dark Matter (Phase II) - Kivu_15m_20L... | ecosystem: Environmental > Aquatic > Freshwater > Lake ... | reverse complement strand
TCGCCATCTTCACGCCGAGGCGCATCGCGGCTTCGGTGGCGCTGCCGGTGTTGAACGGGTTGCCAGCCGACCATGCGGTGGTGGTCGGCGCGGGCAGGTGCTTCGCACGCAGCGTCGCGTTGCGCTCGAAGCCGCCCGAGGCGAGGATCACGCCGCGCGCGGCGCGGATGCGCTGCGGCTGGCCGTTGAACAGCACCTCGGCGCCGACCACACGACCGCCCTCACCATGAAGCCGACGAGCTCGGTGGACATCTGCATCGGCACCTTGCGCTTGCGCAGGGACCAGCGCAGGCGCGCGACCAAGGCACCGCCGCCCGTCAGTCGACGGTCGCGCGTCGTCTTCCAACGCTGACGCACATCGAGGTAGTAGCGCGCCGCGATCCTCATGAAGGTGCTCTTCGCGCCCTTCGACTGCGTGATGAGCGGGTGCGCCTCGCGCGCGGTCCAGTTGATGCGGCCGAAAGCCGTGGTGCCGACATGCGGCGGCTGCAACAGCTCGAACTCGCTGCCGAGCACATCGCAGGCCACCGGCAGCGCCTGGCAGCTGCGGTAGCCGGGACGACCGCCCGGCAGCTCCGGGTGGTAGTCGCAATATTTGGTGAGGCTCTCGAACTTGACGTCGGTCTTCTCGTCGAGCCAGCGGAACATCCGCGGCGCATGCTCCACGAAGGCGCGGATGCGCTCCGGGGTCGAGAACTCGCCGGCCAGCGCGCCGATGTAGCGGATGGCGTCCTCCGACGTGTCGCTGCCGCCCGCCGGGCCGATGAGATGGTTGTTCGGGATCCAGATGGTTCCGCCCGAGGTCGCGGAGGTGCCGCCGAAGAGATGGCCCTTCTCGATGATCAGCACCTTGGCGCCGCGGTCGGCGGCGGCGAGCGCGGCGGTGAGTCCGCTCGCGCCGCTGCCCACGACCAACACATCGGTCTGCACTTCAGGGAGGGAGATGCCCATGTCGATGGCTCCTCAGGCGAATCGTACCGACGCGCCGCCGAGCACGTCGCAGTCGAGTTCGAAGAGATCGCCGGGGCGCGCCGTCTCGAGCGGCACCAGCGAACCGGAAAGGATGATGTCGCCCGCGTCGAGCGTGACGCCGTAGGCGCCCAGCGTGTTCGCGAGCCAGGCGACCGACGCGAGCGGCGAACCCTGCACCGCCGACCCGAACCCCCGCGACAGCGGCGCGCCGTTCTTGCGCACGCGCACCTCGAGCGCGGCGAGGTCGAGACCGGCGGGCGGCACGCGCGCCGAGCCGAGCACGAAGAGGCCGCAGGACGCGTTGTCGGCGACCGTGTCGACGATGCGGATGTCCCAACGGTCGATGCGCGAGTCGACCACCTCGAAGCAGGCGGCGAGGCTCTCGGTCGCGGCGAGCACATCGGCGGGCGTGACGCCCGGACCACGCAGCGGCTTGCCGAGGATCAGCGCGATCTCGGCCTCCGCGCGCGGCTGGATCATGCGACCGGAGATGTCGATGACGCCGCCGTCCGGCACCTGCATGGCATCGGTCAGGAAGCCGAAGTCCGGTTGGTGCACGCCGAGCATGTCCTGCACGGCCTTGCTGGTGACGCCGATCTTCTTGCCGACGATGCGCTCGCCGGCCGCACGACGCCGCGCGATGAAGCCGAGCGAGATGCGGTAGGCGTCGTCGATGGTGAGCGACGGATAGCGCTCGCGCAGCGGCGGCACCGTGCGGCGCTCCCGCCACGCGGCGTAGAGCTCGTCGGCGAGCGCCTCAACGGGCGAGGAAGTCGATGACATGGCGGTTGAACTCCGTAGCGCGCTCGATCATCACCCAATGGCCGACGCGCGAGTACATGATCATGCGGCTGTCGGGGCAGGCCGCCAATATCTTGAGGCTGCTCGACGCCGGGCAGAACTGGTCCTCGATGCCCCAGAAGCCGAGCACCGGCATCGTGAGCTCGCCGAGGCGCGGTGTGAGGTCGGGGATGCGCATGCGGCCGAGCACATCCTTCGGCATGAGCTTGAGGATGGCGAAGCGCTCGGCGACCAGCTCGTCGGTGACATGCACCGGGTCGTAGGCCAGCATGCAGAGGATGCCGCGCAGCCACTCGGGCGTGATCTCGCCGCCCACGAAACCCGACACCATCTTCTGGATGCCCGACATCTTGAAGTAGGTCTCGGTGGTCTCGACGCCGCCGCAGCCCATCACCACAAGCTTCTCGACGAGGCCCGGACGCGCGAGACAGATGCCGATCGACACCGCGCCGCCCAAAGAATTCCCAACCAAGGTGCAGCGCCGGATGCCGAGCGCATCGAGCAGTTCGAGCGTGGTCGAGACGAAGAGGTCGAGCGTGTAGTCGAGACCGGTGGGCTTGGAGGAGTAGCCGAAGCCGATGAGGTCGGGGACGATGACGCGGTGCCCGGCGGCCCGCAGCGGCTCGATGTTGTGCTTGAAGTTGCTCCAGCCGTTGGCGCCCGGGCCGCTGCCCTGGATCAGCACCACCGCCGAGTCGGCGGCCGCCCCGCCCGCCGGACCGGTGTCGTGGAAATGAAGTTCGTAGCCGCTCGGCAACGCGCGCGTCTGGGCGCGCGGCGGCCCTCCCTCTTGGCTGGCTGCGGATGCCATGACCCCTCCTGACTGCCCGGAACCCCCGACCCCGGAACGATAGTGGGTTTCGACCGCCCCGGCAAACCGGTTTCGTAAGAAGTGATGAGCCAAAACGACGGCTACGCCGGTTTACCGCCCCTGGACCATCGGAATTCGTAAAAAAAGACCGCTTTTTTTTCGCACCCGGCTTGCAGACCCCCGACCCCGCGGTTAGCATCGAATCTACGGGGCTTTCGTCATCACCTTTTCCGCAAACCATTTGGGGGTACCGAAGATGGCCACCGCCGCTGCCCACGTCCTCGAGGACACGATCCCGACCCGCGAAGAACTCGTCCGCCGCGCCAGCGCCATGCTTCCCGCGCTGCGCGCCCGCCAGAACGAGGCCTACGCGAACCGCAAACTTCCCGCCGAGACCATGCGCGAGATGGTCGACGCCGGTTTCTTCCGCATCCTGCAGCCGAAGCGTTACGGCGGCTACGAGATGGATCCGCACGCCTTCTTCGATGTGCAGATGACCATCGCCGAAGCCTGCATGTCCACCGCTTGGGTGCTGGGCGTCGTGGGCTGCCACCCCTATCAGCTCGCGCTGTTCGATGACCGCGCGCAGAAAGAGGTCTGGGGCAGCAACCCGGACACGCTCGTCAGCTCCTCCTACCAGCCGGTCGGTAAGGTCGAGGTGGTCGAGGGCGGCTTCCGCCTCTCGGGCCGCTGGGGCTTCTCGAGCGGCAGCGAGTACTGCGACTGGGTGCTGCTCGGCTCGCTGATCTTCCCGAAGGAGGGTCCGCCCGAGATGCGCACTTTCCTGGTGCCCCGCAAGGACTACAAGATCCTCGACAACTGGTACACCTTCGGCATGCAGGCCACCGGCAGCCAGGACATCGTGGTCGAGAACGCCTTCATCCCCGAGTACCGCACCCACAAGGCCAGCGACGGCTTCAACTGCACGAACCCCGGTCAGGCGGTCAACACGGGCCCCCTCTACCAGCTGCCTTGGGCGCAGGTTTTCGTGCGCTCGGTGTCGACCGCGTCCATCGGCGCCGTGCAGGGCGCGCTCAACGCGTTCATCGACATCGGCAAGAAGCGCGTCTCGACCAACACCGGCAAGGCGACCAAGCAGGACGCCAACGCCATCCTCGCCGCGGCCCGCACGCAGTCGGCCATCGACGAGATGAAGACGCTGCTGTACCGCAACTTCGACGAGATGATGGCGGCGATGCGCGCCGGCGAGAAGCTCACGCTCGAGCAGCGCATCCGCTACCGCTACCAGTCCTCGCAGGTGGGCCGACGCTGCGCCGACCTCGTCGACGAGCTGATGCCGCTGCTCGGCGGCCGCGCCATCTACACCGACAGCCCGATCGTGCGCTTCTGGCTCGACACCAACGCCGCGCGTGCACATGTCGCCAACGACCCGAACCTCATCGGCTCGGCGCTCGGTGGCATGTACATGGGCGAGCAGCCGCAGGACACGTTCGTCTGATCCGGAACGCCTGACGCCCCACCGAGGAGAACTGCGATGGCCACTACCGCTGACTACAAGATAGGCCCGCAGACCTTCCCGCGCGGCTGGTTCATGGTGGCGATCTCCTCGGAGGTCACCGACCAGCCGAAGGGCGTGCGCTACTTCGGGCGGGATTTCGCCCTGTATCGGGGCAAGAGCGGCCGCGTCGTGCTGCTCGACGCCTACTGCCCGCACATGGGCACGCACCTCGCGAAGAACCGCACCTCGTACACCGCGATCGACGGCCACGTGGAAGGCGACGACATCCGCTGCCCCTACCACGCCTGGCGGTTCGGCCCGGACGGCAAGTGCAACCACATCCCCTACTACGACGGCGCGATCCCCAAGGCCGCGCAGGTCAAAAGTTGGCCGGTGCAGGAGCGTGCGGGCGTGGTGTTCGTGTGGCACGACCCGGAGGGCGGCGAGCCGGAGTTCGAGCTGCCGCCCCTGGCCGAACACGGTCAGCCGCACTGGGTGAGCTGGAACATCGACAAGCTCGGTGTGATGGCGAGCCACCCGCAGGAAGTCATCGACAACATCGCCGACCTGCCGCATCTCGGCCCCATCCACGGCTCCACAGTCGAATGGTTCGAGAACGAGTTCCGCGGTCACAAGGCGATCCAGCGGCAGGGCGGCGGTCACCGCACGCTCGTCGCCGGCCCGGGCGATAAGCTCTACACCGACACCGTGTACCACGGCCCCGGCATCCTCGTGTCACACCTGTCGGGCATGTTCGAGACGGTGCTGATGATCACGCATACGCCGGTGGACGACGGCGTCATCGAGGTCTGGCACGGCTTGCTGGTGAAGGTCGCGAACGCCGTACCGAACGAGGACGACCTCGCGGCGGCGCGCGCCTTCAATGAATCGAGCAAGCTCGCCTTCCTGCAGGACTTCGAGGTCTGGGGCAACAAGCGCCCGGCGATCAACATCCTGCAGGTCCCGACCGATGGCCCCTTCCACAAGGCGCGCATCTGGTACAAGCAGTTCTACCATCCGCGCAGCGAAGCCAAGCGCATCATCTCGCCCGTCGAGGGCGTGCATGTGGTGCCGGGCACGCCCGGCTGGCCGCTGCAGCGCGTCTCCTGACGCGTCGCCTGTCGGAGTTCAGCCGGCCGTCGCCGCGGCCACCTGCTCCTTCGCCCAGCCGTAGTCCGGCTTGCCGGTGTTGCTGCGCCGTACCGCTTCCGTGAGCACGATCACCCGCGGGATCTTGTAGCCGGCGATGAGGGCGCGGCAGTGCTCCTGCAGCGCCACGACATCCACCGCGCCCGCGCGCAACGCCACCACCGCCGTGACGCGCTCGCCCCAGCGCGGGTCCGGCTGCCCGACCACCAACGCATCGAGCACCGCGGGATGCGTCTTCAGCGCCTGCTCGACCTCCTCGGGGAACACCTTCTCGCCACCGCTGTTGATGCAGGTCGAGCCGCGGCCGAACACGGTGATGGAACCGTCCTGCTCCAGCCGCGCGAGATCGCCCGTCACCGACAGACGCCGGCCCTCGATCTGCACGAAGGTGCGCGCCGTGCGCTCGGGGTCGCCGAGGTAGCCCACGGGCATCGGACCGCCGCGCGCCAGCACGCCGGTCTCGCCCGGCGCGGCGAGGCGCTCGCCGTCGACCACGACCAGCAGGTCGGGACGCGCCGGGAACTTCATCAGCCCCTCGCCGCCCGCGGCGCCGGCGCCTAGCGTACCCGCCTCGGTCGAACCGAGCGAACTCGACATCATGGTGCGCGGCAGATGCTCGCGCAGCGCCTGCTGCACCGCCTGCGAGAACACCGCGCCGCCCGAACCGATGTGCACCAACGAGGCGAGCGCCCAGCGGTCGGGTTCGGCGGCGATCGCATCGGCGAGCGGCCGGCCCATGCCGTCGCCGACGATGACCAATATGTTGACGCGATGCCGCGCGACGAGATCGAGCACCGTGCAGGGATCGAAGCCCGGCGCAGCCTGCAGCACCAGCGTGTGGCCGGCGAACAGCGAAGCGAGCGCCGCCCACATCGCCGCCCCGTGCATCAGCGGCGCGACCGGGAAGCAGACCAGCGGCGGTGACTCGCGCACGCGCTCGACGATGTCCTCGGGCACCGCCATCGGACCCTTGCGCGAGAAAAACCCGCCGCCGCCCAAGGCGGCGCGCAGCATGTCCTCGTGGCCCCAGACCACGCCCTTCGGCATGCCGGTGGTACCGCCCGTGTAGATGACGAGCTGGTCGTCGCTGCGCGGCGCGCGCGCAGGGGGCGGCAGATCGGCCCCCTCGGCGAGCGCGGCGGCGAGCGTCACCACCTCGAGCCCGACCGGCGTCGCCCCCGCGATCGCTTCCGCACCGCAGTCCGCCACGGCTTCCGCAGCGCCCTCGCCCGCCACCACGATGAGCCGTGGTCGGGCGGCGAGCGCCATCAAGCGCGGCAGGAAAGCCGCATCGACGATCGCAACCGCCGCGCCCGCGTTGCCGTACAGGTACTCGAGCTCCGAGCCGACATAGCGGTAGTTGACGTTGAACGGCACCGCGCCGAGACGGCAGGCGGCGAAGAGACCGATGGGGTATGCGGGGCCGTTGCCCATGTGCAGCGCCACCGTGTCGCCGGCGCGCACACCGCGATGGTCGAGGAAGGCCGCGAGCCGCGACGCGCGCCGCGCGAACTCCGCGTAGGAGAGGGTCTCGTCGCCGCAGATCATCGCCGGACGGTCGGGCACCTCGCGCGCCACCAGATCCAGCAGGTCGCTGTAGTTGAAGCTGCGTGCCGCCTGTGCCGTCATGCCCAACGCCTCCGACCCCGATCCCGACCGCCCCGTTCAACGGCCCTGATGGACGATGCCCCGTGCCGTCGCCTCGGCATGCAGCCCGCGCGCAGCCATCCAGATCACGGCCGCGCCCACGAAGCTCACCGCGATCGAGGCCAGCAGACCGTAGCGCAGCGATTCGTCGCCGAAGCGCGCCGTGAAAAGATCCGACAGCAGGCCGGCCGCGAGGGGCCCAGCCGCGATGCCGAACAGGTTGACCGTGAACCAGAACACCGCGGTACCGGTGGCGCGCAGTTCCGGCGGCAGCGCGTTCTGGGTGCTCGACTGCAGCGGCAGGATCCAGCCACCGCCGACCAGCCCCATCGGGATGGTGAGCAGCACCAACATGCTGAACGAGGGCACCCAGCAGGCGAGGCAGAGCAGCGTCGTGGCGATGGCGAGTGCGATCGCCGCCGCCCGCAGCGGCGCATTGAGGTCGCGACGGACGAGCCGATCGGCGACGAGCCCGGCGAGCAGCGTGCCGAGCAGCGCCGACAGAAGGTAGGGCGGCGCGAAGACCTTGCCGATGGTCGGCAGGTCGACGCCATGCGAGCGCATCAGGAAGGGCGCCGACCAGCCGGCGAAGGCCTGCCCGCCGAACACGCCGAGCGCCGCGCCGATCGCCATCAGCCGGAAACTGCGGTAGCGCCAGAGCGCGAGCAGCGCCGGTCCCAGCGCGAGCCGGTCATCCGTGGCGGCGGCGCGCGCCGCTGCGGCGCCCTGCTCCATCGCACCGCGCCGCGGCTCACGCACCGTCGCCAGGGCGATCAGCGCGATGATGATCCCCGGCACGCCGGCGTAGATGAACACATCGCGCCAGCCCAGCGAGGGACCGAGCAGACCGCCGGTCACCATGCCGGTCACCTGCCCGAAATACACGGCCAGACCGAACAGCGACAGGGCCCGGGCGCGGTAACGGACCGGGAAGTAGTCGGCGAGGATCGAATACGCGGGAGCGAGGAAGGCCGCCTCGCCGATGCCCACACCGACGCGGAACCATGCGAGCTGCTGCCAGCTGGTCGCATAGGCGGTGGCGATGGTGAAGGCGCTCCAGACGATGCAGCCGGCGACGATGATGCGGATGCGGCTCGCCCGATCCGCATAGCGCGCGATCGGGATGCCGGCGAGGGCGTAGAAGACCGCGAACGCCGGGCCGATGAGAAAGCCCATCACGGTGTCGCTCGCCCCGAGGTCCACCTTCACGAGCTGCGCCAGCACGTTGAGGATGGAGCGGTCGATGTAATTGAAGAGGTAGATGACGAACAGGACGCCCGCCACATACCAGGCGTAGCCCGTCGGTCGCTCCTCGATCCCCCGTTCGGCCACCTGCCGCCCCCCGGTTCTCGGTCCCACCCCCGAAGAGGGGCGGATTTCGTGGTAAAAGTACCACGCTATTGCGATTCTAACAGCCGGGGGCGCCCCTTACCGTCGGTTTGCGTAAAAAAAGTTGACATGCTTTACGCATGTTGAAAGCATTGGGGATACGGGGGAGCCGGCTTGTCCGGCGACTTACGAGGCACATCCGCAACAAGTGCCCGCGACAAGGAAAATCAACATCGGAGGACAGGGGACAATGAATCGGAAGCACGTTTTGGCATCCGTCGTGTCGGGGCTCATCGCCGCGACATCGGGCGTGGCCTTCGCCCAACAGGACACCTCGGGACTCGAGGAAGTCGTCGTCACCGCGCAGAAGCGCAGCGAGAACCTGCAGACCACGCCGATCGCGATCACCGCGCTGACGGCGCGCGCCATCGACGAACTCGGCATCAACAACAACAAGTCCCTGTTCGGCGTGATCCCGAACCTGCAGGGCTTCGAGCCGCCCTCATCGCGCGGCAACCTGTCGCTCAACATCCGCGGCGTGCCCTCGGGCAACGCCAACAGCGTCTCCAATGACCCCGCCTCCGCGCTCTATGTCGACGGCATCTATGTCGCCAAGGGCTTCGGCGTCGGTCTCGATGTCATGGACCTCGAGCGTATCGAGGTGCTGCGCGGCCCGCAGGGCACACTGTATGGCCGCAACACCACCGGCGGCGCGGTCAACTTCGTGACCCGCAAGCCGAGCGGTGATCTCCGCCTCGACGCGCGCATCGGCGCCGGCAACTACGGCCTGCGCGACTACCGCTTCTCGGCGGACCTGCCGACGGTCGCCAACATCGCCACCAACTTCAGCTACTTCAAGCGCGAGCGCGATCCGCTCTACGGCAACACGAACCCCTCGGTCCGCGGTCGCGAGGACCTCAACCGCCAGGGCTGGCGATTCGCCGCCGACTTCACCCCCAACGACGCGTTCAAGCTCAGCTACAGCTTCACGCACTCGGAACTGGACGAGCAGTCGCAGGCGTTGAAGGTGTTCGGCCTCACGCCGACCGCCTCGGCTGTCGCGAGCACCCCGGGTTATCCGACCAATGTCGCGCTGACGAGCCGCAGCCGCTCGGCCACGCTGACCTCCATCCGCAACAACCTCGCGTTCCTCGGCCCCGCCGCAGCCACCCCGCAGGTGCAGCAGCTGAGCCAATGGATCAACGACTACATCGCTTGGGAGAACTCGATGTACGGCGCGGGCGTCTCGCGCCCCGATAACATCTCCAGCGACACGACCCTGCAGTCGATGAACGACGTCGATGCGCACGGCCTCACCCTGTCCTGGCGGGTCGACGACCTCGGCGCGCTCGGCGATGTCGAGTTCAAGTCGATCAGCGGCTGGCGCAATGTGAAGAACCTCAACCGCGGCGACCTCGACGGCGTCGACGGCACCATGCGCGCAGGCACGGGCACGCTGAAGACCGGCGTGGTCCACGACCTGGTGCTGGCCACCATCGGTGGCCTGTTCTTCAACTCCGTGTCGCCGAACATCCCGGCCGCCACCGAGTTCGCGGTGGGCCAGGCGATCGTCGACTCGATCAACACCCTCGGCCGCGCCCCGTCGTTCACCAACTTCGCCGACACCCGCTTGAACACATTCCAGCAGGAGTTCGCGATGATCGGTGATGCGGGCAACCTCGACTACGCGCTCGGCGCGTTCTACTTCAAGGACGAGGGCCGCTTCCGCAACAACCGTTGGGCGTTGTTCCCGATCTCGGCGTCGGACACCACCTCGCACGACAACGCCACCAAGTCGCTGGCCTTCTACGGTCAGGGCACCTGGCGCATGTCCGAGGACAGCCCGCTGTCGGTCACGGTCGGCCTGCGCCGCACCAAGGAGACGAAGGACGTCACCTACCTGTGGCGCAGCAGCGCGAACCCGTCGGGCTTCTTCGGTCCGTTCTTCGCCGGTCGGCCGCTGTCGAGCACCTATGTCGCGGACGAACTCGCCGAGACGCAGCCCGAGGTCGCCGGCATCTTCGGCAAGAGCTTCAGCAAGGACTTCAGCAACACCAGCGGCAAGCTGACGCTCGGCTACGACTTCACCGACGACATGTACGGCTTCCTGACCTACTCCACCGGCTACAAGAGCGGCACCTTCAACGGTGACTTCTACGACACGGTCAACAACACGGGCGACCTGTTGCTGCCGGAGAAGATGAAGAACATCGAGGCGGGCTTCAAGGCCGACCTCACCGACCGCGTGCGCCTCAACGTCGGCGTGTTCCGCTACGACTACCGTGACATGCACATCTCGTCGCTGTTCGTGCGGCCGAACGGCAGCGTGGTCAGCCGCATCCAGAACGCCGGTCGCGCCAAGCGCTACGGCGGCGAGATCGAGCTGACGGTGCAGCCGATGGACAACCTGACCGCGGCGCTGTCGTGGTCGGGCGTGCGCGGCACCTTCGACGAGTTCCCGCTGGCGCGCAACGCCACCACCAGCATCCCGAACACCGTCGACTTCGCCCGCCGCGGTCTGTCCCCTGATAACCAGC
>Ga0169931_10014402_pt1 | contig 10705 bp, 7 predicted proteins | sample Kivu_15m_20L_FD_129675 | JGI IMG/M metagenome (GOLD analysis project Ga0169931, IMG submission 129675) | Freshwater microbial communities from Lake Kivu, Western Province, Rwanda to study Microbial Dark Matter (Phase II) - Kivu_15m_20L... | ecosystem: Environmental > Aquatic > Freshwater > Lake ... | reverse complement strand
CGCTTGGCATCCGCTACAACGGTCGCGGCAAGATGCGGGCCAACGTGAGCTTCTACTTCCGCTCGAAAGAATTCCTGTCGATCCACGGCAAGGGACTGGGCAACCTCTACTTCACCTTTGCACCGGACAGCTTTGGCGTGTTCACCGCGATCGATGGCGTCGAGCTCTGGAGCTTTCAGTACTATTTTCTCGATCATTCAAAATCGACCGAATCGATCGATGCCCGCGAGGTGCTGACGCGTGCCGTCGGACGCCCCTTCGAATTCGAACTCCACGCGACCACTCATTGGCATCACCACCAGTCGGTCGCGCGACAGTGGCGCTCGGATGGCGGCCGGGTGTTTCTTGCAGGCGATGCCGCGCATCTGTTTGTCCCCACGGGCGGGGTCGGAATGAACACCGGGATCGGTGACGCGATCGACCTGGGCTGGAAACTTGCCGCGTTCGAAGGCGGGCAGGGCGGGCCGGCGCTCCTTGCCAGCTACGAAATCGAACGCAAGCCGATTGCCGTGCGCAACAGCGTGGTCTCAGCCAACAACTCCGACAAGATCGACATGGTGATGGACGAAGTGCCGCCCGAGATCGACGAGGACAGCCCAAAGGGCGAGGCTGCGCGAGCGCGGCTCATCCCGAGAATCCGCTGGATGAGCCGGCAGTTCAACTCAGCGGGACTGCATCTGGGCTACCGCTATGTGGATTCCCCGGTGATCGCCGCCGACGGCAGCCCTGAGCCGCCCGACGATCCGGCCCAGGTCGTGCCCAGCACCTGGCCGGGCTCGCGCGCACCCCATGCCTGGCTCGGTGCCGACCAGAGTCTGCGAGGCCAGAGCACGCTCGACTGGTTCGGGCGGGACTGGGCCCTGGTACACGCTTCGACGATAGCGGCCGGCGAGGCCGCGTCCGCCCGCACCTCGCTTGCCGACGCGTTCTCACGTCATGGGGTCGCCCTCGGGATGTACGCACTGCCCGGCGCGGCGCATGACCGTCTCTATGAGCGCCCGTGGGTACTGATTCGGCCGGACGGCCATGTCGCGTGGCGGGGCGAGCGCCTGCCGGGCGAAGCCGCGGCACTCGCCGACACGGTGCTCGGCTTTCGCGATGGCAAGGGGGCTTGATCACCCGGCGCGGTGCCCGTCTCTCGGCTCTGCCCTGAGTGCGCCCCCGGGATTGCCCGCAAATTGAACGGGTCAGGTTTGCGCAGCGCGATGCCGGCACTATCATCTCTATTTTGACCTTGAAGCCGCCCCCGGACGGCGGTGCTCAATGACCCACCGGAGACTTTCATGCACCCTACCCGACGTCAGATTCTTGCCGCTTCCGCTGCAGTGGCCACGTCCACGATCGTCCCGACTGTGCGCGCGCAGTCGGCCCCCTTGGTCAAGGTCGCGACCTTCGTGCCGGAACAGTCGGTCGGCGTGGCGCGGGTGATCCGACCCTGGATGGTCGCGACGCAAAATGAAGTTGGCACCCAGGCCCGCTTTCAGGGTTTCTGGGGGGGCTCGCTCGGCAAGGACGCGTTCAAGCAGTTCGACCTGGTGCGCGCGGGCGTGGCCGACGTCGCCTGGATTCTCCCGGGCTACCACGGGCGCCAGTTCGAGGACATGCAACTGTTCGAGCTCCCTTTCCTGTTCGAGAACGCGACAGAGGCCGCGCTCGTGGGCTGGCAGCTTTGCGAAAAGAAAATGCTCCGTGGACTCGAGGATGTCCATCTTGTCGGGTTTTTTGCCACTGAGGTTTCAAATCTGTGGCTCGCCAATCCAATCAAGTCGCTTGATGAGCTCAAGGGCAAGAAGATCCGTTCGGTCGGAGCAGTCCACGCCGAATGGCTCAAGGTCATGGGCGCAAGCGCCGAGACCATGGACAGCCCCGAGATGAACGAGGGCCTGCAGCGTCGTACGCTTGATGGCGTGATCCAGAGCTGGTCGGGCATGCGCACCTTCAGAACACTGCCACTTGTGCGCCAGAACCAGCTCGCGCCGGTCGGCGTGATCCCCTTCCTGCTGCTCATGAACCGGAAGACCTTTGATGGTCTGCCCAAGGACGTCCAGGACGCGGTGATGAAACACGGCGGCGCGAGCTTCGCGCGCGGCGCCGGCGCCGCCTACGAAGGCGTGGGCCAGGAGATCCGAGCGAGCGTCGAAAAGGAGGCGCGCATTCAGCTGGCCGAATTGTCGGCGGCGGACAAGGCCCGCTACGGCCAGCAAGCCCAGGCCGTGCACAAGTGGTGGATTCAAAAATCGCCCAACGGCGAAAAGATCTACGCCGAAACCCTGTCGCTCCTGAAGAAAATCCGCGGCTGAAGGGCGCCGGATCTTGGAATCGTCTGCATTCAGCCGGTTCGCCCGGCTGACTGACCGGCTCGCGCTCTTTGGCTTCTCGGGGCTCTGCGTCGCAGCGGCCCTGACCACCTATGAGGGCCTCGCGCGTCACCTCGGATTACCCCGATTGCCGGGCCTCACTGACATCCTGAGCCTGGTGATGGCGGTGATCATCGCATCCGCCTTTCCGGCGGGATTGTTTCGCCAATCGAATGTGACGATCCGGTTCCTGGGCAATGCCCTGCCGCGCACTGGCTATCGGTGGCTTGAAGCCGTCGGCAATCTCGTGACACTGACTTTCTTCAGTCTAGTCACCTGGCAGTTCCTGCTTTTCGTCATCGATCAGCATGGGCGCGGTGCCACCACCCGAACGATCGAGGTGCCCGTCGCACCCGCTTGGCTGCTTGCCACGGTGATGCTTGCGATCGCCTCGCTCGCCCAATTGCTCGTGACCGTCCGCTGGATGCGATCGGCTGCGGGACGCGCCGACGAACCGGAGCACTGAGCACCCATGGATCCAATGACGACGGGCCTACTGGGCCTTGGCCTGATGTTTGCGCTGATCGCGATTCATGTCCCGATCGGCGTGGCAATGGGGATGGCCGGACTGATCGGCTGCGGCCTCATGATCGGCTGGGCGCCCGCGCTATCGCTGCTGTCGACAGAGCCTTCGAGCGCGCTCGGCAGCCTCGCGCTCGCGGTGATCCCGCTGTTTCTGCTGATGGGCAATTTCGCGCACGCAGGTGGACTGTCGACCGAACTCTACAAGGTCGCCGGAGCCTTCTTTGGACACCGGCCCGGGGGTCTGGCGATCTCGACCGTGGTGGGCTGCGCAGGCTTTGGCGCAGTTTGCGGGTCATCGGTGGCCACCGCCGCGACGATGTCGCGCATTGCACTGCCCGAAATGACCTCGAATCGCTATGGTGAGGGCTTCGCTGCAGCCACGATCGCCACCGGCGGCACACTGGGCATCATCATCCCGCCCTCGGTGGTGCTGGTGCTCTACGGCGTACTCACCGAAAACTCCATCACTGCGCTCTTCGTTGCCGCAGTGATCCCAGGCCTGATCACAGTGGTTTTCTATATGGTGGCCGTCTCGATCTACGCACGGATTGCACCGGACCAGGCACCGGTCGGGCCCAAGACTGAATGGCCTGAGCGCTGGCGGACCGTGCGCGAGTGCTGGGCCGTCGTTCTGCTTGCCTTCGCAGTGGGCGCGGGTATCTACTCCGGCGTATTCACCGTCACCGAAGCCGCATCGGTCGGTGCGACCTTTGCCTTCCTGATCGCGCTCATCCGCGGCCGCATGTCGATGGCGCGCTTCGTTGAGTCGATCCGCGACACGGTGACCTCGACAGCGCTGATCTTTGTGATCATCATCGGCGCATCAGTCTTCAGCTACTTCGTCACACTCTCGGGCATGCCCCAGGCCGTTGTCGCAGGCATCGAAAGCCTGGGCGTTGCGCCCCTGCTGGTCATCGTGATGCTGCAGGTCGTCTACCTGATCGCGGGCGCGATCTTCGACGAAATTGCTGCGATGGTGATCACGCTCCCCTTCGTCTATCCGCTGATTACCGGCATGGGCTACGACCCACTCTGGTGGGGGGTTGTCAATGTGATCCTGATCAGCATGGGCATGATCATTCCGCCGATCGGCATCAACGTGTTCGTCGTGCAATCGATGGCCCCGCATATTCCGCTCACCCGCATCTACCGGGGTATTGCGCCCTTCGTCTGCGCCGATGTCGCGCGCCTGGCCGTCATCACGCTGATGCCAGCAGTCTGCACCTGGCTGCCCAAGGCCACCGGATGGGCCTGAGCGGGCATCATGACTGAGCCCCGCATCGGCGCAAAGCTCACCTCGCCTGTTATGGCGACGCCGGCCAACCCTTTGGAGGTGAGCGCTGCGCGTTCGGCGCTCACCGAACTCCAGCGCACTTTGCGCGACGCCATGGGCCGGCCCAGGACCGGTCTGCTGCGTCTGAAACGTGGTGCCACAGACGAGGCTCTGCCGCGCTTCGAGCACCAGTCATCCTTTCACCTGAGTCGGGTCAGTCGGTCGCAGGTCCACGATACGGCCCAGGCGCTTCGCCGTCTTTTTGCACAAGCCGGCCTTCCCCAGCGGGCGCAGCAGGAACTCGAGCATTACCTGCGCGACAATGGCGAGCGCGCGCAGGTGACCCGTATCGTCGATCTTCTTGACCTGCATTGGCCGGGCGACGCCGAGCGCGTCGCATCGAACGGCGAAGGACCGCCAGGCTGATCGCCGCCGATTCAAACCCCGTCGCCCTGCAGCCGCTCGACTGATGCCCTCATCCTCAAGAAAGACCCTCTCGTGATCACCCTTTATGTCGACTCGGGATATTTCAGCCCCTACGCGCTGTCGGCCTTCGCTGCCGCCCGCGAAAAGGGTATCGCCCTCAGTATTCAGACCATTGACCTCCATCTGCCGGCAGCGGCCATGTCGCAGGAACCTGGTCGATCGCAGATATCGACCTCACCATGATGCTGATGCGGCTCGTCGCGAGCGGCGAACCGGTCGCAGACGCGCTGCGACACTACGCCCGACAACAGTGGTCGCGGGCTTCGGTGCAAGCTTGGTTGGCTGCGGGCGGACATCACAACCCGCAGATTTGACCGAAGGTCGTCATCCCATTAAGGTGCATTCCGTCACATGACCGTCATAGTGAGGAATACTCATGTCTGGTTCCTATCCGCTCAATCGATTCACTCGCGCCCTCGCCACTCTCGGGCTGGCCCTTGCGGCGGGTGCCGTCTCCGCGCAGACCGTTACGGTCGTCACGTCCTTCCCCAAGGAGTTGACCGCCGCCTACAAGGCTGCCTTCGAAAAAGCCAACCCCGGCACCCGGGTGGAGATCCTCAACAAAGGCACTTCCGCTGCCGTGGCTTTTGTCCGTGAGACTTCCCCGGGCAATCGCGCCGATGTCTTCTGGGCGTCTGCACCCGATGCGTTCGAGGTGATGGCCAAGGACGGTCTGTTGCAGCGCTACGACCCCGGCATCAAGGTGCCGGAAAAGATCGGCAGTTATCCGATCAATGATCCCCGGGGCTTTTATCGCGGGCAGGCGCTGGCAGGCTACGGAATCATGTGGAACACGCGCTACATGCGTGCCAACAAGCTCCCCGAACCGCGCGAGTGGACCGATCTGACGCGCCCGGTGTACTTCGGCCACGTCTCGACCTCGTCGCCGTCGCGTTCGGGCACGACCCACCTCACGATCGAGACCATCCTGCAGGGCGAGGGCTGGGAGAAGGGCTGGTCGCAGGTGTTGCAGATGGCCGGCAACAGCGCAGCGATCACCGAGCGCAGCTTTGGCGTGCCCGACGGGGTGTCGAACGGGCAGTTCGGCATTGGCATCGTGATCGACTTCTTCGGTCTCGCCGCGAAAAACTCAGGCTTTCCGGTCGAATTCGTCTATCCGTCGATGACGGCGATCGTTCCGGCCAACATCGGCCTGATCGAGGGCGCAAAAGAGGCCGAAATGGGGCGGCGCTTCATACGCTTCACCCTCTCGCCCGAAGGGCAGGAACTGCTCCTGAACCCCAAGATCAGTCGCCTGCCGGTGCTCCCGGAGACGTATCGCAAGGCCCCGGCCGGCTACCCCGACCCCTACGGCGGCAAGATTCAGGCCAAGGTCAATTTTGACACTTCCGTATCCGAGCGCCGCTACTACCTGGTCTCGGCGCTCTTCGATCATACGATCACCTTCCGTCACAAGGAGTTGGTCGCGGCGACCCGTGCGATTCACGAGGCCGGAAACCGTCTGGCGGCCAAGCCCAACGCCGAAGGCAAGCGACTGCTCGAGGAGGCCAGAGCTCTGGCATTTTCACCGGTGGTCGGCGAGGACAAGATGAAGGACGATGCCTTCGTTGCCGTCTTTCGCGACACCAAGCGCAGCGCCCAGAAGCAGAAACAGATGACCGCGCTCGAGGAATACTGGGGGCGCGAGGCGCGCCGCAATTACGAACAGGCAGCCGATCTCGCCCGCAAGGCTGCGGCACTCGCGCGCTGATCGCATAGGGCTTGAGGCCTCAGTCATGGGGAGCGTGTCGGATCGCCCTGATTCGACACGCTGGCAGCCTGGTCAGCCTGACAGCTGATCGTCCACGGCTCCGACTGCGGCGCGAAGGTCCGAACCCCGAGACACCGGGCAGCTCCGACGTGTGAGCGCCCGCAATTTTGTCCAGAGAACCTCCTTGCAACAACGATTCAGCTGGCCGGCCGCGCTGATCGCGCTGGCGATCGCAGCCTTCCTCATCACCTTCCTGATCCTCCCGGTCCTCACCGTGGTGAAGGCGGCCTTCACCACGCCACAGGGCGGGGTCACGCTCACCCATTTCGTGGGGTTTTTTCAGCTCTCGCTGATGCGCGAGTCCTTCGCCAACAGTCTTTATGTCGCGGGCATGACGGTACTGTTGTCGACGCTGATCGCGGTGCCGCTCGCCTACTTCACGGTGCGTTTCCACTTTCGCGGCGGCATCCTGATCCAGACGCTCGGCGTGTTGCCGTTGATCATGCCGGCCTTCGTAGGTGCCTCGGCCATGCAACTGCTGTTTGGCCGCTCGGGGTCGGTCAATCTGATTCTCAATGAATGGTTTGGCTTCACGGTACCGATCATGCAGGGGCTGAACGGCGTGATCTTCGTCGAGACCCTGCACTACTTCCCGTTCATCCTCCTTAACGTATCGGTGGCGCTGGCCAACATCGACGTCGCGATGGAGGAGTCTGCGCAGAACCTCGGTTCGCGAGGCTGGCGGCTCTTCAGAAAGGTGGTCTTCCCGCTCGCGCTCCCTGGCTACATTGCCGGAGCGTCGCTGGTCTTCATCAAGGTGTTCGACGATCTGGGTACGCCACTCGTTCTGAACGTGACGAACATGCTCGCACCACAGGCCTATCTGCGCGTGACCTCGATCGGGCTGGAAGACCCGGTGGGCTATGTGATCTGCGTGATCCTGGTGATCTTCTCGATTGCCGCGATGTCCGGATCAATGTGGTTCCTGAAAGGGCGGGACTTCTCCACGATCCAGCGTGGTGGTCAATCGCTGCAGAAGCGAAAGCTCACCCGACTCCAGGAGGTGTTCGCGTGGAGCTGGATCGGTCTGATGCTGCTCATCGTGCTGTCGCCGCATCTGGGCGTGCTGCTGCTGTCCTTTGCCAAGGTCTGGAGCTTCAGCGTGCTGCCAGACGCCTGGACGCTGGATCACTATGGCGTGGTGCTGCGCGACTCGACACGGATGATCATCAACACCTTCATCTACTGCGGCGCGGCTGCGCTGATCGACGTGGTGCTTGGCACGGCAATCGCCTACATCGTGCTGCGCACGACCGTACCGGGTCGTCGCTGGCTCGATCACATGGCGACAGTCGCGCTCGCCATGCCGGGTGTGGTGCTCGGGATCGGCTACCTCAGGGCCTTCAGGGACGTGACGCTGCCCTGGTCGGACACGCCGCTTCTGGCCAGCGGGTTGATCTTCATCCTGGCCTACGCCATCCGGCGCCTGCCCTATGCACTGCGCTCGTGCACCGCCGCCCTGCAGCAAGTACATATCTCGATGGAGGAGGCGGCGCAGACCCTCGGCGCCTCGCGCAGGCGGACCATCATGCGCATCGTCGTCCCGCTGATGGCGGGCGGCATCATGGCCGGCTTCCTGACGAGTTTCATCACGGCTGCGGTCGAGATCTCGGAGACGATCCTGCTCACGACGCGGGAGAGCCTCGCGCCCATGTCCTACGGCATCTACCTTTACATGCAGTCGATCGCTGGGCGGGGGCCCGGCGCAGCGCTCGGTGTGATCGCCGTGGTGATGGTGGCCTTGGGGACCTATCTGTCCCACCGGATCATCGCCTCCCGGGACATCAGCCAGCGGATTAAAGCGGCCTGAGCGGCCGATCGCCTACCCAGACAAGGATCGAGTATGAGTCACCCAGTAAGGGTAGAAGTCCGCGGCATCAGTCTGTCTTTCGGCACGACGAGGGTTCTGCGCGACATCGATGTCACGGTTGAACCCGGCGAATTTTTCGCGCTCCTCGGGCCCTCGGGTTGCGGCAAGTCGACGCTGCTGCGCTTGATTGCAGGCTTCAACCAGGCCCAGAGCGGGCAACTGCTGATCGATGGCGAAGACGTGAGCGCAGTGCCGCCCTGGAAGCGCAACGTCGGCATGGTCTTCCAGAGCTATGCCCTTTGGCCGCACATGACCGTCGCGCAGAACGTTGCATTTGGGCTCGAGGAGCGAAAGCTTCCCCGTCCTGAAATCGATTCACGGATGCGTCAGGCCCTCGAACTCGTCGGGCTTGAAGGGCTGGCCGCTCGCCGACCGGGTCAACTCTCGGGCGGTCAGCAGCAACGCGTCGCGCTCGCCCGGACGCTGGCGATCGAACCCCGTGTGCTGCTCCTCGACGAGCCCCTGTCCAACCTCGACGCCAAGCTTCGCGTACACATGCGCCGCGAACTGCTTGCTATGCAGAGAAAGCTCGGCATCACCACGATCTTCGTGACCCACGACCAGGAAGAGGCTATGACGACCGCGGACCGCATCGCGGTCATGCACGAAGGCGTCATCCAGCAGGTGGGCTCGCCGGTTGAGCTTTACGATCAACCGGTCAACCGATTCGTGGCCGAGTTCGTCGGAACGATCAATCTCCTGCCTGCCCAGGTGTCGGGCAACTCGGCACACTGCGCGCTCGGGGAGGTCAAGCTCAGTATGGCTTCGCTCGCCTCTGGCGTTACCGGACAGGCTCTTCTTTCGCTTCGGCCGCACAGCATCACGATCGAGGGAACGCCTCGAGAGGGCGCGGCAGACGGCAGGCTCTGGCATCCGGGTCAGGTGCTTGAACGCGAGTTTCTCGGGAAGTTCATCCGGTACCGCGTCCGGGCTGGCGAGGCCGAACTGATCTGCGACAGCGCCCACCATGGCGGTGACGCGGGTCATGCAGTTGGCAGTTCGATCTGGGTAGGGATGGATCCGGGCGACATGGGGCTGCTGCAGAACTGAGGACTGCGGTGGTGGTCCACTCGATTGGGTGAGCTTGTGGCGAGAGCGCAACCGGGAATGGGTGCAATCCTTTCGGTCAGCCTTTATGATTCGTTGCCTGTCCTTGACCCTCCAAGGGTAAAGGCAAGCTCACTTCGGACCTGAAGGCAACCGAGATCTTCGGGAACCAGAGGCCGTTCAATGCACGGAGGATCAGCATGCCTTGGTCGCGAATCGCCCTCTATTCACTCCTTTCTGTTCCGCTGAGCACCCTCCTGATCGGCTGCGGCGGGCCGGGACGATCAGAGCTCGTGCGAGAGATTGCCGAGCTCAAGCAGGCCGTTCAGTCAGCCAGAGAGCAGACCCAGATCAGCCAGGCCCGCGTCCAGGCGACGCAGGCTGAGCTCGAGTCGGCGCGAGGGCAGCTGCAGGAGCTACAAAAGCTCGCTGCCTCCCTGCAGAGCGCACGAGAGCGCGCACAGGAAGAGCGCCAGCGCCTCGACAGCGTGATCAATCAAGTCCGTGGAGAGGCCGAGCGCGCCCGGGCGGACTCCGAGGCTGCGCGGGAAGCCCTGGCGGCAGCGCAGGTGCAATCGCAGCAACTCAAGTCGCAATCCGAGGCGAGCTCGCGACAGATCGAGCAGGTTGGGCGAGAGGTACAAGCCTCTCGCCAGCAACTCGAAGCCAGTCGGGAACAGGTCGAGACCTTGCGTGCCCAGCTGACCGATTCGCGAACCGAGTCGCAAACCCTGCGCGCCCTGGCCGATTCCACCAGCCGGCAGGTCGAGCAAGCCCGCAGGGAAACGGACGCAGCACTAACACAGTTCGAATCCGCACGACGGTCGCTGTCCGAAGCAGAGCAGGAGTCGACCCGACTGCGCACCCAGAGCACCCAGGCGCTTGCTCAGCTCTCATCGGCCCGGGAGCAGCTCGCTACGGGCGTCAAGGAAGTGGAGGCCGTGCGTGCACGGTCGGACGCGCTCGAGCAGCAACTCACGGCCGAGCGCGGTCAATCTGGCTCCCTGAAGGCGGCGCTGGAGTCGGCACAGAAGCAGGCTGAGGCGGTGACCGCCCAGTCGGTACTCGCCCGGGAGCAGGCGCAGCAGTCACGGCAACAACTCGAGCAGGCTGTACGCGAGGTTGAAGCGGTACGAGCGGAATCGAAATCACTGCAATTGAAGGCGCAGGCGGCGACTGCCCAGCTCGAGCAGGCGCAGCGCCAGCTCGAAGCGGCGACTTCGCAGGCTGAGGCCGCTCGCCGGGACGCGGTAGCCGCAGCCGGGCAAGTGCAAGGGCTGCAGCAGGCGCTCGCTCAGGCAAACGCCGAGGCCCAGACCTTGAAGACGCAGGCTCAGACCGCGCGCGGCGAGGCCGAGGCCTCGAAGGCCGAGGTG
>Ga0169931_10014401_pt1 | contig 10705 bp, 10 predicted proteins | sample Kivu_15m_20L_FD_129675 | JGI IMG/M metagenome (GOLD analysis project Ga0169931, IMG submission 129675) | Freshwater microbial communities from Lake Kivu, Western Province, Rwanda to study Microbial Dark Matter (Phase II) - Kivu_15m_20L... | ecosystem: Environmental > Aquatic > Freshwater > Lake... | reverse complement strand
TTTAAATGCTGCGCGGACTAATTCGGCAGCTGTTGGCTTTTGAACTATAGCTATTGGGGCAGGAGCAGGGGTTGGGGCATTAACGCCAGCAAAAGCTGCTGCTGCCATCGCCATACATCCAACACACATAGGAGAATGCTAGAACTCAGATCACCCTTTAGGCAAGGGTCTAAGGGTGGTGGCGGATAAGGGTGAAGAGGTGTAGAACACGGCCTGACATGTGATTTGAATAAAAAATTTGTCCTTTGGCATTTCGCCTTCGGATTCTGCTAAAGGCCATAGGAAATTCAAATCTTTATGGATGTAATTGAAGATCTCTCACTTAGCAAGATAAGCATCTACCTCGCTGTCAGATATTAATAGATGATCTAGCTGCTTTTCAAACCACGCATCTGCGTCAATCTTGTTTAATTCAGCGACCAACTCTTTTGTTGGACCGTAAGTAAATCGATGTAGTAAATGAATAACCGGATTGATAAATGGTGATGTTGCACCTGCGCTCCGTCTAGACTGCATGGGGTAGATACTTTGACCAATTCTGAATTTGTAGACCCATAAGCAATTTTCTAGCTATGTTCTGCCAATATCTCTTATTCACAGCTGGGCTGATTGGGCAAACTTATGAATTCTTGCTTACCCGAAATCGGTCGTAATCTCCATGAGCCAACATTTCAATGGTAATCCCCCATAGGTGACTTTATCTCCATCATGTAGCAATAGACCACTGGTGCGAATTGCGTATCATCAATAGTTATAAATATCTCTACAGATACTTCTTGAGTCATGCAATTTCAAGTACTACCCACCGCACAACGACTGTAACTATCTATTTTCGAGTGCTCCTAACGACTAACAAGAATAAAATTTTTATTAAAGCGTTTTACTGATAGAATCACTGTAGTTTAGTACTTTAAACTTGATTACTGAGGCCAATCAAGTGCTAAACTCATTTCCAGAACGCTGGGAAGGTCATCTTGATTTTAACTTTTAGGGTAAAGGATAGGTTGTAATGGATAATATAACAAATAACGAATATGTAAGAATTCCGTCTCTAGTTCCGATTCCCAACATCATGCAATCAAAGCGAGTCCTAGCAATTCAAGCACACTACGACGATACTGATATTTCTGTTGGTGGTTTAGTCTCTTTACTAGCAATGCAGGGAGCAGAGATTCTTTATGTTACAGCTACAGATGATCTGGCAGGACTTGTTGACTTAAATCAAGATAAAGAAAAAGCGGCGACTACTTTATATGAAGAGTCATGCAGTGCCATGAAAACTCTGGGTGTTGCCGGTTTAATCAAACTAGGGCTTCCTGATGCTGGAGATTGGAGTATTCATGAGTTGAGAAACAGCTTGATGTCTGTAATACGGCAGTACCAACCAGATTGCGTTATAACCCTTGACCCGTGGTTAAATACCGAAGCTCATAGTGACCATTATAAAACAGGGTTTGCCGCAGTTGAGGCAAGTATTCTGTCAGATGTACTTGGTGTTGAGTCTGGCCATGTGACAATTCCAGATAAATTTGTATCTCTAGAGAGATGTGACATTACCTCTGTAGGATTATTTACGACTTTTGAGGCCAACTGTTTTTTTGATATAACTAAGGTTTTAGATCAAAAGTTGCTTGCTGTTTCCAATTACAAGAGCCAGTTCTCACCCGAAGATATGAAAGAATTACTAAAAAATATAAAGGCTCGTGCGAAACATATAGCAAATCTTGGATTTCGTGCAGGTAAACTAAGTAGTGATACAGATTACGCGGAGTGTTTGAAAGTACTGAGTCCTCGTGCCCTACACGCAGCTCGTTAACTAATGTTTCCCATTAAAACTACTTGATTAAAAACTAAATCTAATCAAGATGTTACTCTCTGATTACTGTGTCAGGCCAGACATTGCATAATTATTAATAATCTGGCGTCGCATTATCATAAATACAAGTAATGCTGGAACGCATGCCAGCAGAGATCCAGCAAAAATAGTTCCATAGTTTGTGACATAGGTTCCTTGAAGTAGTGACAAGCCAACAGGAAGGGTGTACATATCAAGCTCCTGGGCCACCATTAAGGGCCAAAGATAATTATTCCATACACCCAAAAATGAAACAGCTGCAAGTGTTGCAGTTGGACCTTTGGTAAGCGGGACAATGATTCTCCAAAATACACCTAACTGAGAACAACCATCAATTAGTGCAGCATCAATTAGTTCTCTGGGTGTATTCAGTAAAAACTGTCTCATCATAAAAATTCCGAAGGCACTTATGGCTGATGGCAAAATTATCCCTATATGAGTGTTAACCAGACCAAATTTTGCAGTGCCAAGGAAAAGTGGAATCATAATTGCTTGAAAAGGCATTACTAAGGCTATGATCACCAGAGCAAAAAGAAAGTTTTTCCCTTTGAATCTAAATTGGGAAAAGCCGTAACCAGCGGATAAACTTGAGATTAAAATGATGACAGTAGAAATTACTGAAATTAAGGCGCTGTTTATAAAGAATGTTAGAAATGGCGCAGTAGCGAAACCATCACGAAAATTCTGTAATGTCCATGAGCCATTAAATGCGAATAAATTAAGACTGAATATCTCAGATGAGGGTAGGAATGCCGCTTTCCAGGACCAAAGAAGAGGTACCGCCGTTAAACCTGTTATGAAGAATAGAAAAAAGTAATTTAGGAATTTATAAACATTTAATTTTTTTCGTTTTGAGGGATCGTAATATTGGTTAGATTTGTTTGGTACTCTCAAAATATATTTCATCTTCTACTTCTTACTAAGCTAAATTGAATGAAAGCTATAAGGGATGACATTAAGGCTAGGGAAACAGCTATTGCTGATGCAATACCTATCTGTAGTCTCTCAAAAAGTACCTCATAAACTAGTCCCGCTAAAACTTTTGTAGACTCAGCTGGTCCACCGCCAGTAATAAGATATGGTTGAGTAAATATTTGTAACGCATCAGACGTAGCAATAATCCCAACAAATAGGATTACCGGTTTCATGACTGGAAAAGTGATCCACCTCAATTTTTGCCACTCATTTGCTCCATCCAAACTTGCTGCTTCATATAAAGAGGGGGTTATGCCCCTAAGCCCAGTCAGCATAATTACAACATAGAAACCAATATTGGTCCAGAGCAGAACGAGAATTAGGGATGGAAGAGCTGTTGAAATCTTATTTAGCCAATCAATATCCAAGCCCAGATACCGATTCAGCAACCCGTCACCCTTCAGTGTAGCTCCCCAAATGAACGCTGAAACCACTGACGGGTAAATTACTGGAATAAACAATATCGTTGAGAAGATTCCAGTTCTTGAGCCTTTGGAGATTGCTAAAGCAATTAGAAAGCCAATGAGACTTCCAGGGAGGGCGAGTCCTAAGCCCATCTTTAAAGTGACAATTAGGGCTCTTAAAAACTCTGTGTCGGAAATCAAGAATTTATAATTTGCTAGCCCCACAAAATTTGCTTCTGTGCCTAGGGTGAAATCTGTTAAGCTATAAATGAATGAGATGGCCACAGGTGTTGAATTAACTAAAACAAAGAGAGCTAATACTGGTAAGACAAATAGGAGGCCAGCCCTAGCCTCTTTTCGTGCAAACCCACCAGTCATTGCGATTCTCCCTAGCTAAAACAATTTTTTAAACTTTGAGACTGTGGCATGTGTCTTGGGATGAATCCCAAGACACATGCCAGTCGATAAGTGAATCAGATACGCAATCGACTAGTTATATAGCAGCCTTATTGCAGCTTCCTGCGCGGTTTTTACTGCCGCATCTGGCGCTACAGTGCCTAATATGACTGAGTCAATCATGAGTTTGACGATATCTGTCCATTGAAGATACGAGGTTACGGCTGGCAAAAATTCTCCAGTTTCTATAGCCTTCTTGAATTCTGCCCAACGTTCAGAATTTGCTGTAACTTTGGAGTTAAAAGTTTTCGTGTCACCCAACCAGATGCCAGTTGAATTGAAATACTCTTGACCCTTGCTTGATAGCCAAACTCCAAACTTCCATGCCTCTCTGCTTACTTTTGATGTCTTTGGCACCAATAGCGAGTAAGAGTAGATGCTGCCACCAGCAGGCTTATCAGAGGCATTGAACAAGGGGAGCTGACCAACGTCGTAGTTTTTATATACCTCTGGATACCCAGTCTTTAGGTAAGGCACATACCAAGATGCAGCACTCATAGTCATTGCAGACTTTTCTTGGGCAAATAAGTCGGCTGCGGTTGCTCCCGCTATCGGCCCTATAGCTGGGTCAATGCAGTTGTGCGTCTTTACGAGGTCACGCCAAAGGGTTAATGCCTTGATTACTGCTGGCGTGTCTAACATCGGCGTCTTGCCATCAGGAGTAATCAATTTACCGCCCGCAGCGCGAACAATCTGATCAAATACTTGATACATTTGACCTGAGCTATTAAGTGGAAGTACCAAAGCTGTAACTCCTGGATTTGCGTTGGAGATTGCTTTGCAAGTCGCAATTAACTCATCCCAAGTCCTTGGGAGTGATTTGATTCCAGCTTTAGATGTAAACGATTTATTGACCCAAAATGTATACGAAGCAACTTCATGGGGAATTCCAATCTGCCTTCCATTCCACTTGAAAGCATCTCTAACTGCAGGCGAATACATTGAATTGAAATAATTCCGACCTGCCTTAGGGCCTTTATATTTCTTTCCGTAGACGTCCTCGATTGTTGAGAAGTCAACTGCTTGCAATAGGTTCTTGGAGGCTAACTGTGGCATTACTCTTCTAATGACATTCACCAAATCTGGCCCAGTCCCACCAGCAATAGATGTCGCTAACTTGGTAACAATTTGCGCACCTGGAACTGGGAGATAGTTAATCTTTACATTTGGATATTTATTCTCGTACTCAGCAATGAGAGTTTTTTCAAATGCATTTGTAGGCGCATTATCGTGAGTCCAATAGGTAATCTCTACACTCTTTTCCTTTTTTTTTGCTGCAAAAACAGGGTTTAAACTCATGGGTAAAAGTGTAAAAGCCAATACCAACGATAGTACTTTTTTCATTTGTGCTCCTTTGCGATAGTAGATTTGTAATTCTCCCTTCAATTCTTAGTCTATGTTGTGTTCGAATTTAGTCAATAGTTTAGGTTTTCTAAGTTGGTGAATTCTTTCCAAAGCTATATTAGACCACAATGGTCCGAAAACCCCGGAATTAGCACTATAAATAAAAAGAAGCTATTCAATTTTAGACCAACCCATCTTTAGCCACCGTGGTTCGACAGAGATCGTTGGATGCAGAGCTCCAATTGACACTCTATGTGGAAATTGATACAAAACTATCTATTTCTATTGATTCCTCAATCTGTCCAATCAGAAAATGTTAAATTGAATTAAGTGGGATTGTATCTCAATAACTTTAGAAAATTGCCTCAAAAACTACATTCCGCGCATTGGCAAATTTATTAGCGCAAAAACTATTTTCACAAAAGGCTATCAAGAAGTTTATTTGCGACTTCTATTACTTTCTCAGTTGCACCTTCGCCATAAATTGATCTACCAACTTCGTACCCATGCTCTTTAAAGTCTTTTTGAAGTGGAAAATAGTCAAAATAGCCGTTGGCATAGCCAATTAGAATTGTATTTTTGAAAGGAGATTTATTTCGGATATGTTCTCCGACTTCTACTAAGTACTCACCAGGGAGGGCAAGAAGTACTAAATCCTTGGAAAGTCGAATAGCCTGAATTTCTAAATTATCCGAGCCCGCTTGATACCTTGGATTTGGATGTGTCCATCCGTATCTTTTAGCTTTTAGAAAAGTTAGTCGTGGCTGATAAATTTTCCTATTTGCTAAACTCGAGTTTAATCTAATTTTGTTCTCAAGCTCGGCTATCTCGTCTTTGTCCTCTTCAACATTCTCAGGTCTTATTCTAGTCAGTGTAAGGAATTCACTTCTTACTGTGATCCCTTCAAATTCAATTACTGATCCGGCAATCTCTTTTTGTGGAGTATCGATGCCCCAGCTTAAGTTCACTCCAAAACGATCTGAGCCTAGTGCTCTTGATTTGTAAGCGGCAGCCAATGCTGCAGAACCAACGATATTCCCATTAATCTCAACACTCTCCCAAGTGTGCGCATGCCAAGTTGGATTTATATCCCCACACATTCCTTGTATAAAGACGCCAATTCCGCCAAAGTTTTTTTCAATCAAAGATATTGCAACACCAGGAAAGTCAGCTGAGAAACTCAAGTTGTCGTATTCCATTATCGTTGGGTGGCACGCAAATGCAACGATAGTAGAGACCGTTTGACCTTGTAGATTTGCTGCAACAATCAAATCTAAACTTTCTTCAATCGGGCCCTCTGGATCTCTTCGGTTTTGACTAACTCCCTCTACTCCTGCTCGAAGCAGCTTTAAACTTACCTGTTGCTTACTTGCTCTCGCATTTTCACCTGCCTTGCAAACCATGTCCTGTAATAATGCTGTATATTCAGAATCGAGTAAATTGCGCACGGCTGCTGGACCAGCATGCGTATGTGTAGCAGCAATCATAATATTTGACTTCTTCACACCAACTTTTTGACTTAGGTCAGTGCGAAGAATATCCGTTAAATCATCTCCAACTGCTACCAAGTCACAAACTATAATCAGCGCTGAGTCAGTTCCGTCATACAAATAAATTGCGCGAGCAAATAGAGAATCATGTGTTCCATTAGATTTATCAAGTCGGTTACCATACCCTCCCATTACCATTGGTTTTGTAGGAGTTATATCTACTTTTGCACATCCTAACCAAAGTGCAGAATTACTTGTCATAGCGTTATCCCCATTCCGTTACTAATAGCAAAAGATTTAAATCGTTTGAGATTTGACTTCATACATTTTAAGCAGTCTCTTATTGTGTCTGGAGAATCAACCCTGCTCGTTGCGCGGTCAGCGTAGACGGTATGTGAATTTGATACCCCAATTGAAGCAATTGGGTTGAGTTGATTTATTGACGCACATTTAAATCTAGCTTTCTTTAAACGATATACTGGACAGGTTTCTCTGGTTTCAAATCTTTGATAATTCCACTGAACTTTACAAGAGAATATTGCTGAAAAAAACCAGATTGACGACCGCATTCTAACCTCTCTGTCACCATCTTTAAGCACACTCCAAACTTAATGCCTAATTTATTTTCCCGTCAATAGTTCTTGACTATTTCCTTCTAATCGGTAATTTTATCCATCTGTGCCTCTCCATCGGCGATGGAATCTCACGTAATCGAATATATCCTTGGTCTAAATTTGAAATAGGCTCTTGGTCGCAACACCTTCTTTTGATAAGAATTGATTCTTAAAAACTTAACCCCATTATGATTTCATGAGGATTTACATCAAATTCAACGAAATCTAATCCTTCGTAGAAGACCTTTGCCCGATTGTTTGATGATGACATATGCAAATGAACCCCTATGGATCCAAAATTTTTGAGTTCTTTGAGCAAATGCTTCATCATTAGCTTCCCATATCCTAATCTTTGATGGGACTCTATGATGTCTATATGTAGATGTGATGGATACTTGGCAATCAATTCTGGGGCGCTAAACCCTTGCTTTCCTAACTTTTCAATTAATCTCATATCATGTGGCGTTAAACCTTCAGTGAATTTAGCATACTTATCTCGGGTTTTTGGCCAATATTCAGTCTCTAATCTACTTTCAAATCTTGCAGTGTCTAAGGCTCCTAGTACATATCCCACAGCTTTCTCTTTCGCTTTTAAGGTGAAGGCAAATTTGGGCTCATACAGTACGTATGGCGCAACATAAATCTCTCCTACTAGATCATGCAGATTATGTAGGTGGGTTGCATCGCTACCCGAGTTGGCAGTCTTCAAACAAACTTTTAGAAGCTCTGGCAAATCATAATGTACTGATGGCAATAGACTTACGTTATCGTCCAAGAGAATTTCCTTCATATGAATTAACGTATTTCCGTCGAGGATAGATCATCCGCGAGCTCGTTCAAGAACATGTGAAGCGAGCTACCAAAAATACGACTACGCCAGGACAAGACTTCACTCGCTAATTGTCTTATCAAATCTGGATCTACTTTCTTAATCAAGCAATCGGCAACTATTTCAAGAATCTCTCCCCCTCGTCGGTAATACACAACCCAAGGCATAGCCTCAATGGCCAATTTTAAATTAGAGAAATTCTTGGATTGTATTATCGAACTTGAAGAAGTTATCTCTTGAGCCATTGATTTTAATTTCGTTATAGCTAGAGGCATTTGGCTTCGACGGTAATTAAGAGCAACTTCGTTGAGAGCCAAAGTAAATTCAGGGGCATAATCATCGTTAAGACAAGAGCCAAGCGAAGTACGTGCAAATTTCCTAAAAGCCATACAATCATCTTTGTCTGAAATTAACTCAACCAGTCCTCGATCCCAAGCTGCATCAGGATCGTAATTGAAGGGGTCACTTAAATATTCACCAACTGTCCAAAGTGCAATCTTGGATGCTTCGACTTGTGTCATTGGGTTCGCGAGAAGACCCTCGCTAAAATTTACTAAACCTGACTCTCGTGCTCGTAACGGCCCAATGTGCAATTCATGAACCATCGCAACATCGTTAACTGGGTAATTATCCCAATACAGTGGTTTTCGATTTGTGGTTTCTTGGAAAATCACAGCATCTCTTACATCCAGACGATAGGAACATATTTGCAAACCAGTCCAAAATAAATGGACTTTAGGGTTAAGTGATTCTCCAATTTCAAACAAATATTTCTCATTCCCTGTCCCACAATAGATTGTTGGACATATAACTAGTTGAGCGTTCGGATAGTCCTTTTGTACCCAATCATAAAGTTGACTACCGATTTTTGCATGTGCTTGAGCAAGCGATGTGTAACTTTTTAAATCAGATTCATATTGAAAATCGTTTGGAATGTCATCAAAGAAAACACCAATTAGGTTTATTCCTAAATCTAAATATTGAGCCAATCGACCTTTCAGGGCTATAAGTTCAGATGAGTCTGAGTAAACAATTGTTTGACCTGGCGATACCGCAGTTCCAAAAGTGATGCCAAGGCCACTCGCATATGAGACGAGTTCTCGCAAATCCCTTAACTGAGATTCCGTGCGTAAAAGTCGCCAGTTCCGTCTATGGCCGGGTTCGTCCTTAGGGGCTAAAAAGTACGTATTGAGGTTACATTTTTTTAAAAAATTAAGCATATTCATTCGCTCTGCATGCGTCCACGGTTTTCCATAAAAGCCTTCAATTATTCCGCGAATTCCAAATGCATTCATACTTGCTTTACACCTCTTGATGAACTATTGCGCTTACATGCTGCCTGTGCATCTCTGTAAAAACTAGGGCAGCATAACATAAGTCTTCCATTACCATAGAAAAAAGTCAGTCTGGGGACAATTTTATGATTATAATATTTGGATGGTTGATGGGTAATTATGAGTAATTTCTTAAGTACGTTAAGGTTAGCGGATCTAATCGAGGTTGCCCAAGTCTCTGAAAATACATTCTCTGGGAGTTGCTTGCCAGGCGCCACGGGACGCATTTTTGGCGGTCAACTTGCAGCTCAAGCAATGCGCGCTGCAGCTTTGCTTAGGGAAGACAAACGAGAAATTCACTCTTACTCGTGCATATTTCTAAGAGCAGGTACACCAGAACACAAAGTTCGCTATGTTGCTATCGAATTACGAAATGGCAAGTCTTTTAGTACTTATAGAGTAGATGCCTATCAGGATATTGATCAAGAGAAAAGGCTAATTATGACTTCGACTTCTTCTTTCCATACTGAGGAAGAGAGCCAAAGCTATCAAGACAAGATGCCACTTGTGACTTTCCCTGAAGATTGTAGTCTTACTGGATATACGGCGCCTGGAAGTAATTCGCGCGTTCGAGAACCAATAGACTTTCGTTGGCCAGAGAGATCACCAAGTTCAATTGCTCCATCTACACCTCGCCAACTGACTTGGTTTAAGTCAAAGGATCACTTACCTGATGTGCCAATTATGCACGCCTGTGCTTTGGCTTACATCACTGATTTAACTTTGACCCGTACTGCTCATATGCCTCTCAAGAATCCTAACTCGAAGCAAATCGGTGCGTCGCTTGATCACTGTATGTACTTTCAGCGCCAGTTTAGGGCTGACGAATGGATTTTGTTTGAACAAGAAGCCAGCAGTTATTCAGGATCACGTTCAATTACTAGTGGCAAAATTTTTACTCAGGAGGGTTCTCTGGCAGTTTCAGTGAGGCAAGAGGTGCTGATTCGCAGTACTACACAACTCTAGCTTGATTAATGTTACCTTTATAAGATTTGAATGTAGAGTTAGAGTTGCAAATAAACTGACCAACATCATTACGCGCTTCTAGATCTATACAAAACAAGACATAGAATCATTAACTTCATTTTTGCATACTAGAGCGTCCTTAGAAAGGAATATAATATGGGAACAGAGTTAGTAGTAGTAGTGGACTTTGACTCTTATCGCTGATAAAAATAACCTGCTCTTTATTTATTAAAGAGCTCTGCGACCTTGTTCCAATTAACTACGTTCCACCAAGCTGCAAGATATTCCGGTCTTCTATTCTGGTATTTCAGATAGTAAGCATGCTCCCAGAGATCATTTCCTAGAAGTACTTTCTTTCCCTCACTTACTGGGCAATCTTGATATGGGGTGGTGGTTATTGAAAGCTCACTTCCATCTTGAATTAACCAGACCCAGCCA